>Ga0134121_10000388_pt1 | contig 51313 bp, 48 predicted proteins | sample KB301_FD_96463 | JGI IMG/M metagenome (GOLD analysis project Ga0134121, IMG submission 96463) | Terrestrial soil microbial communities without Nitrogen fertilizer from Kellogg Biological Station, Michigan, USA - KB3-0-1 | ecosystem: Environmental > Terrestrial > Soil > Unclassified ...
TCACCGGTCTCGGTGCGCTCACTCCTCTTGGTAATAGTGTATCCGAGTTTTGGGATAACTTAGAAAGAGGAATGAGCGGCGGCGAGTTGCTTACTTATTTTGATACTTCAAGATTCAAGACGAAGATTGCGTGTCAGCTCAAAAATTTTGATGTTACAAAATTTATTGAGAAGAAGGAAGTGCGCAAGCTGGATCCCTATTGCCAGTATGCATTGGTAGCTGCCGAGGAGGCGGTGAATGAGAGTGGAATTTTGGAAGGCATTGACAAGTCGCGAATCGGTGTCATCTGGGCAACAGGCGTAGGCGGCATTGATTCTTATGCAAAAGCGATGATGGATTATTGTGCAGGTGATGGCACCCCTCGCTTCAGTCCATTTCTAATCCCTCTCATCATTCCTGATTTGGCTGCAGGTCATCTCTCCATCAAGTGGGGATTTCGCGGGCCTAATTTTTCTATTGTGAATGCTTGCGCTTCTTCCACCAATTCTATTTATGATGCCCTCACGTATTTGCGATTGGGAAAAGCAGAAGTGTTTCTAACAGGAGGTTCAGAGTTTCCGCTTTGTATTCCTGCAGTAGGTGGGTTTTCCTCTATGAAAGCCCTGAGTGAGCGCAATGATGATCCAAAGACTGCTTCCCGTCCGTATGATAAAGACCGTGATGGTTTTGTGATTGGTGAAGGAGCAGGCGCATTAATTCTGGAAGAACTGGAACACGCCAAGGCACGCGGCGCAAAAATTTATTGTGAAGTGGTAGGTGGCGGCATGAGCGGTGATGCCTATCATATTTCCGCTCCGCACCCTGAAGGCATTGGTGTGATTCAGGTAATGAAGGAAACACTCAAGGATGCCAACATGAAGGCGGAAGAAATTGATTACGTGAACACGCATGGCACTTCCACAACCCTTGGTGACATCGCAGAATTGAAAGCGATTAAAGCAGTGTTCGGCGATCATGCTTACAAGCTCAGCATCAGTTCCACCAAATCAATGACCGGGCACATGCTCGGAGCTGCCGGGGCAGCCGAAGCAATCGCCTGCATTGGTTCGATACAAAGGAGTTTCATTCCTCCCACTATCAACCACTTCACTGATGATCCAGACATTGATCCCAATCTCGATCTTACTTTTAATGTTGCAAAGAAACGGGAAGTGAAAGTGACCATGAGCAACACTTTTGGATTCGGCGGGCATAACTCTGCAGTCATCTTCAAGAAATATGAAGAATAGTAAACACGATACACGATACACCTAATACGACTCAATAACTTGTAACTCAATAACTCTATAATCATTCCGGTGGAGGTCTTTCCCGCTTCCAACTCCTTACTTCCGACTTCTTTTTTATTTTCGTTCCAACAATTACCTGCTTGATTAGAAATTTTTTTTCCTGGAACAATCAATTTCTTAAGAAGCTGAAACAACTTACTGGTTTCACTCCTTCCAATCTTCATCTGTATCATACTGCCTTCCGTCACAGTTCTATTTCGGAAAATATGTACGACAGCAATGAACGATTGGAATTTCTGGGGGATGCTATCTTAGGTGCTGTAATCGCCTCTTATCTCTACAAGAAATTTCCTTACAAGAATGAAGGATACCTTACTGACATTCGCTCGAAAATGGTGAGCCGCAGCCAGCTCAGTACCATTGCCAATAAAATGGGCATTGAGCAGCTGATAAATTTGAATGGAGCAGATTCATTACTGAGCAAAAAATCGCTGGCAGGTAATGCACTTGAATCTTTAGTGGGCGCCGTTTTTATTGACAAAGGATTTCAAACTGCACAGCAATTCATCCTCAAAAAAATTGTGACGCCATATCTTGACATTGAAGATATCGAGATCAGTGAATTCAATTACAAGAGTAAGCTGCTCGAGTGGTCACAGAAAGCAGGAAAGTCCCTCACGTTTACACTAAAGCACCATACGCGCTCACATCATCACACGCTTTACAAAATAGCCGCTATGATTGATGGAAAAGAGTATGGCACAGGTGAAGACACGAATAAAAAGAAGGCAGAGAAGCAGGCGGCAAAGCATGCTTTTGAAGTACTGCAACTTTCGGTGGAGACGTTTATGCAGCGAAGTGAATAAATCAATGCTGAAACTGTGAAGAAAATCCCGTTTCTATAATCCCTTCAGCACCGAGGTAATTTGAGTCGCAATTAAATTGCGCCAGTCTTGCTGTTGATCCTGGGCAGGCAATCCCAAATGAACATAGCGTACAGTTCCTGTCTTATCCACTACACAAATAAGAGGATAATCGCTGATTAAAAAATCCTTTACAACATTATCACAAGCAGGCTGAAGGGATTTGTCAGCATTTCGCTTATCACATGTTGCCATCACCGGGTATTCCATCACCGGTAATTGCAAAGTCATTCTCATTTGATGACTCTCGGTATTGTTCGTTGCACTAACATCATTAAAGTCCTTCACATCTTGTTTTGTATTGGGCATCACAGCCAGGACCTTGAAGGGGTGTCCCTGGAAATCATGACCCAGTTGATTGAGGTATTCAATTTCTTTCAGCGAAGACACATCACTCAAATTGCCAAAAGCGATTACAACCACGTTGTCCTTGAAGAAAGAAGCGTCAATGGGTTCACCATTGATAGTAGTGCCACTGATGGCCGGCATCGGGTGATTGATGAGTTGATTCGGGTCGGATGAATCTTTAACCTGTGCCTGAATCAGGGTAATGACAATGAGCATGCTTAGCGATGCCTTCAAAATTGAAATGAAGCGTGGAGATGTTTTCATGATGTGAAAGTTTGAAGATCCAAATATAAAATGTTTGAACAGAATTTTCTTAAATTTTATTCAATCCCATTATCACTACAGAATCATTGCTGAATTCGATTCTCTCACCACACTTAACTGCTCACCTTCGTTTCAATCTTGTTTCGATACAATTGTTTGTCCACCGCTTCTGCCATCCTTTGCGTGTCCAATTCTTCTCCCAAAAATTCAGCGACGCTTTCAGCAATCTCGAGTGGATTTTCAACCACCGAAGTATAATCTACGTAGAGTACTTCGGCGTTAGGCATTCGCTTGATCAAGGCTTCCGCTTTCTCCAATTGCTTCTTAAATGCCTCAGCAAGCACAATAGGATATGCCTGTTGACTCGTCTCTGATTTTTTACCGAGCATAATTTGCTGCGAGCGCAGAATTTCGGCCATGTCACGCTGCATGAAAATAATTTTGTAATCGAACTTGTTAGAAAGATTACTCAGCAGCGGGGCAATGATCTTGACTGCTTTACCGTTTGCCTCATCCAGCCACGTAGCATCCGTCATTAGCTTCTTCACCTTTTCGTACTCGTAATAGCCGCGCGGATTGTTATCGTCGGGTTTCCTGATTTTGTCAGAGAGAATCTCAATTCCACCGGCTTCGAGCATCTGCATCATCATCGAAGTTCCGCTTCTCGGCAATCCGGAAACAATGGTGATGGTTCCCTTAATTTTTTCTGCAATGAACTTGCGATGCTCTTCCGCCCTCTGCGGCTGATTCAATTTCTCTTCATACAACTGAATCAGCCACAAATGCGCGCGGCGGTTTCCCGGCATGAGTGCACAACAAATTTCAAATGCCTCAGCAGCTTTTTCATCATCACCCAAATTCATAAGCGCTTCGCCGAGATGATAATGGGCCAGGGGATAATAATATTGCAAGCCAATGGCATTGAGAGATGCTTCAGCAGATTCTTCATATTTGCCTGTACGCAGATAACTAACCGCCAATCCGTGATGCGCCGCTGCATAACGCGGGTCAAGTTCAAGAGCGTGAATAAAGGCGCGGGTTGCATCATCATAGCGATGCGTGCGCAAATAAATTCTTCCGATCTGGACATGCAACGATGGCATGTGCGTCGCTTTTTCTTCTGCTGCTTTCAAAAGAGCCAATGCCTTTCGGGGTTTGTATTCGAGCAAGAGCAATGATGCCTCCATCAAATCCAACTGTACCATCGATGACCCTTCCAGGGTTTTCACTTTATCCAGCGTGGCGCGAAACTCAGGCACCTTTCGCATGCTCTGATAGCATGTTATCAAGGATAGGCCATACCGTATCTGCTTGTCCTCTGTGAAAAGTTTTTCAAGAACCTCCGCTGCTTTATCATATTGCTTTCTGTAGATGTAGATGCGCGAGAGATAATAATTCGATTCGCGCCGCGTATTCTCCATCGCCTTCTTCTTATCCTCACCGGGATCTTCAACATATCCCAAGGCAATCAACTGGTTCATTGCTTCCTGTGCAGCCCAGGGATCTTCTTTCATTTCACCTGAATGCATGCCGCTGTCGCCTTCCACTTCTTCCCAGGTTTCAATGTATTCAGGTTCTGTTTTTTCCTCGAATACCTGCACTAATGGTTTTCCATCCATGTCTTTTCCAACCGGTAAGCCGAACAGTGTAAGCAGTGTAGGCGCAATATCAAGTAGCGTGGCACCGTACACTCTTTCATCTTTCAAAATGCCGGGACCTTTCAAACAAAAAATTCCGAATGGTGAATGTTCATGGGCAGGACCGGCCGGCTCCTTCGGAAGTTTGTTTGGTCGAAGATGATCAGAATGAAAACCGTGATCAGAGATAAGCATCACGGTCGTATCTTCTCCTGCAAGATCAATCATGCGTTGCAGCATCATGTCATGATAGCGATATGCGCTACCTACTACATCCTTGAACATTTCATACACGTTGTCAGGAATTCCTTTCCGTTGCGGCGGGTGATATTTCATGAAGCCGTGGCAGAAATGATCCACTGCATCGTGATACACAGCCATGAATTCCCAATCAGTGTTACGCATGGCCCACGTGGCAGCGTTGTGAATGCTTGCTGCCTGTGAGAGAATGTTCGAGATCATGGAGAATCCGCGCTGATACTGTTCGCCATTTTCTTTTGCGGCGTTGGGAACAAAGGGAAGCACATGCGCCGCAGAAATTTCTGCAGGATGAATGCGAAGTTCTGCAAGCGCTTCTTCAAATTCTTTCGGATGAATGGCATTTGGTGCAACAAGATTGGGCTTACCGTATTGTTCATTTGATTTTTGATAGAAGTTGGAAACCATCACGCCATTGATGGATTCCGCGGGGTGACTCGGCCACCATCCGACAACATTACTCTTGATTCCGCTTTGCGAAAGAATATTCCAAATGGCTTTCACCTTGCGTGATGAGCCGAGCACAGGACGAATGCTCATTTTCTCCGTATCCGGTTCAACAAATCCCAATATGCCATGCTTATCACCGAGTTTGCCGGTAGCAATTGAAGTCCAAAGAATGGGTGACAGAGGCGGATCGAGCGTAGCAAGATTGCCGATAACACCATTGTTCACCAGGCCTTCAAGAGTAGGCATCAAGCCCTGGTCCATCAGGGGGTTAATTATTTTCCAGTCGGCAGCATCCCAACCGATCACCAAAACTTTCTTAGCTCTTCGCTTGCTCATTTTTTTCTTGTTCCTTTTTACTCTTCATTTCTTCCCGTTTTTTCTTCAGCTCTTCTGCTTTCTTTTTATTTTCCTCTGCCTGCTTCGCAGATCGCTCAAGTAAATCCTTTTCGTAGCCGCTTTCAATGCGCTTCTGTCTCCACGGCTTCACAGAAATATCACCGAGAGCGAGTAGTCCTAAACTTCCTTCCGGTATAATTTCAAGTTCTTTACCTGTAGCGCGGTCGTAAAATTTTAGCGGGTCACTCATGATTTTCAGGAAATTTTTGTTCCCGCCCAAAATAACGGGCGGGAAAGATGCGAAGATATTATCATTCACATCAGCGCGAGAAAATAGTAGTGAAACTATTTTCGATTTCGAAATGATTTCCCTTTGCTATTTCAAAATAATTTCTCAGAAAAATCTGGAAAAGAAATTTCTTCTTTTATCTTTAAGATGTCATTGAGTGAATGCATCTTATGAATGTCTTCATCGAACATCTGAATGATTTTTTCTCGCTGCTTTATCCTAACCTGTGTACCTCTTGCGGGCAAGGATTAAGTAAAGGCGAAGAAGTGATCTGCACATATTGTCATCACTATCTTCCAAAAACAAATTTTCATCTTGAGCGCAACAATACCATTGAAAAACATTTCTGGGGAAGGGCTGAAATTTTTAGGGCGTCATCACAATTTTATTTTCAGAAAGGAAGCCGCATTCAACATTTGATTCACCAACTGAAATACAAAGGGAAAACGGAAATCGGAGTCAAGTTGGGTGCGATGTATGGAAATGAACTACGGGAAAGCAGCGATTATGATGATATAGATTTGATTTTACCGGTACCACTTCACAAATCAAAAGAGATGCAGCGCGGATACAACCAGGCCGATTTGTTTTGCAAAGGACTTTCTCATACGATGCAAGTGCCGTGGCAAAAAAATATTTTGTACCGGACAAGAGCTACTGAAACTCAAACTCACAAAACCAGATTTGAGCGCTGGCAAAATGTAGGTACTGTTTTTCAAATCAACAATGCCTCTAAACTCGAAGGCAAGCATCTGTTGCTTACTGATGACGTAATCACCACCGGCTCTACACTCGAAGCTTGCGCAAATACAATACTTTCTATTCCCGGAACAACAGTTAGCATTGCTACGATTGCATGCGCCATGAAGTAGCGAATGGTTTAATGGCTGAATGGTTAAATGGTTCTGGTTTCCAAGACTATTTAACCATTCAGCCATTTAACAAATGTCAAAAGGAACTTCGCATTGCTATCATGAATCGTGTTACGTGAATGGCGAATCGTAATTTATCTCAGTATCTCACGGTTAATAAACTGTGACATCATCGGTACAGCAAAAGAATATTTCCCATGCCGGTTTTTGTACACCAATCCTGCATCAATCAACTTCAGGAGCATTTGATTGATCAAGCTCGGGCTAAAGGGTTTTTTCAAAATTTTTTTTGACTCACGTTCAATTTCCTGAACCGAAAATTCTATTTCTGCTTTTGGAAGCTGTGCGATCACCATCAGCAAATCTCTTTGGCGATCACTTGCTTTGTTCCATCTTCCAAAATAAAAATCATTGTCGAGCTTGCGAATGATTTCCGGAATAATGACAACAGGTTTTCGTATACCAATCGCTATCTGTTGATTGTACAGATCGAAGGCTTCCTTGCAGAGAAACTGAATAAAGTAGGGATAGCCGCCTGAATATTTTATAATGTCACTGATCATTTCTTTTGAGAATATACCTTTCACTTTTGCCAGTGGTTTTATGATTGCTTCCCTGCTTTCTTTCTCTGATAATTTATCCAGGCTCATAGTGTGAAACATTCTTTCTGAGTAGGTTCTTGTTGCAACCAGGTTTGGAAAAAGGGTAGGCAGACCGGTTAGAATCAGCAAATACGGATACTCTCTTCGCTGCAAATTCTGTATCACATCAAGCAGAAGTGACAGCGGGTATTGTTTATCATACGCCTGATCTTTTAAGTTCTGCGACTCATCATAAGCAAGTACAATTCCCCTGGCTTTCGATTGCACTGAATGCCACACAACTTCCAAAGCCCGTTTGAGTTTATCGGATTCGAGCCCGGGTGTTTCTTTGTAGATATCCATGAGCAACTCATAAGACAAATGAATCGGAATTTTTCTGGTTTGCGGGAGGTATCCGATTGATTTTTTTTCTTCTGCAGCAATTACAAATGATGAGACCAAACCGGAAAGATCAGCGAGAATTCTGATTGACATGCTCTGCTCGCTTACACTGGCAGACTCGCTCATATCCGTACCGACCCAGAACCATCCATCGTCAATCGCAATGGGTCTGAGTGTTTCAAGTAAGACAGTTTTTCCAACGCCACGCAAACCGGTAACGATGAGATTGGTTAGAACCGGAAGATGCCCGACAAATTTCTTAAATTCCAATTGCTCATCCTGCCTTCCTGCCAAATAAGGTGGCTGGTGTCCTGCTCCGGGGCGAAATGGGTTCTTCATGGTGAATGGTTTAAAATTTAGTGCGGCTAAGCTACTCAACTAAATTTAGTCATACAACTAAATTTATGATTCAGCATAAACAGAACTAAATTTCTTCACCGCAGATGATGCCATTCAAACCACTAATAAGAAATTATCATTGTGTCTGTGTCATGGGAATCCGATTCTATAGCTTGCAGTGTGTATCGTAATAAAGCTTCATCTTTGCCGTTCCCTGACCTATGCGACTGCTAAAGTTTATTCTTTTTATTTTTATTGGGGCGATGCTCAGTTCCTGCAGAAAAGATTTGATCACGACAAATCCCGCTGATAAACTTTCTTTCTCCACTGATACGCTCACGTTCGATACCGTTTTCACCACACTTGGATCCACCACGTTGTACTTCACAGTACACAATCCCAACAACAAAAAGATTGTGGTGAGCGACATTCGCCTTGCTGATGGGAATGCTGCTATGTGGCGCCTGAACATTGATGGAATGCAGGTGAATGAAGCAACCAACGTTGAGATTCCTGCGAACGACAGCATTTATGTTTTTGTTTCCGTTACGGTTGATCCAAACAATGACAACAATCCTTATGTGCTGTATGATTCAGTGATGTTTCAAACCAATGGCAATGAACAGAAAGTTACTCTGCAGGCATGGGGACAGAATGCTCATTTCTTTTATGGCCAGGTGATTAATACACAAGAGTGGTTTAATGATAAACCGTACGTGATCATACATTCTATTCTTGTTGACTCTCTTCAAACACTCACTATTGATCCCGGCTGCAAGATTTACATGCATGCTGATTCGCGCTTCTACGTTTACGGAACGCTGAAAGTGATGGGGCAACTGCATGACACGGTGCAGTTCCGCGGTGATCGCCTCGAACAGTATTTTGTTGATCTTCCGGGAAACTGGGAAGGCATTCATCTGTTACGCAGCAGTCATGACAATGAAATTAATTACGCAGTGATCAAAGAAGCTCAGGTTGGAATTCGAATTGACTCCCTGAAAGAAACTGCCGCGCCCAAACTCACACTGAGAAATAGCGTGATCAAGTACACACTCTCATCCGGCATTCTTGGAATTACCTCAGATATATATGGTGAGAATTGCTTAGTGTTCAACTGTGGTGATTGGGATGTTCAGCTTGAGTATGGCGGCAATGATACTTTTCAGAATTGCACGTTTGCAGATTTTTCAAACATCCTGATCAACCATCAAAGCCCTGTCGTGCGCATGAGCAATTATTTCTACTACAAAGATGAATTCGGCGATCATTACTTGCCCGCGGATTTGAATGCGTCGTTCACCAACTGTATCGTTTATGGTTCTCTTGACAATGAATTGGATCGTGCTCAAAGAAATGAATCAGCATTCAACTATAGGTTTGATCATTGTCTGATGAAGCTTGCGGATACCACGAACACCGCCACTTCTTCATTTCTCAGCATTTTGAAAAATCAGGATCCGCTGTTTGTTGATGCGTACAACAAGGATGATTACCACCTCTCAGCCGGATCGCCCTGCATTGATGCCGGCGTTCCAAATGGAATCACGGCGGATTTAGTTGGAAAAACAAGGATGGGGAATCCAGATATCGGGTGTTACGAGTTTTAACGATGAATCGTCACCAACAAAGTCCTCGAAGAATTCATTCTCTCTATTTGAAATTCGCTGAAAATCTTTTTCAAAAGTTTTTTGAGCTTTGTAAAAAGTGAAATCCATCACTCTAAATAATATTCACTTCCGTTTGCAATTCAATCCCGAATTTTTCCATCACTGATTTTTGAACCTGCTGCGCAATTGAAAAAATTTCTTCACCACTTGCATCGCCATAATTCACGATGACTAATGCTTGTTTTGCATGCACACCTGCATCTCCGATTCGCTTCCCTTTCCATCCGCATTGCTCGATGAGCCAGCCCGCCGGAATTTTTACCTGCGAGCTTCGATCAGGGTAATTAGGCATAAGGGGATAATTTGAAATCAGCTCTTCAAACTTTTTTTTCTTCACCACCGGATTTTTAAAAAAGCTTCCGGCGTTAGGAATGTCTTTGGGATCAGGAAGTTTTGATGTGCGGATTTTTATTACAGCATCACTCACAGTTTTCACGGTGATCTCATCAGCACGCATTTCTTCCAGTGTTTTTCTTACGTCGCCGTAATTTATTTTGGGTTTAAAAATTTTGTTGAGCTTGAAAGTGACTGACGAAATGAAAAACTGGTCCTTGAATTTGTTTTTGAAAACGCTTTCGCGATAACCGAATTCACAATCATCATTTTTTAAAATGGTCTTCGCTCCTGTTGCAATCTGAATCGCCTCCACTTCCTCGCAGGTTTCCTTCACTTCTACCCCGTAAGCGCCAATGTTTTGCATGGGTGCTGCTCCAACCAATCCGGGAATGAGTGAAAGATTCTCTACGCCTGCTAAATTTCTTTCCACGCAAAACATCACAAACGAATGCCACACTTCACCGGCTGCAACTTTAATCCAAACATGATAAGCATCTTCATTCAGTACCTCAATTCCTAGCAGGGAATTTTTAATGACGAGTCCATCAAAATTTTTTGTGAATAAGAGATTGCTGCCGCCGCCAAGTACAATCCTTTTTTCGTTCTGGAATTCTTTGTCGGCAATCAGTTGGGAGAATTCATCGGGAGAAAAAATTTCAGCAAAATATTTCGCGGTGACAGCAATGCCAAAGGTGTTAAGTTGTTGCAGGGATTTGTTGCTTTCGATTCGCATGATCCCTCAAAGTTTTTTCAAAAGTTTATCATAGTCGGCATGAATTCCAATCCAAAACCAAACGTACTCATCATTGTCAATTAAGCATACAGCACGATAGGTATCAGAAATTCTTGCAGAATAACAAGGTAATCGGGTATGAACTTTCTTAAATTTCAGGCTTGGATGATAAGGATCATCCTTCCATAAAAGATAAGCTTTTCGCGAGGACTCCTGAATTTCTTGTGGCAATCCAGAAAAACATTTACGGAATTGCTCCGTAGTTTTTGATCTCATAACTCTTCAAAAGGTCTTGTCCTCCCCTCTCTGTGTTCTTTGAGTGCTTCCTCTGCGAGAATTGCAAGTTTGTCTTCTGAAGCAGCAAACGTTTCATCCCATTTAAGCTCATTTTCAATTAGCGCGGCAAGTCTCTTTTGATCATCTGAAGAGAGTTTCTCAATTCTTGAAATGAGCTGTTCAAATTCCGGCACCATAGAATTCTTTTTGTAAAACTAACAAACTATTCCTGCTTCCTGATCGAAACCATGAGCGTTGCAAATCCTGTATAATCGTAATACTCAACTTTCAATTTATGCTGACCTTCCAAATGCATGATCACTTCATGATGCGACTCATCATCGAAAGTGTTCTTCGAATTGTCCCAGGCATCCATCACCAGTTTATCATCTACATACAAGCGTACACCATCATCTGCAGTGATACCCAGTGCATAAACCCCTTTGGGAAAATTTTGAGTAGCAGTGGCTATGACTGCGAAATGATCTTCCGGAACATTTTTATCAGGAGTTCCCCACCAGGTGAATTCTAATTTCTTTGCCGAATCAGTTTCCACCAATCCTTTTTTTCTTACCGCATTGGAAAAAACTCCGGAATACTTTGCAGGATTGAAAGTGTCCATCTTATAGTAATTGATGATCCATTTCATTGGCAAATAAAATTTGTGATAAGAAAAATCAAACGGTTGACGCGCATCTGTCGGACTGCCGAATTCATCAATAACATAGTCACCGACGTACTGCATGTCAACACTAATGTCAGTGTAAGTACCCGGAATGGGTACAGCGCTGATGGTATCAGGTACGATGCCGTTTAATCTCGAAAGTTTCACCCCTTGCATACGCTGCATTCTCCATTTGCCGAAGGGTCCGAGAATTTTGAAAAACATTTTTCCACTGCTATCAGTATGATCAAGCCATAGAATCGGCCGCTGGAAATCATACGGTCCCCAACCGGTGACAAGAATATTTTCTCTTCCTTGATGTGCTGACGAATCGGGAATGGAACTCTTTTCTTCCGGCGCAAACGCCCTGATGAAGCGATCAATATCTTCCTGTTTTACACGGGCATCTTTTCCGAAGTTGATCATTGTGCTTTTCATATCCGGCTTATAAATGATCTTAGTATCGTTCCATGCTTCGCGATTGATTTCAATGCTATCAGTTCGCGTGAATTCATAACCTCTTTCTACACCACTAAACAAATTGTTCATGATGGAGTATCCGTGACTGCGCGTGTCGTGTGTTTTTACATAACCCCAATCTCCCGGTTGCTCTTTATTCGACCAGAGTTTGATAGCAAGCTGATCGTGGTCGAATGAGTTATAAAGAATGTGATTGTTCTGCCCGTGCTCGATTGCGATTGCGCAGCGATTGTTTGCAAACTGATTTGAGCCGATGATGGTGTTGTAACTATAACCACCCCACACTCCGTAATCACAGCGTTCGATGCGATTGTTGATGATTGCATTCCTGGAAAACGTTGCTTCTATACCGTTGTTCGAAGCATCAGAAAAATCATTTCCGAAAATCACATTGTCATTGCATCCGCCACTGCCGGTGTCCATGGTGGCTTGACCGGCCCAAAGGAAAAATCCGTCGCCTGAATGTGTTGCCGTGTTGTAAGCAAAAAGATTTTTGCTGCTTTGTTCATATACCAGGATTCCTGCTGAGTCCTGACCGCGATTATAAATTCCGAAACTGAATCCGCGTATGTTCCAGTCGAGATGATTGTGCATGACCTCATTTCCGCTGCTGCGATACATACCGATTCCAAGCCCTGAGTTGAACGAAAAATTATTGTTCAGAATTTTTCCGTTGTTGCAATTCGTCATCAGCAGCGCACATTGGCCATTGGTGATTTTGCAATCGCGGATGAAGGCATTGTTGCAATGATCAAGATAAATTCCGGCGCCGTAGTGCAACCATTCATGGTGCTCGTTGTGATGATAGCTCATCCAGTCACTCACATCTTCGCGCTCCTGTGTGCTGTTTAAATGTTTTCTGAAGTTGTAACTGAAGTCGCAGTTTTCAATGGTAAGGTTCTCCACGTTCTCTGCCCGCACTGCAATCTTGTATCCGCGAATGCGGGCATTTCTTAGTGTTATGTTCTTGCTGTTGTGAATGAAAATTGCAACGCCGTGAAATTGATCCGGCTTGGTTACATCGCCAGAACTATGCAACAGTGCATTGCTGAAATCTACTTGAATGTTATTCCCCTCAATAACTATCAGCGATGAATCGGGTGAAGGATTTGCATCGAGAATGTATTCGGTTCTTGTAATAACGGTTGTTGACGTGATCTTCATGCCTTTCGTTAATTCAACCTGAGTATTCTGCGCTGTTGAATTGAAAACGCGGAGAAGAAAAAAAACGAGGAGAGAAAACGAAATTCGGTTCATAGTCTGAAAAAAATCGCGGCGAACGAAATTAGTAACTTGCTCCACATGGGGAGAAGTGAACAACAAATTACGGATACGCTGCTAATGATTCGTCCCGCGCAATTCGCTTATAATCCTGAAACGGCTGCATCAAATATTTTTCAAAAAACTATCGGGAAAGGAACAATCGTTCACTCGCAGGCACTGAAGGAATTTGATTTGCTTGTGAAGAAACTTCGCGAGCATAAAATTTATGTGATTGTGCTTCAGGATTCAGAATCGCCCTTAACACCGGACTCTATTTTTCCAAATAACTGGATTTCATTTCATGGAAAAGAAATAATTCTCTACCCGATGCTTGCGGAGAATAGAAGGTTAGAAAGAAGAAGCGATTGGATTGAAATAATAAAAAGCTCCTTCGGAATTTCGGAAGTGAAAGATTTTTCTAATGAAGAATTGAAAGGAAAATTTTTGGAAGGAACAGGAAGTCTGGTGCTCGATAGAAAAAATAAAATTGCTTATGCCAACATTTCTTCGAGAACAAATTTTGAATTAGCTCGGCATTGGTGTGCTGAAATGAATTTTGAATTGATCTCCTTCAATTCATCAACCCGGGATGGAAAAGAAATTTATCATACCAATGTATTGATGGCAATCGGAGAAAGAGTGGCAATACTATGTAGTGAAGTAATCCGCGATGAAAACGATCGAAAAAAAGTACACATCAAATTATCACAGCAGCACCATGTAGTTGAAATTTCTGAGGAGCAGATGAACCATTTCGCAGGAAACATGCTGCTGGTAAAAAATCGTGATCGGGAAAAATTTTGGGTGATGAGTCAACAAGCATTTGATTGTCTTTCTTCCTCACAAAATGAAACTCTGAAACTCGACGGAGAATTTCTGCTTAGCGATTTAAAAACAATTGAAGCTGCTGGTGGAGGAAGCGCACGGTGTATGATTGCAGAGATTTTATAAAGCCGAAATCGAATACTTAGTCCCGATTGATCAGGACGATCTCATGAACACCATTAAAAATTATTAAGAGTTCATAATTTGAAATCAGGAGTACGCTCTCACATCCTTTCCTTCCATAAAATTCATGAAAGCTCTATTGACAACTTTATTACCACCGGGTGTGGGGTAGTCGCCGGAGAAATACCAATCCCCCAAATGTTTCGGGCAGGCGCGATGAAGATCTTCGACGGTTTGAAAGATGATCTGCACTTCAGCGTGCACGCTTTCATCTTTTACCAGCAATGCAACTTCATCAGCGATCTCTTCCTCCGTAAATAAATCGTAAAGCGACTTCACTTCGTTCACCATTTCATTGGCTGGCAGTTTCATTTGCTGCTTGCATTTTTCATACACATCATCCAGAGAATTTTCTTTGCCTGATTTTTTCAGCAGGGCCAGCAACGCACGAAAGGCAACGAAGTCCTTCATCTTGCTCATGTCAATTCCGTAGCAATCAGGGTAGCGGATTTGCGGTGCGGAAGAAACGATGATGATTTTTTTGGGGCCCAGGCGATCCAGCATTTTGATAATGCTTCGCTTGAGCGTAGTGCCGCGAACAATGGAGTCATCAATGACTACAATAGTGTCCTCGCCCTCCTGAATGCTTCCGTACGTGATGTCATACACATGCTCGACCAATGCATTGCGGTGAGCATCCTGCGTGATGAAGGTGCGCATCTTCGCATCCTTGATCGCAATTTTTTCTACACGCGGGCGCAGATCGAGAATTTCTTTCAGTTGCTGATCGGTTAAATTGTTTTTGCGCACACGATCAAACTTGTACTCGTTCAGGTGCGTTTCAATCCCCTTCATCAATCCATAGAAAGCAACTTCTGCAGTGTTTGGTATGAAGGAAAAAACGGTGTGCTGAAAATCGTAGTCAATCGCTTTTAATATTGAAGGAACAAGAAAGCGCCCGAGATTTTTTCGCTCTTCATAAATGTCTTTATCACTTCCTCTCGAAAAATAAATGCGCTCGAAGCTGCACGATTTTTTCTTGCGCGGCTCGGCGCAGCGATACTCTCCCACTTTTCCCTTGCGATCAGCAATTACAGCGTGACCCGGTTTCAGTTCTTTAATCTGATCTACAGTCACATTAAACGCAGTTTGAATCGCAGGGCGCTCGCTTGCAACCACAAGCACTTCATCATCCTGGTAATAAAATGCCGGACGAATGCCGGAAGGGTCGCGCATCACGAATGAATATCCTGCGCCTGATAATCCTGCCAGCACGTAGCCGCCGTCAAATTCTGCAGCCGCCTGTCGCAACACTTTCTTAAAATCAATTTCATCACGTAGGCGATTGCGAAACTCCGGCTGCATAATTCCATCTTTGTGCAGTTGGGCTACCACTTTCACGATTTCATTTTCAAGATGCATTGTCACCCGATCAAGTACAACGGCAGTATCGGGCCGGGAATGTTTTTCTTCTTCTCTCCAACCCAACTCCTCGATATTGGTGAGATTAAAATTGCCCGCCATGATTAATGCACGGGTTGATGACTGATGATTTTGCACAAATGGATGACAACTATCAATTTCATTTCTGCCGTAAGTGCCATATCGCAAATGCCCAAGCATCATTTCAGCAACGAAGCTTACATTATTCTTCAGCCAGTCTACATTTTCTACGAGTGAAGGATTTGCTTTGGTGACTTTATCAATCTTGAGATAAATCTTTTGAAAAATTTCGGCGATTGCAGAAGGAGAATTCGAACGATACCGGCTCATGAAGCGGTGACCCTGCGTGGCATTGAGCTTGATAGATCCTATGCCCGCGCCATCCTGCCCGCGATTGTGTTGCTTTTCCATCAGCACATACAACTTATTCAACCCGTAAAGCACACTTCCATATTTCTCCCTGTAAAACGCAAGTGGCTTAAGCAGGCGTATAAGGGCAATGCCACATTCATGTTTGATCGGGTCGCTCATTTATCAAATGATGAACAGCAAAATTAGAACAAATGCAAGGAGGTATGGATTGGGCCTCCAAAAATGTTTCAACAAAAAATGCTAATCAATTTTCAAATTCTTTGGCTCGTATCTTCCACCATTCAGCATCCAAAGCGCTACGCTGGTATAATTTTTCAATATTGTTGAATAAATTATTTTGTTTCGAAAGTGAGAGTTTTTAATATCGCATTCTAAGATTTTTGTACCCATGGAAAATTTTTCACCTCAACACAATCCTAAGCGCTGGATCATGGGTGGCTTTGCGTTAACAATTCCTACATTGTTGTTCTGGGGTACAGTTGCTTATTCCTTTTTGACTCACAATCACATGTATGTTGATGAGATGCTATCCCTCGGAGGTACTTACAGTCGTGTGCTGTTAGGGGCCATTCTGCCTTTGGCAAGTTTTGCGCTTGCTTTAGTATGCCGCATAGGACTGCGTAAGCAAGCGATTGCCCGCAATGTGTGGCATCGTGATACGCCGGAGATGAAGGTGAACCAGAATTTGATCAACTGGTGTGTAATATTGATCTCGGTAATGTTCCTGAGTTTGATCAACAATTAAGTAACGACGCCCGTCTCGCGGAGTCGTCCGTGCTACTATGAATTGCAAAACATTTTAAATGCAATTTTTCACCTCGCAGAATTTCTTTTTCAATCTGTATGACAAAGCGCTAATCCTTTAAGACATCCTCTTTTTTTCGTGTTCCGCTTTCCAGCGCACTAAGTTTAGTGGACAACCGGGAAAGATTTTTTTGATCCTGATCTATGGAGCAGAGCGTTCCTGCTTTGATTTGATTGCGTCAGGGCAACGTTGGGTTAATAATACGCAGCTTGACAGAGCAAACCGGCTTTGGGCGGAGAAGCAGGAGACATTTATTTTCAATCCGAGATGAAAACCTTTACCTTTGTGGACATCTTTTTTTCCATGATGAGGACAATTTTTTTTTCAGCGGAAAAGGAGAATATTTAATATCGCATCTAAATTTCCCGCCATGGAAAATCTTTCTTTACATATTAATCCCAAGCGCTGGATCCTCAGTGGCTTCGTTCTTACAATTCCTACACTTATGTTCTGGGGCGCAGTGGCCTATTCCTTTTTAACCCACAACCACACGTATGTTGATGAGATGCTTTCTTTCGGGGGCATTTACAGTCGTGTCCTATTAGGTGCCATTCTGCCTTTCGCAAGTTTTGTTGTTGCCTTAGTGTGCCGGATAAGTCTGCGTCGGCAAGCTGTGGCACGCAACGTATGGCATCGTGAGACACCCGAGATGAAGGTGAACCAGAATCTAATCAGTTGGTGTGTAATATTGATCTCCGTAATGCTCCTGAGTTTGATCAACAACTGATTGGGGCCTCTCATTACGGTGTGGCTAATGCAGCAAGGAAACCGCAAAGCATATTGAGGGCAATTTTTCACTTTGCAAACTTCTTTTTTCAATTTCATGATGCAGAGCTTTCTTTCAAGATTGGCTCGTTTGCTTTTTTACTGAAGATCAAAAACCCGGGATGGTATTTCCACTCTCCGAAGGAACCTACACAGTTGACGACAGCAAGAGGTTTATTCCTTTCAATTCCTCAACAGATAAATTGGAAGACCGCCCATCATCGTTAGTTGTTGACATTGTTCCTTTTTTATTAAAAACAAAAAATGATCTCATCATCATTGATCCGGGATTAGGATTAGAATATGAGAATGGAGATTTCCAGATTCATGAAAACATTCGCCGCCATGGATTTTCTCCAGATCAAATTACAATGGTGTTGCTGAGTCATCTTCATAAGGACCATGCAGGAGGAATTTGTTACGGAAGCAATCAAGCGTTCAACCTGATGTTTCCAAAGGCAACGTATTTCTGCCAGCAAAAAGAATTAGAATTTGCTTTCACAAAAAGAAATTCTCCGTCGTATGTATTTGAAAAGCTGGAATTCCTTCAGCACTCACCCGGCCTGAAATTTTTGAATGGTGACGGGAATATTAATCCGGAAATCCGTTATGAAGTAAGCGGAGGTCACACTCCCAATCACCAGGTTTTCTTTATTCAATCCTCAAACAAAAAATTTTTTTTCGGGGGCGATGTGGTTCCTCAATCTTCACAAATCATTCGTCGCTTTATTGCCAAATATGATTTTGACGGGAAGAAGAGCGCTCAGTTGCGAGAGGAATATGCACACCACGGAGCTAAGGAAAATTGGACCTTCTTGTTTTTTCATGACGGGAAAAATCCAATTGCGCGAGTCAGTGAAAAAAATAATCGCTTTCAAATTGAAGGAGCGGAATAATTCTTCTCATCCCCGTCAATCAATCTTTTGTAATTTCCCCTGCTATGTTTCAAGCCAATGGAATAACATTTCTGGATTATAACGATTTCATCCTTACGCCGATTTATTTATTCCTGATCATAATTTGTATGTACATGTTTCGGAATGTAGCATTGCTTAATACGCCAACCCGGAAATATTTTATTACCGGAGTGATGGTAAAAATAGTGGGCGGCATTGCGGTGGGATTGATCTATGGCTTCTATTACAAAAGCGGCGACACCTTTTATTATTTCTATGACTCCCAAACTTTCAATAATTCATTGAAGGATGGATTTGGTTTGTTTTTTAAATTACTGGCGCTTCCTGCTCATACCAATACCACAGCAACCTACGACAGCACCTGGTGGACTACATTTTTTCACGATCCGTCAGGATGGATGGTAGATAAGATTTATGGAGTCATTAGTATTTTTACTTTTCATTCGTATTGGGTAATGGCTATTGTGATCTCTGTTCTTTCTTTCAGTGGTGTATGGGCACTATACATGACATTTGTTGATCTGTATCCACAGCTCTATAAACAGCTTGCGTACTGTGTGCTGTTTGTGCCTTCAGTTTTCTTCTGGGGATCGGGCGTACTGAAAGATTCTATCACATTCGGCTGCCTTGGCTGGATCACTTACTGCTCCTATTCTATTTTTTTCAAGCGAAAAAAAGTCGTCCGTAATGGTTTGATTCTTTTGATAACCAGCTATATTGCTTTACAGGTCAAGGCGTACATTATCATCAGTTTTTTGCCTGCACTGTTGTTCTGGATATTTCTCACGTATCGCAGCAGGATTACCAACCAGTTTTTGCGTGTTATTTCAGGGCCTGCGGTGTTTAGTGTTTCCTTAGTGTTCGGTTATTTAATGGTCACACGGCTCGGGACCGAGTTCTCGCAGTTTTCATTGAAGAATGTAATGACCACCGCAAATACTTTTCAACAGTGGCATACCTACCTGGCAGAAAATGAGAATGCATCAGGATACTCTCTCGGTTACATTGACGGAACGTGGCAAAGTATAATTAAAACATTTCCCAAAGCAATCAACGTCACTCTTTTTCGTCCTTATTTATGGGAAGCACGCAGTGTTATTGTGCTTGCTTCAGCCGTGGAAAGCACCCTTATTCTGGGCTTTACGATTTATATTTTTGTGAAAAATGGAATTCGTCGTCCGTTCGCTGCAATGATAAAAAACCCAACCATTTTCTTTTGTATCCTCTTCTCTCTCATCTTTGGTATCTCAGTGGGATTTACAGCTTACAATTTCGGAGCACTGGTTCGATACAAAATTCCCTGTATCCCCTTTTATCTTGTAGGCCTCATTCTTCTCAATCATATCACTACGGAAGAACGCTTACGAATTAAGGCAGAGCAACTCAAGCGCCGGCCGGCATTTCGCCTGGGTGGTGCGCCACTGCCACAACCGGAACTGACTCCCTAATTCATTCTCCAAATAAAAATCATTTTTCACTTCAGCTTGTCAAAGATTGAAATCAAAGAAGAAAGCTGAGATTGAACAGAATATTTTTCAAGCACAGTTTGCCGCGCGGCTGCGCCTATTTTCTTGCGAAGCCCGGGGGATTCAATAAGCATACTGATAAACGTCATCCATTCATCCGGTGTGTCGGCAAGAAATCCATTTATGCCATGCTGAACAATTTCTGTGTTCACTCCCACAGGAGAAATCACCGGGGGAATTTCCAGCGACATATACAGCAGCGCCTTGAATCCGCATTTGCCTCTTGACCATTCATCATCGGGTAACGGCATTAAGCCAATATCAAATTTGTTGAATTCTTCTGTTTCATTTTCAAATTGCCAATCGCTGTACTCAATTTGCAAATCACCGGAATGAAAATTTTTGTCACCAATGACCTTGTAGCGAATTCGCTCTCCAAACTTCTCTTTCAATTTTTTGAGAACAGGAAGGAGCATTGCAAAATGTTTCATCGTGGTCTTGCTGCCACTCCAACCGATGCATACAGGCAACACCTGCAACGGGAGTTCTTTTGATGGGAAATAAATTTCAGTGTCAATTACGGTAGGAATGATGTGAACGCGGGGATTGAATTGCTTCGCGTACGCAGCAAGAAAAGAATTTCCGGCAATCACCACATCGGAAAGCCGGATGATATCAGCTGTTTTCGACGGACGCTTCAGCCAGCTCAAATTTTTATTGTGAGAAGAAGTGTCTTCTAACCAAATGGCATCATCAAAATCGTAAATCATTTTTGCTTTCGACCTGCTGAATTGTTTCTCGAAGAAAACCGAACCGGTCATGAATGCTTCCCGCTGAATAAAAATCACATCATATTGATTGGCCCGCAACACATCGCGGAGACGAATGCTCACCGCTTTCAAAAAAATATTCATTTTGCCAATCCGGTTTCCGGCGCTGTAAAAAATGCGGTCGTCGTTTTCATTCATGAACCAGGAATAATCATACTGAAATCCGGCTTGCTGCAGGTAAGGAAAAAACTGCTCCATACGGTAGCGCTGACTCGGACTGCGATTGGGGCGATGGGGTCCAATAAATAGGATGCGCTTCGTCATGAGTTCATTTTGATGGCGCGGCTGACTTTCATTCTTTTTGCAAAGGCGAAGGCATATCGGTAAAAACGTATTGTGTTGATTTTTTCCAATGTTGTTTTCTTCTCCAGTGCAGAAATTGGTAGAATGGGAATAGTCGCAATGTTGCAATAATTTTTTTGATCTTTCCTTTCAGCCTTTTTGGATCTACGTAATCAACGGCACTTTCCTCCAGTGACGAATGCGCGGCAAAAGGAATCAGCACTCTTAAAGTTTTGATCCATCCGCTTGCAATGAATCGACCCCAAGAATCAATACATGACTTGATCGGATATTCATGATCATAAAGTTTTTTTGCAACATCAAGTGAAATTAAATAAGCACCCGACGACCCGAGCCATTCAAAATTCACCGGATACATTAGATGATGATTTGTATTCACGTTGTTCATACCCGCTTTGGAGAAATTAATTGTTTTTTTTGATTGAAAATAAAGCATCAGCACTTCACCCGTTTTTATTTGTGCTTCCAGATTTTTCAATACTTCAACAATGTCCTTGTGCAGAATCACATCATCTTCCAGGATAAGAGCATAACTATCCTGTGCTTCGATCATTTTCTGAAAGCAGAGACGATGACTAGCCGAGCACGCAATGATGCCGGGCAAAAGCCAGTGCGGAGCTTCTTTCACAGCCTTCGTGTCACTGATGGCATCCAATTGCTTTTTATCAAGTCTCCTTGAATCAATTGCAGTAACAAATTCCGCCTTCAATCCAAAACGTTTAAATTGACGTTCCATAGATCGACGTCTCCGGTGCGAGCGCTCTAAATTGATGCAGTAAATTTTCATAGATTGAAGCAGATAAATTTTTTAATTCTCGATAGGTTATTTCAATAAAATCATCAGGTTAGTGAATGGTAGATATGATCATATTTTTCGGTACCTCTCTTTAAAGAAAAATATTTTTTGGCAGCCTCTGAAATTTTTGAACTATCAAGCATAAGCAATTCATTGAGTTGATCAATTACGGTTTCAAAGTTCTCTTTAGTGAGCGAAGAAACGCAAATACCCGCTTGCGTTTGTGAAATAATTTCTTCTACGTCTCCCACACCTGCATTGCAGATGACCGGAATTCCCATACTCATGACCTCACCCATTTTCGTTGGTGATGATGCCTTTTTTGAAAATGAATTTTTGATAAAGAAGATTGACATGCTTGAAAGTGAAAGCATTAATGGCATTTCATTTCTTGCCACACCCATCACAATAATTTTCTCTGGTGGAATTTCATATAATAATGCGCATTCTAAAATTTTTTCTTTCGGCTCGTAAGTGATGAAAAGAAATTTCGCCTCCTTCTTCTTTTTCATCAGGTAAGAAAAAAACTGAAGCATCTCCTCAAGCAAATACCATGTTCCGAGAGAACCGCTGTAAGAGAGAATAAAATCACCGGTTTGAATACCGAGTTTCTTTTTCAACGTGTCCTGCTTTTTTGATTCCACATTTTTTTCAGAGAAGAAATCAATATCGGCGCAGCAGGGGATGACCGTAATTTTTTCCGGGGGAAGTTTTAATTCTTTCCATGAGAGAATTTCTTTCTTCCCGTTTTCAGTAAGAGAAACTATTGCATCGCTTTCAAGAAGCAATTCTTTTTCTTTCCTCTTAAAAAAATTATAAGCGATCTTGTAAATCGGATTTCTCAAATTCCACAGGCCTCCTTCCACGCGCTCATCGGCCCAGAAGCCGCGCATGTCAAAAATCATTCTTACTCCGAATTTTTTCTTAAGCACTATGCCAATCATAGAAGGGATGTAGCTGCGGCCGTGAACAATTTCAATCTTTTGAGCGAGGCATACTCCTTTTGCTTTGTTCAGCAACCTCGTGTAATTCCTCCATGCCGACAATCCCGGAATTTGATTTGAAAACAAAACCGGATGCCATGAAATTTTAGCTGCAGCGAGTTGTGACTCTATTGAAGCTGAAAGTTTTTTAAACGCTTCCGGCTTCTCAGCACTAATGATTGTAATGGAATGTCCGAGAGCGGACAACCCACTCAGGTATGGAATCACCTGCGACTGACCAAGCGCATCAGTCATGCCGTCATAAGAAATGAAGAGTACGTTTTTGCTCATGCGCCGCTACTTACTGATGAAGGTCGCTTTCAGATTATCGCCTGAATGCATGAACGTTAATGTGCGATTGATCACCGCTTTGATCAATCGCAAGGCACGATTAGATTCAATTGCGCTTCGCAGTTTTTCATCTTCAGAATTGGCAGCGATCCCTGTTTGATGCGATTGTGACATGCTTGATTTCATGCGCGTGATACTAATGCCTGTAGTCTCAATTTTTGCTTTCGAAAAATTTTGAGTTTTGAATAGTCGTCTAATTGTTTTGGGAGAGTAATAGCATAAATGCTCCGGATAAGCGAGTACGTTCCACTTCTCTTTTAAAATTATTCTTGACAGAGCATTGAAATTCGGCGTCGTGAGATAGATGCAACCACCGGTTCTGAGTATTGATTTAAAATTTCGGGTCTCTTCTAACGGATTGTTGATGTGCTCAATCACTTCAATGGAAATGACCACGTCGAATGAATGAGGTTCATAATTTTCAGGATCGAGTTTGCCCTGGTGCATCATGATCCCCTTGTCACGGCAAATGCGGACAGCGTCATCGGTAAATTCCGTTCCATACACATTCCATCCACGCTCTTTAGCTACCTCCAAAAAGTATCCGATGCCACAGCCCACGTCAATGAGGTTGTTTGTCTGGCGGAATTTTTCAAGCGCATCGAGTATTTGGTGAAAACGTTTTACCGTAACTGGTGAAAGATAATCATCACGACCGTAGTGATTGTACAAATCAATCAGTTCTTGTTCCGTCGGAATCTTTTGTGAAAAAACAAAACCGCATGACGCGCATTTCACCAGATGAAAAGCTGAGTAGCGCTTCATTGGCTTTAGGTTTTTGCCGCCGCAAAGCAAACAGACTTCATGCATTGAGTCGCTCATAAGTGAGACAAATTCTTTTCAAGCCAGCGCTGCAATACAATCAAATTCCACAGCCGGTTATAAAGGTAATCGTGCCCTCCGAAAAATTTCTCCTTAAGCGAATTGACCTCTTCATAATTAATGAGTGAAAATTGCCGGATCATGTTTTCAGAGAGATAGTGATCCACCAAATGGCGCAATTCTTTTTGCAACCAATACTTCAGCGGAATGGCAAATCCCTGCTTCGGGCGCTCGAATAACTTTTTCGGAAGAAAATCCGCAAGCAGCATGCGCGGTAAAATTTTCAGCTCGCCATTGCTCATCTTCAAATTTTCGGTCACGTTCAAAGCGAACTCAACCACTCTGTAATCAAGAAAAGGAGTTCGGCATTCCAGCGCGTAATTCATAGTGGCGCGATCAACTTTCACAAGCAGATCGTCTTTCAGATAATTTTTAAGATCATAGAGTGCCTGCTTTTCGGCCGCAGAAAGTTTCCGGCTCGCCGAATCGGGGAAAATATTTTTTCCAATCACAAATTTTTCCTTCAATAATTTCTTCGCTTGCTTCATTGAAAAAAAATATTGCTCCTGTGAAAAATATGCTGTGGCAGATTATCTTCATCATCATACTGAAACAAGGTGGCAGCCCTGCGATAGCGGTTGCCCATCAGTGAAAGCGATGCCGCGATGGGAGCGCGGAATGCTTTGATCAACGGATGCCGCAATCGCCTTGCCCAGCGATACATGCCATACCCCATGAACAACTCATCGCCTCCATCGCCGCTTAACACCATCTTTACCTGCATGCGCGCCTGCTTTGAAACGAGCATGGTTGGAATGTCAGAAGAATCAGCAAACGGCTCATCATACGCATCCATTGCCTGATCACACAATTGTAATGCATCATCATAACTCAGGGTGAACTCGTGATGGTCGGTTTTCAAATACGATGCAATTTCTTTTGCATGTTCCGCTTCATTGTATTTCTCTTCCTTAAAACCAATGGTAAAAGTTTTTACGGGTAACGAATTTTCCTGTTGCGCAATAGCTGCCACCAATGATGAATCAATTCCGCCGCTCAGAAAAACACCAAATGGCACATCGCTGATCATGCGGTAGAGAACGGAGCTTTCCAGCAACTCACGCAATTCCTTTTTGGCGGTTTTGAGATCTGAAATTACTGTGGCTGAAATTTTTTCTTCAGCTTTCCAATAGCAGTGAAAATCAAAATTGCTACCGGAAATTTTTGCATAGTGTGCTGCCGGAAATTTTCTGATCTCATTCCAAATGGTGAGGGGTTCGGGAATGTATCCAAGCTGAAGGAAAAGCGAAACCGCTTCATGGTTAACAGTGAGTTCCTTTTTAATTTCCTCAACCGAAAGTAAAGAGCTTATCTCTGAAGAAAAGAAACATTTGCTGTCGTTGCGATAATAAAACAAGGGCTTCACACCGATGCGGTCGCGAAAGAGATAGAGTGATTTTTCATGCTGATCATACAAAGCAATTGCAAACATTCCGTTGAATTGATTCACAGCTTCTGCACCTAAGGCTGCAAATGATTCCAGCATCACTTCCGTATCAGAGTGTGTTCTCAGCGGAACTTTTAATAATGAAGAGAGTTCGCGAAAGTTGAATACTTCACCGTTGAACATCATCACCCATCTTCCATCGTGCGAAACCATCGGCTGGTTGGCTGATTCTGATAAATCAATAATACTGAGGCGGCGATGACCGAAGGAAACCGTTTGATCAGAAAAAAATCCTTCGGCATCCGGCCCCCGATGAGCAATGCAACGCGTCATTCGCTGAATCACTTCCGGGGATAAAGAATTATTTAGCGCAAAGAATCCGGCAATACCGCACATGCTTCTTAGATTTGCTGCGAAAATAACTTTTCACTTACTTACACCTCTTATTTCGCTTAATACCGGGAATGTATTCAGATCGCAAAATTGATTTGATGATTGTGGGCGCTCAAAAATCAGGCACCACTTCTTTAAAAAATTATTTGGGGAAGCACCCTCAAATTGCCACTCATTTGCAAACGGAATTTTCCTACTTCCTCCATGAGAAAGAATTCGCTAATGGACTTGACAACATCTTCAAAAAAAACTTTTCGGATGCGTTGCAGGATCGTTCTAAAAAAATTATTGCTAAGAGTGCAGGCATGTATGTGAACGAAGAAGCTCTCCAGCGACTAAAAGCATCTAACCCGGATTGCCTGGTGGTGTTGCTGATGCGAAACCCGGTAGAGCGTGCCTATTCATCATACCTCATGGAGATAAACAGCGGCTGGTTTGATGAGCCATGGTCAGCCATCAAAACCTCGTTGCAAAAATTTGAGAAAGGTGAGAAAGATCAGATGTTCCGATTGTTTATTGAGATGGGAATGTATGCGGAGCAACTGAAGAAAATTTATCGCTGCTTTCCCAAAGAGCGGGTATTGATTTTTCACTTCGAAGATTTAAGCAGTGATGCATTATCTATTTGCAAAACAATTTTCACTAAACTGGGAATTGATGACACGTTTGTCCCCGACACTTCGCAACGGTACAATCCGGCCAATCGCCCGCGTGCGAAAGGCTTATCGAAAATGGTCCATTGGCTTCGGTTCAATCATAACCCGGTGAAGCGGTTTTTCAAATTCATTCTTCCTTCTTCAACATTCATACATTTCGGACAGTGGGTGACGAGAACCGTGAGCATCCCTCATCAGCCGCAATCTATGGACCCTGAGTTGCAAAAGCTGCTATCCGATTTCTTCAGACCTTATAATAAAGAGTTGGAAAAAATGACCGGCCAGAATTTTGATCGCTGGAATCAATAGGCCAAAGAAATTTCATTTGAGCAATGCTACCAATCGTGCTGCCTGTGTTTCACGCAGGTAGAACAAAGCTTTTTCTTCATTCAGCTGCAATTTGAAAACGGGCTTATGACTTTTTTTTGCTTCAATTTTTTCCAGCAGGAATTGTTCGAGTTCATGGAGAGAGTTCAGCAGAAGTCCTGCGTTCAATTCCGTAATCAGGTTCCCAAGAATGGAATGATCATTCAGAATGAGAAGAATCGGACGGCGCGATGAAAGATATTCATAAGTTTTGGCAGGAATCACCGGCTGTAACAGGTCGTTGAACACGATTAGAAAGTCAGCCTCAGTATTCATTCGTCTCGCTTCCTCACGGGGAAGTCGTTTTGTTGTTTGCAAATACCTGGCAGCGTTGGGAGAATATCGCATGATGCGCTGAGTTTGCTGCGGATAAAATTCTACTCCAAGAAACTGAACTTTCAAAACTGCCGGAGAAATTTTTCCTGACACATCCAAATCATGGATCGCCTGAAGCAGCACTTCGGTCTGGTGGCCGGGATACATTGTTCCTGTGTGGCAAAGAATCAAAGGAAGGCCGTTCACCGGCTGGCTTCGTACGTCAGGGAGGGGTTCATCCATGCCATTGTAGATCACGTGGCAGGTTTTGTGATGCAGTGCTGAAAGTTTTTCAGCTAAGAGCGGATCAACCGTAACCATGAATTTGCAGGATGCAATATATTTCTTCTCGAAAATAAATTCCCACGAGCGAAGCAAACGGATTGCAATTCCTTTCCGCTGGGCCGTCACGTGATTTACGATCCAGCCGTCACGAAAATCCGCAATCCATGGAACGGAAAATTTTTTGCTCAACAAATGCGCATGTTTGAAAAGAATAAAGGGCTCACCGGTAGCAATGATAAAATCTACACGGTGGTGTTGGAGATAATGTTTGGCAGCATAATACATGCTTACATTTCTGTCGAAGAACGAAAATGGATATGAGAAGAAAAGATTTAGAAATGTGAACATCTTCCGCAACAGACTGAATCGCGAGTGACGATAACGGTTCAATAATTTTTCAGACAGCGATCTGTTAATTGGAACTTTAATGAGCGTGCGGTCTTCATATTCTTCGATAATGGTTTCAGTCAATCCTTTTTGCCTTGCAATTTCATCAATGGTAGCGGAAGCATCTTCCCACGATTTCGTGATCACCACCGGACGAATACCATGCCCGGGAAAATAATTGTACCAGCTAAAAGGACGCCGCGCACCTATGGTATTGAGCGGAGGAAAGTCATGGGCAAGAATAAGGATATTCATCACAACACTATGAGAAAAAGGAAACGCGGTTGTGTGTGTTCCACGAAGGGCGATTTATGTTTCGAATTTAATTGCATTGTTTCATGATAATATTGATGAACCATTTCACACGGGCAAATTCAGTTGCCTTGCTGTTTCCTTCGAACAAAGCAACCAATTATTATTCGGAGTTTTATAAATGTGCGATTTTAACCGGCACCCATCTGTTTCATCTACCTCGTAGAATAAATAATCTATTCCGGCAATTATTGACTCAATTCTTTTTGAATTTTCTTCCTCCACGATTTCGATCAGCAAAGTGGGCTTCATCTTTCTTAAATAGTCACCCATTCCCATTAGTACTTCCGGCTCGAATCCTTCCACATCTATCTTCATCAAATCAACATGCCTTACATTATTCTCATTCATGTAATCCATCAGCGTCACCGTTTCAATTAACTCTTTACGTACGTTACTGCCATATACATTTTTTAATAACGATGCTGCATATTCATGATCAGCAAGAGAATCAAAAATAAACGAAGTGCCATTCGTATTGGAAAGAGCTTTTTTTATTGTGGCAACGTCATAGTTATTGAGCTTTACATTTCGTTCCAATTTGTTGAACACCCTCTCTACCGGCTCGAATGCGTGAACTGATGCGGCACTGTTCATTGCCTTTGCCACTAACGAATACAATCCGGTATTGGCACCAACGTCAATAATCACGGAGGCGTTTTGACAAAGTTGCATCCACAGGCGCAATGAAGTTTTTTCATAGCGATAGTAAAGGCCGCGCCAGAAAATCTCATTCTCTAATTGCAAGTCATTGTTTTCAATTTTAAAAGAGTGTGTTTCATCAACCTTCACGCGAAAAGCACCGGGGAAATGGAGGTGACGAAAAATTTTTTCCGGTGGCGACCCCAGAAATTTCCACGCTGAAAACAAGAGCTTCTTTCCGGGAATAATATCATACAAAGGGCTCAACCATTTTTTACTCATCCGACAGGAAATTTATGTGTGGGTTGCAAATTTCATGAAATCAAATTCAATACTGTATCGCTTGCAAATTATGTCAAGGAATTTATCGAGTACACATAACTGTGATTTCGAAATAAGCTTGGGATGCGAAATGATATGCAAATAAGCATGCTGCCTGAGATAATTCTGATACTTTATTCTCCGGAAAGGATTGAGATTCTCCACTGAACAAGCTTCCGTTGCTCTGAAGAAGGGGTTTTTCTTGGCCGGAAAAATTTTGTTTTTCGAACCGATGCCATCACCCCATTTGGGCGTAAGAAAATTTTTGACAATCAGACGATGCCAAAGAGAATTAACGATCTTCAAGGCGCCCTTGACTTCATAAGTAGAGATCGGAAATTCGATGAATGAACCATTCGCATCAGGCAAGATATCGTTATTAAACGGATAAGGTTTTTTTTCTTTTACCTCAGTAAAATCAAAATTGTAAAATGCTTCCTCGCTCTTGAAACCCGGAAGTATTGAAAAATCATACCTGATTCCTGCCTGATTGAATCCATCTATGAAAGCTGTCATGGGCTGCACATACAATCCGCCGGCACGAAATCCTGTCGCCATTGATCCCGCTCCGGGAATAATTTGTTCCAGTTCATTTTTTGAAATTTGGAAGACACGGCTTCGCTCTTCTTTATCCAGTGTTGAGATTGCGAAGTGCGAATAATCATGCTCATCCCATTCGTTGGTATCAGGAAGATAGGTGGCGTTCAGCCAGTGTGGATGAATGTGGTGAAAAAGATAATGACCATCGGCTGACAGCTTCAGGAGCTGGGCACTTATGTAATCGTAATCCTGCTTTGCTAAAGAATGAATCAATCCCTCTTGCCGGAGGCGAAAGAGATAAAGGGTATCAATGAAGAAGATGGATTTTACCTGATGTTTTGCGAGTATTTTAAGCAACTGGTCGGTAGGCTTGATCATGCAGTTTTCAACCGTCCCGCTGCGATCACCCAGAAAGAGTTCGTAATCGAAGGTGAGCAAAATGTATCTTTTATTTTCACCGGTAATCAAGAGGCAGGATTTCGCAGGTGATAAAAATCAATAATGTCCGGTCTTGATTTTTTTCCTGAAAAAATATTCCGCACATTCATTAGCCCATCGTAAAGCCGGGCATATCCCGGTTGCAAATCCATTTTCCATAAAACTCCGTTCTCAAGCTTAGGTCCAAATCGCTCTTTAAAAAATTGAATTCCTTCATATTTGGTACCCTTAATATCTCCCATTCTCACGCCGCCGAATATCATTTTTTTTACATTCCTCTCTTTAAGTTTTCTCATAGCTTCCCAGTGAAGCCACTTGTTGGTGATTGCACCGGTAGGGTTTTCACTTTCACCACCAAAATACAACACTCCTGCATAGTATGAATAGGGGATGAGTAAACCGGCTTCGGGTATTTCATTGCGATAAGCCACCATGCACAACATATTTCCCGGCGAAAGAAACTTCATAAATTGTTCTAACTTTTCAAATGATTCATAAGACGCCGCTTCTCTCTTCATGGTAGAAACATGCAAGCTATAAAAATCTCTGAGGTTGCTTTCTCCCGTTTTTATTTGCAGTCCGTTTTTGTCTCCTGCCTTTTGAATGTATCTCCTTGTGCGCGATTGAATATTTTGAAATATCGCAGCTTCGTCTTGCTCCAGGTCTGTGTAATAAATTCCGAAGGGACAAAAATTGCTTTTATCCGGTGCAGTATGAAAATTAACAAAAGGCGGTGAGTGAAGTATACGCTGCACATGATATGAATCCTTCAGGAAGCCGGTTGCTATTTGCAAGAAATATTTTTCTTCTGCTTCAGAAACGGGTTGATTTTTTTTGATCGGATGAAAAAGAAATTGTGCAAACGAAAAAAAATTTTTGCGATAAAATTTTACCGGTATCATGATGTCTGTTTTCTCCTCCCACAGTATTCCTGTATTCCCTCCCATTGATCTTTCGAACTCGTGATAGCATCGCAGGAATGTAAATGGATACGTATCATCAATGCCTTGGAGAACCTGATGACGGGTTTGATGATGTTGAAGCAGGATCATAATGAACTTGATGCAGCGCCCAAATCTACTCATTGCAATCGTTGTGCGATGAACAGATAGGTATTAAGATTGGTATCAGTTCGTTTTCCCATTTGCCCGGGGAAATAATAATGATGAGAATCATACCATTTCACAACCCGGTCGTCAGTATAATGGTGATGCCTGATAATGGTAAAATATTCCATTGCCATTTCTTCAATCACATGCGGACTATAGCGAATGTAGGTCAGGTTGCCATAGAGGGCGTCGTTCAATGTTAAGGCATGAGAGTAATGAATTAACAATATCCCGCCCGGAAGCAGATCATCATAAAATTTTTTAAACAATGACGGGAGTTTACCCGGCGTAAAATATTGCAGTGAGCTTTCGAGATAGATTAAGTTGAAACGGTCACTGAGTTTGACTGACAAATAATCTCCTTCTATGAATTTTCCATTCGGAACGTGTTGCCTGGCTCTGGATAAAAAGTTTTTGCTGAGATCAATTCCCGTAACAGCATAATCATGTCCTAATGGAGCTAAAAATATTCCCGTACCACATCCAACTTCAAGGATGTTGTCTCCCGGTTTTAAGTACTGTCGGGACGCCTTCTCAAGCAGTACATGCATTTTATCCCTTGATTCCTTGATCTCAGGAATGTCTGAAAAACCGACATTTTCACCGAGAGATTTTGAAGTGTCATACCTCGCCTCGCTCCAGTTAACAGCAAGCCGTTGAATCCAGTCTTCTTTTTCTAACAAAATAAAAAGGCGGTTGATTAAAAAATTATTTAAAACCACCAAAGAAACCTTTCGAAGCGCATGCCGTAAAGTATTTTGATTCATGGAGGTATTATTTGAAATTTTTCATCACTGCCGAATGTAAATATATTTACAGCGACAAAAGAAGTGGCTATCAGGGACATCATCATTTTTACTCAGTTTTATCCTTACACCTATTACGACGTATATTTTGAACGCGAACTTTTTGAATTGTCAAAGTATTACGATCGGGTATTTTTGATTTCCGGTGATCCTGATTCAACAATTCAACAGCCAACTCCCGCTAACACAAGGATATATCGCTTTGCTCCCAGTACGCAACAACGAAGGAAACTGTTTTTGCTCCGTCATTTGTTCAGAATAGATTTTGTGAAGGAAATGTGGCACATCAGCAAAACCGTTGCAACAAAAAATCTTGTACACGCAGTCTGGTACGCACTTTCTTCGCTGGAAAAAAGTGATCGCTATAAGAAATTTCTTTCTAAGCTGATGAGCGATGAAAATATTTCAGCGAACAATATTACAGTTTACAGTCATTGGATGTTAGAACATGCTCACGCAGCCGGCTTAATAAAACGTCGCTTTCCGGGAATGAAGATCGTTGTTCGCGCTCATGGCTCCGATCTTTATTTTGACCGGAGTCCGATTGGTTACCTGCCATTAAAAAAGTTAATCTTTGAAGATGCGGACGCAATATTTTTTATTTCAGAAAACGGACGAAATTATTTTCAATCGTTTCATCGAATCAGGAAAACTTCAGCAGGCAAATTGAGAGTATCACGACTGGGATTGTTTGCAGCAAAATCCCCGCAGCTTAAAGAACAAGGTGAGAAATCATTCTTCAGAATAGTAAGTAATGCGCACATTCAACCACTGAAACGCATTGACTTGATTGCTGAAGCACTCAGAGATGTCAACCTTCGAATCGAATGGATTCATTTCGGTGACATGCACGAAAGGACTGATGCATTTAACGCGTTCAGGAAGAATGTAAATGAATTGCTGAAAGAAAATCCGAATATCACCGTGATGTTCAAGGGAGGAGTTACGAATAGAGAAATAATCTCTTTTTATGAAGATAATTTCGTTGATCTCTTCATCAATGTAAGCACCACGGAAGGAATACCGGTATCCATTATGGAAGCATTTTCGTTCGGCATCCCTGCTATTGCCACGATTGTCGGCGGCAATCCCGAAATAGTAAATGATAACAATGGAATATTATTACCTGCTTTTTTAACCGAAACTGATTTGGCAAATGCAATTAGAAATTTTTTACTGAAAACTATATCTGAAAGGGAAAAAGTCCGGTTAAATGCTTTCAATACGTGGAAGGAAAAATTCAATGCCGAAATCAATTATCCCGAATTTGCACAAAAGATATTGTCACTGAGCTCAACCACGATTCAAAAATGATTTTACCGATGACTTCATCTTCAGCAAGGCCGATTTGATTTTTGTGATCTCGAAGAATCCTTTTTGCTCAGCGCCAAAAGACCGGAAGTAATTTTCAACACCTTTGATCATTGATCCCTCAAAGTCAAAACTGCGAGCACCTTCTTTCTCCGCGGAGGACTCCCGCGACAATTCACGAAAGCAATTCCAAAATAAAAAACTCATGGCACCGCTGTTGCCAAAGTCGTCATCTTTTCCGCCAATAAGATAATAAGCAGTAGCGGCATCCTTCACAATAAAAATTCCGGCAGCAATTTTTCCCGCAGCATCTTTTGCAAGCCAAATTTTCCCGGCTTCGCGGAGGCAACAGGCATCAAAAATTTTTTGAAGTAATTTTTTTTCAAAAGGGATTTTCATTCGCTTGCCGCTGAAATTCTTCACGAGCAAGCTGTAAAAAGCCGCAACATCACTTGCCTGCTCAATGCTGAATTGTTTTTCTGCTTTGTTTATTTCACGATTGATCTTCTCACTGAAATTTTCACGGAGCAATTCCGGATTTGAAATGTCAGGTAGAAAATAAGTGTAGCGTGTGGTTTGCAAAAATCCTTTCCAATAAAATGGCAACCAGTTCTGAAAATGAAAATGCCATCGTGATTCAAAGAATGCAGCAGCGGGAAGCTGATGAAGCAATGCCTCGAGCATTTCAGTTTCTTCGTTAAGTCGCTTGCGTGCCGATTGCGCTTTCAATTTGTAATTAGGTCCAAGAAATTGCGTGAGCATCGGCATGATGATTTGAAAACCCTGAAGATCATTTTTGATAGCATAGAGAAAATACGCCTTCATTTCTTCTCCGTCCTTCACCATGCACACATCCCATGCATCACCTGCTACTGCATCAAGCCACCATGGCTGATGAAACAAAGGCGCATCCGGCCACGCTAACTGACGGTAAATTTTTTTGGCGTCTGACATTACTACAATGATAAACAAATGTTCCTCCGTGTCAATGGTTCGTTTTCTCAGGATGCTTCATCGCGCTGAAAGATTCCGAAGGTAAATACCCACGAGATTGTCAACATAATTCGCGATATCATATTGTTCCGCTTTACGCCGCGCGCTGATTGAAAATGAGTGATAAGTCTGTTCATCTTTTACTATCGCTTTTATCCTTTCGGCGAACAATTTTGTATCTGCACTTTCAATCATGAATCCGCTAATGCCTTCGTCCACGATGCCGCGATTTCCTTTTGCATCAAGGCATATAACCGGCAATCCTGTTGCCATGGCTTCAACAATTGCAAGACCAAACGGCTCATACGTTGCGCTGTGTACGTACACATGCGCTTTTGCAAGTTGCGCTGCAACATCATCCACATTGCCCGCAAAAGCTACTTGTGATGTTACCCCGAGGGAGCTGGCTTGCTGCCGGAGGCTTGTCCGAAGAGGACCGTCTCCCAAAAGAGTCAGGTGAACCGGAATATCCTGTTCTGATAAATCTTTAACCAGGTGAAGAAGAAAAAGGTGATTTTTTCTTGCAACGAAACTTCCGGTTGAGATCAATCGCAACTCCCGCGATGGAAAATTTCGGGTGATGAACGGGAAAATTTTTAAATCAATAGCATTGTCCAGCCTGATGATATTTTCCTTTTCAAAAGGAAGATGTCGCTGCAAGTATGTTTGCGTCTCCAATGAATTAGCAATAAAATGGTGATTACAGCCGCGATACTTTTTAAGGATGTGATTCCTTGTTAGTGCAAATACTAATTTCTGTTTATCAAAGAGTGCAGAAAGCTTGAACTGCTCGTATTGCGACGTTGGGCCATGAATGTGAGAGAAATATGCAATACCCTTCAAAGGTTCAAGATGCGCCGCATGATCAGCGTAAAACAAATGCGTATGTACAACGTGAGGTTGAAAATTGCGAATCAGTTTTTGAAATGATATTGCTGCACTCTTTATTCCTGTCAGCTTGAGATCTATTTGAGCATTCTCCACTGTTAATTTTAATGAAGAAGTAAGTTCGGGATACTCGTTCAGCGGGGATAAACTCACCAATAAATAATCATGCTCGTTTCTCCGGTCTAACTCTCTGCAGATGTCAATCGCAAGGCGCTCGGCTCCACCTTTCGCTAAACCGTTTATGATATGAAGAATCCGTAATCTCACGCGGCGAAAATATTCATTGATGAATGAAATATCGCTCAACTAAATTCTTTCCACTTTTACATCGCCTCAATTCTGCTCTTTGTTCATTCACGTTACATACGGGAAGTCTAAATTTTTCCTGACCATCGTCAGGAGTTACAATTTTATCAAGTACCGGTTGCTTAGACCTGTTCTTTCAATTATTTCTTTCTATGCGTTTTATATTTTCATATTCAGGAAGTGGGAGAAGACCAACGATGGAGAATTGTTGACCGAAGGCATTTCAGTATATGTTCCCTGTAAGGATGAAGAAACTCATTTGATCTTATGTCTTGAGAGTTTACTCGGCATTGCCGATCAATTTATCCTCATAGACAACGGCTCGGCTGACCGCACTTTGGAATTGATGCAACAATTTGCTGAGGGACACAAGGGAGAGGCAGAGATTGAAGTTCACTCCATGAGCCAGGCACTCTTAGTGGAAGAAGTACAATTTGCACTGAGTCGTGTGAAGCATCGATGGGTTCTCAAGTGGGATGGCGACATGATTGCGATTCGTGATTCATTTCTAAACTTCAAGAAAAAATTGCGCAAGACTTTTCGGCCTACAGCTTATGTGCTTCCTCGCTTGAATCTTGCAGGTGATTATAAACACGTGATCCGTTTTGCGCCACCCATTGATGCGGGTGAGCCATTCCTCCGTACATTCAATAATCGTTTTCTCTTTCGTGAAGAATTCGGACGGCTTGAACATGCGCGCATCCCGATTTACTACCGTCATAAAAAAGAACAGGTATTATTCAGTATTCACCTCAGCAATGTTCGCCCCCCCACACGCATCATGTACCGGCATTGCTACCTGGATTGGCGGCAAACATTAAATACAGCCGGTGAAGAAGTACGATCACGGTATACATCATTCATTACATTCCGGCATGATTGGTTGCTGCATAATTTTGGAACAACAGATGAGCAAGCCGTAGCTTTCCGCAGTGGTCGATTGATTGCAAGCATGCTCCGGCAATTGAATCCTGATCAGGTACCCGAAATGCTAAATTTCCTGAAACAGGATTTGGGAAGAATATTTGAGGTAATTTACAAAGATCAAAAGCCATGGCTTGTAAAAGATTTGCGGGATGAGAAAATGAAAAATTACCTGCCTACAACGGAAGATCTTTCTTTTGTCCCGGATCAGGATCGATTTCATACTGATGACATAAGACTTGCTTTCACTGAGTAACGATGAGAACCAATCTGATTTCCACTCTAAAGAATAAGCTGAAGCAATTCGATGGGCTTCGGCTTGGTTATTACCGTTATCTTATGATTGTGGGATATTTAAGAAATTTTGGGCTCCCCCGGGGATTGATTATTTGGTTCTGTTTACGGGGAAAAGGAAAAGACGTGATTGAAGTGCGACTCAAGCATTATCCCCATCCCATTTTCATCAGGCGCAAAACTTCTGATATTGCTGCCTTCGAACAAATTTTTGCAAGAGGCGGTTACGATATCAATTATCCAAACCTGTCAGGAGATATTATGGATGCGGGAGCTTATACGGGACTATCAACCATTTTTTTTGCTAACAGATTTCCAGACAAGAAAATTATTGCTATAGAACCGGACAGAGAAAATTTTTCTATGCTCATAAAAAATACTCAGAAGTATAAGAATGTAAAAGCATATCACGGTGCCGTTTGGAATCGAAATACTACTGTTGTCATCATGAACAAGGAATCCTCATTTTGGGGATTCCAGGTTGAGGAAACAGACAATGAACAAGAAGGTATTGAAGCCTTGACCATTGATGAAATAATGAGATTAGAAAAGTTAAAGGAGATCGCCATCCTGAAAATGGATGTTGAAGGGTCTGAAAAAGAAATCTTTTCCGGCGATTTCGATAGTTGGCTGCCTCATGTACATTGTTTGATCGTTGAACTCCACGATCGTTTCAAACCGGGTTCAGGCCAAGCGGTTGAAAAAGCAGTACAGAAAATCCAGCACCGGAAATTTTTCAAGGTGGAAAATGAAATTTACTTTCTACATCACACAAGCTCCTGAAATAATCATTTATTTTTTTCGTGAAAGTAAATGGATAAAGGCCTCAGTGCTTAATTGGTTACGATCGTTCATACATGAAAAATAGAATCATAAAATTTTTAAAAATAATAGGTCTTTATAAAACTTATGAAGTGCCTAAGAGGGTAACTCAAAACTATACAGAATTGGATCCTGTAAAACTATCTCTTTTAAATACTATTATATCTGACTATTGCAAGCCCGAAAATTATTCATCAAATGAAAAAAGATTAATTGATATTGAGGTTCTTCTTACGGTAAGACTAATTAATTTTAGAAAATTTCATATCCCCTTTTTATTCGAAACGATTGGTTTAAAAAACAAGCAAATTTTAGAGATAGGATGCGGCACAGGTTCTTCTACTGTTGCTCTGTCTGAACAAGGAGCAGTGGTAACCGGTATTGATATTGATGAGCACGCATTGAGTATTGCAAGAAAAAGATTAGAACTACATGGGCTAAATCCATCCCTTCAAAATATAAACGCTGTTAATATTAAAGAGGAATATGGAAATAAAGAATGGGATATGGTTATCTTTTTTGCATCATTGGAGCACATGACTCCCGGAGAAAGAAAAAAATCATTGAAAGATGCTTATGCATTACTAAAAAATGGAGGGCATTTATGTATTTTCGGATCACCCAATAGATTGTGGCCTTATGATTCACATACATCTGAATTACCGTTTTATTTGTGGTTGCAAGATGAAATCGCATTAGATTATTCCCTGTTTAGTCCAAGACCAGAGTTTGCTAAGATGAATAAGAACAATATTAATACTGCATATAACGAATTGTATCGGTGGGGTCGGGGAGTAAGTTTTCACGAAATAGAAGTGGGTATAAACAAAGAAGCGTCAAAACTAAAAGTGGTTGGAAGTCTTCCAATATTTCTTAGAAGATATAGTGTTGTCCAATGGATAAGTTACAGGAGGTCTTCTGAATATAAGTACAAAAAGCTACTATCTGAGTATGGCCCCAAAAATATTCATCCGGGTTTTTACGAATGCTATATTGACGTCATTATTGAAAAAGATTAAACTATATAATAAGTGTATTTGTTGCACGAAGGGCCTTCCGTTATTGCAAAGTGCGCGAATTTTTTCGAATTAAAAATACTTATCCACTGACAAGGATGTTTCAATTACCTTGCGCAGCTCAAATGATTTGATGGGCTGAACTCCTCCATTCTATGACTCTTCCAAATTCTGCACCGGCGAGAAAAAAAGTGCACTTCCGCAACCTGACGGGGCTTCGCTTTTTTGCCGCCCTGAGTGTGTTGATCTATCATTTCTATGGTTTTGAAGTGCTAAACGGTCACTATGGTGTAATCCTGTTTTTTGTCTTGAGTGGTTTCCTGATCACCTATTTGCTGCTTGAAGAGCACGATCGGTATGGCACCGTCTCACTCCGGCAGTTTTACATGAGAAGAATTCTGCGGATATGGCCGTTATATTATTTGTCTATTCTGCTCAGCTTCATTTTTCTCTTCACCCCGCTCGGTGCAGCCATGAATGATGGAAATTTTTTTAAAGCTCTTCCCTATTTTCTCTTCTTTATTCCAAACGTAGCATTCGCTCTTGGTATAGGCATTCCTACCATTAATATTCTATGGTCGATAGGGGCAGAAGAACAATTTTATTTCCTGTGGCCACTCTTGTTAAAGTTCTTCAAAAAAAGATTTCTTGTTATCATGGGGTTCATCTTCGTTTTTTTTATCGTGGTTCCGAATCTGCTCGACTTTGCCACCTATCATTTTGTTTTTCCGGGCAGCGTGAAACTCCGGCTCATTTCCTCCATCATTTATTACCTGAGCTTCAACAGTATGGCCACGGGTGCCATCCTCGCCTACGCTGTAAAATATTATCAGCGCTATCTGCATTTTATTTTTCTCAAGTCAGTTCAACTGATCACTTATGCCTTGTTGATTTTTTGCTGGGTTCTTAACGTTCAGCCACCTTACGCAACCGATCAAATGTATGCCACCATGTTTGGATTAATCATCGTTAATTTAGCGGCTAACCCCCGCACTATTCTCAGTTTAGAAAATAAAATCCTTAACTACCTGGGCAAAATATCTTACGGGTTATATGTGTATCAATATTTCACTTTTCATCTTGCCCTTCTTATTGTTCTCAGCATCTTTCCCTCTACAGGAGAAAAATCTGTACTTCTATTCATTGTATCGCTTGCGGTCACCGCCGGAATTGCTTCCATTTCGTATCATTTCTTTGAAACACCATTTCTAAATTGGAAAGCGAGAAAGTTTACTATAGTGAAGTCAGGATAGAGACAAATAAAAATCAAGTTGAAGAGTAATGCAGGAAATAAAATATTCGGGAAGTGATTAAATCAATTGCAACTCTTTCGCTACATCTTCCCGGCAAATAAGAAAATTATAAAGATCGCTTTTTGAAAGATGATCCACTCGTTTAGGCGAATTGATTTCATCAATATTGAAATATAAATAATCTAAGCCGGCTAATTGTTCTTCAATTCTTGCCGCCATTGCGTCAGATAGTATTTCAATAATCATTGTTGGCTTGAATTGCCGGAGGTGAACTTTGAATCCTTCCAGTACTTCCGTCTCGTGCATCTCCACATCTATTTTAAGTAAGTCAACTTTTAAATTCCTGTTTTCTTCAACAAAATCATCGAGTGTTTTTACGTTCACCGTAACTTCTTTTTTGGAGGGATCATTAGTAATCATGTTTTTATTCAGGGAAGCACTGTATTGATGATCGCTTTCAAAATCATAAAAAATGGCTTTGCCGGAGCGATTTGAAATTGCGAAGTCGAAAGTTTGAATATTCGTAAAGTGATTCAGCTTTATGTTATCCTGAAATCTTTCAAATACATTTTTTGAAGGTTCAAAGGCATAAATAGTTGCCCCGGGATTTAGTGCTGAGGCAACCAATGAGTAAATTCCCTTATTGGCCCCAATATCGAGGATCACCTTACTGTTCTCACATAGCTTCATCCAGATCGAAAGAGAAACCTTTTCCCATCCGCCTTCTATTCCTTTCCAGAAAATTTCATTCTCGAGAGTGCTGCCAAAATGAATGAGCTTAAATTTTTTTTGAGGCAATTTTACTGTGAAGGGACCTTTGAATGTGAGATCACGGTAAATTTTTTCATTGTTAACCGGTAAACTCCTAAACACTAAACAAATATATTTTTTGAAAGGAAGCCGAACATAAATTTTAATCAACGATTGATAAATGAAAGATGTGAATTTCATAGTATTATAGGTTAGAACGAAACCCGGCAGCTTTCAAAGGGTTAGCATAAGTAAGTCGCAACAAATTGGTCAGACGCTGATCTCCTTTCAAACGTTCATAAAAAAAATCTTTTGCATGAAGAATCAATGTTTCTTTTTTCCATACGCGCTTTTTACGCTGACCGATGTACAATTCTATTTGCCCCGTTCGTTCAGTGATTTTTCTTTGAAGGGCAGGATCCAGTTGCGTTAATGCATTCTTAAAATCTTCCTCAAAATTATGAATGAAAGTATCTTCCACACCGGCAAATTTTTTGAAAAGCAAATCAGTATAATTGGTAACGAAATAATTTTCCCAATCCAATTGCAATGATGACAACCGGTTTCCGAAAAGTTCTTTTATGTACAGAAAATCATTTACAACCATGTTATAGGAAGAAGGAATTTTTAAAGGAAGTAACTCAAACGGATCATTGGTGTGCAGGGAGCGAAGAAATGGCTCATATTTCCCTTTGGACAGAAGTCGTCCGGTGCTCAATTTTTCACCCTGGGTGAGAACCAAATATTCAGCATAATAAAAGATGGCTTCATTCAATGCCATGTTAATAAAGAACGAAGAGAAATCGGGAGTAATCACTCCCGGCGTGTTGAAATAAATTCCAAACTGCGAACGAAGTTTAGCAGCGTATTCATTGCGGTAACAGCTATTGAGTGTTTTTGGAAAAAAGAAATCATAGGATCCCGGCAGATATAGATTTTCGTGAAGGAAATTTTCAATTAATTCCTTCGAAGTGAAAACACGTGATTTCCTCTTGGGAACTGAATAGCCAATTCGATTCCGATCCTCGTCAAAGAGACGGACACCGAAAGAATAGAGATTGAATGCTTCATGATTTACCCTGACGATGTTATTTAATTTTTTTAAAGAGTGCTGAAAAAATAATTTTCGATCAGTAAGTACCAGCACATATTTACCCTCTGCTTTTCTTGTCGCCCATTCCCAATGGTTGAGCATGTTCAACTCTTGATCGGTCCGGAAAGATTTAAAATTCGGATGAGCAGAAAATTCGTCAATAACCTGTTGAGTTTCTTCATTGTTGTAATTGTCGCTGACTATTAATTCAAAATCATCAAAGTCTTGCCACAGCACGCTCTGTATCGCTTGCCGCAAGTAGTACGGGCGATTTTTGGTGGGAATAACGACTGAGAAAAACGGCTGCATAGGATTTACGATCGATTAACGATACACGATTCACGTAACCCAAGTTCTCCCGATTTGATCGGGATTCACGATGTGACAAATTTCAATCTTTAAACTTTAAATGCTAAAGGTTCGAGTTGAATCCTATTGAAAATTCTAAACTTGTATTTGTGCTTTCATTCAGGGAATCGTGTATCGTGTTACGTGAATCGTGTATCGTACTATGTGAATCGTGTATCGTACTATGTGAATCGTGTATCGTATTACGTGAATCGTGCATCGTACTCACCCGATTCGTTTGATAAATGCAGAAGGCCAATAGGTAACACGCTCAGTAATGATTCCTTCGTTAAAGAGAAATGCAGGTTCTTCGATAATGAAGTTTTTATTTTCTCTTGCAAATTCCTCTGCGGCTTTCTTTGGATTATTCCAATTCCAGTCTGCCGCGCTGCGCGGAGCTCCCTCTAATTTTTCCATGATTCCATCGGTTGCAACAATGTAAGAGTTGAGCGTGACAAGAGGTGAATAAACATTCAGTTCATCAAGCACGTGTTGCTTTGTGTGATTGGAATCGAGAAGGACCAATACTTTTTCATCCGGTTTCACCTGTTGTTGTACGGAGCTCACGATTTTTTCATCTACGGAACTGCCTTCAATTAATGTGATGAAAGGAAACAGGAAATGCTCTTCGATTGCCTTTCGGTTGTGCGGACGAATTTCAATATCAATCCCGATCACTCTTCCATGATCCATCGCCTTGCACAAGGTTGCGTAAAAAATTAAGGAGCCACCGTGGGCAACACCCGTTTCAATAATCACATCGGGTTTTACATTGAAGATCACTTCCTGAATGCGAAGGAGATCATCAGGTAATTGGATGATTGGTCTCCCTAACCAGGAAAATGAATAAACGTACTTCGCATCCCAGCCGCTTCGCAGCCAGATGTCAGACACAATGCGAAAACCATCCGCGCTTCCAAGATCAACCGTTCGCTCAATGCTTCCTTCTTCAATAATCAAAACTCCTTTTGCGGTATCAATCTTAATCATGTGCTCTCTGGTTTTTAAAGTCACGAATCATTTGAGGAATCGTATCAAGAACATTGATGGGGCGAAGATCGAATTCACTCTTCAAACGATCAATAGAAATTGATGGAAAAGAAAATTTGGGACCTGACAAATTCATGTTCACCGTACAGCTCGTTTCGCTTTTAATCTTTTCAACCAATTGTTCATGTGTGGTATTGTTCCCGCTTCCAACATTGTAAAGGCGATGCGATCCGTGAAGCAAAATTTTTGGAAGCAGCTCAACGACTGAATGAATGTCAATGTAATCTTTCTCTGAAAACGGATGCGCCTGCAATTCGATGTGATGAGTGTCAACAGCGCTTCTGATTAAGTCAGTAAGAAAAGTATTTGACTCAAAATTATTTCCGGTCACGTTCGATAGCCGTACCACTTTTACATTTTTATTTTTCACTCCAAGACAAATTGCTTCTCCCAACAGCTTTGAAATATTATAGAGATCATCCGGTTCGGAAGAATTAACAATCACCGGACCGTCTTCTTGTGTGGAAGCAGCGTGAACATAAACACGAGTAGTTGACAAATAGAGAAAAGATTCAAAGGTCGCTTGCTTCAGAAAATTTGCTACTTGGGTCACATGCGCATCCACGGCTTCAAATGTCCTGGTTCGAAAATCTGCTGTGAGCCCAATGCAATAAAAAACATGTCCAAGGTTTTTTTCTTTCCCGGGTACAAAATCACGCGGTGCTGCAAAACATTCCTGATTTGATTCTTCAAGATACCGCAGCAAATTCGAGCCGATAAATCCTTTGCTTCCGAGAATGGTGAACATACTATGATGGTGTGGGAGCTTCTTCTGTGGAATTACAAGATGCGAAGTTCAGGTATTGCAATAACAAACCTGCATCCCCAGCCGTGTGCGTATTTAAGTTGTGTGGTAATTTCTTCCTGAATATTCCAGGGCAGAATCAAAATGTAATCAGGCTTGTAAGAAAAAAATTCCTGTTCACTCGTAACGGGAATGTGCGAGCCCGGCAAAAATTTTCCTTGCTTGAACGGGGAGCGATCGGCGACAAAAGCAATGAGATCATCATGAATGCCGCAATAGTTCAGCAGGGTATTTCCTTTTGCAGCCGCTCCATAAGCCGCTACTTTTTTTCCGTTCATCTTTTGCCCGCGAAGAAATTCCAGGAGCTTATCTTTTATGGAATCAATGCTCGGCTGAAACTGCTGGTAATATTCAAGACCCTGCATGCCCGCTTTGCTTTCTTTCTCCAGTAATTGTTCAACTCTGTTTGAGGCGATCCTGTTACCGTTCTCTTCGTGCGCGGCATAAATGCGAAGCGAGCCGCCATGAGTTGGCAGTTCTTCTACATCAAACAGTTTCAGTCCATGTTTTTCAAAAATTTCTTTCACGGTGTAAAAAGAAAAATAAGAATAGTGTTCATGATAGATGGTATCAAACTGATGCTCCTTTACGAGGTGATAGAGATGCGGAAACTCCATGGTGATGATGCCGGAAGGTTTCAGAATTATTTTCATTCCTCTGACAAAATCATTGAGTGAGGGAACGTGAGCCAATACATTGTTTCCGATCAAAAGATCAGCAGTTAGATTTTCTTCTTTCAGTTTTTGCGCAACTGCCGAATCGAAATAAGCAACCATTGTATTGATACCTTTCTCAGTTGCTTTGGCAGCAGTATTCGCCGCAGGTTCAATCCCGAGTACGGGGATATTTTTTTTCTGAAAGAACTGAAGCAGATATCCATCGTTCGAAGCGATCTCGATCACCCGCTGATGCTCATTGAATCTGAAACGCCGGATCATTTCATCTGTGTAGTCGCTGCAATGCTGAAGCCACGAAGTTGAAATGGATGAGAGGTAAGCGTATTCCTCATTGAAAATTTCTACCGCGCTTTTGTGTTCAGGAAGCTGCACGAGAAAACAATTGTCGCAAACAAAAACTTTCAGCGATAATTTTTCTTCGGGACGATTCAGTTGTTCTTTCGTAAGAAACGAATTGGAAGGAGGCGCCTCGCCCAAATCAACAAAGACGTGTGTCAAAGGTTTTCCGCAAAAACGGCATTCGTTCATAGAGATATTCCCTCAAAATCTTTTTCCAGGAAAGGTAAACTCTTGTCGCGATCCGAGATGAGCGTAATCGCCTCTTTCCAGGTAATGTTGAGAATGGGATCGAGATAATTTATGCCGCCCTCATGCCCGGGAGAATAAATTTCAGAATGAAAATAAAGTATCGTGGTGTTATCCTGCAACGTGACATAACCATGAGCACATCCTTCTGCGATCAGAAAAATTTTTGGCTCATCACTGTTCAATTCCACTGAAGTCCATTTCAAAAAGGTGGAAGAATTTTTCCGGAGATCTACAGCAACGTCCCAAAGTTTTCCTGAGAGACAACAAATAATTTTTGTTTCGGCATGCGGAGGACGCTGGTAATGCAACCCGCGAAGCGTACCACGCTTGTGGTTATTGGATTGGTTGATCTGAACAATTTTTCCTGTGAATCCAACTTCGCGAAATGCTTCTTCATCGAACAAGCGCTGAAACCATCCTCGATCATCCGAGGCTCTTTCAGCTTCCGCCAAATGACATCCTTCAATTTGTGTTGCTTGGAAAATTAATCTTGCGCCCATGCTAATTCCTTTTGCTTTGCCGCAGTAACGTATTCATTCAATTGCCGCAGCGTAATTACGTTTCCTGTTTCATAAAATTCCTGATACCATTCAATTGTTTTTTGCAATGCCCCCTGAGTATTCCAGACAGGAAGCCATTGTAATCGCTCAACCGCTTTAGCGGAATTGATGAAAAGTGATCGCGACTCAGGGAATGGTTGCACTTCGCTTCCATAAACAGGATTTATTTTTTCCCAGATTGAAGTGGCTGATTCCACTATTGATCTCACTGTGAATTCCCTTTCATTCACCGGCCCAAAGTTCCAGGCATCTGCGGCTTCATCGTTTTCTTCAAGAAGTTTTTTGCCAAGTATGAGATAGCCAGAGAGCGCATCAAGCACATGTTGCCATGGACGAACGAAATCCGGATTTCTGATCACTACCTTTTGATCCTGTGACGTGGCAATCATCATGTCCGGGATCAATCTGTCGGGTGACCAATCGCCACCACCAATTACATTTCCGGCACGAGCGGTAGCGAGCAAAAGAGAAGTGTTTTGAAGAAATGATTTTCTGTACGCTGCTACCAAAATCTCCGCGCAGCTTTTCGAAGCGCTGTAAATATCTGTTCCTCCCAACTCATCACCTTCCACATAACTTTTCGGCAGATCGGAAATCTTATAGACTTTATCAGAGGTTATGCAAACGATTGCCTTCACCGAATCACAACTCCGGCTTGCTTCCAGCACCTTCATAGTACCTACGACATTGGTGTTGAAAGTTTCTGCAGGATGGTCGAATGAATAACGGACAAGCGACTGCGCCGCGAGATGAAAAACAATCTCCGGCTGAAATTTTTGCAAAACCGCTGTGAACTCCTGCTCATTATTGATATCTCCGGAATGATTCAGGAAAGAAAATTTCAGCAGGTCAAAATGATTGGGTTGTGTGAAAGGCGGAAGAGAGAATCCGCAAACATCTGCACCTGCCTGGATCAACCAACTCAGCAGCCATGATCCCTTGAAACCCGTGTGACCGGTAATCAGGACCTTCTTTCCGCGATAAAAATTGTTCAGCATGCTGTCCATCACCACATCTTCCATTTTGCCGCTCCTGAGTTCCACATTTCTTCAAGCACCACTTTATCGCGCATGGCATCCATGCAGCGCCAGAATCCGTGATGTTTAAACGCCATGAGTTGTTGCGCATGTTCGAGCTTCAGTATAGGCTCTTCTTCCCACATCTGCTCATCGGCCTTTTCATCTAAGTAGCTGAACACGTCGGGATTCAACACAAAAAATCCGCCGTTGATCCAGTGACCATCACCAACAGGTTTTTCTTTGAAGCTCAGGACTTTTCCCTCTTCATTCATTTCAATACCCCCGAATCTTCCTTCGGGCTGCACTGCCGTAACGGTGGCCGTTTTTTTATGCTGGTCATGAAATGCAATGAGGGCGTGCAGATCAAGATCAGCAAGACCGTCGCCGTAAGTGAGGAAAAATTTTTCATTGCCAAGATATTCCTGCACGCGTTTCAGTCGTCCCGCCGTTTTTGTTTCCATCCCGGTTTGAGCGAGCGTGACGATGAATTGTTCTGAGGATGATTGATGGATCTGGATTTTATTCTTCGCTACATCCACGGTGAGATCAGAATTGTTGATGAAGTAGTTCGCGAAATATTCTTTGATCAAATGCCCTTTGTAACCGAGGCAGATCACGAATTCATTGAATCCCTGGGCGGAAAAAATTTTCATGATGTGCCACAGCATCGGTTTGTCCCCGATCTCGATCAGGGGCTTTGGCTTGAGGAATGATTCTTCAGAGATGCGGGAACCAATGCCTCCCGCGAAGATGACGACTTTCATGATGCGAATTAAGGAATTATAAAGTTGAGCAAGGGAGTAAAGGTAGAAGTGTCCAATGAAATTTACTTAGAAGATTCTGAATACTTCTTTGTTGAAGAACAGTGATATTATTTGCAGGGATAAAATTTTAAAAACTAACCTTTCAGTTTCTTCACGCCCATTTGCCAAACATAAACGAATAAATATCCGCATCCTCATCCAATCACATTCGAGTCAGCAGCGTCCACATAATTCATTAAGAATATAGGAAACCTTTAATATCAGTGCTCGTACAAGCGCTTTAGCATTCATATCCAATAAGCGTTCTCTTTCTGCTACGCTTAAACATTAGTGAGTGTTGCAGATAATTTTATTCGATCAGTTGATAAATGTCTATGCAATAATTTTAATTGAACAAAAGCTAAATCCATCCTGCTATGATAAACATCATTATCGCCGATGAGCGGGAACAAAATCGTGACGGTATCAAATCTGCCCTAAGCCATGAAAAATCTATTGCTATTGCCGGAACTGCGGCAACAGGAAAAGAAGTACTCGAGCTTCTGAAAACAATCAGTGCTGATTTAGTAATCATTCATTTCAACATTCCCGTTCTCGATGGAGTTGAAACTGCTAAGATCATTAAAGCGGAGTATCCCAAAACAAAAGTGCTGCTTACATTGGATCAGGCAACACCTGAGAATGTCAAGCGCATGAACTTCTCTTACGCATCGGGATGCGTGCTTACCAAAGTGGAGAAAGAAGAGTTGCTGATAGCTATTACAACTATTGCCGATGGCAAAACTTATTACTGCCAGCAAATTGTTGACGTGCTCATGACCATGAGCAAAAGTGACGCGCTCAAAGAGCCGAAAGAAATTACCGAGCTTGAAAAAAAAATTCTGCAGTGCATGTCCGATGGATTATCTTCTAAGGTGATCGGACCCATCTTTGGCATGACTGAAGATGCCGTTAATGCGCACCGAAAACTAATTTACAGGAAGCTGAACGTGAAGAATTCCTCCGAAGCAGTAAAGTTAGGATTGAAGCGTGGCTGGATTGATTGAGTTGCTTTCTTTAGCGCGCTCGCCAGAAAGGGTCGCTATAAATGGTTGAAATGAAAACCATAAATGGCGAGCATCCCGCCAAAAATGGCGCAGAAGAATTCTATTAATGGCTTGCATACGGGTTAATGATGAGCACAATTTTGTGCCTCACTCATTCAAGTCATGCGCAGCAAAATTTTACACCCTGCATTTTCACCTCTCAGCAAAATATTTTGCACTGCAATTCTTTGGCTGCATGCTTCGTTCGCTTGCGCACAGGGCAGTACTACAATAGACGAATTGCTGAATAGCCTTGCAAGCGAAAGTCCGTGCAGCCTGGATAGCCCGACATTACTGCATACCGGTGAGGGATCATGTTACTTGATTTATCAAAGCGTTCATCACAATTGGAATTTCATTGACCCTGACGTGGGTGACCTTGTACTCTTACTCGATTCCCTTGAACACCTACATCAATTAAGAGAGCCCGTTGCTCCGTTCATAATACCCATTCCCAATGCTCCACCGATGCCGGGTGAAAATTATCCGCACCCACTTGAGGGTTACGGAGTTTATGCAACACCGGATATTCCTCATTGAAAAAAAGAAAACTCAAAATGAAGATGACTCAACTTTCAGCAACATGGTTCATTCAGCTTCTTCCGGCAACACTGCTTTGCTTCTATTGCCTGAGAGCAATTGTTGCAGAAGATTCACTGAGTGGTTTTTTCGTTCAAAGTCTTTTTTTAAAAACTTTTTCTATCTTTCCTCAACCAAATTACTCTCCGACTCTATGCAAGCACAGCAACATCGAAAACATTTGGTGTTTTGCACGAGCCGGATTGGAGAGCTCGGCAATAAAGGGCAAGGATTGAGTTGGGAATACTTGCCTGCCTCACGCACTCAGTAACTTGATTTGCAAAGCACCCGACAACCATTCTTCAAATCTCGCTTGATGAAGTGGAGCATAACACTGTGGGTAGCTTCTTCTCGTCGAGGTATCAAATGGCGGGAAAACTTCTTCAACCAAATGAAAAAATTTCTTCCGGTTTTTTTAATGATTCTTTTTATGAAAGCAGCCATTGCTCAATCGTTAGTACTCAACGGGGACTTTGAAAGCTATATTGATTGTCCTTCAAATGCTGGACAGATAGAGAATTGTGTTGGATGGGAATCGGTTGCCTTTTGTGGAGGATATCCTACTTCCCCTGATTATTTCAATACATGTGCAACAAGCTATCTTGTTACTATCCCTTCTAATTTTGCAGGGTATCAATATCCACATTCTGGCAATGGTTATTCCGGTGTGATACCGTGGGTAGCATCTTGCAGTAATTATAGGGAAATTATTCAGGCACATTTAATTTCACCTATGCAGGTAGGAAGTGAGTACTACGCTACTATGTTTATGGTTGCAACTTTTGATATCAACTTTAATGTTGCCACAAATAAGATGGGTATCCGTTTTTCAACAATTCCATTCAGCACGATTAATCCAGTTCCAATAAATAATTGGGCGCATTTGTATACTGATTCGGTACTCTACGATACTTTGAATTGGATACCGTTTCAGGGAAGTTTCATTGCTGATTCAGCTTATGAGTATATTTTGATTGGAAATTTTTTTGACGATCAGAATACTACGCTTGTTCAGGTAGGAATTGGGTCAAGCCATGCTTACTGTTATATAGATGATGTGTGTTTAGTCCTGAACAGCGATTCATGCGGCATCGAAGCAACTGCGATAAATGGCTTATCAAATGCTACAGTAATAAAGGTATTTCCCAATCCTTCAAGTGATAGGTTGATTGTCACAGATATGGCTGCACAACAAAAAATAATTTATCTTAGAAACTCATTCGGAAAATTAGTTTTTCAGAAAAAAGATTTCCAAGGGACAAAGACTCTTGATTTAGATGTTAGCAAATTCCCGGAAGGAATTTATTTGTTATCAGTTGAAGAAGGTGAAAAAATGTTTTCACAGTCAATTATTATTCAACAGTAAAATCAATAATCATGAAACACAATTTCAAATACCGAATACTTTCGGTAATCGCATTCATTTTATGCTTTCTTAAAATCGAAGCTCAGGTGAGTTGGACACTTAATAATAATGGAGGAAGCCCATCTACCGATTATGTAGGATGGGATAACTCGGTAGGTTATTCGTTAAAGCTAAAAACTACCAATGACAATCCAATTGATTTCTACACAGACTTTGGTACAAATTCCAATCTGCGAATGACCCTTACCGGTGGTAGCAGCAATACAACCGGCGGGCTTTTAGGCATTGGATTATCATCGCCTCAAAACAGATTACACGTTGATGGCGGCACCGATTATCACCCACTGGCGCAAGTCTTAGCGCAGGTTTAATGCGAGAGCCAGACTTGTGCCTTGTCTGTTCCCATTACTATTCAACTTCTACCACAGTAATTCAATTTTCAGCAGCCCCTTCCCGCCCGCATAATCTTCCGCGCTACTATAAAGATAATCTTCAGCATTAAAAACTATTCCTGCTTCTACCGGATTGAGGTGTATATACTCAACCTTTTGCTCGATCATTAGATTAGATGTCAATTCAATCGGCTGATTGTGCTGTTGCCAGAATTGAAATTCCTTATTGTTGGGATTTAGTGCTCCTGCCGATCTAAAGGCA
>Ga0134121_10000389_pt1 | contig 51279 bp, 56 predicted proteins | sample KB301_FD_96463 | JGI IMG/M metagenome (GOLD analysis project Ga0134121, IMG submission 96463) | Terrestrial soil microbial communities without Nitrogen fertilizer from Kellogg Biological Station, Michigan, USA - KB3-0-1 | ecosystem: Environmental > Terrestrial > Soil > Unclassified ...
GCCTTCAGGAGCTCCATGCGCTTCGCGCCCAGCTCGTTCACCGAGCTCGACAGGCCGGTCACGTTGCCGCCGGGTCTTTCGAGGCTCGCCACGAGCTTTGCGTCGACCGGGTCGGCAACCGCGGCCGCGACGATCGGGATCCCGCCCCCGGCGTCGCGGGCGGCGATCGTCGCCGGCGTGCCGCGGGTCAAGAACACGTCGACCTTCTGCTTCGCGAGCTCGGCGGCAAGCGCCGGAAAGCGCTCGGCGCGGCCTTCCGCCGAGCGATAGACCACAAGATAGGTCTTGCCGTCCTCGTGGCCGAGCTCCCGCATGCCTTTGTGGAACTCGACGAGGTTCACGTTGTTCGACGAGATCGGCACCGTTTCCAGCATGCCGACCCGCTTCAGCGCGGGCTCGCGTTGCGCCGCAAGGGGCGCCGCCGTGAGCGCCAATGCACCCGCCAAGAATGTCCGTCGCGAGGCCATGGCGCCGCTATTCTTCGCTGTCTTGGCTTTCGCTACAAGCGTGAACCTTCGGTGGCGGGAGCGCTCCAAAACCCGGAAAATGCCGCTCTTTCAGCCGCTTCTAATGCCCAAAGCATTTCCCAAGTCCATTGACGAAACCCAGGCGCTGCTCGCCTCGGGCGAGTACGTCGCCGATCGCGCCCTTGCCACGTCCCTCTTTCTCGCGCTCGCCATGCGACGGCCGCTGTTCCTCGAGGGCGAAGCGGGCGTCGGCAAGACCGAGATCGGCAAGGTCGTATCGCAGGCGCTCGGCCGCGAGCTGATCCGCCTGCAGTGCTACGAAGGCCTGGACATTGCTCAGGCCGCCTACGAGTGGAACTACTCGCGGCAGATGATCGAGATCCGGCTGGCCGAGGCGGCCGGGGAGAAGGACAAGAAGAAGCTCGGCTCGCAGATCTACTCCGACGAGTTCCTGGTCAAGCGGCCGCTCGCGCGGGCGCTGGAGGGTGACGCGCCGGTGCTCCTCATCGATGAGCTCGACCGCACCGATGAGCCGTTCGAGGCCTACCTGCTGGAAGTGCTGTCCGACTGGCAGATCACGATTCCCGAGATCGGCACGCTCAAGGCGAAGGAGCCGCCGATCGTGGTCATCACCTCCAACCGCACGCGCGAGATCCACGACGCGGTGAAGCGGCGCTGCTTCTATCACTGGGTCGACTACCCGGATGCCAAGCGCGAGCTCGAGATCCTGCATCGCAAGGCGCCGAAGGCGGCCGCCGCGCTGTCGAAGGAAGTGGTCGCGTTCGTGCAGGGGCTGCGCAAGACCGAGCTCTTCAAGCTGCCCGGAGTCGCCGAGACGATCGACTGGGCGAATTGCCTGGTGGCGCTCGATCGCGTCGCGCTCGATCCGGAGACCGTGAACAACACGCTCGGCGTGCTCCTCAAGTACCGCGACGACCTCGAGCGCGTCGCCGGCGAGGAAGCCGAGCGGCTGGTGAACGAGGCCAAGGCAGCCGCCGCGGCTTAGGCACCATGGGAGCGACCAGCTTCCTGAAGAAACTGATCGGAGCGGGACGCGGCGCCGTCGACCGGCGCACCGACGAGCTCGTCACGCTGTGCAACGCGCTCCTCGCCGAGAGCGGCGAATATGCCAGCACGGCGCTCGCGCGCGATGCGCTCGCTGCCTACCGCGCGCTCGATGAGGGCTGCCGCGACGAGTTCTTCGAGGTGCTGGCGCGTCACTACTCGCCTTCGCCCGATGCGGTGGGCCGCGCGGCGAGCGCCTACCAGGCAAGGCCGACGCCCGAGCACCTGATCGAGCTGCAGGCGGTGGTCGAGCCCGCGCGGCAGGAGCTCTTCCACCGGCTCAACATGGCGCCCGGTGGCACCGCGGCGCTGGTCGAGATGCGCCGGCAGCTCCTCGGCAAGTTGAAGCTCCATCCCGAGTGGCGCGCTGTCGACGCCGACCTCTTGCGCGTGCTGCGCTCGTGGTTCAACCGCGGCTTCCTGCGCCTCGAGCGCATCGACTGGCGCACCTCGGCGATCGTGCTGGAGAAACTGATCCAGTACGAGGCGGTGCACGCCATCGCCGGCTGGAGCGACCTGCGCCGCCGCCTCGAGGGCGACCGGCGCTGCTTCGCCTTCTTCCATCCGCAGCTGCCCGACGAGCCGATCATCTTCATCGAGGTGGCGCTGACCCGCGGCATGAGCACCCAGGTGCAGCCGCTGCTCGACATCCACTCGCCGGTGGAGAGTCCGGCCAATGCCGACTGCGCGATGTTCTACTCGATCACCAACTGCCAGGAAGGGCTGCGCGGCATCTCGTTCGGCAACCAGCTCATCAAGCAGGTCGCCGAGGACCTGAAGCGCGAGTTCCCGCACCTGCGGCGCTTCGCCACGCTTTCGCCGATCCCGGGCTTCCGCCGCTGGCTGGAAGGCCGGCGGGTCAACGGCGCAGAAGGGCCGCTGCTCGAGCGGCTCGGCGACCCGGCGTGGCACCTCGCCGAAGTGCCCGAGGCGCTGCAGAAGCTCCTGCTGCGCCTCTGCGCGCACTACCTCGTGAGCGTGAAGCAAGGCGCGGAACCGCTCGATCCGGTGGCGCGCTTCCACCTCGGCAACGGCGCGGCGCTCGAGCGCCTGAACTGGATGGGCGATTCGTCCGAGTCCGGGCTCGCCCGCTCCGCCGGCATGATGGCGAACTACGTCTACTGGCTCGCGGAAGTCGAGCGCAACCACGAAAGCTACTTTCGCGAGCACGAGATCGTCGCTTCTCCTGCCATAGAAAGGCTGGCGCGCGAATGCCCGCCGCTGGGCGACTCTCAGAAAACGTAATGCATTTCGCGCGGCTCCTCCGAGCCGCCGGGCTGCGCATCGGCCCCGATCGGGTGGTGGATTGCGTCAACGCGCTGCAGATTGCGGGCGCGCAGCGCCGCGACGACTGGTACTGGACGATGTCGGCGGTGCTGCTCTCGCGCCAGGAGCAGCGGCCGATCTTCGACCAGGCCTTCCAGATCTTCTGGCGCGACCCGAAGCTCGCCGAGCGGATGATGCAGGTGCTCCTGCCGAAAGCGCACGGGCGCGCGGCAAAGCCCGAGGAGCAGCAAAGCCAGCGCCTCACCGACGCGCTCTTCAACCGCAACCGCGAGGACGCGGCGCGCGAGCAGCGGCTCGACCTCGAGGCGCGCCTCACCTTCTCCTCGCGCGAGGTCCTGCAGCGCATGGACTTCGACACCATGTCGGCCGCCGAGCTCGCCGAGGCGAAGAAGATGATCTCGCAGCTGCGTCTGCCGCTGCCGGAGATCCGCACGCGCCGCTACTACCCTCACCGCAACGGCCGCCGCATCGATCTGCGAAGCTCATTGCGGGAAAGCCTGCGCGAGGGCGGCGACATCATCCCGCTCGTGCGCGCCGCGCCGCGCGAGCTGCACCCGCCGCTCGTCGTGCTGTGCGACATCTCGGGCTCGATGAACCCCTATGCGCGCATGTTCCTCCACTTCCTGCACGCCATCACCAACGACCGCGATCGGGTCTCGGTCTTCGTCTTCGGCACGCGCCTGACCAACATCACGCGGCAGCTCCGCCACCGCGACGTCGACGTGGCGATGACCAAGGTGGCCGAGGCGATCAAGGACTGGTCGGGCGGCACGCGCATCGGACACAGCCTGCGCGAATTCAATTTCAAGTGGGCGCGGCGCACGCTCGCGCAGAACGCGTGCGTGCTGCTCGTGTCCGATGGCCTCGATCGCGAAGCCGGCGAGGGGCTCGGCGGCGAGATGGAGCGCCTCGCCAAGTCCTGCCGTTTCGTCGTCTGGCTGAACCCGTTGCTGCGCTACGAGAAGTTCGAGGCCCGGCCCGCGGGCGTGCGCGCGATGCTGCCGCACGTCGACCTCTTCCTTCCCGTGCATAATCTGAAGAGCCTCGTCGACCTGGCGAGGACCCTGAGCAACCCGCTCGCGACACCGAAACTGGAGCGCTAGTTATGGAAATGACCGGTGAGCAGCTGATCGCTGCCCCGCAGAAAGTGGTCTGGGATGCGCTCAACAACCCGCAGATGCTGAAGACCTGCGTCCCGGGCTGCGAGTCGATCGAGCCGAGCGGCGACAACGAATTCCAGGTGCTGATGGTGGCGCGCGTCGGCCCGGTGAGCGCCAAGTTCAAGGGCAAGCTCACGCTCTCCGACATCCAGCCGCCCAGCTCCTATTCGCTCGCCTTCGAGGGCCAGGGCGGCGCCGCCGGGTTCGCCAAGGGCGGCGCCCGCGTGCGGCTGGAAAGCGTCGCCGGCGACAAGACGCGCCTGGGCTATGACGTGAAGGCGAGCGTCGGCGGCAAGCTCGCGCAGATCGGCTCGCGCCTGGTCGATGCGGCGGCGAAGAAAGTCGCCGACGATTTCTTCCGCACCTTCAACGCCAAGGTCGGAGCGGCGCAGGGCGACGAGGACGCGACCGTCGTGCTGCCGCGGATGGACGAGGAGGCGACCGTCATCGCCCCGCCGCCGAAGGAAGCGGCGGCGCAAGACGACGCGCACGACGACGATCATCCGCACCCGATGCCGCGCGACCCCGACCTGCCCGACGTCTCCCCGACCACGCTCATGTTCTTCGCCGCAAGCGCGCTCGTCATCTTCGTCGTCGCCGTCTCGGTGCTGCTCCACTGATGGCGGAGCTGCTTTTCCGCGACGACGCGTATCTCAGGACCTGCGAAGCGACGGTGCTCGCGGTGCACGGCGATGCGGTCGAGCTCGACCGCACGGTGTTCTATCCGCTGGGCGGCGGCCAGGCGGGCGACACGGGGAAAATCGGCAACTGGCGCGTCATCGACACGCGCAAGGGTCCGCTTCCCGAGCAGGTGCTGCACGTGCTCGAGCCCGGCTCCAGTCCGGCCGCTGGCGCGAAGGTCGAGGCCCAGCTCGACTGGGAGCGGCGCCACCGCCTGATGCGGCTGCACACCGCCCTGCACCTGCTCGGCGCGGTGGTGCAAGCACCGGTCACCGGCGGGCGCATCAATGAGGACAAGGCGCACCTCGATTTCGACATCGAGATGGAGCGGCTGGTGAAGGACGCGATCGAGGCGCGGGTGAACGAATTCGTGAAGAGCGGCGCCGCCACGCGCGCGGCCTGGATCACCGATGCCGAGCTCGACGCGCGCCCGGAGCTCGTGCGCACCATGTCGGTCGCGCCGCCGCGCGGCGAGGGCCGCGTGCGCCTGCTCGAGATCCCGGGCATCGACCTGCAGGCCTGCGGCGGCACGCACGTGGCGAACACCGCGGAGATCGGGATCCTCAAGGTGATCCGGATCCGCTCGGAAGGAAAGCGCAACAAGCGGGTAACGCTAGAGCTCGCATGAGCGTTGTCCGTCGCATGGACCGGGTGGTGAATGACTTCGTCCGCCGCTGCCGCTGGTTCCGCGAGCCGCTCACCCGGGGACGCGCGAAGATGTTCGCGCTGCAGCACCGCCTGAACACGCGGCAGCGCAATTCGGTGCTGAAGCTGAAAGTGGCGACCAATTGCCCGGACTGGGAGACGCGCATCCGCATCATCGGCGCATGCAGCGAAGAAGTGATCGCCGACCACGCGCACGGCGGCGGCCGGCCGCACTGGGCGATCCTCGAGGACCTCGGCGTGCGCATCGGGCTGAAGCGCGCGCAGCTGCAGAAGGCGCGGCCGCTCGCCTCCACGCAGCTCTGCTGGGCGGCGTGGGAGGGGCTGATGGCGAACCGGCACTGGCTCGAGGGCGTCGTCGGCAACACCTGCGCCGAGCGCGTCAACGTGCCGGGCTATGGCAGCGGCGAGTTCAGGCAGCGCGGATGGTTCGGGGTGGAGCGCAGGCGCTGGGGGCGGCTATTCCGCCTGTCCGGCGAGGAGCTCGAGTTTTTCGAGCTGCACAGCGAGGCGGACATCGAACATTCGAACCTGGGCTGGCGCGCCGTGGAAAAGTTCGCACGCGAGCTGTCAATGGAAGACGAGGTCGTGGCAGCATGCGAGCGCAACCTGCACGTCTGGGAGCATTACTTGAACGGAATTGCCTCGGCGGGAGATTCCTACCGGTGATCACCAGCAAGCCTGAGCGCCGCGAGGCCGCGATCATCAATACCGAGCTGCGCAACTTCACGCGGCTCTCCGAAGTGCTGCCGCCGGAGAAGGTGCTCGAGCTCGCCAGCGAATTCTTCTCGCTTTGCGCGATGACCATCGCCGGCAACGCCGGCAAGGTGCTCTCGGTGCAGAACGACATGATGGTCGGCGCCTTCGCCACCGGGCCGAAGAAAGACTTCGCCGCCAAGGCACTGAAGAGCGCGCAGGACCTGCAGCGCGAGTTCGGCGCGCTGGGCGAGCAATGGAAGAAGGACTACGGCCTGCCGGCCGCCATCTCGGCCGCCGTGCACATCGGCGAGGCGGTGTTCGGCATGGCCGGCCCGATCGCGCACCAGCAGTTCGTCGCCTTCGGCGACTGCGTCAGCGTCACCGAGCGCCTCGTGCACCGAGCGCGCGCCGGCGAAGTGATCCTGTCGCTCGACTTCATGAAGGCGCTCGGCACGAGCGCGCAGTCGCTCGGTGCCGAGGAGCTGCCGCCGCTCGAGATCGGCAAGCGGCCGCCGATCCCGATCTACGGCATGGCGCTCGAGAGCCGGCTCGACTTCACTTAAGCGCTTCTTTCATCGCGGCGGCGAGCGACTCGGGCGGATGCGCGCCCGAGACGCCGAACTTGCGATCGAAGATGAAGGTCGGCACGGCGGAGATGCCGAGGCCGCGCACGCCCTCTTCGCGCTCGGCCACCGCCTGTGCATTCGCCTGTGCGGGCCAGCCCTGCACCCCGGCACCCATGGCGATGGTCCGAAGGACGTCGGGATTTCCGATATCGCTCGCTTCCTCGAAGTAGGCGTGGAACAGCGCATCCACCACCGCCTGCCCCTTGCCCTCGCCCTGCGCCACGTCGATCAATTGGTGCGCCGCGCTCGTATTCGGCGTGCGCTCCATGCGCTCGAAGGCGAACGCGATGCCTTCGCCGCGGCCCTCGGCGGCGACGCGCGCGTCGAGCTCTCTGCCGCGCTCCATCGAGCCGAACTTCGCCCGGCGGTACTCGGCGCGCGGCATGCCGCTTGCGGGCATGTCGGGATTGAGCTGGAAGGGCAGCCAGCGTATCTGCGGCTTCACCTCGCCATCGAGCAGGGCAAGCGCCTTCTCGAGTCGCCGTTTGCCGATATAGCACCAAGGACAGATGACATCGGAGGCGATTTCAATGACCAGATCTCTTTGCATATAGCCCGCCCAGCCTAGGAAAGAAACGAGTCGTTCGGCGCTCCGGTCTCAGCGAATGGATGCGCGCAAGATTGATTCTAGTCGCACTCGCGGCCGGCGCCTGCGGCGTCATCGCCACCGGGTGCGTCGCGCCGCTGCTCGAGCCGCTCGAGCCGCAGCTCGTCTTCCGGCCGCGCGCGCTCGACGAGGAATACGCGCGAACCCTGTCGCACGCCCGCCGCATCGAGGAAGTGTGCATCGCCACGCCCGACGGGCTGCACTTGCACGGCTGGCTCAAGCATCCCGAGCACTGGACATCCGGGCACCGCCATCCTCTGGTCATCGTCTATGGCGGCATCGGCCAGGAGATCTCCGAATTCGCGGCGCTCGCCCATAGCCGCACCGACTGGGGCTGGCTCGCCATCAATTACCGCGGCTTCGGCCTGTCGGAAGGCTCGCCGAGCGAGCGCACGGTGCTCGACGACGCGAAGCGCGTCTACGACTGGGCGTTGGCGCGGCCCGACGTCGACGCGGCCAACATCGTCGTTCTCGGCCGCAGCCTCGGCACCTACGTCGCCATTGCCGTCGCCGCAGCGCGCAAGGTGCGCGCCGCGATCCTCGCCACGCCCTTCGACAGCGCCGCGGCGCTCGGCGAGGAGCACTATCGCGTGCCGCTCGGCTGGCTGATGCAGAGCCGCTACAACCCGGTGCTGATGGCGCCGATGGTGTCGGCGCCGGCGCTGTTCCTCCTCGCCGAGAAAGACGACGTCACCCCGGTGAAGCACGGCCTTGCGCTCGCCAGCCGCTGGGGCGGCAGCGTGAAGACCGTGCTTCTGCCCGGCATGGGCCATCGCGGCCTCGAGGACCACGCGGAATTCTGGAACTCGATCGGCGACTTCCTCGCCACCCTAGACCAGGGGGGCGCTCTCTAGGACTACGGCGACGAATAGTCGCGCCGGCCCATCCACCCGGCCTCATTCACCCGCGATGGTCATGCGCTCGATCAGGATCGAGCCGCTCTCGCGGCCGCTGCGCGTGAGGACGTCGGCACCGACCGCAACGATGCCCTTGAACATGTCGCGCAGGTTGCCGGCGATGGTGATCTCCTCCACGGGAAACCGGATCTCGCCGCCGTCGACCCAGTAGCCTGCGGCGCCGCGCGAGTAGTCGCCGGTGACGGGATTGACGCCCTGGCCGAGGAGCTCGGTGACGAGGAGCCCGCGGCCCATCTTCTTCAGCATGCCGGCGAAATCGGGGCCGTTGGATTTCAGCACCAGGTTATGGTGCCCGCCGGCGTTGCCGGTGCTCTTCATGCCGAGCTTGCGCGCCGAGTAGCTGCCGAGGAAATAACCCTGCAGCACGCCGTCGCGGACGACGCTGCGCTCGTGCGTGGCGACGCCCTCGTCGTCGAACGGCGTGCTCGCCGAGCCCTGGCGCTCGAACGGGCGCTCGTCGATCTGCACGTTGCGCGCGAAGACCTCGCTGCCGAGGCTGTCGAGGAGGAAGCTGGTCTTGCGATAGAGGTTGCCGCCGTTCACGGCGGAGACGAAGTGGCCGAGCAGGCCGATCGCGACCGGCGCCTCGAAGAGCACCGGCGCCTGGCAGGTCGCGATCTTGCGCGCGCGCAGGCGCGACGCGGCGCGCTGCGCGGCATAGCGGCCGAGCGAGCGCGGCTCGGCGATCCGGCGCGGCACGCGCGAGGCCGAATACCAGTCGTCGCGCTGCATGAGGCCCTTCTCCTCGGCGATCACCGCGCAGGACAGGTAATGGCGCGAGCCGGGAAAGCCGCCGCGAAAGCCGAGGCTGTTGGCGAGGACGAAATGCGATTGCTGGGTCGACACCGTGGCGCCTTCCGAATTCCTGATCACCGGCGCCGTCGCGAACGCCGCGTCCTCGCAGCGCTTGGCGAGCGCGATCGCTTCCTCCGTGCTCAAGGCCCACGGATGGAATAGATCCAGGTCGCGCGGCTCCCTGGCGAGGAGATCCGCGTCGGGCAGCCCGGCGCAATCATCCTCGGCCGTGTGGCGTGCGATGGCGAGCGCGGCATCGACGGTCTGCTCGAGCGCGGTGGGCGAGACGTCCGAGGTGCTCGCATGGCCGCGGCGCGCCTTGGGACGCTCGCCGAGGTAGACCGTCACGCCGATCGAGCGGTCGCGGTTGTGCTCGATGGTGTCGGGCTTGCCCTTGCGTACCGTAACGGTGAGGCCATAGCCCTCCGACACCTCGCACTCGGCGCCGCTCGCGCCGCCGCGCTTCGCGCGCGCGAGCACCTGCTCGGCCATGTCGTGGAGCTCGCCGTGCTCGAACGTGAAACCGTGGCGCTTCGGCATGGGGGCGCTATGATAACCGCGATGTCCGCGGTGCCACCGGTCAGCAAGACCCAGCGCAAGAAAGAGATGCACGAGCTGCAGTCGCTCGGCACCGATCTGGTCGCGCTTGCGGAGTCACAAATCGCCGACCTCGCAATCCCCGACAAGCTGCGCGATGCGCTGCTCGCGGCAAAACGCATCAGGAGCCACGAAGCGAAGCGCCGGCAACTGCAATACATCGGCCGGCTGATGCGCGACGTCGATCCGGCGCCGATCCAGGCGCAGCTCGATGCGCTCACCGGCCATTCCGCGCAGGAAGCGGCGCGCCATCGGCGCCTCGAAGCCGTGCGCGAGAAGCTGCTCGCCGACGACGCCGCGCTCACCGCCTACGTCGCCGATCATGCCGGCGCCGACCTGCAGGCCTTGCGCACCCTGATCCGCAACGCGCGCCGCGAGCAAAAAGAAGGCCGTCCGCCACGCGCGTTCCGCGAGCTCTTCCGCCTCCTCAAAGCGCTTGAACCTCCAACCGTTACTTAAGGCTGAGATCACGCTCGCGCCGGCGCAGGAGCTGGGCGACTCGCCGCTCGGCAGGCGGCGCATCATTCCGATCACCGGCGGCACGTTCCGCGGCGAGCGGCTCTCCGGTCGCGTGCTGCCGGGCGGCGCCGACTGGCAGGTGATCCGCGCGGACGGCGTCGCCGAGCTGGATGCGCGTTACACGCTCGAGACGGAAGACAGGGCGCTAATCTATGTTCGCAACTTCGGCTACCGGCACGGCCCGGCAGAGGTGATCAAGCGTCTCGCCGCCGGTGAACCGGTCGATCCGGCGCTCTACTACATGCGCACCACCCCGCGCTTTGAAACCGGCACCGAGCGATATCGGTGGTTGAACGGCATCATCTGCGTCGGAACGGGCGCGCGCCGTGCCTCGGCCGTGGAGCTCGATTTCTACGAGGTGAAATGAGCGAAGAGCTGGTCATCGGCCTGGTTTCCGTCAGCGATCGCGCCTCGGCGGGCGTGTACAAGGACGAGGGCATCCCCGCGCTCAAGGAGTGGCTCGGCTCGGCCATTGCCTCGCCGAAGTGGCGCGACGAGACGAGGCTGATCGCCGACGAGCAGCCGGTGATCGAGAAGGCGCTGCGCGAGCTGGTGGACGAGCGCGGCTGCCATCTCGTGCTCACCACCGGCGGCACCGGGCCGGCAAAGCGCGACGTGACCCCGGAAGCGACCCTCGCCGTGGCGGACAAGGTGATGCCGGGCTTCGGCGAGCAGATGCGCGCGATCAGCCTGCGCTTCGTGCCGACCGCCATCCTTTCGCGGCAGGTCGCCGTCGTGAGGAAGGGCACGCTGATCATCAACCTGCCCGGCCAGCCCAAATCGATCCGCGAGACGCTGCAGGGTCTGCCGGAGGTGCCGGGGATCTTCGCCGCCGTGCCCTATTGCATCGACCTCATCGGCGGGCCCTACATCGAGACGCACGAATCGATCGTGAAGGCGTTCCGGCCGAAGTCGGCCATCAGGAAGAAATGAACTTCCTCTGGCCCGAAGCGTTATGGCTCGCGCTCGCCGCGCCGCTGCTCGCCATCATCTACTACGCGCGCCGGCCCAAGGCGATTCCCGGCATGCCGCGCGCGAGCGGTTGGCGCAAGCACGTGCCGCCCGTATTGTTCTTTTCCGCGCTCGCCATCGCGGCACTGGCGGCGGCGCGGCCCACCGCGCTGATCACGCTGCCCTCGCAGCAGCGCACGATCATCCTGACGATCGACGTGTCGCTCAGCATGCGCGCGGGCGACGTGCTGCCGAGCCGGCTCGCCGCCGCGCAGGCGGCGGCGAAGGACTTCATCCGCGAGCAGCCGGGCGACGCGCGCCTCGGCATCGTCTCGTTCGCCGGCACCGCGGTGGTGGTGCAGCAGCCGACGAAGGATCGCGACGAGCTGATCGCCGCGATCGACCGCTTGCAGCTCGACCGCCACACTGCGATCGGCAGCGGCATCATCGTCTCGCTCGCCGCGCTCTTTCCGAACGAAGGCATCGACGTGGAAAGCTTCGGCAAGAGAGGCGCTCCGGCGAGCAACGTGAAGCCGGTGCCGACGGGCTCGAACACCAACGCGGCGATCATCCTGCTCACCGACGGCCGCCGCACGATCGGCCCCGATCCGCTGCAGGCGGCGCGCATGGCGGCCGATCGCGGCGTGCGCGTCTACACCGTGGGCTTCGGCAACGCCAACGGCGCGCCGGTGCAGGTCGAGGGCTACTCGATCTACATGATGTTCGACGAGGAGACGCTGAAGGCGATCGCCGCGCTCACCGGCGCCGAGTATTTCCACGCCACGAGCGGCGCGGAGCTGAAGAAAATCTACGACAGCCTGTCCGCGAAGTTCGTCCTGCAGCGCGAGCAGACGGAAGTCACCGCGTTCTTCGCCGCCGCGGCGGCGGCGCTCCTCATCGCTGCCGCGGGCCTGTCGCTTGCATGGTTCGGCCGCATCCTGTGAGCGTCGACGCGATACGCATCGAGACCGGACCGAAGCCCGAGGCGGCGGTGATCTGGCTGCACGGCCTCGGCGCCGATGGGCACGACTTCGAGCCGATCGTGCCGGAGCTCGAGCTCGACAAGCCGGTGCGCTTCGTCTTCCCGCACGCGCCGATCCGCCCGGTGACCATCAACCAGGGCATGCGCATGCGCGCCTGGTACGACATCCTGCAGCTCGGCGGCGGCCCGGAAGATGAGGCGGGACTGCGCGCCTCGCAGAAAATCACCGAGGAGCTGATCCGCGCGCAGGGCATGCCGGCGTCGAAGATCGTGCTCGCCGGCTTCTCGCAGGGCGGCGCGATCGTCCTGCAGACGGCGCTGCGCTACCCCGAGCGGCTCGCGGGCGTGGCGGCGCTTTCCACCTACCTGCCGCTTGCGCGCTCGGTTGAGACCGAGCGCAGCGAGGTGAATCGCGAGCTGCCGATCTTCATGGCGCACGGGCAGCACGACGATCTCATTCCGATGCAGCGGGCGCGCGCCTCGCGCGAGCACCTCGAGAAGCTCGGCTACAAGATCGAATGGCACGACTACCCGATGCCCCACTCGGTATGCGCTCCCGAGATAGCGGATATCTCCGCTTTCTTCTCCAAAGTTATCTAGTCGTCCTGCTCGCGGGGTGCCTCTCTATAGAAGAGGCGCCGATCCTCGTGCGCTATGAGCCGTCGGCGCCCGAGGTCGTGACCGCAATGCTCGAGCTCGCCCAAGTCACCGAAAAGGACACCGTGGTCGACCTGGGCTGCGGCGACGGCCGCATCCCGATCGAGGCCGCCAGGCGCTACGGCGCGCGCGGCGTGTGCATCGACATCGATCCGCGGCGCATCGCCGAGGCGCGCGACAACGCGGCCGCCGCCGGCGTCATCGAGCGCATCGAGTTCCGCGAAGGGGACGCGATGAAGACGAGCCTCGCAGGCGCAACGGTGGTGACCCTCTTCCTCTCGCCGGATCTCAACCTCGCGCTGCGCCCGAAGCTCGAGCGCGAGCTGCCGCCCGGCACGCGCGTCGTATCGCACTGGCACCGCATGGGCGACTGGCCGCCCGAGCGGGAAATCAGGATTCAGGCGGCGGGACGCACGAGCGAGGTGTTCCTCTTCAGGACTCGCGCACCATCTCCCTGAACCGGACGAGCTCGTAGTCCTCGGAGCGCTCGGCGCCGCCCTGCGGCATGTAGACGTGCTCCTTCTGGCCGACGCTCGCCTCGAGATTCTGTCCCGGCGGATAGACGCCCGCGCGCAGCGCGATCGCCACTTCGCCCGAGCCGAGCACCGCCGCCGGCAGCAGAATGCCGGTCTCCTCGCCCAGGCCGCGCACGCGGAACTTCATCACCTTGGGCGAGCGCGACAGCGTCTCGATGCCGACGCGCGCCTCCTGCGCCGAGGTGCGGTTGACGCGCCGGATGCAGCCGACCAGCCAGTTGTTGCCGCCGTCGGGCTGCATCGCGAGCAGCGCGCCGACGCGCAGCCAGTCGTTCTTCGCCTGCGGCACGAGCGCGCCGAAGCCGCCGGCGCTCACGTTCTCGACCACCCAGCTCTCGGCCGCCTTCTGCTCGAAGTCGAGCGAGGCGGCCGCATCGATCGCGTCGATCACGCCGGTGAAGCCGTGGGCGATGGTGAGGCGCGACTTCACGGCGTGGCGCGCATGCTTGCGCTCCGGCGGCTCGGGCGCCCAGAGCAGAGCGAGGTGGCGCAGCACCTCGAGCGCTGCATCCGGATCCTTCGTCGTGCCGAGGCTCGCGGGCAGGTCGCGCGTCGTCTCGACCTTCTGCACGAACCCCTGCAGGCTCGCGAGCGCGGCGCCCGGGCCGAAGCAGCGCAGTCCCGCGGCAGCTTCGGGCGGCTTCACGATTCGCAGCGGCGCCATCGGGCGCGCGAGGTCGGTCCAGTAGATCAAGCCCGCGGCCGGCGCGTTGCCGAGCGCGAAGCCCGGCGCGAGCTCGGCGATCACGCGCTCGGCGAGATCGACTTCGGTCGCGAGCAGGCTGTCGGGCGAGCTCGCATTGAACATCAGCGCCTTGGCGAACTCCAGGCGCGGCGAGCTCTCGCTCGAGGACGGATAAGGCACGAGCCTGCTTTCCGCGAGACCGCGCGCCTCGCAGAAGGCGTAGACCTTGTTCAGCATTCCCCAAACCGCCGCGTCGAACGGCCCGTAGCGCATGTGCTGCCACTTGATCTGCTGCGCCGCTGCGCGCAGGGCGCGCGTCGCGACCAGCGCCAGCGTCTTCGGCTCGAGCGACTTCGGCGCCTGCGCCGCCGCGTCGAGCATGCGGCCAAAGGCGAGCGCCGCCTGCTTCCAGTATTCGTGCAGCTGCGTCCACAGGCGGTTTTCCTGGTACTTCGAGGGGCGCGCCGCCGCGGTGTAGTCGCGCGAGAGCTTGCGCTGGCGCGGCTGCGCGGCGTCGTCGACCGAGACGAGGAGCGCCGCGCGCTCCGCAGGCTTGAAGCCTTCCACCGTGCTCACCGACTCGAGCCAGTGCGAGAGCTCTTCGAGCGCCTTGACTTCGTCCGCGGGAAGCGCATCGAGGATGCGTTTCGCTTCCTTCGGATTGCGCATCGGGTGGTCGGCCCCGCCACCGAAAAGCTTGATCATTTGATGGCAGTATACGGCCGATGGAAGCGAAGCGAACCGAGCCGCTCGTGCCGGGGTTCACTACGCTCGCCCGCATCGGCGAAGGCGGACAAGCGCAGGTGTATCTCGCCGAGCGCGACTACGACGGGCTGCGCGTCGCGCTGAAGGTGCTCGACTCGCGCGTGCGGCACGACAGCGTCTTCCTCGAGCGCTTCGTGCGCGAGTACAAGCTGCTCTCGAAGCTCGAGATCGAGCACGTGGCGCGCATCTACGACCAGGGCTTCGCCGGCGACCATCCCTACATCGCCATGGAGTTCCTGCCCTCGGGCACGCTCGGCGCGCGCATCCACGAAGGCCTGACGCCGCGCGCCGCGCTGCGCGTCACGGCGCAGGTGGCCCGGGCGCTCGATGCGATCCACACGCGTGGCATCATCCATCGCGACTTGAAGCCCGCGAACATCCTGTTCCGCGCCGACGGCCGGCCGGTCATCGTCGACTTCGGCCTGGCCAAGGATCTCGCGATCAATTCCACGCTCACCGGACAGCAGCGCCTGCTCGCCACGCCGCGCTACATGAGCCCCGAGCAGTGCACGGGCAAGACGGTCGATGCGCGCTCGGATATCTACAGCCTGGGCTGCATCCTCTGGGAGATGTTCACGCGCGAGCGCATCTACATGATGGCCGGCCCGGCCGACCTCATGCGGATGCATGTCACGGCGCCGATCCCGAAATTGCCCGAGGCGCTCGCCGCGCACCAGCCGCTCCTCGACCGCATGCTCGCCAAGGATGCCAACGACCGCTTCAAGAGCGCCGCCGACCTCGTCGGCTCGATCACGCTATGAGCGAACGCGCCTACCTCGATGTGCTCGACGATGTCCTCGCGCACGGCGCGCGCAAGTCCGACCGCACCGGCACGGGCACGCTGTCGCTGTTCGGCCGCCAGTTGCGCTTCGGCCTCGAGTCGAGCTTCCCGCTCCTCACGACGAAGAAGCTGCACCTGAAATCCATCCTCTACGAGCTCCTCTGGTTCCTGCGCGGCGACACCAACGTCAAATGGCTGCAGCAACGCGGCGTCACCATCTGGGACGAGTGGGCCGACGAGAAGGGCGAGCTCGGGCCCGTGTACGGATACCAGTGGCGCCACTGGCGCACGCCCGATGGTCGCGAGATCGACCAGATCGCGCAGGTGATCCAGAACCTGCGTTCGCGCCCCGACTCGCGGCGACACCTGGTGAGCGCCTGGAATCCCGCCGACGTCGACAAGATGGCGCTGCCACCCTGCCATGCGCTCTTCCAGTTCTGGGTGGCCGAAGGCCGCATCTCGTGCCAGATGTACCAGAGGAGCGCCGATCTTTTCCTCGGCGTGCCGTTCAACATCGCGTCCTACTCGCTCCTCACGCTGATGGTGGCGCAGGTGACGGGACTAAGACCCGGCGAGTTCATCCATTCCTTCGGCGATGCGCATCTGTATCTGAACCACCTCGATCAGGCGCGCGAGCAGCTCACGCGCACGCCTCGTCCGTTCCCGCGCATGCGCCTGAATCCCGCGCGGCGCGAGCTCCTCGACTTCCAGTTCGAGGACTTCACGCTCGAGGGCTACGAGCCGCATCCCGCGATCAAGGCACCCATCGCGGTCTAAGGTATGGCGTATCGTAGGGTTCGTGAACTGGAGGATCTCTGATGATCTGGTTTCCCGCCGCCGCGCTCGTGATTCTCGTCGTCGGCTTCACATTCATCATGCGGGAGATCGAAGCCAACGATCGGCGCCATCGCGAGATCAACGACTTTCTGGCCCGAAAGACCTGCCGTGATCTCCAAATTCCGCAGCCGTAGCAGGCTAACAGCACAGCCGAGTCCGACGCGCGCAGAAGCGGCGCGCGCGGCTCGCTGTGAACGTCAGGCCGCATAGAGATCGATGTCATGCTCAGAGCGATACTGCAGTCGCTGGTCTGTGTGGGCGTGGTTGCCTGCACACATTTAAACGCGCACGACCCAATGGCGGCGGCGTCCGGCATCGCTCGCGCAGACCTGGGCAAGGGGCCGCGAGATGCCCGGTTCATCCCACTAACTCCCATGACCGGCGATGTTGAGATCCTGTATGGCGATCCTGAGGTCCCGCAGCAACCCTTCGTGATGCGAATACACGAACTGCCTGGATCCGTCGTTCCTCCGCATACACACCCCGTTGACGAAAATATCACGGTCGTTCAGGGCACCTGGTATTTCGGGTTGGGTGACGTCTTCGATCCAAACGGCCTCAAAGAACTGAAGACAGGAAGCTATGCATTTGCGCCAGCGGGAGTTTCCATGTTCGGCTTCTGCCCAGAAGGCGCCATTGTCCAGATACACGGAATCGGCCCATTCGAGATCAACTGGCGTGGGAGCCTTCACACGTTGGAAGATGCAGACGCAGGTTCGGTGTTCAAGTTCAAGGCAGGAGCGCGCGTAATTTCGCCTCGCGGCCCTGGCACAATCGTGCATGGGTATGCATCCGACCCGATCATCCAATACGAACTCGAAGCACCGAACGGAGCGCATTTCATGGCTGATGAAGCTGCGCTGCATGAAGCTTCACCGTAACACGCTGCGGCCTAACAATCGGTTCAAGCAGAGTTCCACACCGGGCGTTGTTTATCCTGTCGGCTCTGACGCGATCCCGCAGCAGCTACAAGGCATTCCTGCCGCCGTCAGTTTCTTCGTACACAGCCGGAGGCGAACTCGCAATCGTTCGTCGTGATGCAGATACGGCAAAGGCTTACAACTGCGTCTTCGCCACATCTACGAACGGCCTCGTCTACTTCTCGGGCCCACACAAGGATTTCCCCTCTCATCATTTCCCGGCATCTTCATCTGTGCCGATTGAAAATCTGTTTGGACACCCGTTCACCAGGGGACGACGCGAACCCTAACAGCGCATCGTTGACCGACGCCTACACCTCGCTGCCTCCCGCCCGGCCCGGCGCGGCGAAATGCGGACGTTAGGTGGCTTTGATAAGCGTTCGGGCAGCTCGTGTGGACGATGCGCCTACTTTGTGCGCTGCTGAACAGGAAATTGCGCGCGTTCCCGGGTTTCTTGTCTCACAGCCTGACGAGCTCTCTGCGAGGGAATTTGCATCCTTGATTGCGTCCCTTACAAACGGCGCGGGCTGCTATTTTGTTGCGGAAGGCAACGGTAAGGTCCTAGGTCACGCCTTCCTCAAGCCAATGGATCTACGGGCCGTATCGCACGTATTCCGCTTGACTATCGCCGTACACTCGGGACATGGTGGCCGGGGCGTTGGGACAGCGCTGATGGGTGCACTTATCGACTGGGCATCGCGATCGCCAGCGGCAGGAAAGATTGAACTGATTGTTCGTTCGAGCAACGAGCGAGCACTTAGGCTTTACCGAAAGTTCGGCTTTCGTGAGGAGGGACGATTCCGCAACCGGATTCGCCTAGCAGACGGGAGCTATATCGATGATATTTCAATGGCGTGGTTTCCGAAGCATGCAGCCATCTAGCAGCGCGTTGTTGACCGACGCAAATCGGAGCGTCAGATTCGCAATGATGCAAGCACGCTGGGCCGTTCTATTGCGTCGATTAGTCGGCTCCATGCCGCTCGCCACGGCGCTGCCGACGGCATACGCGCAGCTGCCCGAGCCGCCGGTCGCGCCGCGCATCGCCCATACGGTGAAGAGCCCGCAGGGCGATCGGGTCGACGAGTACTACTGGCTGCGCGACGATGATCCGAAGTCGAAGCGTCCCGAGATCATGTCGTACCTGCGCGCGGAGAAGGCCTACGCCGATGCCTACACCGCGCCCTTGCAGCCGCTGCGCGACAAGCTGGTGGCGGAAATGCGCGCGCGCATCAAGGAGGACGACAGCACCGTTCCTTATTACGACAACGGCTACTGGTACTGGCGGCAGTTCGCGACCGGCGCCGAATACCCGGTGTACTTCCGCCGGGCGGGCACGCCGACCGGGATGACGGCGGGCGCCGCGGACGAAGTGCTGCTCGACGTGCCGAAGCTCGCCGCGGGCAAGTCCTATTACCGCGTCGGCAATTCGGCGGTGAGCCCCGACAACCGCTGGCTCGCCTATGTCGAGGACACGCAGGGACGGCGCATGTACACGCTCCGCGTGCGCGACCTCGCGACCGGCACGCCGCTGCCCGAAGCAATTCCCGGCGTGCTCGAGTCGCTGGTCTGGGCTGCGGATAACCGCACGGTCTTCTACGTCAGGCAGGACCCGGTGACGCTGCAGAGCGGCCCCGTGTTCCGGCACGTCGCGCGCACCGACCCGCGCGAGGACCGGCTCGCCTATGACGAGGCGGACAAGACCCTCTTCACGTCGATCCACCGCACCGCGTCGCGCGAGTTCGTGATGATCTTCATCGAGGGCTTCGATACGACCGAGGTGCTCGTCGTGCCGAGCGGAGAGCCGCAGGCCGCGCCGCGCGTCGTGCTGCCGCGCCGCGCCGGCGTGCGCAGCTATGCCGATCACCTCCGCGGGCGCTGGGTGGTCCGCACCAACGACGCGGCGCTCAACTTCCGGCTGGTCGAGGCCGCCGATCCGGCGGACGTCAAGTCGTGGCGCGAGATCGTGCCCCATCGGCAGGACGCCGCCATCGACGACTTCGCGCTCTTCGACGGCGCCATCGCCATCCAGGAGCGCGTCGCGGCGAATTCGCGCGTGCGCGTGCTGCCCTGGGGTGCCGGCCAAAAGGCTATCCAGGCGCCGGCCGACGAAGCGGCGTTCGTCATGGCGCTCAAGGACAACCCGGATCCGGCGGTGGCGCATGTGCGCTACAGCTATGCGTCGCTCGTGTCGCCGACCAAGACCTACGATCTCGACCTGCGCACCGGCGAGCGCAAGCTGCGCAAGGTCGAGCCGGTTCCCACCTACGAGGCCGCGAAGTACCGCTCCGAGCGGCTGTGGGCGCCGTCGCGCGACGGCAAGCGCATTCCGATCTCGATCGTCTACCGGCCGGACCTCTTCAAGAAGAACGGGACTGCGCCGCTGCTGCTCCTCGGCTATGGCTCGTACGGGATTTCCTACGATCCCTCCTTCGACCTGCGCATCGTGTCGCTCGTCGATCGCGGCTTCGTCGTCGGCATCGCGCACGTGCGCGGCGGCGCGGAACTCGGCCAGCAGTGGTACGAGGACGGGCGCCTGCTGCACAAGAAGAACACCTTCAACGACTTCGTCGACGCCACCGATTTCCTGGTGAAGAGCCGCTATGCCGCGCGCGACAAGGTGTTCGCCGCGGGCCGTTCGGCGGGCGGGCTCTTGATGGGCGCCATCGCCAACCAGGCGGGCGGCCGCTACCGCGCGATCGCGCTGGGCGTGCCTTTTGTCGATGCGGTCACCACCATGCTCGACGAGACGATTCCGCTCACGGCGAACGAGTGGACGCAGTGGGGCGATCCCCGGACCAAGGGCGCCTACCAGTACATGCTTTCCTACTCACCCTACGACAATATCGCGCGCAAGGACTATCCGGCGCTCTTCGTCGCCACCGGGCTCTGGGACCCGCAGGTGCAGTACTACGAGCCGGCGAAGTACGTCGCGCGCCTGCGGGCGCGCAAGACCGACAGGAACCCCCTGGTTTTCCACATCAACATGGAAGCCGGCCACAGCGGCAAGTCCGGCCGCTTCCAGGCCCTGGAAGAGCGGGCGCTCGAATACGCGTTTTTCCTGAGCCTGCTCGGCATCGAGAACTAGCCCTTTCGTCCGCCGCAGGCGGGTTTCGTCGCATCGCCCTAGCGGCGGCCGGCTCGCCCGTCCAGCATGCGAGCGCTCCAACTTTCCCAGGGAAAACACCATGAAACGCGTTGCGCTTTGCACCATGCTGGCCCTTGCGATCGCTGCACCCTCGGCATTCGCGCAGGACAAGCCCTACAAGGAGGGTTCCATCTGGTCGGTGACCTTCGTCAAGGTGAAGCCGGGCCTCTTCGATACCTACATCAAGGACCTGTCCGCCAACCGCAAGCCGCTGATGGAGCAGGCGAAGAAGGAGGGCCTGATCCTGCAGGAGAAGATGCTCGCCGGGGAATCGGCCGGCCGCGACGACTTCGACCTGATCCTGATGGTCGAGTACAGGAACTGGGCCGCGTTCGACGGGCTGAGCGACAAGTTCCGCACGCTCGCGCAGAAGGTGGTCGGCTCCGAGGACAAGCAGCAGCAGATGATGATCAAGCGCACCGACGTGCGCGAGATCGTCGGCACCAAGAACATGCAGGAGATTCACTACAAGTAATGCGTCGATAGAATCGGAGCCGCAGCGATGCGGCTCTCGGTTCTCGACCAGTCCCCGATCATCAGCGGCCACGACGCGCGGCGCGCGATCGAGGAGACGATCGCCCTCGCGCGGCGCGCCGATGAGCTCGGCTACGAGCGCTATTGGCTCGCCGAGCATCACGCCATCGCGGCGCTCGGCGATCCGTGCCCGGAGGTGCTGGTGGCGCGCCTCGGCGCGGAAACCCGCAGGATCCGCGTCGGCACCGGCGGCGTCCTGCTGCCCTACTACAGCGCCTTCCGCGTCGCCGAGGCGTTCCGCATGCTGGAGGCGCTCTATCCCGGCCGCGTCGACTTGGGCATCGGGCGCGCTCCGGGCGGCGATGCGCGCACCGCGCACGCCGTGGCCGGCGGCGGCTTCCCCGACGCGTCGCACTTCCCGCAGCAGGTGCACGAGCTCGCCTGCCATCTCGACGGCACGCTGGCCGCGGACCATCCGTTCAAGGCCGTGCGCGTGCAGCCCGAGGTGGAGACGGCGCCGGAAATCTGGCTCCTCGGCTCCTCCGACTACAGCGGCGCGCTCGCCGCGCAGCTGGGACTGCCGTTCTCGTTCGCGCACTTCATCAATCCGCGCGGCGGCGACGAGGTGACGCGCGCCTATCGGCAGAACTTTCGCGTGGGCCGGGAGAAAGCGCCGCGCGCCATGGTGTGCACGTTCCTGATCTGCGCCGAGACCGACGAGGAGGCCGAACGACTCGCCGCGCCGATCGATCTGCGCCGGTTGCACATGGCGCTGAACCTCGACACGCCGATCCCGACCGATGCGGAGGCGGCGCAGCATCGCTATGGCCGCGAGGAGCGCCAGTACGTCATGGGCCAGCGCGCGCGCGCAGTCATCGGCAGTCCCGCCACTTGTCGCGCGGCGCTCGAGGAGATGGCGCGGCGCTACGGGGTCGAAGAAGTGATGGTGCTGACGATCACCGGCGCGTACGAGACGCGCCGCAAGTCCTACGAGCTATTGATGGGCGCCTTCCAGTAGCTTGACGATCGAGCTATGGCCGGCTTCCGCGGCGTAGTCGCGTGGCGTGCGTCCTTCGCGGTTCCTGACGGCTGGATTCTTCGTCTGCGGTAGCAGCAGGCGCACCATCGCCGCCTCGCCGTTGCTCGCCGCCGCGTGCAGCGGCAGGTTGCCCTTGGCATCGACGGCGTTGGGGTCGGCCTGCGCCCCGAGAAGGACACGCGCGACCGGCACGTTGCCTTCGAGCGCCGCCCAGAAGAGCGGCGTCTCGCCCGCGCTGTTCGCCGCGTGCGGGTCGGCGCCAGCTTTGAGCAAGGTTGCCGCAAACCACGCGTCTTTCGGGAACGCCGCGTAATGCAGCACCGTCTCGCCGCTCTCGGTGCGCGCGTTCACGTTCGCGCCGCTCTTCAGTAGTCGCTCGACTTGCGCGCGATCGCCCTTCTCGACTGCCGCATGCAGCGCGCTATCCGCCGCGTGCGCGAAATTCAGGAGCGCGCAGAACGCAAATTGCAGTACGCACACTTGTCGTCGAATCGCTACCATGCGTAGTGATTCTGGCACATGAAATTCTCCTGTCTTTCATTGACCCGGCTTAGGTGCGGGACTAGCCTGACCCGCTGGGATGTTGACGTCCCTCGGTGTTCCCTTCCCTTCATCACCTCAGTTAGGAGTCTTCATGAACGTCTGGTTAAAAACAATGTGTCGTCTATTGATCGCGCTGATGATCTGGATGCCGTACCAGGTCGCCACTGCCGGCATGATCGGAGCCGATCAGGTCGCGGCCACAAGCCAGCAGGCCGACCGCACTACGGTGCTCAACTTCCTCACGCGCTCCGATGTCGCGAACAAGCTGCAGACGCTGGGCATCGACCCCTCGTCGGCGAAGGACCGCGTCGCCGCGATGAGCGACCAGGAAGTGCAGTCGCTCGCCGGCCGCATCAACGCGATGCCCGCCGGTGCGATGTCGGACACCTGGGAGGCCGTGTTCATCATCGCCATCGTCGCCGCCGTGGTGTGGTGGTTCTGGCAGCGCTGAAGCACTTCGGCCGCAAGGCCCGGGAAAACGCCCGCTCCCTAGCGGGCGTTTTTTTGTCGCTGCTCGTCGCGGGCTGCGCCAGCTTTGCGCCGCAGACGACGCAGCTCCGCGACACGCTGCCGCCCAAGCTGCACGACTACGTCGAGCTGAAGGACGTGCCGTTCTTCCCGCAGAGCGACTACCAGTGCGGTCCGGCAGCGCTCGCCACGGTGCTCAACACCTATGGCGTGAAGGTGACGCCGGACGAGCTCGTGCCCGAGGTCTACCTGCCGGCGCGCAAAGGCAGCCTGCAGATCGAGATGCTCGCCGCGGCGCGGCGCCACGGCCTCGTCGCCTACCAGCTCGCGCCGAGCCTCGCCGACCTCATGCGCGAGGTCGCCGCCGGCAATCCGGTCATCGAGCTGCAGAAGGCCGGCATCGGCGATTCCTGGCACTACGCGGTCGTGATCGGCTACGACTACTACTGGGGCAAGCTCTATATGCGCTCGGGGACGACCGAGCGCGACGTGATGCCGTTCTTCTTCCACGAGTTCGTCTGGTCGCGCGGCGGCTACTGGGCGATGGTCGCGCTGCCACCCGACCGCATTCCCGAGACCGCCGACCAGGATCGCTGGCTCGCCGCCGTCGCCGCGCTCGAGCATGCCGGCGACGTGCGCGGCGCGCGCACCGCTTACCAGGCCTTCATGAAGCGCTGGCCGTCGAACGTCAACGGCGCGATCGGCCTCGCCAATACCTACTATTCGACCGGCGAGCTGAAGCAGGCCGAATCGGTCCTGCGCACCGCCGAGCACACCAATCCGGAATCGGTGGTCGTGCTGAACAACCTCGCGCAGACCGTCTCCGACCTGGGCCGGCCGGCGGAAGCGCTGCCGATCATCGAGCGCGCGGAAAAGCTCGGCGGGCCCTTCGCCTCGTCGGTCGAGGACACGAAGCGCGGCATCGAGAAGAAGCTAGGCCGCTAGCGCGGCCGGATCCATCTCGTCCAAGAGCGGCGGCAACGGGCAGTCGAGCACCGCGCCGACGAGGCGCATGAGCCCGGCCTCGACCACCCGGATCGTGCCGTCGGCCGTGACTGTGGCGAAGAGTCCCTTCACCAGCAGCGCCTTCTCGAGCGGCCGCAGCGACTTCAGCGCCTCCAGCGCAGCGCCGATCACGGCGGGCGAGAAGTCGGTGGTCGTCGGCACTTCGATCGCCATCATCCCGGCACCCGCCCGCAGCGCTGCCTGCAAGACCTCGGCGCGCGCGCCGGCCGCATCGGCGCGCGTGCCGGCATGCGCCATCAGCGCGAGCAGCGTGCCGGCCTCGCGCTTGAGATCGGCGATGCGCTGGTCGGCGCGCGGCGGCTTGGGCTTGCGCCAGAGCTGCTCGCGCACGAAGGTGAGCACGATGAACTCGTGCAGCGACACCCGGCGGTCGGCGTTGATCACCGCCTCGAGCGCGGCGATGAGGTCTTTCTTTGCCTGCTCGGGCGCGCTTTTCAGGGACGGCAGCGCGAGGTCGACGAGCGCCAGGTGGAAGGCGAGACCGAGGCTCCTGATCTTCGGCGCCGCGCCTTGCGAGCGCCCGGCAAGATCGGCGAGACCGGCGGTTCGCAGGGCCGTGAGCTGCTCCTGCATCACCTCTTCCTTTGGCGCGAGCAAGAGCGCGACGATCGCGGCGGCGGCGCCGTTTGCCTGGCGCAACGACTCGCGCAGATCCTGCGGGATTTGCGCCAGGAGCCCCTGCGCATAGTCGAGCTTCTCGGGCTTGAGCGTGCCGACGAGCTTCGCGCTCTGCTCGGGCGAATGGCCCCAGGCGATGCCGAGGTCGGCTACGCGACGACCGGCCGCGCCGACGTCGGTGACGTCGGCGGCAGCGGGCGCCGCCGCAGATGGCTCGACGCTCGTCATGCGCAGCTTGCGATAGGCGCTCGGCTGGAAACGCGGATTCACTCGGTTGATGCGCTCATCCAGCGGCGGATGCGTATCAAACAGCCCGGCGAGGTGCACCTTGATGCCCTGGCCGAAGAAGAGATGCGACATCTCCTCGGCGTAGCGGCCGTGGATCAGCGCGCCGCCGGTCGTCGTGCGGATCTGGTCGAGCGCCCCGGCGATGCCGTCGGGGTTGCGCGTGAACTGCACGCTGGAGGCATCGGCGAGGAACTCGCGCTGGCGCGACACCGAGGCCTTGATGAGCCGCGCGAAGAAAAGCCCGACGTAGCCGATGACGAAGAGCGCCGCGCCGATGAGGAAGAGGGGGACGGCGCCGCGGATGTCGTCCGCCTCCGCGCCCAGTCGGATGACGAAGGCGCCGATCGAGCCGATGGCGACGATGCCCGCCAGCACGCCGACCATGCGGATGTTGAGCCCCATGTCGCCGTTCAGGATGTGGCTGAACTCGTGGCCGACCACGCCCTGCAGCTCGTCGCGCGTCAGGCGCTCGAGCGTGCCGCGGGTCACGGCGACGACGGCACCCGACACGGTCCAGCCGGCGGCGAAGGCATTGATGCCCTTCTCCTGGTCCATCAGCCACGCCTCCGGCACGCGCACGCCCGAAGCGATGGCCATTTCCTCCACGATGTTGAGGAAGCGCCGCTCGAGCGGATCGCGCGTATCGGGCGCCACCCGGCGCGCGCCGAGCATGCGCGCCACCTTCGCGCCGCCGCCGGCGAGGCCGACGATGTTCCAGAGGCTCACCACCGCGACGAAGGCGACCGTGACGACGGCGCCGCTCACGTAGACCTCCCGGGGCACGCCGGCGAGGCCCGGCGCCGCCGGCGTCTCGTCGAAGAACGCATAGACGATCGCGACCACCAGATCGACCGCGAGCACGATCGCCATGACCGAAAGCAGGAACAGCACCAGCATCACCCCGCTATTGCGCCTAGCGAGGCTTTGATGCTCGAAGAAATTCACTAACTGAAGGAAACCTTCGGCGCCTTGCGCTCGTCCGCCGATTCGGTCGACTGCAGGAGCTCCGCCGCGCCAAAGCCGAACATGCCCGCAAACACGTTGTCCGGAAACGACTCGCGCTTGGTGTTGTACTCCATCACCGAGTCGTTGTAGGCCTGGCGCGAGAAGGCGATCTTGTTCTCGGTGCTGGAGAGCTCTTCCTGAAGGCTCAGCACGTTCTGGTTGGCCTTCAGGTCCGGATACTGCTCGAACACCGCGAGCAAGCGCCCCAGCGCGCCGCCGAGCGCGCCTTCGGCCTGCGAGAGGCCCTGCATCGCGCCGGGATTGCCCGGGTTCGCCGCCGCCGCCTGCGCGGCGCTCACCGCGCTGCCGCGCGCCTTTATCACGGCGTCGAGCGTGCCGCGCTCGTGCTGCATATAGCCCTTCACCGACTCGACCAGGTTCGGGATCAGGTCGTAGCGGCGCTTGAGCTGCACGTCGATCTGCGCGAACGCGTTCTTGAAGCGGTTCCTGAGCGTGACCAGCCCGTTGTAGATGGCGACCGCCCACACGGCGGCAATCACGATGATGCCGAGGAAAACCCAACCCATAGCCCCTCCCGTTTAGCGGTTCCCTTGTGCCCCCACTATAGCGCGGCGTGCCTGTGCACGGCCGAGCGCGATGGAAAGCACGATCATCGCCACGGCCACCGCGCCGGCGCACAACGCCAGCGCCTTCGCTTCCATTCCCAGCGCGCGCAGTCCGGTGACCAGCCATCCGCCGACCGCATCTGCGCCGCGCGGCACGACGGTATCGATCACGTTCTTCGCCTTGTATTTCTCGTCGCGATGAAGCACCGGGAAGAGCGCTTCGCGCGCCGGATTTGAAATCGCAAAGTTGGCGGTGCGCTGCAGCGCCTGGAATGCAACCACCACCGTGAGCACCGGCGCGGCTGCGAGCACGGCAAATCCTGCAGCGAAGACGAACGGCAGCAGCGCGAGCGCCGGACCCACGCCGAAGCGCTCGATCAGCTTGCCCGTGGCGACGAACTGCACGGCGAGCGTGAGCAGCCCCACCGTCAGATCGACGGTCGCGAAGATGCGCGTGCGCACGGCTGGATCGTCGGACGCCGCCGCCACGATCGACGCCTGCTCGAAATAGAGGAACGTCGCGACGATCGACAACGTGGCGACCCAGCACATGATGCCGGCAACGTACGGCGAGCGCACGACCAGCAACAGACCGTCGATCGCACTGCCGCCGATCCTCTCTTCCTTCTTCGGCACACTGTCCTTCACCTCGAGGCGCGTGGCGCACAGCACTGCGACTTCCAGGAGTAGCGCAGCGACGATGATCAGGTTCGCGACACCGATGGCCTGAGAAAGGACGATCGTGATGGCGGGACCCGCCAGCGCGCCGGCACTGCCACCGGCGGCGATGAAGCCGTAGAGGCGCTTCGCCTGGTCCGAACTGTAGAGGTCGGCCATGAACGACCAGAACACCGAGACGGCGAAGAGGTTGAACACGCTGATCCAGATGAAGAACACGCGCGCCACGTTCTGCCGTTCGGTGCCGAGCACGAGCAGCACCCAGAAGATCGCCAGGTTGGCGACGAAGAAGTGATAGACGAACGGGATGAAGCGGCGCCGCGGCATGCGCGCCACCACCGCGCCATAGAGCGGCACGGCGGCGAGCATCGCGAGGAACGTGCCGGTGAAGAGCCACTGCAGGTTGCGCACGCCGCCGGCGACGCCCATCTCGTCGCGCAGCGGTCGCAGGATGTAGTAGCTCGCGAGGAGGCAGAAGAAGTAGGCGAACGACCAGAGGAGCGCGCGCGCCTCCCCGGGTCGTACGGCAACGACCCGTCCGAGCCAGCGCTCTACTACGGCAGCGACAGCGCCTTCCGCATCTCGTCGGCGGTCATCACCTTGCCAGACACAGACGACCCGAGGTCGAACGCCTTCGATGCCGCGAGAGTGCCTGCCGGCACCGGATCGAAGCCCGCATCGGAAACGAGCTGCACGCCGACCCTGAGCGCGCCGGCGTCGTCGGCAGCCACCGGGATCGCCATGCGCGGCGCCGGGCGATTGGCTTCGCGCGCCATCGTTGCATAGCCCCAGGAATTGAACGCGCGCACGAGGCGCGCCCCCGGCAGGATGGCGGCCGTCGAGACCGCGGCGCCCTTCTCCTTCGCCTGCGCGCCGAGATCGCCGTCGCGCGCCGGGACCGGATTGTTCGGGTCGATCACCACCTTGCCCTTGAGCTGCGGGCCGACCTGCTGCGCGATCGCGGGCAGCGCGCCATAGGGAACGGCGATGAACACCACGTCGCCGAAGGCGACCGCCTGCTCGACGCTCCCGCTGCGCGCCTTGGGCCCGACGGCTTCGGCGGCCTTCTTGGCCACGTCGGCATCGCGGTCGGAGAACATGACTTCGTGTCCGGCCTTCGCCCAGAGCGCGCCGAAGGTCGAGCCGATGCGGCCCGAGCCGATGATGCCGATCTTCGCCGGCTTGCCCTGCGCGAGCGCCGGTGGAACGAGCGTTGCAGCAGCCGCGGCGAGAAGGAATGCGCGTCGCTTCATTCGGATTCTCCTTTGGCTCAGGCTATCATCAATTCATGGACTCGCGCCGAAGGGCGATCCTCGCTGCGGGTCTAGGCTTGTATGCCGCCCGCGCCCTCCCGCAAGCACCGGTGAAACTTCCGAAAATCGGCCTCGGCACGTGGCAAACATTCGACGTCGGCGATGATTCCGCCGCGCGCGCAACTTTGCGCGAAGTGCTCAAGCTCCTCGACGGCAACGTCGTCGACTCCTCGCCCATGTATGGCTCCTCCGAGTCGGTGGCCGGCGATCTCATCGCCGAGCTCGGCCTGCGCGATCGGCTGTTCATTGCGACCAAAGTCTGGACGAGCGGCCGCGAAGAAGGCGTCGAGCAGATGGAAACCTCGTTCAAGCGCCTGCGCGTGAAGGTGATGGACCTCATGCAGGTGCATAACCTGGTCGACGTCGCCACGCACACCAGGACGCTTCTCGACTGGAAGCAGCAGGGCCGCGTGCGCTACATCGGCATCACGCACTACACCGCCTCCGCCTATGGCGAAGTCGAGCGCACGCTCAAAGCCGCGCCGTACGACTTCCTGCAGATCAACTACTCGCTCGCCGAGCGCGACGCCGAGAAGCGGCTGCTGCCGCTCGCCGCCGAGCGAAAGGTCAAGGTCATCATCAACCGCCCTTTCGCCGGCAGCGGGCTCTTCCGGCGCACGAAAGGCAAGCCCCTGCCGCCGTGGGCGGCCGGGCTCGGCATCGCGAGCTGGGCGCAGTACTTCCTCAAGTGGATCGTGTCGCACCCCGCCGTCGCCTGCGCCATTCCCGGCACCGCGCGTCCCGACCACATGCGCGACAACCTGGCCGGCGGCCAGGATCCGATGCCCGACGCCGCCGCGCGACGCAGGATGGTCGAGTACTTCGACGCGCTATGAAGGCGGCACTCATCGTCTTCGACGGCATGACGGCGCTCGACTTCGTCGGCTTCTACGACCCGGTGACGCGGCTGAAGTCGATGAAGATCATGCCGGACTTCGAGTGGCGCCTGTGCTCGCCGACGCGGAAGGTGGCCGACGACCGCGGCCTGCGCGTCGGGCCCGATGTGGCGAACGAGCCGCTCGCCGGCTACGACCTCATCTTCGCCCCCGGCGGCTGGAGCACGCGCGAGCTGCAGCACGACGCCAGGTTCGTCGGCTGGCTCAGGACGGCGGCGTCGGTGCCGCTCAAGATCTCGGTTTGCACGGGCGCGCTGCTCCTCGGCGCCGCCGGCTTCCTCGAGGGACGCCGCGCGACGACCCACCCGGGCGCCTACAAGGAGCTCGCGCCCTACTGCCGCGAGGTCGTCCGGCAGCGGATCGTCGACGAGGGCGACCTCGTCACGGCGGGCGGTGTCGCCGCGTCGATCGATCTCGGCTTGCACCTCGTGCAAAGGCTCTCCGGTGCGGGCGCGCGCGAGCGCGTCGCGCGGCAGATGGACTATCCCTATCGCGCCGCCTAGCGGCGGTCGATGAAGCGGGCCGCCTTGACGTTCGCCTCGAATTCCCTGGCGAGCGTGCCCGTCTCGAGCACCACCACCTGCGGCATGAGCTCGAATTTCTCCCGCAGCTGCGCGGCGAGGGCCTTCGCCACGCCGGCGCCGTCGGCGCCGAGGCGCACCTCGATGGAAAGTCGCAGGAAATCGTTGCCGCCTTCGTTCATCGCTTCGGCGCGGAAGTCGCCGATCTCGAGGTGCCGGAACATGAAGTCCTCGAGGTCCTGGTGGCCGAGGTTCACGCCGCGCACCTTGAAGAAGCCGGTGGTGCGATGCGCGTGCTTCACGCGCGGAAAAACCGAAAACGGGCCAACGCCGTCGTCCGCCTCGCTGTAGGTCACCAGATCGCCGGAGCTCCAGCGCAGGAACGGCGTGACGTTGTTCGACCACAGCGAAGTAACGATCAGCGTGCCGATCTCCCCTTCCTCGACCGGCTCGTGCGTCCTGGGATCCAGCACCTCGACGAAGTACATGTCGGTCCAGATGCGGAATCCCAGTCCCGGCTTGTCCTCGGCTCCCATCATCCCGGCCTCGGTCATGCCGAAGGTATCGGTCAGCCTCGCGCCCCAGCTGCGCTCGATCTTGTCGCGCTTCGCTTGCGAGACCGGCTCGGCGGAGGTCATCAACCGCCGCACGTCCAGCTTGAGGCCGCGTGCTTCCGCCAGGTTGGCGAGGTGCAGGGCATAGCTCGACATGCCGAGCCAGAGGGTGGGCTTCAGGCGCTGGATGAGCTCCAGCTGCAAGGCGGAGGGCGTCGAAGTGCCGGAGCCTGCCCAGTTCACCGTGATGCCGCGCGAGGCCGCGCAGCGCGAGAACACCTGGCCGACCGGGTGGATGCCCAGGGGGAACGAGACATGCGCGCGATCACCCTGCTCCGCGCCCGCGCAGTCGTAGGTGCGCGCGAAGGCCTCGAGCCCGTACTCCATGTCGCGGTAGCTGCGCGGATAGAAGAGCGGCTGCCCGGTGACGCCGCCCGAGCGCCAGTACTCGCAGATGCCGTCCGCCGGCGCCACGCAGAACTCGCTGTAGAACTGCGGGTCGGTCAGCGAGCGCAGCATGTCCTTGTCGAGGATCGGGATCTTGCGCCACTCATCGGGATCGTCGAGCCGATCGAGATCGATCTTCTCGAGCCTCGGCCGCCAGAACGGCGAGCGTCGCGCCTGCTCGACCGCAAAGCGCTTGCGCTCGGCCTGGGTGCGCCGGATCTCGGCGCGCGTCTTAGGAAGCTTCAGCGCCATAAATCAGGGACAGACCACGTTTCGTCGTAATTCCAATGGGCAATGACCGATAAGCCGAACAGTAAACGTGGTCTGTCCCTGATTAGGGTTGGATGCCTTGCTGCCGCAAGCGGCGCGCCGCGACGTAGATGTAGGCGACGCCGCAGCCGAAGATGGTGAAGCTCATCAAGAGCATGATCGCCATTTCGCGCGCCATCGCATTGAAGCGATCGTAGAGCTGCGCGTTGAACCTGCGCGCATCGTCCTCGTTCTCGGCGAGGCGCAGGCACATCTGCTTGACGCCCTCGAGGCTCTTCGCTTCCTGCAGCGTCTTTTCGAACGAGAACTCGGGGGCCCCGGAAGCGCGCGGCGGCATATCGGTCTTGTACCGGTCCAGGCAGGCCGCGGCGATGACCAGGCCGACGAAGAGCGCCGCGGCGGCCAGCAGCGCAAGGCTTGTGTTCTCGATGGCTTTCATGGGGCTCGCTTGAGGATGCCGATGAATCGCTGGTGCTTCTGGTAGCCGCCGGCGCTGCCGCTCATCGCCGCAACGCGCCTTTCCTTCGCCGGCGTGTTTTCGGGGATCTCCTGGTGCGCGCTGGCGAGCATCTGCTCGTAGTCCGCGCCCACCGGGCACACATCGGCGCAGCGCCGGCAGCCCGTGATGACGCCCGAGCCGCGCAGGATGCTTTGCCACAGGTTGAAGCTCGTTTCCGAGCGCAGCATCTGCTTGCGCGTGGCCGCGTCCCCCGCCTCGATGATGCGCTCGAGGTGCTCGGTGAGCTGCGCAAAGCCATGCGGCGCGCGATGCGGATCGCATTTCGACCAGTCGCGATCCCACTCCAGCACCGCGTCGCCAGGGCAGGTCTTGAGGCACCGGCCGCAGCTCGGGCCGAGGCACAGCGCCTCCTGCATCGGCTGGTCGCACTCGACCGCCACCGAGCAAAGCACGGCGGTCAGGATGACGCGCGGTCCATATTGCGGCGTCAGCACCTGGAGATTCAGCCCCAGCGTGCCGAGCCCCGCCTCGACGGCCGCGTGCGGCAGCGAAAGCATCGGCTCCAGGTGGTCCTCCGGACGATCCCGGTAGCCCGACGGATCGACGTGCGTCGGCGGCACGATGATCGCCGGATAGCCGCAGTCCTCGAGCCAGTAGACGAGCTCGAGCGACGTCTCCTCGAGGTGCGTGAGCGCCAGCTCGTCGTTGTAGTACTTGTGCCGGTCGTCCCAGCGACGGATGCGCGCGACGCCGTCGTTCAGGCGCTTTGCGAGGACGATCGCCCGGCCGCCATCCAGCTGGGTGATATGCGCGGTATTCAGCCGCGCGCCGTCGGCGATGCCGACGAGGTCGGCGCCGAGCTCTTTCGCTTTCGCCTTAATCTCGGCCGCTGTCAGCGGTTTCCGGTAGATCTCCACTCAGCTCCCTCTGCTTCCTTTTGAATTCCTGCAGCTGCTTCGCCACCATCCCCTTGTAGCCCTCGGTCCCGACCCAGCGCGCGTTCCATTCCGACAGGCCCGCGCCGGGCGTGCCCGCCTTGCGCGCCTGCTGCCACTCTTTCTGGATTGCGGTCTTCTCCGGCGTGCGCTCTGGGATCACCTTCTGCGCTTCGGCAAGATGCGCGTGGTAGTCGTTGCCGACCGGGCACACCGCCAGGCAGCGCGGGCAATCGCCGAACGAGCCGACCACGCGCAGCAGTCCTTGCCAGAAGCCGAACAGGTCGCGCGTCTTGAGCATCTGCGAGCGCTTCTGCGGCGGAGCGTCGATCACGCGCTCCATGAACTGCAGCATCGTCATGAAGCCGAATTGCTGCGCCTCGGTGGCGCAGCCGCGCTTGTCGATGCCCCAGTGCAGCACCGCGTTCGGCGGACAGGAGTGAAGGCAGCGGCTGCACGACTCGCCGATGCAAACCTGCTCGGTGATGCGCTCGTTCGGCTCGAGCTCGAGCTCCGTGAGCACGCCGGTCAGGTAGACGCGCGGGCCGAATTCCGGCGTGAGGATGTTCACCTCGAGTCCCAGGGTGCCGAGTCCCGCCTCCACGCCGAGGTGGCGCGTCGAGAGGCGTCCATAGGAAGCGCGCTTCAGGCTCCAGTCGGTCTCCTGCGCCGCGGTGACGAAGGTCGGATGACCTGCTTGCTCCAGCTCCGAGGCGAGGCGATAAGCGACCTTGTCCATCTTGCGAAGCACGAGCATGTCCATGTACTGCACCGGCACGTTCGACACCGCGCGGAATGCGCCCGCGGGAATGCGCTGCACGAGGACGATCACGCTCTTGATCGACGGCAGGATGCGCTCGGGCGTCTGCGGCCAGCGTGGATCGGGCGGAAATGCGTTCAGCGTCGCCGCCGATGCGATGCCCGCGAGATCGGCGCCGAGCTCCAACGCACGTTTTTTGACGGCCGCGGCATCCGGGTTCTTCGCCAAAGGTTTCCCTATGGAACGGGCGCGGAAAGGCATCGGGCATTGAACCACAAAATGGTTAGAATCCCCGGCACCGAGGAGGATCGAATGAAAGTTCTGGCAACGGCATTTGCTGCACTGCTCGCATTCAATGCGCAGGCGGCAAGCGAGCTCAAGATCGGATTCCTGTCGACGCTCTCCGGCCCCGCCGGCGGCATCGGCATCGAGATCCGCGACGGCTTCAATCTCGCGGTGAAGCTCGCCGGCGGCAGGCTCGGGGGCCTGCCCACCGAAGTCATCTTCGCCGACGACACGCTCAACCCCGAGACCGGCAAGCAGCTCGCCGAACGCCTGCTCAAGCGCGATCGCGTCAACCTGATGACCGGCGTCGTGTTCTCGAACGTGATGCTCGCGGTCTGGCCGACGATCGAGGAGTCGAAGGTGTTCTATGTCGCGCCGAATGCGACGCCGACCACGATCACCGGCAAGGGCTGCAGCCCCTACTTCTTCTCGGCGTCGTGGCCGAACGAGGCGCACCACGAGGCGGCTGGCGCCTTCGCGCAGTCGAAGGGATTCAAGAACGCCTACCTCATCGCGCCGAACTACCCCGCGGGCAAGGACGCGCTCACCGGCTTCAAGCGCACCTACAAGGGGCAGATCGTCGCCGAGCAGTACGTGAAGCTGAACCAGCTCGACTATTCCGCCGAGCTCGCGCAGATCCGCGCCGCGAAGGCCGACGCGCTGTATGCGTTCCTGCCCGGCGGCATGGGCATCAACTTCATCAAGCAGTTCGTCGCCGCGGGACTGTCGAACGAGGTGCAGCTCATCGTGCCGGGCTTCGTCTCCGACCAGGACGTGGTGCGCGCCGTCGGCGACCCGATGCTCGGCATGTTCGACACGTCGCACTGGGCCTACGACCTCGATAACGACGCCAACCGGAAGTTCGTCGCCGAGTTCCAGAAGGAGTACAAGCGCATCCCCTCGCTCTTCGCCGAGCAGGGCTACACCGCGGCGCTGATCATCGACCAGGCGGTGAAGGATGCGAAAGGCAAGGTCGAAGACGTCAAGGCGTTCCGCGCGGCGCTGATGAAGGCGCCCGAGCGCGCCAAGACGCCGCGCGGACCGTTCAAGGAAGCCGCCAACGGCACGCCGATCCAGGACTACTACGTGCGCGCGCTCGTCAAGGACCGCGAAGGGCACATCGTCAACAAGAAGATCAGCACCATCCTCACGCACCACCAGGACTTCTGGCTCAAAGACTGCCCAATGAAGTAGCCCCCGGAAAATAGGGACTGTCCCTGTTTTGCGTAAATAGGGAATGTCCCTAATTTTCCGATGTCGACGATTCTCTTCCTCGAGCAGACGCTAAATGGCGTGCAGTTCGGGCTGATGCTGTTCCTGCTCGCCGCGGGCTTGACGCTCGTCTTCGGCATCATGGACATGATCAACCTCGCGCACGGCTCGCTCTACATGGTCGGCGCGTATTTCATGGCGAGCTTCGTGCAGGCGACCGGCTCGTTCTGGCTGGGACTCCCGCTTGCGCTCGGCGCGACGGCGCTGGTCGGCGCGGCGCTCGAGATGACGCTTCTCCGGCGCCTTTATGGCCGCGACCATCTGACCCAGGTGCTCGCCACCTTCGCGATCATCCTCATCGCCAACGAGGCGGTGCGCATCGCGTGGGGCTCGCAGCCCATCATGCTCAACGCGCCGCCTTCGCTCACCGGGCCGGTGACGCTTCCCGGCGGTCTGCACTACGCGTCGTATCGCCTGCTGATCATCGGCGTGGGCGCCGCGGTCGCGCTCGCGCTCTATTTCCTCGTAGCGAAGACCCGTGTCGGCATGCTGGTGCGCGCCGGCGCCTCGAACCGCGAGATGGCGATCGCCATGGGCGTCAACATCCGGCGCCTCTTCACCATCGTGTTCGCGCTCGGTGCCGCGCTCTGCGCCCTCGCCGGCGCGATGCTCGGGCCGATCCTCGCCGTGCAGGTGGGCATGGGCGAGAACATCCTGATCCTCGCCTTCGTGGTGATCGTGATCGGCGGCATCGGCTCGATCCGCGGCGCGCTGGTCGGCTCGCTCCTCGTCGGCATCGTCGACACGAGCGGGCGAGCGTTCCTGCCGCTCGTCTTCTCGGCCTTCCTGCCGCCGCAACTCGCCAGCGCCGCCGGCCCCGCCATCGCCTCGGTGCTGATCTACCTGCTGATGGCCGTGGTGCTGTATTTCAGGCCGCAAGGCCTCTTCCCGGCTCGCGGATGAAGCGCGCGGTCGCCGTTTTCGCCCTGCTCGCGCTGTTCCCGCTGGTGATGCAGTCGATGGACGGCCTCTTTTACGTAAGCCTCGCCAGCCGCATTCTCATCTACGCGATCGCGGCGACCAGCCTGAACCTCGTCCTCGGCTACGGCGGGATGGTGAGCTTCGGGCACGCGGCGTTCTTCGGCGCCGGCGCGTTCGTGGTCGGCATCCTGTCGGTGGAAGGCGTGCGCAGCGCCTGGATCGCCTGGCCGGCCGCGATCGCCGTCGCGGCGCTCGCCGCGCTCGTCATCGGCGCCATGTCGCTTCGCACGCGCGGCGTGTACTTCATCATGATCACGCTCGCCTTCGCGCAGATGATCTATTACATCTTCGTCTCGCTGAAGACCTACGGCGGCGACGACGGGCTCTCGATGCCGGGACGCTCGACCGTCGGCATGGACGTGAACCTGCGCGATGAGCTCACCTGGTACTACCTCGTGCTCGCCCTGCTCGCGCTGGTCCTCTACGGCCTGAAGCGCCTGGTGCACTCCCGCTTCGGCCGCGTGATCGACGCCATCCGCGAGAACGAAGCGCGCGCCGAGGCGATCGGCTTTCCGGTCTACCGGTACAAGCTCCTCTGCTTCGTCATCTCGGGCGCCGTCGCCGGCCTCGCCGGCGCGCTGATCGCCAACCAGTCGAACTACGTGAGCCCGAGCCTCCTGCATTGGATCCAGTCCGGCACGCTGATGATCATGGTGATCCTCGGCGGCGTCGGCACGCTGTGGGGTGGGCTCATCGGCGCGACGGTGCTGCTCGCGCTCGAGCATCTCATCGCCGACTACCGCATTGGCTGGGTCGCCTCGCTTGCTCCCAACTATCAGGATCATGCCGGCCTGGCGATCGGCATCGTGCTGCTGACGATCGTGATGCTCGCGCCCGAGGGCATCGCCGGACTATTCAGGCGGCGTCATGCTTGAGCTGCGCGGCGTCTGCAAGCGCTTCGGCGGCGTCGTCGCGACCGACGACGTGACGCTCGACGTCGTGCGCGGCGAAGTGCACGCGCTCATCGGCCCGAACGGCGCCGGCAAGACGACGCTCATCGGCCAGATCTCCGGCGTCCTTGCGACCGAGATGGGCCGCATCGTTTTCAACGGCGCGGATGTGACCCGCCTCACCGCGCACGCCCGGGTGCGCGCCGGCCTCGCCCGCAGCTACCAGATCACGAGCATCTTCCGGCGCTTCAGCGTGCTCGATAACCTCGCGCTGGCGGTCCAGGCCCGCAGCGGCTCGAGCTTCTCGCTCTGGCGCCCGCTGCGCGCCGAGCGTGCTTTGTTTGACCAGGCCGCTGCCATAGCTGCCGAGATCGGGCTTGCCGAGAAGCTGACCCAGCTGGCCGCTACCCTCGCTCACGGCGAGCAGCGCGCGCTGGAAGTGGGTCTTGCGCTCGCCACGCGCCCGCAGATGGTGCTCCTGGATGAGCCGATGGCCGGCATGGGTCCGCAGGAGTCGGCGCGCATGATTGCCCTCATCGAAAAGGTGCGCGCGCAGGTATCGGTGCTCCTCGTCGAGCACGACATGGACGCCGTGTTCCGGCTCGCCGATCGCATCTCGGTGCTGGTGAACGGGCGACTCATCGCCACCGGCGCGCCGCAGGCAATCCGCGCCGATGCCGCCGTGCGCAAGGCCTACCTGGGAGAAGAGCTTGCTGCTTGAGGTGCAGAAGCTCGAGACCGCTTATGGCGCGAGCCAGGTGCTCTTCGGCATCGACCTTTGCATCGAGCCCGGAGAAGTGGTGGCGCTGCTCGGCCGCAACGGCATGGGCAAGACCACCACCATCCGCTCGATCATGGGCCTCACGCGAGCCCAGGGCGGGAGCATCCGCTTCCGCGGCGAGCGCATCGAGCGCGAGGCGCCGGATCGCATCGCGCGCATGGGCATCGCGCTGGTGCCCGAAGGCCGGCAGATCTTCCCGAACCTCACGGTGCGCGAGAACCTCGTCGCGTTCGCCGACAACCGCTCCGCGCGTTCCGATCCCTGGACGCCCGCCAAGGCGCTGGAGTTCTTCCCCGCGCTTGCCCGTCGTGCCGGCAACATGGGCAACCAGCTCTCGGGCGGCGAGCAGCAGATGCTGGCGATCGGGCGCGCGCTGGTGACGAACCCGCACTTGCTGATCCTGGATGAGGCGACCGAAGGCCTCGCGCCGCTCGTGCGCGAAGAAATCTGGAAATGTCTCGGCCGCCTGCGCCAGGCGGGACAGACGATACTCGTCATCGACAAGTACATCGACCGGCTGGTGCGCCTCGCCGACCGGCACACGATCATCGAGCGCGGGCGCGTCGCCTGGCAGGGCACCTCGGCCGAGCTCGATGCCGACCGCAGTCTCTGGCACCGCTACCTGGGGGTCTGAGTGCACATTGGAGAGATGAGCTGGCTCGACTTCGCCGGTCGCTATCTGATCGCGCTCTTCTTCTTCGTCACCGGCGTCTCGAACCTGACCAAGGCGCGCATCGCCGACCACATCGAGCGCATGGCGGGGTTCGGGGTGCCCTTGCCGGCCACGACGTTCTGGCTCGGCATCGTGCTGCAGTTCGCGGGCTCCGCGATGGTCGCCCTCGACTGGCATCCGGCGATCGGCACGCTGTGCCTCATCGCCTTTACCATCAGCGCGACGATGATCTTCCACAGGTTCTGGCAGAAGAGCGATCCGCTCCAGCGCAACATCTCGCGCATCACTCTTCTCGGCAACACGGCCATCCTCGGCGGCCTGCTGCTGCTTCTCGAGAACGTCCGATGAAATGGCCCAGGTCGAGCGCCGAGATCGCGCGCATCCAGGGCGGGCGCAAGCGCATCGCCGTCGAGCGCGCGCTGCAATCGCGCTTCTGGAAGCGGCGCATGCCGAAGCTCGACCTGAAGAAGCTCGGCGATCCGGACATGTGGCGCCGCATCCCGGTGCTGACGAAGGAAGACCTGCGGCAGATTCCGCCCGATCGCTTCCACGAGGAGTTCTGCATCGCGCCGCGCACCGAGGTGGTGGAGTACTGGCGCTCGGGCGGCGCCACCGGCCGGCCGCTCTTCTATCCGCGCTCGGCGCAGGACATGGCAACGAACATCATGGCCTTCGAGCGCGCCTGGGCGCTGATCGGCGCGACCGCCAAGGACTGCGCGCACATTTCGTTTCCGCTCGGCGTGCATCCGGTCGCGCACCTCTATGCGCGCGCCGCGATCAACCTCGGCATCGGCACCATCTGGGCCGGCGCGGGCACGAATACGCCCTCCGACGTCCAGCTCGAGCTGATCCGCGAGCTCAAGCCCACCATCTGGATCGGCATGGCGAGCTACGGCCTGCACCTCGCCAACCTCGCCGAGGTGAAGGGCATCGACCTCGCCAAGTCGACGGTCAAGAAACTGTTGGTGGCCGCCGAGCCGCTCTCGCCCGTGAAGCGCGAGAAGCTCGAGCGCGCCTGGGGCGCGCAGGTGTTCGATCACTTCGGCATGACCGAGGCGGCGATCGTCTCGGGCGAAGGACTCGGGCACCAGGGAATGCACGCCTTCACCGACCTCTGGCACCTCGAGGTGCTGGACGAGCGCGGCGAGCCGGTGAAGGAAGGCGAGGTGGGCTCCTTGGTGGTCACGGCACTCTGGTCGAACACCATGACGCCTTTCCTGCGCTGGAGCTCCGGCGACCTGGTCACGCTGTCGAGCCCGCGGCGTGGCAAGCACCCGTGGTCGGTGTTCCCGATCATGCGCCACGCCCGGCGCACGGTCGGCTTCTTCAAGGTGCGCGGCGTGAACATCAACCATGCCGACCTCGAGGACGCGATGTTCCGCGAGGCGGCGGTGGTCGATTTCCGCGCCGAAGTCACCAACCAGGGCGGGAACGACGTTTTGCACCTGCACGTCGAAACGAGGACTGGCGTTGCGCAGCCGATCGTGGACATGATGCGCAAGCACTTCCAGGTGACGCCGGAAGTGACGCTGCTCAGCCGCGGCACCATCGCCAGGGAGTTCGAAGCGAACGTGAAGGCGCCGCGCTTCGTCGACAAGAGAGGATGACGATGCGCCTCATTGCTGCCTTGCTCTGCCTCGCCGCCGGCCTCGCGCAGGCGCAGGAATATCCGACCAAGACCGTGCGCATCATCGCGCCCGCCGCGCCCGGCGGAAATCCCGACGTCCTCGGCCGCATGCTTGGCGCGCGGCTCGCCGAGATCTTCGGGCGGCCATTCGTCGTCGAGAACGTGCCGGGCGCGGGCGGCGTGGTCGCGGCGGAGCTCCTCGCGCACGCCGCGCCCGACGGGCACATGCTGCTGCTCGGCGATTCGGGCAACCTCGCGATCAATCCCGTGCTGCAGCCCAAGCTCGGCTACAGCCCGATGCGCGATTTCGCCTTCGTCACCGCGCTCGCCGCGCTGCCGACGATCCTCGTCGCCCCGCCGACGCTGCCCGCGAAATCGCTCGCGGAGTTCGTGGCCCTCGCCAAGGCAAAGCCGGGCTCGCTCAGTTACGGCTCGGCCGGCGCCGGCTCGATTCACCATCTGACGATGGCGGTGTTCGCCTCGCGCGCCGGCATCGACATGCTGCACGTTCCCTATAAGGGCGGGAGCGCAATGGTCGCGGCCGTGCTCGCCGGCGAGGTGCAGGCCGGCTGGTCGGGGATCCCGAACGTGCTGCCGCACATCCGCTCCGGCAGGCTCAAGGCCTATGCCATCAGCACGCCGCGGCACTCGGCGAGCATCCCCGAGGTACCGACCGCCGCGGAGCAGGGCTTTCCGGGCTTCGACATCGCGACGGTCATCGGCCTGCAGGCCAGAGCCGGCACGCCCCCCGAAGTAATCGCGCGGCTGCAGTCCGCCGTGGCGAAGATCGTGCGCGAGCCAGCGTTTGCCGAGCGCATGGCGAACCTCGGCATGGAGCTGATGGAGGACGGCACGGAAAACTACGTGCGCTTCGTCAAGGAAGACATGGAGCGCTACGCCGCGGCGGTCAAGGCGGCCGGGATCCGCGTCGAGCAGTGACGAACCTCGATCGAATCCGCACCGACGTCGTCGGCAGCCTGCTGCGCCCGGCCGACTGGAAAGAGGCGCGCCTCGCGCTCGAGACCGGAAAAATCGCCGCCGCCGAATTCCAGCGCGTCGAGCTCGCCTGCGTGCGCCGCCACCTGGCCTTGCAGGAGCAAATCGGCCTCGACGTCGTCACCGACGGGGAGGTCGGCCGCCTCAACTTCCAGGACAGCTTCGGCCTCGCCGTCAGCGGCTATGACGCCGGCACCGAAACCATGAAGACGCAGGAAAGGCGCGCGAGCAGCACCTCGCTCACGCGCTGGGAGATCCCCGACCTCGCCTCGCCCGGCACGCCGGTGGTCCATCGGCGTCCGACAGTGAGCAGGCTGGAGCTCGTGCGCAATCCGCCGCTCGAGGAGTACCGCCGCGCCGCGCCGCTCGCGAACAAGCCGGTGAAAGTGTCGCTCATCGGCCCCGATCGCGTGATGCAGCGCTTCGACCACGCCGCCTCCAAAGCCATCTACGCCACGGTGGATGCGTTCATCGCCGACGTGGTCAAGGTCGAGCGCAGCATGATCCAGGCGCTCGTCGACGCCGGCTGCAAGTACGTGCATATCGACGAGCCCGGCTATACCGCCTATGTCGACGCGCCGTCCATGGCTGCGATGAAAAAGCGCGGCGAGGACCCGATGGCGAATTTCTCGCGCTCGCTCAAAGCGAACGCGGAGCTCGTGCGCGGCTTTCCGGGCGTCACCTTCGGCATCCACCTGTGCCGCGGCAACCAGCGCAGCACCTGGCACCGCGAAGGCACCTACGACGCCATCGCCGAGCGGCTCTTCAACGAGCTGCCGCACCAGCGCTTCCTGCTGGAATACGACAGTCCGCGCGCCGGCAGCTTCACCCCATTGCGTTTCGTGCCGAAGGACAAGGTGGTGGTGCTCGGCCTCGTCAGCACCAAGGTGCCGGAGCTCGAGTCGGTCGACGCGCTCGTGCGGCGCGTTGAGGAAGCGAGCAAATACGTGCCGCTCGAGCGCCTCGCGATCAGCCCGCAGTGCGGCTTCGGGTCGGACGTCGTGGGCAACCTGATCAGCGAGGACGACCAGAAGCGCAAGCTCGAGCACGTGGTCGAGGCGGCGAGAAGGATATGGCGATGAACGAGAAGCTCGAGTTCGGCCTGTTCGACTGGATCGAAGCGCCGGAGAACCGCTCCGCCGCGGACCTCTACGCCGACAAGCTCGAGCTCGCCGCCGCTGCGGATCGCGCCGGATTCCATGCCTACCTCATCGCCGAGCATCAGGGCACGCCGCTTTCGATCAACGCGCAGCCGAGCGTGATCCTCTCGGCGATGTTCCAGCGCACGACGCGCCTGCGCGCCGGCGCGCTCACCTTCTGCCTGCCCTGGTACAACCCGTACCGCTTCTACAACGAAGTCTGCATGCTCGACCAGATGTCGCGCGGCCGCCTCGAGCTGGGGGTCGGGCGTGGCGTGTCGCCGGTCGAGTCGAAGATCTTCGGCCTCGCCAGCATCGAGGAGTCGCGCGACAAGTATCGCGAGACGCTCGACATCTTCTTCGCCGCCTGCAAGAGCAAGGAGCTCGACCACCAGGGCAAGCACTATCGCTATGAGGCGGCCGAGCTCCACCTCAAGCCGTGGCAGAAACCGTATCCGCCGCTCTGGTTCCCGACCTCGAATCCCGAATCGATCGAGTTCACCGCGCGCCACGGCTACCACACGGCGCTCCTCGCGCGCGTCGACCAGTGCAAGGCGCTCTTCGACCAGTACCGCGAGATCTGGGAAAAGCACAAGAACGATCCGGGCCGGCACAACGCGCACGTCGCGCGCCCGTTCCTCGGCAAGACGCAGCACATGGTCATCGCCGAGAACGAGGCGCAGGCGAAGCGCCTGGGCGAAGCCGCCCATGCGAAGTGGGCGAGCCGCATCCACCACCTCATGCACAAGGTCGGCCGGCCCGAGCACCACAAGACCGATCCCTACGCCCCCGACACGGTGCAGCCGCTCGTCACCGGAACGCCGCGCATCGTGCTGGAGAAAGTGCAGGCGATGCTCGAGAAGACCACCGCCAATTACCTGCTCTGCATCTTCTCCTTCGGCGACCTCGCGCCCGGGCACGCCCTGCGCTCGCTCGAGCTGTTCACCGCGGAAGTAATGCCGGCGCTAAAGAGCTGGCGCGCGCCGCGTCAATAAGAGAAGTGATCGATTCATCTCGACAAATCGGTAGGCGATGAGATAAACAGATAAATCGTGGTATTGCCTTTCGTTCTTACCGGCATTTCTAATACGCAGGAGAACGTGACATTCATCACGATCGATTCGCTTATCGATAACTGATCATCGCTTGGTGCCAATCGACAAGAACAAGGAGCACGGCGATTGGGCGGCTCTCGACCACTGGCTGGAGGACTCTGGGCGACGAAAGCACAGCGCGGACTGGGTGGCGAGCTTGTATGCGGGCGCGCCGAGCCCGGCTTCGGCTGCGCCTACGCAACGCCCCCGCCGACCAAAAACCGCGCTGCTCTCTCTCTTTGCAATGGCGACCCTGGCGTATGAGATGTACTACTTCATCGAGGTAGAGATCGCAATCGCCTCGCTCCGGCGGGTGATTGTGTTCATCGCGCTCAAGTGACGAGCGCGAACGACCCCTCGCGCAACGCTTCGAGCGATTCGGCGGCCCGCCCGAAGATCGTCGTGATTGACGACGACCGGTCGATGCGCGATCTCGTCACGTTCCACCTGCGCAAGCAAGGCTACGAGGTTCTCGCCGCTGAAGACGCCATCGTCGCCGGGCACCTGATCGTCAGGCACAAGCCCCAGCTGCTGATCGTCGACGTCCAGATGCCCTACATGAACGGCTACGACTTCGTGGCGGCGGTGAAGAGCGATCCCGAGACGAAGGATATCCCGGTCGTGTTTCTCACGAGCGACGAGGAAGTCGCGAAGCAAGCGCCGAAGCTGGGCGCGGCGGCCTACCTGAGAAAACCCGTGACCGCCGATCGCTTGCTTGAAGTGGTTGCGATGTTCCTTCCTGCATAGCGGCATCCATTGTCATGAAATCTGGACTTGGGGATAAAAGCATCGGGCCAACAACAACATTTGACCGTGCCTCAGGATTTCCCTGAGTTTCAGCCTAAACGATCATTGGTAGTGTCCTCGAAGCCAAAGCCACGGCCGATGAACACCGTTTCCATAGCGGATCGTCCAAACAAAGCATGCAGGGTCATGCGCGTTCTCATCTGCGCCACCAATCGTGACCATCTGGTAACGCTTGGAATCTTGTTCAGAAGCGAGGGCTACATCGTCCAGCTCGCAAAGGACGCGGCCGAAGGATTAAAGCTTGCCGAGACCTATCTGCCGGATGTGGCGTTCTTGGACCTCGAGACGTCGGACCGAAGCGGATTCGAACTGGCGGAGGAACTCCATCGGCGCTACGGGAAAGATTGCCCTTTTCTTATTGCCATGGCCTCGAATGGCGAGTCGAACCAGCTGGAGCTCGCAGAAATCAGCGGCTTTCATCACTTCGTAGCAAAGCCGTATGCTCCCCAAGACCTGCTCGGGGTGCTCGTTTCGCTTGATCGTTGAATCCCCGCGGTCTGCTTCGAAAATCCGGAGCTAGATGCCCTTGGGGCGATCGCGCAGGGCGGCGCGGATCGTTTCCAGCGCCTCTTCCCGCTCCGCGCCCGCGAGCGCGAGGCGCGGCGGGCGCACCCGCTCGTGGCCGCGTCCGACTTCCTGCTGCACGAGCTTGATGAGCTGCACGAACTTCGGCACGACGTCGAGCCGCAGGAGCGGCAGGAACCAGCGGTAGAGCGCATCCGATTTCTGGTTGAAGAGCGCCATCGTCTCGCGCGGCAGCGCGTTGACAAGGCCGGCGATCCAGCCGACCGCGCCGGCGCGCTGGGCTTCGAGCACCATGTCGTCGAGCCCGGCGAAGACGGCGATGCGATCGCCGCACAGCGCCTTCACCGCAGTGACGCGCCGGGCATCGCCGCTCGATTCCTTCATTGCCTGCAGGTTCTCGTGCTCGGCGGCGAGCTCGGCGACGTGCGGCGCGAGGAAGTCGGTCTTGTAGGCGGGCGGATTGTTGTAGAGCATGCAGGTGAGCCTGGTCGCGCCGATCACGGTGGATACGTGCGCCTTCATCTCGCGCCAGTCGGTGCTGTAGACGTAGGGCGGCAGCACCATCAGGCCCGAGCAGCCGGCCTGCTCGGCGGCTTTCGCCAGCGCCACCGCCTCGGCGGTGGAGAGCGAGGCGATGCCGGCGACGAGCGGCTTGCCTTTCATCACGCCGGCGAGCGTGCGCAGGATGGCAACCTTTTCGTCAAAGGACAGCGTCGCCGCCTCGCCGAGCGAGCCGAGCGCCACGATGCCGTCGACGCCGTTCTGGAGCTGCCAGGCGGCGTGCTCCGCGAGGAAGGGATGGTCGACCGAGTAGTCCGGCTTGAACGGCGTGGTGATCGCGGAGATGACGCCCTTCCATTGCATGGCTTGCCTCGTCGTCAGTGGAACCGGTCGGGAGAGAGTAGCGCGACATCGCGCGCGGCCGGCGCGCCGTCGATCGCGTCGGCGGCGAGCTTCGCCGTGATCGGTGCCAGGCTGATGCCCATCATGGCGTGGCCGGCGGCGACCACCAGGTTCTGCGCCTTGGCGGTACGCCCGACGTAGGGCAGCCCGTCGGGCGTGCACGGCCGCAGCCCGCGCCAGGGCTCGATGCCGGCGAAGTCCTGGTCGCTGAATTCAGGGTAATAGCGCTTCACCGCCTCGATGATGCCGCGCACCCGGATCGGATTGATGCTCTCGTCGATCCCGGCGAGCTCCATCGTGCCGCCGAAGCGCAGCTTGCCGCTCATCGGGCTCACGGCGACGCGCGCCTCGGTGAGCAGCGCGCATCCCTTCGGCGAGCGTGCGGGGTTCGCCAGCGTCAGGCTGTAGCCCTTGCCCGCCTGCATCGGCAGGCGCAGGCCCAGCTCGCGGCCCAGGCCGCCGGTCCAGACACCGGCGCAGAGGACGAACTCGTCCGCGCCCAGGGCCTCGCCGCCGGCTTGCACCGAGTCGATCCGCGTGCCATTCACGCGCCAGCCGCCGACTTCGGTCTGCCAGCGGAGCTCGACGCCGGCGGCGGCGCAGTGGCGCTGCAGCACGTCCATGAGGCGAGCCGGGTCGAGGTTGCAGTCCTGCGCGACGTACACGGCGCCCGCCACGTCCATCTTGATGCCCGGCTCGCGGGCCGCGGTCGCCTTGGCGTCGAGCACTTCCGTAGTCAGGCCGAGCGCGCGCGCTTCCAGCGCGGCGCGCGCCTCCTCCTCGAACGTGTGCGGATCGCGGCAGAGGATGAGGACGCCGCTGTTCCTGAAGCCGAAGTCGTCTCCCGTGCCGGCGAGCGCCTCGTACCCGGCCCGACCGGCGAGCGCGAGCCGGACGAGGAGCGGCGCCGCCCGGCGCGCGCGCTCGAACGTGGCGGCGCGCCAGAAGTCGAGTCCCCATCGCGCAAGCTCGAGCGACAAGCGCGGCTTCACATAGAAGGGGGACGCCGGATTCAGCATCCATTTCAGGGCGAGAGCCACGGCGCCGGGCGCGGCGAGCGGCACGAAGTGGCTCGGCACGATCATCCCGGTGTTGCCGTACGAGCAGCCGTCGCGGCGCTCGCCGTTTCTCTCGAGGACGACGACGCTATGCCCGCGGCGCGCGCATTCGAGCGCAGTGGACAGGCCGACGACGCCGCCGCCCACGATCACCACGCGCCGCTTGCTCAGCGGATGCCCCAGCAGAACGGATCGCGCTCATCCAGGAGCAGCGTGCTCTCCGCGGTGATGAATGCGGTGCCCGAGATGCGCGGCGCCACCTTGCCGGCGGCGCGATCGAGCCACTTGTAGGAAGCCTCGAAGCGGCTGCCGACGATGCTCTCCTGCACCCAGCTCTCGCCCTCGGCGAGCTTGCCGTCGGCAGCGAGGCAGGCAAGCTTGGCGCTCGTGCCGGTGCCGCAGGGAGAGCGGTCGTAGGCCTTGCCTGGACAGAGCACGAAATTGCGCGAGCGCGCGCCGTTCGAGCCGGGCGCGAAGAGCTCCACATGGTCCACCTCCGCGAAGCCCTGGCTGCTCAGTGCCTGGCGGATGCGCCAGGAAACGTCGGTCAGATGTTCGACGTTATCGAGCGTGAGCTTCTCGGAGTGCTTCTCGACGAGGAAGAAGCGGTTGCCACCCCAGGCGATGTCGCCGGTGATGCGGCCGAGGCCGGGCACTTCCACCGTCACGTCCTTCTTCTCTCGCCAGCTCGCGACATTGGTCACCGTGACGTGGCCATCGGAAGAAAGCGACGCGCTCACCACGCCGACCGGCGTGTCGATGCGGTGCTCGCCGGGCTTGATGCGGCCGAGATGCGCGAGCGTGATCATCAGGCCGATCGTGCCGTGGCCGCACATGCCGATCGTGCCGACGTTGTTGAAATAGATGACGCCGGCGGCACAGCCGGGCTCGGCGGGCTCGACCAGCAGCGCGCCGACGATCACTTCGGAGGCGCGCGGCTCATTGACGCATGCCGACCGGAAGCGATCGAACTCGCGGCCGAAGCGCTCGCGGCGCTCGGCAAGGCTGCCCTTGCCCAGGTCGGGCAGACCGTCGACGACGACGCGCGTCGGCTCGCCGCCGGTATGGGAATCAACGACCTTGATGCGCCGCATGGAAGCCTGAGTTTACTGCCGGCCCGCGAGCAGTCGATCGAGCAGCGGCTTGAGGACGAGCACCACCGTGCCGGCGATGATCGAGAGGAAGACGAAGAAGAGGAAGAAATCCGCCTGCCCGCCAAGCTTGAACCAGCCGTACCAGGGCAGCGCGAGCTCGCCCGACTCGATCGCGTCGATCTTGCCGGCCACCTGGCCGCCGAGCTTGTTCGCCACCGCGTTCGCGAGATACCACACGCCCATCAGGAGCGAGACGCTCTTCGCCGGCGAAACCTTGGTGACGAAGCCCAGGCCCGTGGGCGACATGCTGAGCTCGCCCACGGTGTGGAAGAAGTATGTCGCGGTGAGCCAGAACATCGAGGCGCGCACCGCGGGCGTGGTGCCGTACGAGCCGGCGACCATGAAGAGATATCCGATGGCGAGAAAGTACAGGCCGAACGCGAGCTTCACCGCCTGGCTGGGGTTGCGGTTCCTGCGGCCGAGCGCGTACCAGAGCGAGCTGAAGAGCGGCGCGAGCGCCACGACCATGATGGCGTTCACCGACTGGAACCAGCCCGCGGGCATCTCCCAGCCGAAGATATGGCGATCGGTCATCTCGTCGGCGAAGTGATTGAGCGAGGTTCCTGCCTGCTCGAACGCGAGCCAGAACACCGCGTTGAAGAAGACGAAGATCAGGATCGCGGTGACCGGTCCGCGATCGGCCCGCTCGTGGCTCGCCACGAACCAGGCCGCGAGGCCGATCACCGCTGCCGCAAACGCAAGTCCGATCAGCTTGGGCGACAGCGCGACGAAGGCGTCGAAGCCGGCGCCGATCGCCGCGAGCACGCGCCAATGGAAGAGCGTGGCTATCGCCGCGGCGATGCCGATGCCGATGAAGAAGAGCGGCACGGCCCAGCGCCCGCGATCGCCCGGCGGCTCGCCGAGGCCGGCCAGGTACTTGTGGCGGGCGTGCATGTAGACGCCGAGGCCGGCGATCATGCCGACCGCCGCCGAGCCGAAGCCCCAGTGCCAGCCGACCTTCTCGCCGAGGTAGCTGCAGATGAACGGCCCGAGCGCGGCGCCGACGTTGACGCCCATGTAGAAGATGGTGAAGGCGCCGTCGCGCCGCGGGTCGTCGGCGGCGTAGAGCTTGTCGATGATCACCGGCATGTTCGGCTTGAAGTGGCCGGTGCCGAGCACGATCAGCGCAAGGCCCGCGATGAAGATCGACATGCCGAGGTCGCTCGATGCGAGCGCGCCGATCCCGGAGACCCCGAGCACGGTATGCCCGAGCGCGATGAGCAGGCCGCCGACCACCACCGAGCGATGCGCGCCGAGCACGCGATCGGTGATGAGGCCGCCGACGATGGAGAGCAGGTAGACGCCGCCCGTGTACCAGCCGAAGAGGCCGTCGCCCGCCTCCTTCGGCCAGCCGCGGCCCGGATTCGCGCCGGTCGCGGCGTGGACGAGATAGAGCGCGAGCAGCGCGCGCATGCCGTAGTAGCTGAAGCGCTCCCACATCTCCACGATGAAGATGAGGAAGAGGCCCGGCGGGTGGCCGAGCAGAGTGGGCGACTGCGGCCGCTCTTCCATCAGCTATGCATCAGGTCTTCGACTTCCTCCGCCTCGATCGGGATGGCGGCGCACAGGTCCTCGTTCCCGCCCTTCTGGATCACGATGTTGTTCTCGAGACGCACGCCGAAGCCCTCCTTCGGAATGTAGATGCCGGGCTCGACGGTGATCACCCAGCCTTCCTTGAAGGGCTCCTGCGTCCAGCCGTAGTCGTGGACGTCGAGACCGAGCGAGTGCCCGAGGCCGTGCGGGAAGTACTTCCAGCACGCAGGGCGGTCGTCGGTCTGCTTCTTGACGTCTTCCTTCTTGATGAGGCCGAGCGAGAGGAGCTCCTCGTTCATCATCCGCTGCGCTTCCTTCTGCCAGTCGCGGTGCAGCTTGCCGATGGTGGCGCCCTTGATCGAGGCGCGCTGCACGCGCAGCACCGCGTCGTACACCTTGCGCTGGCGCTTGGTGAACTTGCCCGACACCGGCAGCGTGCGCGTGACGTCCGCGTTGTAGTTCGCGTAGCTCGCCGCCACGTCGACCAGCAGCACCCCGCCCGCCTTGCAGGGCTTGTCGTTGTCGACGTAGTGCAGCACGCAGGAATTCGGACCCGAGGCAATGATCGGGCTGTAGGCGAAATGCCCGCCGTGGCGCAGGAACTCGTGCGCGTACTCGGCCTCGAGCTCGTACTCCATCACGCCGGGCTTCAGCGCCCTGGCCACGCGGGCGAAGCCCTTGCCGCTGATGTAGGCGGCCTTGCGCAGGAGCTCGATCTCGTGCTTGCTCTTCACGCCCCGCAGCTTGAAGAGGAGGCGCCCGAGCCGCTCGTAGCGGTGCAGGGGATAGCGCCGCTGGCAATCGGCGATGAAGCGCCGGTCGCGGGTCTCCACGACGACCGTGGCGCGCGGATGCTCGATGGAATTGAGATAAACGGTCTCCACCTCGCACATCAGGCGGTGGAAGATCGCCGGAAACTCGGACAGCAACTGGACGTTCTTGATACCGGAGATCTCGCTCGCTTCGGCGGGCGAGTGCTTATGCCCTTCCCAGATCCTGAGGAGCGCCGAGGTCTCGCGCACGAAGAGCACCTCGCGCAGCTTCTCGTCGAAGGCCTTCGGGCAGATGAGGAGGATCGTTTCTTCCTGCTCGATGCCCGAGAGCCAGAAGAGGTCGGTCTGCGGCACCATCAGGCTGAGCGCGTCGGAATTGCGCGGCATGAGGTCGTTCGCGTTGACCACGGCGAGCGAGCTCGGCGCCATCTTGGCGGCGAGCCGCTTGCGGTTCTCGGCGAAGAGCTTCGGATCGATTCTCGCGTAGCGCATCAGCGGGCGAGGCGCTTCTCGGCGCCTTCGTAGTAGGAAAGGTCGATATAGCGGTCCGGCGCGGGCGCCTTTCCGCCCCAGCTGCCTTCGATCTCGGCGCGCAGCGCGAGCACGTTGCGAAATCCCTGCATGTCGAAGCGCGCATCGGGCGCGATGCCGAACTTCGGATCGGTCATCAGCTCCCAGGTCTTCGCCGCGTTCTCGGCGCTCACCTTGAGGCGCTCGGAGAGGATTTTCACCGACGCCTCCTTGTTCGCGGGCGTCATCGCCCAGCGCGTGCCCTCGATGAGCCCGGCGATGTAGCGCTCGAGGAGCTCGCGATGCGACTGCCCCCACTTGCGCAGCACGAAGGTGCCGTTCGCCTGGTACGGGCCGATGAGATCGGTGGCGCGCCCCAGGCTCTTCAGGCCCGCGGCCTTGGCGTCGAGCGAGAACGGCAGGTTGAGCATCGCGGCCTTGTATTCCTTGTGCTCCTTCATGCCGCGCAGGCGCAGGCCGGTACCGCCGATCGGATTCAGCTTGTAGTCCACGTCCGCCTTGAGCCCGTTCATCAGCAGGATCTTCTTCAGCTGCAGCGCATACGCGGTGTTCAGCGCATCGACGAGCAGCGTGTGCCCCTTGAGATCGGCAAACGAGCGCACGTCGGGCTGGACGATGAATTCGTTCATGCTGCTGTCGCCGCCGGTGACGATGACCACGTCCTCCTTCGCCAGCTCGACCATGGCGACGGCGTTGTCGACCGCCGCCTGCGCGATCTCGAATTCGCCCTTGGCAAGCCCGGCGCGCTGCTCGTCCGAGTTCGCCGTGAAGAGCACCTCCACCTTGAGGCCTTGCCGCTCGAACATGCCCTGCTGAACCGCCGCCAGCGCGGGCAGCGATTGGGCGCCGGGAAACATCTTCACCTTGAGCTGCGTCTGCGCCGACGCCACGGCGCAGCAAAACACCAGCAGAAATGGCGCGATACGCCTCATGTTCGGGTCTCCTCCCCTGGAAGAGCCTAGATTATCATCGCCACTCCGTGTGGAACAGGCAACGGCAGGAGGAAGCCAATGCTCCAGGAACGCATTCCAGATTTAGCCAAGTACGTCGAGCC
>Ga0134121_10000390_pt1 | contig 51249 bp, 31 predicted proteins | sample KB301_FD_96463 | JGI IMG/M metagenome (GOLD analysis project Ga0134121, IMG submission 96463) | Terrestrial soil microbial communities without Nitrogen fertilizer from Kellogg Biological Station, Michigan, USA - KB3-0-1 | ecosystem: Environmental > Terrestrial > Soil > Unclassified ...
CGTCGGGCCCGACGTCGAGATCCTGATCGAGATGCACGGCCGCTTCAGCCCCGCGACGGCGGTCGATCTCGCGAACGACCTGGCGCCGTTCAAGCCGTCGTGGCTCGAGGAGCCGGTCCCGGCGGACAACCTGGAGGCGCTCGCGAAGGCCGCGTCGAAGATCACGATCCCGATCGCGACCGGCGAGCGGATCCACACGCGCCACGAGACGCGGCGGCTGCTGGAGCTCGGCGCGGCCGACGTCCTCCAGACGGACATCACGCTCTCCTGCGGCATCCTCGAGGGAAAGAAGATGGCCGCGATGGCCGACGCGAACTACGTGACGTTCGCGCCGCACAACACGGGCGGGCCGGTGAGCACCGCGGCCTGCCTCCACCTGGCGGCGACCTGCCCGAACTTCAAGATCCAGGAGCACTTCAACGACTTCGTCGACGCGTGGGTCAAGCAGGCGGCCGCCGGTCCGGGCTATCCGGAGGTGAAGGACGGCTACTTCTCGCTGCCGTCGGGCCCCGGCCTCGGCGTGACGCTCAACGAGGAGTTCATCCGCGAGCATCCGCCGAAGGAGGAGACCTTCAACCTGTTCAAGGAAGACTGGCACAAGCGCCAGGCGATGGCGCCGGCGTTGGCCCGGTGAGGTTCGAGCGCCTGGAAGTCCAGCGCGAGACGCGCTAGACTTTCAGGAGGATGCGTGAGAGGCACCTTCGAGCGGTCTTTCTTTCCGTCTTGACGATGCTCGCGTCGTGTTCGGGGGACGAGCACCCGAATCCTGCTCCCCGGCCCGCCGCGGTCTCGACGGCTTACAGCAATATCCTTCGCGAGGACTACGTCGGGCCCGAGACGTGCGGGAAGTGCCACCAGGAGAATCACTCGCGCTGGAAGCTCCATCCCCACCGCCGGATGAATCAGATCGCCGACGATCAGACCGTCGTCGGCGACTTCTCCGGCGCGCGCTCGTCGATCGGCGACGGCGAGGCCGTCTTCCGAAAACAGGACGGCCGCTTCCTGGTGGAGTACTTCCGGCAGGGGAAATCGATCCGCACGTTCCAGGTGACGCGGACGATCGGCTGGCGGTACCTGCAGGAGTACGTGGGAAGACAGATCCGCGGTCCGGAACCGCCGGCCGACGTGCTCTTTCTGGAAGAGACCCGGCTGAAGTTCGGGTACATGATCGCCGACCAGCGATGGGTTCCCCAGAGCTATCTCGACGTCCCCTACACCGAATCGGAGGTCAAGGAAGACGGGAGTATCCGCTACGATCCGTACGAGCCCGAGCGAAGTCCCTTCAACAACCGCTGCATTCACTGCCACAACACCTATCCGTACGAGCTCCGCCTCTATACCGACCCGCGCCTGCAGGGCTTTCCACCGGCGCCGGCCACGCTTATCGAATCGCTGCTCCACGACCGCCCCGGCTATCGGTCGCAGCACGGGAATCCGTCGCTTCCCCCGGACTCCCTGGTGAGCGTGGGGATCAGCTGCGAAAGCTGCCACTTCGGGGGACGCGAGCATTCGAAGGATCCGAAGAAGCCGCCGCGGTTCGTGCCGACCCACCCAGCGCTGGCCGGCTGGACGCCCGATCCGACGAATGCGCGGCAGAATCCCGCCGTGGTGAACTCGATCTGCCGTCAGTGCCATTTCTCCGAGGCCGGCTCCTGGTCCGACGGATCGGCGCTGGTGAATTCGATGGAGTCGATCGAGCAGGATCGCGGCGCCTGCGTGAGCCAGATCCGCTGCATCGACTGCCACAATCCTCACCTCAGCGGTCCGAACGCCGGGACGTCCGAGAGAAAGGAATCGGTCGCGGCCTGCATCCGCTGTCATGGGAGCCTTCAGTCTCCGACCGCGGCGCGCGAGCACGCGCGCCACGATCCGGCGGCGGTGTCCTGTCTCGACTGTCACATGCCGCGGATCGTTCACGGATTCGAGGGGGTCAACCGAACCCACCGGATCTCCTCTCCGACGGAGCCCGCGATCCTCGGCAGCGGAATGGCCAATGCCTGCAATCTGTGCCACCTGGACAAGTCCCTGGCCTGGACCCAGCACGAGCTCGAGACGGGGTGGGGGAAGCGGGTGGACCTGCCGGGCAGCCTCGAGGAAGTCTTCGGCAAGGGGCACGCTTCCCCGGCGGGCGAAGCCTGGCTTGCCCAGCCGTCCGGGATGCTAAAGGTGGTGGCGGGCGCCGCCTACGCTCGATCGACCCTGGGGAAGCAGGCCCTGCCCCGACTGCTGAGCTCCCTGGACGAGCCCAACGCCTACACCAGGATGCGCCTCCTCGCGAATGTCGAGAAGCTGCTCGGCAGGAGGCTGAACGAGAAGGAGTACGCGCTGACGGGTTCTCCGGAGCGGCGCAAGGAGCAGGTTCAACTCCTCCTGAAGAAGCTCTCACGCTAACGTAAATCATTAAACACAAAGAGCTTATATAATCTTGAAACTTACATACTACATCATATGTATGATGTAGGTAGCCGGAGGAAGTGCATGGTATTCAAGCCCATCGGGAAGGCGGCGTCGCTGGTGGATACCGTCGTCGAGCAGGTCCAGAAGCTGATCGCCGACGGTCACCTGCTGGCGGGGGACCGCCTGCCCAAGGAGGACGAGCTGGGCCCCCAGCTCGGCGTCAGTCGCACGGTCCTGCGCGAAGCGCTGAGCCGGCTCGAAGCGACGGGGCTGGTCACCATCCAGCGGGGAAAGGGGATGTTCGTCGCCGACCCGAGCGGCGCCGCATCGTGCGCGCGGTTGATCCGCAACGCGATGACGCTGACCAGCAAAGATCTCGGTCAGTTCATGGAGTTCCGCCGCATCATCGAATGCCAGGCGGCGCGGCGGGCGGCCGAAGTCGCCAAGCCCGAGGATCTCGCGGAGCTCGAACAGCTGGTGCTCGAGATGAACCGCGAGGATCAGGACTACATCGAATCCGTCCGGATCGACTTTCAGTTCCACCTCAAGATCGTCGAGATCTCCGGCAACGAGCTGATGCACAGCGCTCTTCGCGTCATCCAGGAATTCATCATGACCACCATGGTGAAGACCACCCCCAACCCGCGCGACCACGATCAGAGCCGGCGGTACCACATGGAAGTCGTCGACGCGATCCGGACCCGAAATCCGGACGTGGCGGAGCAGGCGGCCCGGGCTCACATGGACCTCTCCGAGCGCAGCCTTCGGGAGCGGGAAACGAAGTCGGACAAGTCTTCGACCTAGACCCATGAGACGTCTCGTTCTCGCGGCATTCCTGTCGGCGACCGCGCTCGACGGCGTCGGCCTGCGCGCGGAGCAGGACGCCGACCTCTTCGAAAAGACCGTCCGGCCCCTCCTGGTCGATCGCTGCATCGAGTGCCACAGCGAGGAATCGGGAAAGCGCAAAGGGAATCTCGTCGTCGACACCGCGGAAGGCCTGCTCCGGGGCGGCGACAACGGCCCCGCAGTCGTCCCCGGCCAGGTCGAGAAGAGCCTGCTCCTCAAGGCCGTGCGCTACGCCGACCCCGACCTCAAGATGCCGCCCAAGTCGGCCAACCGGCTGACGCGCGACCAGGTGGGCGCGCTGGAGGAGTGGATCCGCCAGGGCGCGGCGATGCCTCGGGTCGAGCCGAAGCGGACGTTGGCGGAGTCGGAATGGGAGGCCCGGAAGAAATGGGTCTTCGCTCCCCCTCGGGAACCCGCCGTTCCCTCGATCGCCGGCGTGCGCGGCATCGATGCGTTCCTTCTCCAGAAACTGCGCGCCAACGGTTTGCCCTTCGCTCCGCCGGCGGACAAGCGCGTGCTTCTGCGGCGCGCCTCGTATGATCTCCTCGGCTTGCCACCGACGCCGGAGGAGACCGAGGCGTTCGTCGCCGACGAGACGCCTGAGGCGTTTTCGAAAGTCGTGGAGCGGATGCTCGCCTCGCCGCGCTACGGCGAACGCTGGGGGCGCCACTGGCTGGACCTCGTGCGCTACTGTGACGAGGTCGACGACATCTGGCGATATCGCGACTGGATCATCCAGTCGTTCAACCGCGACCTCCCGTACGACCGGTTCATTCTCCACCAGATCATGGGCGACCTTCTGCCGCCGCCTAACGGAAGCGACGTCGATGCCGACGGGATCGTCGCGACGGGCGTGCTCACGCTCGGGCCCTGGGGCGGCATCAACAAGAAGAAGATGCTCGCCGACATCGCCGACGACCAGATCGATCTCGTCGGCCGGACGTTTCTGGGGTTGACGCTGGCGTGCGCCCGGTGCCACGACCACAAGTACGATCCGATCAGCACGAAGGACTACTACGGCCTGGCGGGCATCTTCCTCTCGAGCCATATCCTCACGGGAAAGTCGTACGCCGCGCACGGAAGCCACCGGCAGAAGATCCCGCTGATCTCGTCGGCCGAGATCGACGCGCGCGACCGCGCCGGCGAGCCGCTGCGGCAGGCGGAAGCGAAGCTCGCCGCGATCGAAGAACGCGAGTTCGCCGCGTTCGCGCGGACGCTCCTGCGCGATTCGGCACGATACCTGACTGCGGCCTGGAAGTCCCGGAAGGGCGCCGCCGTCCCGGCCGATCTCGCAGGACTTCGGAAGGACGTGATCCAGCAGTGGTCGGAGTATCTCTCCGTGCCTCCCGACGGGGCCTATCCCCTCCTGACGTCCGCGGTGCCGGAGTTCGACACCACGCCCCGGATCCAGGCGTGGAAGGTGCCGCTCGCGCGCAGCCCGTGGTTCGCGGTCAACACGACGGACCAGGACGTCCACGTCGATTCCTTCATTCTCCCCCCGAGGTCGGCGGCCTGCAGCCCCGGCGGAGCGGTGGCGTGGCGCAGCCCGATCCGGGGCAAGGTCCGGATCGAAGGCGCCCTCGAGGACGCGGACGCGGGCGGAGTCGGCGTCGAGTTCCTCCTCGACCTGGCCGCTCCCGAAGGGACGCGCGAACTTCAGCGCGGGACCGTTCCCAACAACGGCAAGCGCCGGTTCGACCCTTCGGCGGACGTCGAGGTCCGGCCCGGCGACGTTCTCCTCCTCCAGCTCCATTCGAAGGAAGCCCACTACGACACGACGGTCATCGACCTGACGATCCGCGCGGCGGACGGCTCGGCGTGGTGGACGCTGGCGGACGACGTCGTGAACAGCCTGTTGAAGGGAAATCCCCACGGGGCGTGGAGTTTCCACGACCTGACCGGCAGCCGCCGGCCGCGCAAGCTTCCCTCGGTCGACGCCGCGCTCGCGGCTCTGTATCGCGCGTCCTCGATCGAAGACGCCGAACTTGGCATCTGTGAGTTCGAAGCCGCTGAAGAAGCGCTCCTGCGGGAGCTCACGGGTCCGCGCAGCCCGTTCCGCACCAAGGAGCGGAAGGAGCTGCCGCGCGAATCCCAGGACCGGATCGCCGCGGCTGCCGCCGAGGTCGAGGCGCTGCGCAAGACGGCGCCGGCGCCGGTTCCGACCGCGTGCGGCATCCAGGAGGGCGGCGTCCGGTACAGCCTCTACCCCGGGATCCAGGACGTGGCCGTCCATCTCAAAGGAAGCACCACGGCGTTCGGAGACATCGTTCCGCGGCGGATCCCGTCGGCCCTCGCGGGACCGGACGGACCCGCGATCCGCGACGGAAGCGGGCGTCGCGAGCTGGCCCGATGGCTGGCGTCGCCGGAAAACCCTCTGACGGCGCGCGTCATGGTCAATCGGATCTGGCAGTACCACTTCGGCGAAGGGCTAGTGCGCACGTCGAGCAACTTCGGGAAGCTGGGAGAGCCCGCCACCCATCCGGAACTCCTCGACTGGCTCGCGCGTCGCTTCATCGAAAGCGGCTGGTCGATCAAGGCGATGCATCGCCTGATCCTCGCGTCGGCCGCCTGGCGGCAGTCGTGCGTCGCCGCGCCGGAGGCTCTTCGCGTCGATCCGGACAACCGGCTTTGGAGCCGCTTCCTTCGCCGCCGGCTGGAGGCGGAGGAGCTCCGCGACAGCCTGCTCGCGGTGTCCGGCGGCCTGGACCTCCGGACCGGGGGACAGGCGGACAAGAATCCGGCGAGCCTCCGCCGGATGCTCTACATGGAAGCGAAGCGGAGCAGCCGGTCGAGCTTCGACGTCGCGTTCGACGCCGCGAATCCGAGTGCGATCGTGGCGCGGCGGACGAGTTCGATGGTCGCGCCCCAGGCCCTCTACCTGATGAACGACCCGTGGGTGCTGGACCGGATCCGGCAGCTGGCGCGGCGCGCCGCATCCGAGGACGTGGATTCCCGCATCCGGTCCGCTTATCGCCTGATCCACGGCAGGGCGTCCGGCGCCGACGAGCTGGAGCTCGGCCGGGAATTCCTGTCCAGGGGACTTTCGACGGCGGGACCGGCGCTCGGAACGTGGGAGCTCTACGTTCAGGCTCTGGTAATGGCGAACGAATTCATGTTCGTGGAATGACGGGAGGCGCCATGACCTCGGGGATGAGCCGACGCGACCTGCTTCGCTGCTGCGGCGCCGGCTTCGGCATGACGGCGCTCACGGGCCTGTTCGCGGAGAGCCTGGCGCAGGAGGAGATCCTCCGCTCCGATCCCCTGGCGCCGCGGACCGCCCACCACGTCGCGAGGGCGAAGCGGGTGATCTTTCTCTTCATGGACGGCGGGCCGTCGCACGTCGATCTGTTCGACCCCAAGCCGCGGCTCAAGACCGACCAGGGGAAGCCGCTGCCGTTCAAGAAGCCGCTCGACAGCCAGGTGACCCACTCGGGGAATCTTCTGGGCTCGCCGTTCCAGTTCCGCCGCCACGGGCGCAGCGGGATCGACGTCAGCGAGCTCCTCCCGCACACGGCGGCGATGGTCGACGACCTCTGCGTGATCCGGTCGATGGTGGCCGAGAGCAACTGCCACGCGCCCGCCGTGCTGCAGATGCAGACGGGGGAGACGATCTTCTCCCGCCCGAGCCTGGGATCGTGGCTGCTCTACGGCCTGGGGACGGAGAACCGAAACCTGCCGGGGTTCGTCGTGATCGGCCCCAATCCGCCGGCGCCGGGCGCGCCGACGTGGGGATCGAGCTTTCTCCCCGCGGCCTACCAGGGAACCTGGGTCGCCGATCTCCAGAATCCCATCGCGAACCTGAAGACGCCCCTGGTCTCGATCGAGCGGCGCCGCGAACAGCTGGACTTCCTCCAGCGTCTGAACGGACTGCGCGCGGAGTCGGAAGCCGCGGACAGCCGGTTGAACGCCCGGATCGCGTCGTTCGAACTCGCGTTCCGGATGCAGGCCGAAGCGCCGGAAGCGTTCGACCTTTCCGCCGAGAGCGAGGCGACGAAACGCCTCTATGGACTCCACGAGACGCGGACTGCCGGCTACGGCAAGCAGTGCCTCCTCGCGAGGCGGCTGGTCGAGCGGGGCGTCCGGTTCGTGCAGATCTATTATGGAGGCAGCGCCTGGGACCATCACTCGGGCCAGCTTCGCGGAGGCCTCTCCGCGACGTGCGGCGCGACCGACCTGCCCGTCGCAGGACTCCTCAAAGACCTGAAGGCCCGCGGTCTGCTCGACGACACGCTGGTGATCTGGGGAGGAGAGTTCGGGCGGACGCCGACGGCCGAAGGGGACAACAACGGGCGGAACCATCATCCCTACGGCTTCACGATGTGGATGGCCGGCGGCGGGGTGAAAGGCGGCCTCGTTCACGGCGCGACCGACGAGTTCGGCTGGAATGCGATCCAGGACAAGGTCCACGTGCACGATCTCCACGCGACCGTGCTTCATCTCCTGGGCATCGACCACGAGCGGCTGACCTACCGGTACGCGGGCCGCGACTACCGGCTGACCGACGTCACCGGCAATGTCGTCCGGGAGATCCTCGCGTGAGATTCGGACCGCTGGCGATCGTCGCGCTCCTCGGCGCCGCCCAGGCGCAGGAGGCCGCTTCGGATCGGCTGGACTTCTTCGAGAAGAGGATCCGCCCCGTGCTCGTGGAGCGATGCTATTCCTGCCACAGCATTGCGTCGCGCCGGCAGAAGGGCGGGCTCGCCCTGGACTCGCGCGAGGCGATGCTTCGGGGAGGAGAGTCAGGCCGGGCGGTGGTGCCGGGCGACCCGGAGAAGAGCCTGCTCGTGAAGGCGATCCGGTACGGCGACGAGGACCTTCGGATGCCGCCGGCCAAGCAGAAGGCGCGTCTCTCCGCAGGGCAGGTCGCCGACATCGAAGCGTGGATCCGGGCGGGCGCGGCCGTGCCCGCGCCGACGGCCGGACCCGCGACTCCGGACGAGGCGGCATGGGAGGCCCGGAAGAAGTGGCTGTTCGAGCCGCCGTCCGATCCGCCGGTCCCGCCCGCCGCGCCGGGCGAGAGCCCGATCGATGCGTTCCTGCGCGCGAAGCTCGACGCTCGCGGCATGGCGTTGTCCGCTCCCGCCGACCGTCGGACGCTCCTCCGTCGGGTCACCTACGATCTGATCGGACTTCCGCCGACGCCGGAAGAGATGGACGCGTTCCTGTCGGACCCGTCCCCGGACGCCTTCACGACGGTGATCGAGCGGCTCCTCGCGTCGCCGCAATACGGGGAGCGGTGGGGACGCCACTGGCTCGACCTGGCGCGGTACGCCGTGGTGCGCGAGGACGGCGCGGCGAAGCGCAAGGAGCCGAGCGAGATTCCGGAAGCCTGGCGATATCGCGACTGGGTGATCGACGCATTCAACCGCGACCTGCCGTACGACGACTTCATCCGCCACCAGATCGCCGGCGATCTGCTGCCGCCGAAGGAGCCCGGCGGCGTGAACGTCGACGGCGTCATCGCGTCCGGATTCCTGGCCATCGGCGAGTGGGGGATCCAGGACGACAATCCCGAGAAGATGGTGTGGGACACGGCGGATGAGAACATCGACGCCGTCGGGCGGACGTTCCTCGGGCTCACGCTCTCCTGCACCCGCTGCCACGATCACAAGTTCGATCCCCTGACGACGCGCGACTACTACGGGCTCGCGGGCATCTTCATCAGCACCCACGTGGTCGCGCAGCCCGCCAGGATCGGGGTCCACACGCCGATGATCCGGATTCCCCTGGTTCCGCAAGCGATGGTCGACGAAGCAGCGTTCCGGAACGACCAGGCGGCCGCCAAGGTCCGCGAGCTCGAGAACAAGCTTTCGGAGCAGCCCACGTTGAAAGCGGAGATCGAGCGGCTGAAGAAGAACCCGCCCGCGACGGTGCCGATGGCGCTCGGCGCCCGAGACGGCGGAATCCCGGGGACGGCCTACGCCGGATTCCATAACGCGCGGATCCGGATCCGCGGCGACATCCAGCGGCCGGGCGACGAAGTGACGCGCGGATTCCCCGCCGTGCTGGCGCGCCCGGGCTCGATCCAGGTCGGCGCGGGAAGCGGACGATGGGCGCTCGCGCGCTGGCTCTCGTCGCGCGACCATCCCCTGACCGCCCGGGTCCTGGTGAACCGGATCTGGCAGCACCACTTCGGCGAGGGACTGGTCCGGACGCCGAGCAACTTTGGAAGGATGGGGGAGGCCCCCACCCATCCCGAGCTGCTCGACTGGCTGGCGCGGCGGTTCGTCGACGGCGGGTGGTCCGTGAAGGCGATGCACCGCCTGATGCTTCACACCGCCGCCTACCGACGGTCGAGCGCGGCGTCTCCGGCGACGCTCGAGAAGGATCCCGACAATCGCCTCCTCGGCCGGATGAACCGCCGCCGGCTCGAGGCGGAGGCGTTCCGCGATGCGATCTCGGCGGTTTCCGGCACGCTGGACGCGAGCCGGGGCGGCCCGGCCGACGCGAATCCTTCGAGCCGGCGCCGCATGATCTACCTCCAGGTCAGCCGGTCGAGCAAGTCGCCGTTCGAGGCGCTCTTCGACGGCGCGGATGCCACCGGCCACACCGATCGTCGGACCGTCTCGACCGTCGCGCCGCAGGCGCTGTTCCTGCTCAACAATCCGTTCGTCCTCGAATCCTCCGCCGCGCTGGCCCGCCGCCTCCTCGCGTCGGCGCCGGATGCCGCGGCAAGAATCGCTCGCGGGTATTCGCTGCTCTACGGCCGCGCCCCGGAGTCCGAAGAGGTCCGCCTCGCGCTCGACTTCCTCGCCGGCAAGGAGAGGGACGAGCAGGCCTGGGCGGAGCTGGCGCGCACGCTGCTGTGCGCCAGCGAATTCGTGGTCGTCGATTGAGGGAAGGTGCCCGATGGATGCTCCGCGGCTGACCCGGCGGCAGATGCTCTGCGGCGCCGGCAGCGGTCTGGGACTGCTCGGCCTCGCCGGGATGTTCGCGGACGCGCAGTCCACCGACCCGAGGCGCTCGAACCCCCTCGCCGCGCGGACGCCGCACTATCCGGCGAGGGCGAAGCGGGTGATCTTTTTGTTCATGCCCGGCGGTCCGTCGCAGACGGACACGTTCGATCCGAAGCCGCGGACGGCCGCGGAGAGCGGGAAGCCCCTGCCGCTCGCCAGCCTCGGCCTGACGCGCGTCGTGCCGGGAAAGCTGCTGGGCACGCCCTGGAAATTCGCGAAGCACGGAGAGAGCGGGATCGAGGTGAGCGAGCTGTTCCCGCACCTCGCGCGGAAGGTCGACGACCTGTGCGTCATCCGGTCGATGGTCGCGGACAACATCAGCCACCCGGGCGCCTATCGCCAGATGCACACGGGGGAGGAGACCTTTTCCCGCCCCAGCATGGGGTCGTGGCTGCTCTACGGCCTGGGCAGTGAGAACCAGAATCTTCCGGGATTCGTCGTGATCAGCCCGCAGGAGACCCAGGGGTCGATGGGCTGGAGCTCCAGTTTTCTGCCCGCCGCCTACCAGGGAACGTACGTGAGCGACCTGGCCAACCCGATCGCGAACCTGGCCGGCGCCCGCCCGGCGTCGTCGCAGCGGCCGTCGCTCGATCTGCTCCGGAGTCTGAACGAGCGCCACGCCCGCGCCAGGCCCGACGACAGCGGCCTCGACGCGCGCATCGCGTCGTTCGAGCTGGCGTTCCGGATGCAGACCGAAGCGCCGGAGGCGTTCGAGGTCGAGCGCGAGAGCGAGGAGACGAAACGGCTCTACGGACTCGACCGGAAGGAGTGCGCGGTCTACGCTCGCCAGTGCCTGATGGCCCGCCGGCTCGCGGAGCGGGGCGTCCGGTTCATCGAGGTCTTCAGTCCCGTCAACTGGGACCACCACGAGAAGCTGAAGGCGAACCATCCCGTCAACTGCGCCGCGGTCGACCGGCCGATCGCGGGGCTGCTGCACGATCTGAAGGCGCGCGGGCTCCTGGACGACACGCTGGTCGTGTGGGGCGGAGAATTCGGGCGGACCCCGACGGCGGAGGGGACCGATGGGCGCGACCATCATCCGCATGGCTTCACGATGTGGCTGGCGGGCGGCGGGGTCAAGGGCGGCATCGTCCACGGCGCGACGGACGAGTTCGGCTGGAACGCGGTGGAGAACAAGGTCCACGTCCACGACCTCCACGCGACGATCCTGTACCTCATGGGGATCGACCACGAAAAACTCACTTTTCGTCACGGAGGGCGTGATTATCGCCTGACTGACGTTTATGGATCTGTAGTACAGGCCCTTCTTGCCTGATGGGACATCGGGGGCGGGATCTCATCCGGTTGAAAGGAAGGCACCGATGCGGCAGTCCAGCATTTGGATCCTGGTCCTCCTGCTCCTGACGGGAGCCTCCGCCGGCGCGCGGACGGGGGACGACGACAGCGTGTGGGTGGAAGGCGAAAGCGCCGTCTCGCGCGAGGTCACCGCGCATCCCTGGTACTCCGACGCCGTGCGCAAGGAGCAGATGTCCGGGAGCGGGTGGATCAGCCATTTCTCCGCGACCTCGGACGGCATCGCCCGCTACGATCTCGCGATCCCCAAGGACGGCGACTTCGTCCTCTGGGTCCGCGCCAATCCGGTCGGCTCGGCGCTGGCGTTCCAGCTGAACGAGGGGCCGTGGAAGGAAATCGAGACCTCCAAGTCGGTGGACGTCGTGAACGTCGCCGCGGATGACCGGTACGACATGCGGAGCCTCGCCTGGATGAAGGGCGGAACGATCCCGCTCAAGAAGGGGCCGGTCCGCCTCACCTTCAAGATGCACAGTGCGGTGAATCACCACGGAGGGATTGATTGCTTCGTGCTCACGACGCGGCCGTTCGAGCCGCGCGGCGTGCTGAAGCCGGGCGAGGTCCAGCCTCCGCCTGACGTTCCCGTGCTGACCGAGGCGAACCTCCGGAAGTGGATCGACTATATCCGCCCGAGCGACGACGACAAGAAGTGGGAGCGGCTGGAGTGGCGGACGGAGCTCGGCGCGGCCGTTCAGGAGGCGAAGGCGCTTCAGCGTCCCATCCTCCTCTGGACGATGAACGGCCACCCCCTCGGCTGTACCTGAAACAACGGCGTGCTGGGCCGGCGTGTCTGGTCCGACGACGACGTTCAGAAGCTGGCGTCCAAGTTCCTCTGCGTGGCCGACGAAGTCTGGGGCCTCGAGCACCTCGACGGCGCGGGTCCCAAGTTCTTTCAGGACTTCGGAAAACGGGTCCCCCTCGACAAGTGGTTCACCGCGGGAACCAAGCAGGGCGTCTACGCGATGGCGCCGGACGGGGAGTATCTGGGCGCCCACCCGGCGCGGCACAACAAGGAGCAGACGGTCGAACTGCTCACCCGGTCTCTCGAGCGGTGGGAGCAGATCGTCAAGGAGAAGGGACTGCATCCCCAGCCGATCCCCCGCCTTGCGAAGCGGCTCTGGGAAGGCGAAGGCGTCGCATCGCGGGCGGGAGGCAGTCTGGGCGCGGGCGCCGCGCTCATCCTCCAGGTCAATTCCCGGGATCTCCCCCGGGCCGACAAGTTCACCGGACCCCTGGAATATCGGAAGGCATGGAATCAGCACTGGCTCGATTTCACGGCGCAGGACGTCGCCGGCTTCCTGCCGAAGAACGGAGCGAAGACCGAAGTGCCCTCCGCGCTGTTCCGCCGGCTCGCTCGCGAAGCGCTGATCGACAACGTCCGCGGCCAGGCCGGGTCGTGGCCCGAAGCGTCGATCCAGAAAGCGACGCTGACGACGGAGCCGGTGTCGACGCAGGGAGACGCGATGACGATCCGCTTCGAAGGAGTGTTCCGCGCCGTGGAGCCCAGCAAGAGTTACGACGGCAAGCTCTACGGCCGGGCGGTCTACGACACGCGGAAGAAGGTATTCACCCTCTTCGAGCTCGCCGCGGCCGGGGTGCGGACCGGCGGGACCGGTCAGGCGAACTTCCGAACCGTCGGAGAAGGGGACACCGCGCTCGGCGTGTCCTTCATCCTGGAGGGCCAGTACGCGGAGTCGGGGAACCGGTAGGCCGGGTCGAATCAGTTTCCCGATCAGCGGGAGCAGCCACGGCATAGAAGCCATCAGCGGAGACTAAGGAGATGCTGATGGGTCGGAGCGGCTTCGTAATCCTGGCGATCTCGCTGTTGGGGGCGGCGCCGTCCGTCCCGTCGGAGGACGTCGGCTTCGCGCAGCCTCCGGCCCTCTCCAAGAAGGGCAACGGGGCGGTCGTCACGTTCGCGCTGTCGAAGAGCAGCGACGTCGAAGTCGCCGTGCTGAACGGCGCGGGCGAGGTCGTCCGCCATCTCGCGGCGGGCGTGCTGGGAGGAAAGCAGGCTCCGCCCCCGCCGCTTCGACCGGGGCTGGCCCAGTCGCTGGAGTGGGAAGGCCTCGACGACTTCGGCAAGCCGGCCGCCGGAGGACCGTTCATGGTCCGCGTCCGGGCCGGCATGGGCGTCGCGCTCGGCCGCTTTGTCGGCGAAGACCCCTATACCTTCGGCTCGATCAGTTCCATCTCCGCGGACGAGACCGGCCGGCTTTACGTGGGAGCGTTCGTCGGCGGGCTGAACCAGAACATGGACACGCTCCGGGTCTTCGGTCCCGACGGGGCGTATGAGCGGACGCTGATCCCGTTCTCGGAAACACTGGAGCCGTCCCGCGCGACCGGGTTCTCGCTCTGGGACCCCTCCCGGCGCTGCTTCCGGCCGAAGAACGGACAGAGCCAGCTTCCGCGCTTCTACCCGTGGAACGGCGACGTTCGCGTCGCCGGAGTGTCCTCCAAGGCCGGCCTGGTGCTCACCCAGGGGACGAACCTCTATCGCCTGGACCTGGATGGCGGCAACCTTCGCGGTCCCGAGCCCATGTGGAAGCCGGAGGCGAAGCTGAAGAACGCGGCGCATAACGTGCCGCAGCTGGCCGTGTCGCCGGACGGGCGCTTCATCTACTACGCGAACGTCGCCGGCACCGTCTACGACCCCAAGCACCCGAAGGAGTTCGACCCGCAATGGCCCCAGGGCCGCGTCTACCGCCAGGACGTCTCCCAGCCGGGCCGCGATCCCGAAAAGTTCTTCGACCTCGACCTGCCGAACTGGGAACAGTCGAAGTACTGGCTGCCCAACGCGTGGAATTGCCGCACCGCCGCGTACCACCTCACGGTCGATCCCCGGGGCAACGTCCTGATCGGCGACCTGGTGAATCAGCAGATTGTCGAGGTCGATCCGACGGGACGGAAGCTGAGCGAGACGAAGGTCGAATGGCCGGAACGGGTCCACGTGGACGGAACTTCCGGCGCGCTCTACGTGCTGAGCCGCCTGACGCCGTTGCCGGTCGAAAGCACGGAGCTCAAGCTGGTCAAGATCGTCGGCCGAGGCGCCGCGGCCCGGAAGACGGCGGAACTGCCGCTCAAGATCAGCGTCAACCGTCACGGCGTGGGGACGGCGCTGGGACGGATCGGCACGGCCGCCGTCCTCTGGATCGGAAGCTCGAAAGGCCTGACGTGCGTGAAGGACCTGGGGGAGAGCCTGGCCTTCGTCGAGACGAAATTCAAGCCGCGTCCGAAGGCGCAGGCGGACTGGAACCGCCTGGTCGTGGACGCCGCGCGCGACGAGATCTACACGAGCGACGGCGGAAACCTGATCTACCGCTACAGCGGCGCCACCGGGGAAGGATCGGTGCTTGAAAAGGACGGGAAGCCGTTCCACGGGGTCGACGTCGCCGTCGGCTACGACGGCCTGCTCTACTGGCGCAGCGGCACGGGCTTCACCGGGCCGCTGGAGCGGACCGACCGCGACCTGAAGCCGGTTCCGTTCGCCTCGGGAAGCCACGTGCTGAGTCCCACGATCTACAGCCGCTACGGCGTGGGCAATTGCGAGAAGGGCCTGGGCGTGGGCCCGAAGGGCGAGTGCTACATCAACTTCATGTACGGATGGAACAAGTACTTCATCGCCGGGTTCGGGCCGGAGGGGAAGGCGATCGACGGAAAATATCTCCAGGGCAAGATCGGCAACCAGGCCGCCGAGAACAAGGACAAGAAGGCGTACCCGCCCGAGCTTCACAGCGCGGTGGTCGGACCGATCCCCGCCGCCTGCGGCGGGATCCGGGTCGATCTGAAGGGGAACCTGTACGTGGGCCTGCGGGTTCGTCCGAAGGACTTCCGGCCGCCCGCAGGACTCGAGAAGGATCCCGCGTTCGCCACCTGGACCGGCAGCATCGTCCGATTCGGTCCCGAGGGCGGCGCGGTGATCAACGCGGTGAAGGAGGACAATCCCCCGGCCGCGGCGGCCCAGGGGGCGATCGAGGTAGAAGGCGGCATGGCGGTCGCCGGCGCCCAGTTCATCTACGCCGGCGTGGCTCCGTTCAGCGGCGACGGGTTCGGCGGCGGCGGATCGTGCTGCGTCTGCCGCGTCCCGCGCTTCGACCTGGATCGCTTCGGCCGGCTGATCTACACCAACGCCGTGACCAACTCGGTGGCGCTGGTGGACAACGCCGGGAATCCGATCCTCGACTTCGGCACCTACGGGAACTTCGACGCGGGACGAACGGGGAAGAGCACGTCCGTGCCTCTGGCGTGGCCGACCGGCGCGAGCTTCGGCAAGGATCGCCTCTACGTCAACGACGTCTACAACCGGCGCGTCGTGCGCGTGGACCAGGTCTACGCGCTGGAGGCAAAGCTTCCGTTGAAGTGATCTACTTCTTCGCCTTGGAACGCGCCTTGCGAAGGAGCTCCTGGACCGCGGGCTGGCGGCGGAACTCGTCGAGGTCGTCGCCGGCGAGCGCCGAGGCGCCCCACGCGGGGTGGCGGTCGAGCAGCGTCGTGAGCGCCTTGAGCGCCGCGTCCTTCTTGCCGGACAGGACGAAGATCGCCACGCGGAGATCCAGGCCCGGCTCCGGCGTCGTCGGCGCCCCCCTGAGCAGGTCCTCCGCGATCGCCAGCGCGTCGTCCAGCCGCCCCTGCGACGCGATCGTCCGGGCCAGCTCCACTCGAACCCAGTATTTGTCGTCGCTCTTCGCGAGCGCCTTCCGCAGCGAGGCCTCCGCTTCGGGGAACTTCTTCAGGCGCCGAAGCATGCGGCCTTCGTCGAAGTGCGCGAGCCCGTCGTCCGGCAGCGCCTGGATCCGCGCCTGCGCGATCTGGAGCATCTGTTCGGGCGCCAGCTTCCGGTTCAGCCGCGCCACCCAGTAATCGCGGGCCGCGCCCGCCGAGGTGAAGATCGCCTCCCCGCGGAGCTTCTGGAAGACCGGTTCGCTCTCGATCCACGCGAGGCTCGTCGGGAGCTCCTGTCCGTAGCGGAAGACGGCCGTCAACGCCTCGAGCGCCGGACCGGATCGTCCCGCGGCGGCGTGAACGAAGGCGCGAACCAGGGGGTTCGGATCGGTCCGCAGTCGCTCCTGCGCTTCGGCATCCTTTCCCGACTGCGCCAGCGTCAGGATCAGCTCCCGCGGAATCAGCTTGTCGTCGAGATGGAGCTTCGACGCGCGGGTCAGCGTCTCCTCCGCCTCCTTCGACCGGCCCAGCTTGCGGAGCGCGCGGCCGCGGCGGAAGAGGACCGGCGCTTCGTCCGACCGCTTCGCCGACGCCACGTCCGTCATCGCCAGGACCTCGGCGTGGGCTCCGGCCCCGTCGAGCAGATCGGCGGCCCGCTCGAAGACGTCGTCGTCGGTGGTCGACTGGCCGGCCGCCGCCTTCAGGACCGCGGCCGCTTCGTCCTTCCTCTTGCGATCCAGCAGCACGCGACCCAACTCCAGGCGGCAGGCGGTGTCCTGCGGATCCGCCTCCGCGCCTTTCGCGTACGCGTCGATCGCGGGCTCGACCTGGTCGAGCTCTTCGTGCGCCTTGCCGATGAGCGCCCACATCTCCGCGTCGTCGCCGACCAGCTTCAGGTACTCGTTCCCCGCCGCGATGGCCTTGGAGAACTCGCCCAGCGCGGCGTGGCAGGCGGCCTTGAGGCGGTGGGCCACGGCGAGATCCTTCTGGCGCACCAGGACGCGGTCGGCGGCCTTGAGACCCGCCGCGGCGTCCCCGAGCGCGTTCAGCGCCTGCCCGTCGACGAGATCGATCCAGTCCATCACGTATTCGGGCGGGGTCGAGCGGCGGGCCATCGCGAGCGCGTCGCGCGCGCCTTCCGCCTGTCCCTTGGTGAGATGCATCGCCGCGCGCTGGAGCGTCTGGACGCCGTCGCGCAGCGACTGGCGGTCCTCGTCGTCATGGACGCCCGGCGTGTACTGGAGCCCGATCACCGAGAGGCGGTAGGTGCCGTCCAGCTTCTCGAGGTCGTACGTCTTCCACGAATCCCCCGACCGCGCGAGCCAGAAGCGGAACTTGCTCGGCTTGCCGCCGATCGTGACGCGGCAGAGCGCTTCGGCTTCGTCGCCCGAGCCGTTCAGCTTCACGTTGAGCGGCTCGATCTTGTTCCAGCCGCCGTGAAGCGCGCCGGGCGCGGAGGTGATGGTCGCCAGGTTGTCCTCGAGGCGGCGCGCGCTGCGGTAGCGGAAGTTGCCCTCCGGGATCGCGCCGCGCCGCTCCATCTCCCTCAGGAGGCGCGAGACGTCGATGAGATCGGCGACCGACTCGTCCTTCGAGACGAGGGCCTTCTCGAGCACGCCGAGCGACTCGCGGACCTTCGTTTCGGCCTGCTGCGGGGCGGCGGTCGCCAGGGCGAAGAGGAGAGCGAGCATTCCTTACAACTATACAACGGTTAGGGGGCCGCTATTTGAGGGGGCTCTTGTCCAGGACCCGCAACTCCTGGGTCTGGTCTCGGTCGATTTCAATATCCAGGAGGGCACCGCCGAAGACGACCTTCAGGGCAAAGGCGTATTTGTGCTTCGCGGAGCTCTTCACGAGGCGGCCCGCCTCCGGGTCGAACAGGGCGGTCGTCGAACCCTCCGACGACTTCGTCTCGACCTTCTGGATCTTGAAGGGCAGGATCCCGCCTTCGCCTTGGGACGGCGTCCACTCGAACTTCGTCTCCACGGCGATCTTGCGGAGGTCCTTCCCTTCGTCTTTCGTGCTTCCTTCGTCCTTCAGCGTCCGGTGGATCCCCAGGCGGCCCATCGGGGGGACGTCCATCACGCTCCGATCTTCCCACGGCTCGCCCGGCTTCGCCGCCTTGTCGGGCATGGCGAGGAGCAGCTCGTTGAGCCAGTACCGGTTCAACGTCTCGGCCATCGTCTGGTGGAACTTCAGCCGGGCCTCGCCGATGGTCGCGGCGCCGGGCACTTCCCGGGCCACCTTGTCCAGGCCGCTGATTCCGGTAATGTCCAGGTGCTTGTCGAGCGTCACCTCGAACGTCGCGCCGGCCATCTTTTCCGCCACGGGCTTCGTCGTCTCGCCGGTGTAGTCGAATTTGTGGACCTTGACGCTCAACGTGATGCCGCCGTCGGTCACCTTTCCGACCGTGAGCTGAAAGACTCCGCTGAACGTTTCGTGCCTCTTCTGCGGCTTTTCCTTGATCGTGATCGTCTCGTCGTATTCCGTCGCGTACTCGACCCAGAACTCGTCGTTCTCCTTCCACTTCCATTCGAGCGCCGCGTCGGGCGTGCCGACGCCGGCGAGGAGGCAAAGGAGGACGCAGAGTCGCAGCATGAGTCCCTTTCGCAAAGGCGGCGCAGTTGAGGAATAGTATAACCGCCCGTGATAGGATCGTGGGATTCAGGGGAGGGAGCCATGCTGAGCCGGCGTGAATTCATCGCGACCACCGCCGCCGTCGCCGTCGCGCCTCCGTTCCGCGCCGCGCTGCCGGCCGTCGTCTCCACGTGGAGTTTCGGCAGGGCGGCCAACGCGGAGGCGTGGAAGGTCCTCGACGCCGGCGGCAACGCGCTCGACGCGGTGGAGAAGGGCGTCAACCAGGCCGAGCTGGATCCCGAGAACACGAGCGTCGGCTTCGGCGGGCTGCCCGACGAAGACGGCGAGGTCACCAACGACGCCATCCTCTTCTGGGGGCCGCCCCACGCGGTCGGCGCCGTCGGCGGCATGAAGCGGATCAAGCGGCCGATCAGCGTCGCCCGCAAGGTCATGGAGAAGACCCGCCATACGCTGCTCGTCGGCGACGACGCCACGCGCTTCGCCGTCAAGATGGGCTGGAAGGAGGAGGACCTCCTCACCGAGAAGGCGCGCAGGATCTGGGAGGCGTGGAAGAAGAATCCGAAGCGGAACGACTTCTGGAACCACGACACGATCGGCATGGTCGCCGTCGACGCGAAGGGCAACGTCTGCGCGGGGACGTCGACGAGCGGCCTCGCGTTCAAGATCAAGGGCCGCGTCGGCGACGTCCCGATCCCCGGCGCCGGCGCCTACGTGGACAACGACGTGGGCGGCGTGGCGGCGACCGGCAACGGCGACGTCATGATGCGGTTCGGTCTCGCGCTGATGGCGGTCGAGCTCATGCGCGCGGGGAAGTCGCCCGCCGACGCCTGCGCCGCGTCGCTCCGGCGGGTCGAGGCCAAGGGGTACAAGGTCCAGGCGTGCCTCGTCGCCCTCAACAAGGCGGGGGAGTTCGGCGCCGCGAAGATCGGCCCCGGCGATTTCCCTTATGCGATCCGGAACGGCGCCCTCGACGAGGTCCGCAGCGTACAGTAGCCATGAAGCGGCGGGAGTTCTTCAAGGGCGCGGGGCTGGGCGCCCTGGCGCTCGGCGGCTGCGCGTCGACCCCGGCGGGCGTGGCACCGGCGTCCGGCAAACGGGCACTGATGAAGCTCGGGACCCAGCAGGCGTCGCCGACCGACGACATGCTCCGCTACTTCGCCCAGTTCGGCGTCCGCAACATCTGCGGCACGCCGCCGCGGGCGGGAGGGAAGGGAGCGTGGGAGGTCGACGAGCTCCTCAAGCTGCGCGAGCGGGTCGAGCTCTTCGGCATCAAGCTCGACCTGCTTCCGCTGCCGATGAGCGCGTGGCCGGTCTCCCGTTCGGAGAGCCCGCACATCATGCTCGGGAAGAGCCCGGAGCGCGACCGCGAAATCGACCTCCTCTGCGACGACATCCGCGCGGCGTCGAAAGCCGGCATCCCCGCGCTCAAGTACAACCTGACGTTCCTGGGAGTGGTCCGGACCGAGCGGACGCTCGGCCGCGGCGGCTCGAGCCTCAGCACGTTCGACTACGAGAAGGCCCAGGCGAAGGATCAGCTCACCGAAGCGGGACGCGTCGGTGCCGACGAGGTGTGGCAGCGGATCACCTACTTCCTGGATCGCGTCGTCCCCGTCGCGGAGGAGTACAAGGTCCGGCTCGCCTGCCATCCCAACGATCCGCGCCTTCCCGACGGCTTCCGCGGCGTCGACTGCGTGCTGGGCAGCGTCGACGGCCTGAAGAAGTTCATCGAGATCCACCCGAGCCCCTATCACGGCCTGAACTTCTGCCAGGGGACGGTTTCGGAAGGGCTGGAGAATCCCGCGAAGGAGATCTTCGACGTCATCCGCTACTTCGGCACGCGGAAGAAGATCTTCAACGTCCACTTCCGGAACATCAAGGGACGGTACCTGAAGTTCCAGGAGACGTATCCCGACGACGGCGACGTCGACATGCTCCAGGCGATGCGCGTCTACAAGGAGGTCGGGTACGACCGGATGATGATGCCCGACCACATGCCGCAGACGGCCGGGGACGAGAACGGCAAGCAGGCCTTCGCGTTCGCCTTCGGCTACATCCGCGCGTTAATCCAGGCCGTTGACTCGGAAGGCTAGAGCCAGGGCTTGTAGGTTTCGACGAGCGCCTTCAGCTCCGCCAGCTCCTCCTTGCGGACATCGGCGAGCGGCGGCCGGACCGGGCCCGCGGCCATGCCGAGGAGGTTCATCATCTCCTTCATGACCGAGACCTCGTAGCCCTTGCGGCGCGAACGGAACGCGTAGAGCGGCGTGACGTAGGCGTCCATGAGCTTGGAGAGCGCGGCCGAATCGCCGCGGGACGCGACCTCGTGGAGCTCGATCGAGAGCCGCGGCGCGACGGTCGCGATGCTCGACGTGTAGGTGCGGATCCCGATGGAATAGTAGGCGGGGATGTTGTCGTCGCCGACGCCGCCGATCCAGTGGAGCCGGTCGCCGAGCCGCTGCATGATCTGGGCGTAGCGGCGGATGTCGCCCTGGCCGTCCTTCCAGGCCGCGAGGGTGGGGGCGGCCTTCGCGAGCTTCTCGACCCACGCGGGCGACGGGTTGACCCAGTCGCGGCTGTAGACGAGGAACGCGAGGTCGGTCGCGGCGCCGATGGACCGGTAGTATTCGAGCAGCGCGTCCTCGTCGGCGTTCGGGTAGTAAGGCGGCAGCGCGAGGATCGCGTCCGCGCCCGCCTTCGCCGAGGCCTTCGCCAGGTCGGTCGCGATCGCCCGGTTGAAGCCGACGCCGGCGATCACGGGACAGGCGCCTTTCACCTCCTCGACGGTCGCGCGCACGATCTCCTGGTGCTCGGCGGGCGTCAGCGAGTAGAGCTCGCCGGTGCCGCCCGCGGCGACGACGGCGCACATCGGATGCTTCCCCAGCGCCTGGAGGTTGCGCCGGTAGCCCGGCAGGTCGAGCGACAGGTCGGGCTTGAACGGCGTCACGGGGAAGGCGATCACGCCGCGCAGCTTCTTGCGGAAATCGTTCGGGCTCATGTCACCACCTGGGAAGAATTCGTTTCCAGTTCGGATCCACGTGTTTGCGCATTTCGGCTTCGTCGTCGCGCTTGCGATAGGGACACTTCGAGTAACGCTCGCGGCCCCGCGCGAGTTGATCGGGATCGAGGTCGACCCCGAGGCCGGGCCGGTCGGAGATGCGGACGCATCCGTTGACGAACTTGATCTTGCCGCCGGCGACGACTTCGTCCTTCGCGTCGGACCACGGATAGTGGGTGTCGCACGCGTAGGTCAGGTGGGGCGTCACCGCGGCCGCGTGGGCCATCGCCATCACCGAGATGCCGAGGTGGCTGTTGGAGTGCATCGAGAGGCCCAGGCCGAACGTCTTGCACAGCTTGCCCAGATGCTGGACCGCGCGGAGGCCGCCCCAGTAGTGGACATCGCAGAGCACCACCTGGACGGCGTTCTTCCGGACGCTCTCCTCGAGGTCGGGGAAGCAGGTGACGGCGACGTTGCTCCCGAGCGGCGTGTCGATGCCCGCCTCGAGCAGCTGCTTCCGGACGGCCGACATCCCGTCCATCCCCGCGGTCGGATCCTCGAGATAGCCGCCGTTCCCGAGCTCCTTCGCGAGCGCCTTGCCGACCTTCACCGACGTCTCGACCGACCACGCGCAGTTCGGATCCATCCGGAGGGGCACGCCGGGGAACGCGCGGTGGAGCTGCCGGACGGTCTCGATCTCCACCTCGGGGTCCAGGACCCCGGTCTTGAACTTGATATCGCGGAATCCACTTTGTGAAACCATCCGTTTCACCTGGCGGACCAGCGGTTCCGGCGCGAGCGCCTCGCCCCATTCGTCCGGCCGCGCGTCCGCCCCCTCGCCGCCGCCGCCCGCGTGCTTGTAGAACGGATACGCCGAGAACGCCACCTCGTCGCGCACCCGGCCGCCCAGCAGGTCGCACACCGGCTTCTTCAGCGCGCGGCCGCAGAGGTCGAGCGCCGCGATCTCGAGCGCGGAGTAGAGCCGCTGCTTCATGTCGAGCGGGTTCTCGCCCGGGACGTGGAACGTCTGGGAGCGGTCGAGGCTCGACCCCTGGACCGGCCCCTCGACCAGGTCGATGAGCAGCCCCGCGAGGCGGAACGGATCGGCGCCGACGACGCGGCTCCGCAGCGCCTCGAATCCCTTCGCGATCGCGTCTCCGCCGTGGGTCTCGGCGATGCCGACGATCTTCTCGTCGCTGACGAGCTCGAGGATCGTCCGCAGCGCATAGGGCTGGTGGAGCCCGTACGAGCTCCGCAGCGGCGGATCGGCGATCGCGATCGTGTGGACCTTCAGGTCGACGATGTTCATGCGGGCTTGGCCTCGAGTTTGGGCGGCATCCGGATCGCGAGCACGATGATGGCTTCCAGCAGCAGGACGCCGGCCAGCACCAGGAGGCCGTGGTTGAAGTTTTTGTTCTTCTCGTCGTAGAGCCAGCCGACGACGGTCGGGCCGACCTGCCCGCCGAGGTTGCCGATCGAGTTGATGAACGCGATGCCCGCGGCGGCGGCGGCGCCGCCGAGGAAGACCGGAGGAATCGACCAGAACACCGCCTGGACCGTCCGCTGGCCGAGGTGGCAGATCGCCAGGCAGATCCAGACCAGCGCCGTCGCTTTTCCCGCGAGGACGGTCAGGATCAGCCCGACCATCGCGATCACGGCGCAGACCGCGGTGTGCCACCGCCGCTCTCCCGTCTTGTCCGAGTGGGCGGTGATCAGGATCATGCCGAAGATCGCGGGGATCAGCGTGGTGCCCGACAGCAGGCCGAGCTTGAGATCCTTGTAGCCGGAGACGCTCCCCAGGATCTTGGGCAGCCAGAGGAAGATCCCGTAGGTCACCGTCGTGTTCAGGAAGTAGAAGAAGCAGAGGATCCACACCTTGGGATTCCCGAGGCTTTCGCGGATCGGCGCGTGGCCCTGCGCGGGCTTCGCCTTCCGCTCGCGTTCGAGCTCTCGCGCCAGCCAGCCCTTCTCCTCGGCGTCGAGCCACGCGGCTTCCTCCGGGCGCGAGGTCAGCCAGCCCAGCGTCAGGAGGCCGAGCAGGACGGCGGGAAGCCCTTCGAGAATGAAGAGCCACTGCCATCCCACCAGTCCCCCGATGCCGTGCATCTTCAGGAGCGCGCCGGAGATGGGAGAGCCGAGGCCCACGGCGACGGGCGCAGCGATCATGAAGAGGGCGCCCATCCGCGCCCGCTCGCGCGCCGGGACCCAGTAGGTCAGGTAGAGGACGATGCCCGGAAAGAAGCCCGCCTCGGCCAGCCCGAGCAGGACGCGCATGCCGTAGAAGCTCCATTTGCCGACGACGAAGATCATCGCCATCGACACGAGACCCCAGACGATCATGATTCGGGCGATCCAGATCCGCGCGCCGACCCGGTGGAGGATCAGGTTGCTCGGGACTTCGAAGAGGAAGTAGCCGAAGAAGAACAGTCCGCCGCCCAGGCCGTACTCCGTCTTGTCGAGCTTGAGGTAGGCCTGCAGACCTTCGGCCATGCCGATGTTCACCCGGTCGAGGTAGGCGATGACGTAGCAGAGGAAGATGAACGGCATGATCCGCCGGGTGACTTTGGAGACGACCCGTTTCCGGAGTTCGTCGTTGACGTCCGTCACTTGGCTTCCACCCACTTCACGCTGTGGTCGCCGGTGACCGCGATCGTCTCGGGCGGCGAGTGGATCTTGAAGTACGACCACGGGCCGGGGATCCACGGGTACTTCTGGATCACCGCCTCGTTCACCTCGATGCCGAGCCCCGGGCCCTTCGGGACGTTGAGGATGCCGTCCTTGATCTCGAGCGGCGCCTTCAGGATCTCGTCGGCGAGCGGGAAGGGGTACATGCCCTTGCGGCCGAAGTTGCCGTGGCAGGGATGCTCCAGCCACTCGACGACGTTCTCGGGGAAGCAGACGCCGAAGTGGGCGGCCGCGAGGACCTCGAGCGTCGTGCCCCAGGAATGGAAGGCGAACTTCAGCCCTTCCTTCGCCAGCGCGTCGCAGACGCGGCGGCCCATCGCGAAGCCGCCCTGGCAGCAGACGTCCATCTGGATGTAGTCCGCCGCGCGCGTCTGGATCAGGTCCAGGAACCCCTTCTCGTCCTGCTCGTGCTCGCCGGTCGCGATCGGCAGGACGTTGAGGCTCTTCAGTTTTCGGTAGGCGGCGTGGTCGTCCGGCGGAAGGGGCTCCTCGAGCCACACCGGACCGTACTTCGCGATCTCCTTCGCGAGCGACGCGACCGTGTCGAACGAATAGCTCTTGTCGCCCATGCGCCACCACGAATGGGCGTCGATCATGATCCCGAACCCGGGACCGCACGCCTCGCGCATCAGCTTCACCGTGCGCAGGTCCTCCTCGGGACCGAGCGCCGGACGGTACTTGTAGGCGGGGAAGCCCATCTCCTTCACCGCGAGCGCTTCGGCCGCGTACTTCTCGGGCGGCTGATACATGCCCCCCGAGCCGTAGAGCTTGATGCGGTCGCGCACGCGGCCGCCGGCGACCTCGGACAGCGGCTTCCCCTGCTGGCGCGCGGCCAGGTCCAGGACCGCGACCTCGACCGCGTGATACGTCTTGGTGACCTCGAGCTCGCCCGAGAAGCGGAACTCGGCCCACTTCAGCGGATCCTTTCCGACGAGGAACGGGCCGATGATCTCCCGGATCTCGTGGGCGGCCCGCTCGTGGGCGGGGCCCGGCGCGTACCCGCGGAGTCCCGTGTCGCTCGTGACGCGGATGATCATCGCGTCGCGCTTCAGGATCGTCCGTTCGCCGTTCCAGAACGTGAGCTTGAGCGGCTGCGGAAGCGGGCACGACATGAGGAACGACTCGACGCGCGCGATTTTCACGGGCTGATCCTATCAAATGAACTTGGCGACTCTAAGAGATACACGTGCCGGTATGGTAAGGTGGCGGTCCATGAAACGTCGGAAAACGTCCGAGCCCGTGTGTCTCCAGGATTTCGAGGAAGCGGCGCGTCAGAAGCTCGCGCCCTCGACCTGGGACTTCCTGGCCGGCGGCGCCGCCGACGAGATCACGATCCGGTGGAACCGCGAGGGCTACGACCGCCTCCGCCTGAAGCCGCGCGTGCTGGTCGACGTTTCGCAGATCGACACCCGCGTGAAGCTCCTCGGCCTCGATCTGCCCCATCCGATCCTGCTGGCGCCCGTCGCGTACCAGAAGCTGCTCCACAAGGACGGCGAGGTTGCGGCGGCCCGCGGCGCGGGAGCGTCGGAGTCGGTCTTCGTCGTGAGCTCCAGCGGCAACGTCGCCGTCGAGGACATCGCGAAGGTCGCGACCTCGCCGCTCTGGTTCCAGCTCTACGTGCAGCCCGACCTCGCGCAGAACCGCGACCTCCTCCAGCGCGCCCAGGCCGCCGGCTGCAAGGCCGCGTGCGTCACCGTGGACACGCCGGTTCTCGGGCCGCGCAACCGCGAGCAGCGGGCGGGCTTCCGGCTGCCGCCGGGGCTCGACGTCCCGATGAATCCGCAGAACGTGAAGGCCCGCGCCGCCGGCGGCACGGCCAAGCGAGTCCCCGTGACCTGGAAGGACGTCGAGAAGTTCCAGTCGCTCTCGTCGATGCCGGTGCTGCTCAAGGGCGTGCTCCATCCCGACGACGCGGACCAGGCGGCGCGGATGGGTGTCGGCGGCATCCTGGTCTCCAATCACGGCGGCCGAAACCTCGACACCGCGCCCGCGACGATCGACGCGCTGCCGGCGATCGTCGACCGCGTCGGCGGACGGATCCCGGTGCTCGTCGACGGCGGCATCCGCCGCGGCACCGATGTCGTCAAGGCGCTCGCGATCGGCGCGTCGGCGGTCCTGATCGGCCGCCCCTATGCGTACGGGCTCGCGGTCGGCGGCGCCGAGGGCGTGGCCCGCGTGGTGAAGATCCTGCGGACCGAGCTCGAAATGGCGATGGCGCTCGTCGGACGTCCCCGAATCGCCGATCTCGACCGTTCCATAGTTGGATGAGATTCACGGTCGCCGCCCTCCTGATCCTCGGCGCCGGCTGCGCGTCGTCGCGCGCGCCCGATCTCACCGATCCCCGCGGCCTTCCGGCGCCGCAGGCCGTGACCTCGGTCGACATCAGCGACGACGAGCACACGATCGTCGTCGGCACGCTCGCGTTCCGGCACCAGCCGAACTTCTGGCGGATCAGCGAGAACGGCCAGATCCAGTTCGGCCGGGCGGTGGCGCCGTGGGCCCCCTTTCAGGTGGGCGCTCCCGGGAGAGGAGAAACGTTCGGCGTCGGGCTCGCCTACTCCCGCGTGACGTCGCCCTATCCGACGATTTCGCTGTTCAACGACGAAAAGAGCGAAGAAACGGTGCTGGAAGATTCGCTCGGCGAGCGGGGATGGCTTCGGTACGGCGAAGGGGATTGGAAGAGCGGCTGGCTCCGCAGCCTGCTGGGGGATCTGATCGTCCACGCCGGCGGCTCGCTGATCACGGTCCGCGGCCACGACGGCGCCGTCCAGCTCCTCTCCGATGGAGAACGGCGGAAGTTCCCGCTCAAGTACGAGCGGCCGTTCCGGATGAGCGGGGCGGAAGACGGGGGGATGGTCGCGCTGGGCTACATCGTTCCCGAGGACGGACGGCGCCCCGCTCCTCCGTTGGTGTCGGTGATCGGCGCGAACGCCGCCGAACAGTGGCAGGTCGGGGCCTCGACGGGACCGGAGATTCCGCCGCTGCCCGAACCGGGAAAGGATTTCCCGGAACTGGCGGAGCGATTCAACCTGAAGCCCGACGCAATCGTGCCGTTCCGCGTCGCGACCTCGGTGGCGCCGAACACGTGTGGGTCCGCGGTCGCGCTGGCGGAGTACGGCGGCCGGCTCTGGGTCCGGAAAGGTCCCGCGATCGGCAAATGGGATCCGCCCTATCACCAGATCCCGTTCGTGCCGCGCCAGCGCGGGCTGCTCCGGATCGTCTCGGCCCCCGGCACCGAATCGGTCCGCGTCGAATTCCCGATCAAGGGGCTCTTCGAGGTGCACCCCGACGGGAAGATGGCGAAGGTCTGGGCGTCCCCGGCGTCCTGGTTCGCGCGGGGCATGGCGGGGTCGGCGTGGCTGCCGACGGACGATGACGCGAGGACCATCTACGTCTTCGACGTGGGGAAGAACACCTGGTCGCCGGCCTGGACCTTCCCTGATGCAGTCAGCGACATGGTGACGATTCCGGACTACGACGTGGCCTGGGTGTCGTGCTGGGACGGCCGTCTGTACCTCGTCCACAAGGACGGTCGCATCCTCTCCACGGTCGAAGTCGGAAGTCCCGCCCGGCTGAAGTGGAGCCGGCATGGGGCCTTCGCGGTGGCCGGCACGGAAGCCGGCGACGTGTTGCGACTGGAAGGCGACGGGACGGTGAAGTGGCGGCTGAAGCTGCCCGTGACCGAGGCCGCGCCGGCCGAACCTGCGCGCCCCGTGTTCGAAGGAATCCCGATCTTCTCCGTGGGACGGACGGGGAAGGAGCACGCGTACGTCGGCGACATCTGGCTCGTGAAGACGGAGTCGGGGGGATTCCTGGTCGACGGCGCCGGCTCGTCGAGCATTCCGCAGACGATCAAGAAGATCCAGGCCGCGGGCGTCAAAGTCGAAGACCTCCACCACCTGCTGCACACCCACAGTCACGGCGATCATTCGGGCGGCGCGTATCTGTGGCGCTCGATGGGGCTGAAGATCGTCGCGCCCGCGTCGGGATCGATCGGCCTCTCGTGGCTCATGCCGATGCTCACCGACTACGGCGTCTGGGTCCCGCGGCCCGTCGACGTCCCGCTGCCGCTCCGCCGCCCGGGCGACGAAACCGAATTCACCGTCGCCGGCGTCCGGATCCGCGCGGTGTTCGTGCCGGGCCACAGCCTCGACTCGGTCATCTACATGATGGACGTCGGCGGGAAGCGCGTCGTCTTCACGGGCGACATCGGCTTCCAGGCGCCGTCCGACATCCTCCACCGCTGCTGGGGCGACACGGACCACGCCGCGGTGGTCGCGGGCATCGTGAAGACGAAAGTCATTCCGTTCAAGCCCGACGTCGTCTTCACCGGCCACGGCGGTCGCGCCGACGGCACGGGGTTCCTCGAGGACCTCGTGAAGCGGAGCGAAGAATCCATCCAGAAGGCCAAAACGAAATAATCACGAACCGCACAAGATTCCGGTCCGTTCATGGACTAACCGAACGGACATGGAACGCGAGAACCTTCAGGACCTGGTGACCACCTGCGGGCCGAGGCTGCTCGGCGCCGCCCAGCGGCTGGGCCATCCGCCGCAGGAGGCGGAGGATCTCGTCCAGGAGGTCTTCCTCGCGCTGGTCCGATCGGTCGACCGCTTCGAAGGCCGGTCGCAGATCTTCACCTGGCTCTACCGCGTGCTCCTGAACCGCCACGCCGACCTCGTCCGCCGCAAGACGCTCGACCGCTCGCGGAAGCCGCCGCCGGCCACGGAAGATTCCGCTCCCGACGTCGAGCGCGGCGATCGGGTCCGCGCCGCGATGGACCGGCTCCGCGCCGAGGAGCAGCGCGTGCTGTTCCTGCGTTTCTTTGAGGGACTGCCGTACGACGAGATCGCGCGCATCGTCGAGGCCCCGCTCGGCACCGTCCACGCGCAGGCGTTCCACGGCCTGCGCCGGCTGCGCGCCCTTCTGGAGGATGAATCATGACCTGCCCCGCTGAAGCCACGCTCCTGCTCTGCGCCGAGAAGCTCGACGACTCCTGCCTCGGCCACGTCGACGCGTGCGCTGAGTGCCGCGCGACGGTGACGGAACTGGAACGGACCATCCACGAGCTGCGCGCCGCGGCGCCGCCGGCGGAGCATCGACTGCTCACGCTGCCTCCGGCGCCGTCGTCCCGCCGCCTGTTCTTCGCGGCGGCCGCGGTGATCCTCGTCGTCACCGGCGTCGGACTCTACCGCGCCGGAACTCGCCCGAAGGATCCGGTGCTGTCGCCGGCGAAACCGTCGCCGGTCCCCGCGCCGCGGGATGAGGGGACGGAGATGGCGGCGAAGGGGCTCCAGTGGCTGGCAAAAACTCAGAAAGAGAACGGCTCGTTCGGCTCCGTCGGCCTCACCGGGCTCTCGCTGCAGGCCTTCTTTGCCGCGGGCCACGGCGAGAATTCCCCGGACTACGGCGGGGCGGTCCGCAAAGGTCTCGGCTTCCTCCTGACCTGCCAGACCCAGACGGGAGAGTTCGCCGGCACGGAGCTGAAGCCCATCTACGACAACGCGATCGCCGGTTGGGCGCTGATCGAGGCGGTCGACGGGAAACGCTCCGCCGATCCGCGCGTCCGCCAGGCCGCGGAGAAGGCGGTCGCGTTCCTGGTCTCCGCCCAGAACCCCGGCAAGGGCTGGCGCTACTCGTCGAAGTGCGGCGACAACGACACCTCCGTCACCTTCTGGGCGGCCTCCGCGCTGGCGACGGCCCGCCGCGCGGGCCTGAAAGTTCCCGACGAGGCGCTCGCGGGCGCGAAGGCGTGGGTCCAGGCGGCCACCGATCCGGAGACGCTGGCCGTCGGCTACAACGCGCCGCGCACCGGCAAGGTCTACGTGCCGGGCGTCAACGAGACGTATCAGCATCACGCGTCGATGTCGGCCGCCGGGATGGCGCTGCGGCTGCTCGCGGGGGACGCCCGGGATGCGGCGATGGTCTCGGCGGTCGGATTCCTGGCGACGGACCCGCCGTCCGCCGCGACCGTCGAGCAGCAGGACTTCTACTACTGGCACCTCGGCACGATCGCGCTCTTCCTCAACGTCGGCGCCGAGTCGCCGCTGTGGCAGGACTGGAACGCGAGGCTCCTCAAGGCGCTGAAGGTCTCGCAGCAGGACGACGGCTCGTGGACCCCGAACGATCGGTGGGCCAAGATCGAAGAAGCCGGTCCGGTCTACGCGACGGCGATCAACGCGCTGACGCTCGAAACGGCCCGGCGGTTCGGGCGCCGGTAGGTCACTTCAGGTCGGTGGCCCAGCTGCCGATGGTGAAGGCCTTGTCGAACACCGCGAAGGGGCCGTTCATGAAGAGGAAGTCCGTCTTGACCTTCACGGTCTTGTCGGGGATCGCGCGCGCGATCGACTTGACCTCGTCGGGCTCGAAGCGGTTGTCCTTCCAGCCCACCTCTCCCTTGCCGGGGCGGCGGTAGCTGAGGACCTCCTCGGAGATCAGGGTGCCGTCGCCGTCCCAGAACTGCATCCGGATCATGAAGATGCGGGTCGGCACTTCGCCGGGGAACTTGTGGGCCGAGCGGTTCTCGACGCGGACCTGGAGCTCGCGGCCCTGCACGGAACAGTCGGTCTTGATCGCCTTCGCGACGAACGCCGGATCGTTGCCGCCGGGGAAGACGTGGCTGAAGCCCGCCTTCTTCTTTCCGTCGGCGCCGGTGCGATAGACGACCTGCGAGTGGCAGTCGCTGCAGGCGATGCCCGCCTTGCGGGCCGCGCTCTGCTCCCATTCGTAGTTGGCGTTGTGGGTGGGATTGTGGCACGTGCCGCAGAGGACCGGCGAGCTCAGGCGCGGATCGCGCCGCGGCTTGCACGGCGCGTCCGGATGATCCTGCTTCGCGGCGACGGTGCCGTCGCTGCGGAGGTGGCACGACGTGCAGTTCACCGAGTCCGCGTGGTTGAAGTCGCGGAGGAAGGGCCGGTATCCCCAGTCCATCGCCAGGTCGGTGAACAGCACCGGCTGGGGGCTGTGGCACGGCTTGCATTCCATCTTCATCGGCCGGCCCGCGGACGCGACGAAGATCGGATCCTCCCACGCCGTCGCGTGGAGCGTGCCCTTCCATTCGCCCAGCACCTCGGTATGGCACTTGCCGCACGACTGCTCCGACGGCAGCCGCGTCACCGCCGCGTGGTCGAACTCCATCGGCGGCAGGACTCGCGAGCTGGGGAACGATCCGTGGCACTTCACGCACGTGGCCGTGAGCCGCCCGAACTGCTCCTTCCGGGTCTGGGGCGTCCACTCCTCGGCGCGGAGCTCGCGCATCTGCCGCGCGATCTGGCCCGACCAGCCGTGGAGCTTCCGGTTCTTCTCGTCGTCGTCGTAGGGCCGCAGCGCCTGGATCGTCTCGAAGTGGACCGCGAGTTTGTCCAGTTCGTCGCGAACTTTGTCACGTTCGACGGGGTCTCCGACGTGGCTTTGCAGAGAGAAGACGAGCTTCTGGTTGATGCCCATCAGGGAGTGGAGCGCGGCGTAGTCGCGCGACTCTCCGGGGATCGGCGCGGGACTCGAGGGACATCCGGCGAGAAGGACGACCAGCAGCCCCGCCTTCGTTCGCATCCGCATGGTAGTAGACGACTTCATCCTCGGCGCGTCCAGAAACTGCTCTTAAAAATTCACGGATTCTGCATCGCTGAAGCCGGGCGACGTCTAATCGATCAGACTTTGGGGGGGCTGTACGGTGACCGAGCCACGCCGGATCCGGGACATTCTGGACAGAGTGCAGCTCCGGTTCCGGATCCTCACCGTCGCGGCCGTCGCGGCCGGACTCCTGGCCGCGATCCTCGTGGCGCTCGCCGTGGAGGTCGCAGTCGACCAGATCCTCCCGCTGCCGCGCTGGCTCCGCACGCTTGCCTTCCTCGGCGGCCTGTCCGGGTCGATCGCGATCGGCGTCCGGCTGCTCGCGGGACCGATTCGCGGCCGCGTCGACGACCTCTTCCTCGCGCGGTCGATCGAGCTCCAGTATCCCCAGCTGAAGAGCGGACTCGTCACTTACGTGCAGCTCGGCAGCGACTCGGAAGACTCGGCGGCGCTGCGCGAGATCGTCGGCGAGCGCGTCGCCGAGGACGTGAAGGACGTGCGGCCCGACCTCGTCGTTCCGTCCAGGACCGCGCGGCGCACGGCCTTCGGGCTGGGAGGCGCCGTCGCGGCGCTCCTCCTGCTGGCGGCGATCTCGCCCTCGGGATTCTGGCTGTCGTTCCGCCGGTCCCTGATGCCGATCCGCAACCTCACCGAGACGCAGATCGCGTCGGTGCTGCCCGGCAACGCGGTCGCCTATAAGGGGAAGGACGTCGAGATCGCGATCGAGGTGACCGGCAAGCGTCCGGACACCGTCCAGCTCTGGATCACCCGCGACGTCGGCGAGCCGGTGAAGATCGAGCTGCCGCGGCGGCCGGACGACGCCTACCGCTGCATCCTGCCCGGCGTCACCGAGCCGTTCAGCTACGGAGTGATCGCCAACGACGCGACCTCGGACGACTACCGCGTCCGCATCGCCGAGGTGCCGCGGCTGCGGTCGCTCGCCGCGACGCTCCACTTCCCGAAGTACACCGGCTTCCCCTCGCGGAACCAGGACTCGGGAAACATCGACGCGATCGAAGGCACGGGCGTGACGCTGGAAGGGACGGCGTCGCGTCCGCTGAAGTCGGCCGCGCTCGTGCTCAAGAACCGGCGCATCCCGGCCGAGATCCGCGGCGACCGCTTCGTCGCGCCGTTCGTCGTCGAGGAGAGCCTCGACTACTCGATCGAGATGATCGACCGCGACGGGACGCCCGATCCCGAGCCGTCGAAGGGGCGCATCGTGGCGCGCCGGGACGCGGCGCCGCAGGTGACGGTCTCGATCCCCGGCAAGAACGTCGAGGTCGCCGAGCCGTGCCCGGTGCGGCTCACGTGCCGCGTCACCGACGACTTCGGGATCACGGCGCTCCAGCTGACGGCGAAGGTGAACGGGAAGAATCCGAAGGTCGTGCCGCTCGCGGTGCCGAAGGAGCGGATCTTCCTCGTCGAGCCGGTGCTCGACCTGAAGGCGCTCGAGGTCGCGCCCGGCGACTACGTCGAGTACTTCCTGACGGCGACCGACAACAAGGAGCCGTCGCCGCAGACCGGGCAGTCCGCGACGTTCGTCGTGACCGTTCAAAGCTCGCTGCCGCTGCTCACGTTCGCCGACGCCCATCCCGACGTGAAGGTCGAGAAGTACCGCGACCCGCACGACCGGAAGGGATCGGTCGAGCCGAAGGCGGAGAAGCCGCTCGCCGAGGACAAGACGAAGGACGCGGGCAAGAACCAGGATCCGGCGAAGCGCGAGCTGGCCAAGAAGGAAGTCTTCAAGGTCGAGGAGAAGAAGCCGGAGGCGAAGAAGGACGACCCGCCCGGCGGCGACTCGCCGCGCGCGGAGAAGGAAGCGCCGCGCGAGGACGCGCTGTCGAAGCTGCTCGAGGAGAAGAAGGACCTGATCGAGAAGCTGCTCGCCAAGACGGGGAAGGACGGCGCCGGCGACTCGAAGCAGGAGGGCCGGGAGGGGGCCGACTCGAAGAACGGCGAGGGGAAGGATCCGCTGGCCGACGGCGGGAAGGATGTCGACCACGGCATCGACGGAAAGAAGGATTCGGAGCGGACGCCGTCGGACGCGATGGCCCGCAAGGGCGATCCGAAGAAGGTCGGCAAGGCGGGCGCCGCGGGCAAGAACGGCGAGGCGACGCCGGGCGGCGCCGCGGAAGGCGGCGACGGCGATGGCGCGTCGGAGTCGACGGACGAGGGCGCCGCGGGCCGGCCGGGGACCGATCCCGCGGGCCAGAAGGGCGGCGCCACCGCGAAGGCCGCCGGAAAGCCGGGCAAGGCCGGCAAGCCCGGGCGCGCCGGACGGCCGGGCAACGGCAACGGCGAGGGCGGCGACGGGGAAGGCGATGACGGCGACGGCGACGGTTCCGACGACGACGAGGACGACTACGATCTCGCCGACCTCTTTCCGTTCAACGGCGACAGCTGAAAAGGCCGCGGGAAGGGATCCGGTCGCGGATCCGGGGGACGAGGCGGCAGCGGCGGCAGCTCCAGCGGCACCGCGAAGAAGAGCAGCGGGAGCAGCGGCGGTCGCGGCGGCGGCCAGGAAGGCGCCGGCGGCGGCGGTCTCGGCAACGGCGGCAAGGGCGGCGGCGCGGGCGTGAAGGACGTGAAGGAAGGCTCCGGCTCGTCCAGCGACGCCGGCCCCGGCGGCCAGTCGGGCGGCGGGACCGTGAAGGCGGGAGAGAAGGCCGGCGGCAATTCGTCGGGCGCCGAGCAGGGTTCCGGCGAGTCGGGCACATCGAAGGGCGGCAAGCTCGAAGGGAGCGGCCAGAATCTGCGCGGCGGCGGCAAGGCCTCCGGCGGCGGCGGCGACCAGGTCACCGGCGTGGGCGGCGCGCCGAGCCAGACGAGCAAGGTCGACGACGTGAAGGGCGCCGGCAGCAAGCCGCGCGACGTGAAGCTGTCGAGCGGGAAGGGCCAGGGCAACGAAGAGGGGTCCTCCGGCGGCGGCGGCTTCGGCACGATGAGCGGCCTCAAGAACAAGAAGGAGAAGGGGCCCGACGATCCGCAGCCGTCGCGGCTGGAGAGCGTGGGCGACCTGGTCCGCGAGCTCGACCTCCAGCTCCAGACGGGCAAGGTCGATCCGAAGGTCCTCAAGACGCTGCAGGTCGGCGAGGACGAGGTGCGCGACTTCGTCACGCGCTACAAGAAGTCGCAGGCCGACCTCCAGCGCGCGCAGGGGAAGGGCGGCACTGCTCACCAGGTGACCGAGAAGGCCACCGACCGGAAGTCGGGGAAGGCGGTGGCCGGCGCCGGCGACGGGAAGGTGCGCGTCGTGACGGACGCGGTCGGCGGGGAAGCGCAGGACCTGATCGAGGGAGGCCGCGCCCGGGTGTCCCCGGAGTTCGCGGAACTCCTTCGCGAGTACACGATCGGCGTCTCGAAGCAATAGCGCAGTAGTGGAACAAAAAAGACCGTCTTTTTTGTTCCGCGAGGCCAAGGGCGGGGAGCGATGGGCATGAGGGTGCCGGCGGCGATCCTGTTCGCGTTGTGCATGGCGCTGCTGGCGCTGGCCGACGGATTCCACGGCGCGATGAACGCCGAGGAGCTGTCCGACCAGTGGAATCAGAACAAGTACGCCGCGTTCAGCCGCGGCGGAGACTTCAACACCAACCTCGGCGGCAACGTCCAGAACCTCCTCAACCACATGAAGTTCCTCAACTCCATCAACGTCCAGCCGAGCGAGTTCCCCAACTTCAAGGACAAGGACATCCCGGGCGTGAAGTCGCAGGCGATGGCGATCCTGAAGGAGATGGGCAAGGGCGCCGCGCCGGTGATCCTCAACAACCTGGTCCAGGAACTCGAGAAGATGCCCAAGGACAACATGGGCATGACTTCCAACGAGGACTACGTCTTCAACCTGAAGATGCTCCTCGAGGACATCGGGCGCGACGCGATCAAAGACCTGAAGGCGGCGATCGCGCGGTCGAACGGCGCGACGAAGAACGAGCTCCAGCGGATCCTCGACCGCATCCTGAAGAAGGAAAAGGATCTCCAGAAGGACCTGGACCTGAAGAGCGACGTCGAGCTGAGCGCGGAGATCCAGGGCAGCGTCCAGAAGGGGCTCCGGACCCTCCTCAGCGAGCAGGGCGCGAACGGCTCGTGGGTGCAGCATCCCGGCTACACCGCGCTCTCGCTCCTCACCTTGTTGAAAGCCGGGCTCGATCCGTCGCGCGACGAATGCCAGAAGGCCGCGTCGTTCATCGCGACCGCGGAGCTCTCCCGCACCTACGACGTCGCGCTCACCGCGCTCGCGCTCGACGAGATGGACCGGCGCAAGTACCGGCCGGTGATCGAGACCTGCGTCCGGTTCCTCCAGGAGAAGCAACTGAACAACGGGATGTGGGACTACCGGAAGCCGCCGAGCAACGCTCCGCAGGCGATCAACATCAACCAGGGCCAGGGCGCCGTCGACGGCGACCACTCCAACACCCAGTTCGCGCTGCTCGGGCTGATCGCGGCGCAGAAGTCGGGGATCTCGATTCCGACGGCGGTGCTCGACCGGGCGCGCCGCCATTGGAGCGAAAGCCAGAACGCCGCCGACGGCGGCTGGGGCTACGGCAGCTCGCGCGGCCAGTCGCAGTCGTACGGCAGCATGACCGCGGCCGGCGTCGCGAGCCTCTTCCTCCTGGGCAACGACCTCTACTCGCAGACCGAGAAGTGCGGCATCTACGTCGAGAACGACCGCGTCGCGCGCGGACTCGACTGGATCGCGCGCAACTGGAGCGTGTCGATGAACCCGGGGGCGAAAGGCGGCCTGGCGGAGCCCTACTACTATCTCTATGCGGTCGAGCGGATCGGCGTCCTCACCGGGCTGAAGTACATCGGCAGCCACGACTGGTACCGCGAAGGGGCCGCGTTCCTCGTCAAGGATCAGAAGCCCGACGGCTCATGGGGCCGGCGTCTCTACGGCCTGAGCGACACCTGCTTCGCGGTCCTGTTCCTCGCGAAGGGGCCGGCGCCGATCCTCCTCAGCAAGATGCGCTGGGAGGGGAAGGGGCTGATCCACCGGCTGGATGCGCGCCACTGGGCCGAGGCGGCGGAGCCGATCCTCCGGCAGCGCCTGAGCTACCAGATCCTCGACAAGAAGGCGCCGGTGGCGGAGTACCTCAAGGCGCCGCTGCTCTTCATCAACGGCCACACGTCGCCGACGTTCACGCCGGACGAGCGCGACTCGGTGCGGACGTTCCTCCAGAAGGGCGGCATCCTCGTCGCGGAAGCGTGCTGTTCGAGCCCCGAGTTCGACCGCGGCTTCCGCGCGGAGATGGCGGCGATCTATCCCGAGAAGCGGCTCGTCCCGCTTCCGTCCTCCCATCCGATCTACTCGATCCGCCACCAGATCCGCGACTCGCGCGAGATGTTCCTCCAGGGCTTCACCGGCTGCCGCACCTCGGTGTTCTACTCGCCGCGCGGGTTCACCTGCGCGGTCGACCTGGGATCGAACCCGAACGACATCGGCTTCCGCATCGCCGTCAACGCCGCGATGTACGCCACCGGCAACCAGCGGCTGAGCGACGAGCGGCAGATCGAGGTGAAGATCATGCCCGAGACGGCGAAGCCGGTCGACGCCGTGCAGCGCGGCGCGTTCCAGCTCGCGCAGATCAAGCACGACGGCGACTGGAACCCCGACGCGAGCGTCGTCCCCAACATCCTCCAGCACCTGAAGGAGAACACGCGCCTGCGGGTCTCGTTCGCCCGCGACGCGGTGACGTTCTCCCACGCCGGGCTGTTCGACTACTCGGCGCTCTTCGTCACCGGCCACGCCGCGTTCACCTGGTCGAAGGACGACGTGGCGAACCTCCGCGCCTATCTCCGCAAGGGCGGCTTCCTCCTGGCGGAGAGCTGCTGCGGCAACGGCGCGTTCGACCGGTCGTTCCGCGACTTCATGCGGGACGTCTTCCCCGACTCGAGGATGGCCGTCCTCCCGCTCGACCACCGCGTCTACACGTTCGGGCGCGATCCCAAGGCGATCCAGTACCGCGAGATCGTGCGGAGGGAGAACCCCGATCTCACCGGCCCGTCGCTGGAGGGCGTGACCGTGGAGGGGACTACGGTCGTCTTCTATTCCAAGTTCGCGCTGGGCTGCTCGATCGAAGATCATCCGTGCGTCGAATGCCGCGGCTACACGAGGGCCGGGGCGTTCGACCTCGTCACCCGCGTCCTGCTGGCCGGACTGACTGAATGAGTCGGAGGAAGAGATGACCTGGAACACGATGCAGGAAGGCCCGTTGAAGGACGAGTTCGTCCGGAAGCTCGCGTCGTTCCGCGAGGACGTCGCGGCCGTGACGGAGGAGTTCCACAAGGTGATCATCGGGCAGGACGACGTCCTGCGCCAGCTGCTCGCCACGATCTTCTCGCGCGGCCACTGCCTCCTGGAAGGCGTGCCGGGCCTGGGCAAGACCATGATGGTGAGCACGCTCGCCCGCATCATGGACCTCTCGTTCAAGCGCATCCAGTTCACGCCCGACCTCATGCCGACCGACATCACCGGCACGACGGTGATCGACGAGGAAGCGGGCCGCCACGAGTTCCGGTTCGTCGAAGGGCCGATCTTCGCGAACATCATCCTCGCGGACGAGATCAACCGCACCCCGCCGAAGACCCAGGCGGCGCTCCTCGAGTCGATGCAGGAGCGCCAGGTCACGGTGGGGAAGACCAGCCACCAGCTGCCGCGGCCGTTCTTCGTCATCGCGACCCAGAACCCGATCGAGCAGGAAGGGACCTACCCGCTGCCCGAGGCGCAACAGGACCGGTTCATGTACAAGGTCGTGCTCGACTATCCGAGCCACGCCGAGGAGGACAAGATCGTCCTTCAGACCACGTCCGAACAGTCGGGCGAGGTGACGCGCGTCATGAAGGCCGACGCGATCCTCCAGGGCCAGCAGCTGATGGAGAAGGTCGCCGCCGCGCCGTACGTGGTGCACTACGCCACGGCGCTCGTGCGGGCGACGCGGTCGGGCCGCGCCGGCGCCGCCGACTTCGTGAAGGACCTCGTCCAGTGGGGCGCCGGTCCTCGCGCGAGCCAGTTCCTGATCCGCGGCGCGAAGGCGCTGGCGGCGATGGACGGCCGCCTCCACATCTCGACCCAGGACATCCGAGACGTCGCGCTCCCGGTGCTCCGCCACCGCATCGCGACGAGCTTCCAGGCCCAGTCGGAGGGCGTCGACGCCGCCGCGCTCGTCAAGCGGCTCATCGAGGCCGTGCCCGAGCCCAAGGTCGAAGCGTTCGCCAAGAAACCTGCTCCCGCGGCCCCCGCGGCGAAGGCGAAGGAAGCCTAGCGATGGCGGGGATCGCGGAGAAGTACCTGCGCCCCGAGACGATCCGGCAGGTGACGGGCCTGGATCTCAAGGCCCGCTTCATCGTCGAAGGCTTCTTCTCCGGCCTCCACGCGAGCCCGTTCCAGGGCTTCAGCGTCGAGTTCTCCGAGCACCGCAAGTACGTGCCCGGCGACGACATCCGGATGATCGACTGGAACGTCTACGCCAAAACGCAGCGGTACTACATTAAGAAGTACCGCGCCGAGACGAACATGAAGTGCTTCCTACTCGTCGACGCGAGCACGTCGATGGGCTACTCGTACGCCGCCGACACGATGACCAAGATGGACTACTCGATCTCGTCCGCGGCGGCCCTGTCGTACCTGATGTGCCACCAGCAGGACCCCGTGGGGCTCGTCACGTTCGACACCGAGATCCGGAACTTCATCGAGGCGAAGAGCCGCGAGAGCCAGCTCTTCAACATCCTCTCGGTGCTCGCGAAGACCCCGGTGGGCGGGAAGACCGACGTCGGCGCCAGCCTGATCGAGATCGCGAGCCTCATCAAGAAGCGGAGCCTCGTGCTCCTCTTCTCCGACCTGCTCTCCGATCCCGGCTCGGCGCTCGAGGGGCTGCGGTACCTCCGCTACAAGGGCCACGACGTCATCGTCTTTCATGTCCTCGACCAGGCCGAGCTGCGGTTCCCGTTCAAGGACCCCACGCTCTTCGAGGACACCGAGACGTCGAAGCGGCTCCAGGTCGACGCCGACCTCATCCGCAAGGACTACCTCCGCAACCTCCAGGCGTTCATGGACAGCTACGAGAAGGGCTGTCATCAGTCGCGCATCGACTACGCTCCGATGGATACGTCGATCGGCTTCGACCGCACGCTGGTGACCTACCTGGCGAAGAGGGCGAACCTCAAATGATGCTCCCGACCGCCCTTCTCCTGATCTTGGCCACAGAGGACACAGAGCACACAGAGAAGATGTTCTGTTCCGTCCTCCGGACACAGAGGAGTTGCTCTGTGTCCTCTGTGGCCAATCAAGAGGAGGCGTTCGAGGCCGCCAGGGTCAACAAGTGGATCGTCTCCCTGTCGGAGGATCCGACCCAGGAGAAGGACGTCGCCGACCTTCACGCCTACCTCAAGAAGCACAACAAGCTGAGCCTGGTCTACGCGAAGTTCGAGGAGTCGTTCGAGCGGCGGCCGCGCGACGCGAAGCTGCGCTACCTGCTCGGCCGGCTCCATCTGCGCGACGAGAACCGCCCGGCGGCGCTCAAGTGCTTCCAGGCGGCGGCCCTGTCCGACCCCGAGTTCGCCTACACGTATCTCGCGCAGGCCGAGATCTACGAAGCGCAGGGGGACGAGAAGGGGCTCGTCGGCGCGCTCGAGGGCGTCATCCAGTCGTCGAAGGAAAAGCCCGCCGTGACGGGCGCGATCCGCCGGCTCGCCGGCCACTACGGCAAGCGGCAGGAGCACAGCAAGGCGGCGTCGCTCTGGGGATCGCTCGCCGAGCGGTACCCCGAGGATCCCGCGCTCGTGAGCGAATCGGTGCAGGGGATCGTCGACGCGGGGAACGTCCCGCGCGCGGCCGACTGCCTCCGCTCGGCGCTCGGGGCGGCGACCCACTCCGCCTCCGACCGCGCCCGCTTCTTCCTCGAGCTCGCCCAGCTGGAGCGGCGCAGCGGCCGGACCTCCGACGCGACTCGATCGCTCGCCGAGGCCGCGAAGGCGGCGATCGACGATCCGGCCCTCGCGCGCAAAGTCGACGAGTCCATCCTCGCGTGGCACAAGGAGGAGGATCGGCTCCAGGAGCTCTCCACGGCGTACGAGCGGGACCTCGCGAACAACAAGACCAACCCCGTCTACGCGTGGCGTCTCGCCCGCGTCCGCATGGTCCAGGGGCTGCAGCAGCAGGCGCGCGAAGTGCTCCTGGTCGGCATCGACAAGAACCCCGGCAACATGCTCCTGATGACGGCGCTCGCCGACGTGGCCGCGCTCCAGGGCAAGCACGAGGAGGTCCGCAGCCTCGCGATCCAGTTCGTGATGCGCGAGCCCCACGTGCGCGACCACCGGAGGCGCGAGGGCATGGCCTGCCTCGAGCTGGGCAAGTACCCCGAGGCCGACGTGTGCTTCCGCGCCTACGCGAACACCGCCGCGGAGGTGGTCGACATCGCGCGGGTCTACGAGAAGCGCGGCCGCCTGACCGACGCGGCGACGTGGTATCACCGCGCGCTGGAGATGAAGTCGGACCCCCAGTGGAGCCGCGCGCTGGTCGTCCTCCTGGTGAAGCTCGACCGGATCGGCGACGCCGACCAGGAGGCCGCGCGGTGCATGTCGAACGACCGCGAGCGGTGGGCGCTGCTCCGCGAGCTGCTGATCCAGAAGAACGACCTCGCCAAGGCGTGCCTCTACGCGAAGAAGGACGCCGACGCGAACGCGAAGGACTTCGGCGCGCTGTTCGTCCTGGGCAAGCTGCTCATCCGCGTCGCTCCCGAGGAGGCGGAGGCCGCGCTCCGCGCCGCGATCGCCGTCGCGAAAAAGACCGAGCGGAGCCGGGTCTACGAGGAGCTCGCCGTCCTCTACGCCGGGCTGAAGACCCCGCAGGCCAAGGCGCTCCGCGACGAGATCGTGGGCCTGAGGAATGAGGACCCCGGCGACGGCGGCTACTACTATGCGCTCTACCGCCTTCCGGGCGGAACCGTCGAGACCCTCGAGGAAGGCCGGAAGAACGATCCCCGTCATATTCGGCTGCGGCAGGAGCTCGCCCCGTACTACCTGTCGCAGAAGCAGTACGACAACGCGATCGACGTCTACCGCGAGCTGATCGAGATCGACGCGCCGCGGCGCGACCACTACGTCTACGCGATCGGCGAGGTCTACTGGGCGCTCGGCCACAAGGACGCCGCCTTCACCTGGTGGGCGAAGGTCCAGGGATCGTCCAAGGACAAGATCGGCATCACCTTCTAGCTCGCCAAGAAGTTCGAGTCGGAGAACCGGTTCGCCCAGGCGGTCGAGCTGATGCAGTCGATCCTCAAGCAGGAGCCCGACGGCGCGCTCTACCACTGGACGCTCGCGCAGCTCTACCGGCAGGTCGGCAACTTCGACGGGCTGATCGTCGAGTACAAGTGGATCCTCGCCAACTCGAAGGACGAGGGCTACCTCCGCCTGGCGCGGCAGGTCATCTCGGAGAAGCTGACGGAGCATGCGCGCAACTACGCCGAGGAGGGCTCCTGGACCCGCGCGCTCGAGGAGTTCACGGAGGCGCTGCGGTACGCGCCGAACGAGCCGGCGACCGGATCGCTCCTGGGCCACATCGCCCGCTGCTGCGAGCACCTGCGCGACTACGTGAAGGCCGCGGACTACTACCACCAGATCCTGAGCCGCTATCCGGGCCTCGTGGTGACGGCGTCGCAGGGACGCACGATGAACGCCGGGCTCTTCGCGACGCTCCAGCTGCGCGGCAACCCCGAGTGCCTGAAGGCGTACGAGGACCTCGTCGGCGCCCAGGCGAAGGACCTGCTCCAGCAGTCGATCCAGAAGAACGACCGCGCGGGCGTGGAGAAGGTGCTCGCGGTCTATCCGCTCAGCCGCGCCGCCGGCGAGGCCGCGTGGTGGCTGGCCGAGACCTGCCGCAAGGAAGGATCGCCGGTCAAGGCCGCGGCTTACCTCGAGCGGCTGCTCGCGGAGTTCTCGCTCGTGGCGCTCGACGAGATGCTCGTCCGCGTCCGGCTGGTCGAGCTCTCCGGCCAGCTCAAGGACTGGGGCACCGTGGCGACCCAGGTCGGCGAGATCTCCGCGCGCGGCAAGGACCGCGTCGTCACGGTCGACGGCAAGAGCGTCGCGATGAAGGACTTCGTCAAGACGTGGATGCGGGAAATCTCCGCCCACGGCGCGGGGACGGGCGCGACCTGGGGCCTCCTGGGCCGCGACAGCCGCGGATCGGCGTCGACCGTGCACGAGATCACGACGCCGCTGATGCAGAAGTGGCGCTACGCCGTGGCCCAGCCCAACGCCGTGATCGCGTCCCTCCCGCCGGTCTACGTCGCCGGCGGCCTGGTCTACGTCACGAAGGACGATCAGCTCCACGCGCTCGATGGCTCGTCGGGAACGCTCCGCTGGTCCGCGCCGCTGCGGATCACCCGCACCAAGATCCGGGCCACCAGCGCGCTCCAGACGCTCAGCGTCGGGATCGAAGGGCGGCTCGCGGTCTCCCAAGGCGTCGTCGCCGGGATCGACAACGACGCCGAAATCCGGGTCTACGACGCCGCGACCGGCGCGGCGGTGTGGTCGAAGACGACCGACGTGACGCGGCTCGACGGCCAGGCTCCGCCGCCGACCCCCGGGAGGGGCCGGATGACGCGGGTCGCGTCGATCACGTCGATGGAACACATGGAGATCGTCTCCGCGACGCGGCAGTGCTTCATCGTCCGCGAAGGGGACAAGCTGCGCGCCTACGCGCTCCGCACGGGCCGCATCGACTGGCAGACCGACGTGATGGCCGGCCTGCTGCCGCTGGCGATCGATTCCGGCATGGCCGCCGGGAGCGCGCCGGTCAAGCTCGACCGCCACGTCCTCGAGTCGGAGGGCGTGCTGATCCACGCGTACGGCGACACGATCCGCGCGATGGACACCGCGAGCGGAAAGGATCTCTGGGAGATCAAGGTCGTCGGGAAGACCGGCGTCGGCGGTCCGAGCCCGTGGGCGGCCTATTACACGATGATCCCCGACGGCGTGGCCCGCGCGGTGATCGCAGGCGACCTCCTCGTGACGGTGTCGGCCGGCGAGGGCAAGATCGCCGCCTACGAGCTCCGCACCGGCAAGCTGCGGTGGGACTTCCCGGGCGACGGGCTCGTCCTCGAAAGCCAGCTCGCGGCGGACGACCAGCAGCTCTACGCGCTGATCAACAAGTCGCTCACGGTGCTCTCGCTCCGCACCGGCGTCCGGGTCTGGCGCCGCGAGGCGAAGACCCCTCCGGCGCCGGGCCGCCAGGGGATGCCGGCGCCGACGGTCTCCCAGTCGCGGATGTCGATCGCGGGGTCGCGGATCTTCCTGTCGAGCAGCGAGGAGCAGGACGGCGAAACGGCGCGGCTCGAGGCGATCGACCGGAAGACCGGCGCGACGCTGTGGGAGTTCCCGTGGGAGACGGTCGGCCGCGTCATGAGCGGCATGCGCGCGCTCGGCGTCGACCTCTACGGCCGCCCGGTCCCGGTGCAGGCCTCGGCGCCGATCGTCGGCGACGGCTGGCTCTACGTGGTCCGGTCGGACGGCTACCTCTACGCGCTCCACGGGAAGTCGCAGGAGCTGGCGGCGCTGCGCGACGCCGTCCGGCGCGATCCCGAGTCGCCCCAGGCGCGGTTCCAGCTCGGGGACCTGCTCGGATCGGAAGGCCAGACGGGCCTCGAGATCGAGGAGTACAAGACGGCGCTGAAGCTGGCGCAGAAGAAGCCGGACACCCCGGCGATGCGCGACCTGATCTCGGAGATCCGGATGCGCCTTTTCGTCCGGTACGTGAAGCAGGGCGAGTCGACCGGCGACTTCGAGGTCGCGCTCAAGGCGTTCCTCGACGCCCGCTCGTTCGCGGACGGCGACGCGTCGCTCGCGCGGGTGCTCGTCCGGACGGCCGCAGTGCTGCTCGCGATCGGGCGCGACGTCGACGCCGTCGACGTCCTCTCGTCGATCCTGGTCCACTGTCCGTCGGCGCTCTCGCCGCTCGAGGGAGCGATCGAGACCGCCGGCGACTACGCGCGGCGGCAGCTCGCGAAGCTCGGGCCGGGGGCGAAGGCGCAGTGGGAGAAGGTCCACGCCGAGGAGATGGAGAAGGCGTTCGCGCCGGGCAAGTCGGTCGAGGAGCTCGAGAGGGCCATCGAGAAGTACTCGTTCAGCTCGAAGGCCGACCAGGCGCGGATCCGCGCGGCGCGCGTCCATCTCGACCAGAAGCGGTACAAGGACGCGATCGTCGCGCTCGACAAGGTCCGCCCCGAGTTCCTCGTGACGGCCGACGCGGAGACGTACTTCGAGGCGTGGGACCTGCTGGAGAGCGCGCTCCTCCAGTCGGGCGAGGACCGCCGCGCGCTCGGGATCTACCAGAAGATGCTCACCGACGCCGCCAAGGACCCGGCGCGGCTCGGGACGATCCGCGAGCGGGCGGAGAAGCGCCACAAGGAGCTCAAGGAGTCGTGGGAGCGCAACGGCGTCTTCGGGTCGCCGCTCCAGAAGATCTGGGAGAGTTCGGCGACGGCGTCGAAGCCCGCGGGGCCGCCGCTCGACGCGTTCCGCCCCGCGATCGACCGCGGCCGGATCGTCGTCCTCGACCTCCAGGGCCTGGTGCAGTCCATCGACGCGGCGACGCTCCAGACCGTCTGGCAGCAGAAGACCGAGGACTTCGGCACCTTCTTCCAGACGAACAACGGCCTGACCGTCCTCCCGATGGATCCGCTCCTGGTCGTGAAGGACTCGCTCGTCGTCGTGGCCGGGAAGACGGTGCGCGCGTTCGACGCGGTCACCGGCGCGCCGCTCTGGTCGGTGCAGAGCCCCGACGGCGACGTCGCCCACCAGGTCGAGATCGACGGCAACAAGGTCTTCACGTGCGAGACCAAGGGCCGCGTCAGCGCGCGCGACGACCGCACCGGCCGTCTGCTCTGGAGCACGCGGCCCGGCACGAGCGCGACGGGCGTGATGACCGACCGCTCGGGGATGACCGGCGGCGGGGTCTTCTACTCGCGCATCGCGGTGGAGGGGACGCGGCTGGTTGCCCAGGCCGCGGGCGATCCGGGCACGCTCTACGGCTACGACGTCGCGACCGGCCGGCAGGTGTGGAAGGCGGTCATCGCCTCCTATACCGGATTCCTGAAGGGACGGGTCCTGCTCGAGGTGGGCCACGGCATGGTCCTCTTCGGCGACGTCGCGGGCGTGCTCGCGTGCCACGACATCGCCGACGGCAAGCAGCGGTGGAGGATCAACCTCGGCGCGCCGGTCGAGGGCGTACTTGCGGTGCCCGACAAGGTGGTGGTCGCGACGGCGGACCAGATCCTGCTCTACAACGGCAAGTCGGGCAAGAAGGAGTGGATCTCGGTGCCCGACCTGAACGGGCCGTTCAGCCGCGAGAAGGACATGCGGGTCGGCGCGACGAGCATGGCCGCGAAGGGGAAGTGGCTCGTCGTGGGCAGCGCGACCACGGTGTCGATCCTCGACCTCGCGACGGGCCAGGTGAAGGACCAGGTCAAGACGGACCTCCCGGCCCCGGCGCCGCGGGCGGGGGGCAAGTCGTACCCGTTCGGGAAGTCGTTCGCGTCGGTGGCTCTCGGACCCGAGGGCATCTTCTGGGGAGTGCCGGTGGAATCTGGCACCCGTTGGACCTTACTGAGATGAACTGCACCACAAAGACACAAAGGGCACAAAGGGGAGCCTTCCGGGGGCCCTCTTCGAAAGTCCGCCTTTGTGTCTTTGTGGTGAAGACACTCTGATGGAACTGTTTTTCAATCATCCGGGGCTGTTGTGGGGACTGGCGGCGGCGCCGCTGCCGATCCTGCTCCATCTCATCAACCGCACGCGGGCGAAAAAGGTCCCGTTCACGGCGCTGCGGTTCATCGAGCAGTCGCTCGCCCAGCAGTCGATCAAGTACCGCCTCCGCGAGCTGATCCTGATGATCCTCCGGGTCGCGATGATGGCGCTCCTCGCGCTGCTCCTGTCGCGGCCGTTCGTCCGCAGCCGGTACTTCAGCTTCGCCCAGAAGGTGCAGTCGAGCGCGGTGCTGGTGCTCGACGACACCCTGAGCATGAGCTACCGCGAGGGGCAGAAAACGCTCGGCGAGCGGGCGCGCGACGAGGCGCTCAAGTACCTCGACACGCTGACCGACGGGAGCCGCGTCTCGGTCTATCCGCTGTCGGAGGAGCCGGGGGCGCTCTCCGGGGACCTCGAGCGGATCCGGAAGCAGGTGGCCGAGTGGGCGCCGGCCGGGCGCGCCGGGTCGTGCGGGCCGGCCGTCCAGCGGGCCGCGCGGATCCTCGACGGCGTGAAGACCGGCCACCGCGAGATCCTCCTCCTCACCGACCTCACGAAAGTCTCCTGGGAAGGGCTCGCGAAAGCGTCGGTCAAGCTCCATCCGGAAGTCTCGCTCTACATCCTCGACGTCGGCGAGTCGCGCGACCGCAACGGCGTCGTCCAGGGCGTCTCGGTGGAGACCCCGCAGGCGCGGGTCAACGTCCCGGTCCAGATCCAGGCGCTCGTCCGCGGCGGCGACGAGCCGATGGACCGCGCCCTCGAGCTCGTGATCGGCGGCAAGCGGGTCGACTCGAAGCGGGTAAAGCTCGACAAATACAAGGTCGCGACCGTGACGTTCAGCTACGCGCCGGAGGCCGGCGGCCTCGTGCACGGGTCGGTGCGGTTCGCGGAGCCCGACGCGCTCGCGATGGACGACGAGCGGTTCTTCACCATCTGGGTGCGCGACGCGGTCCGCGCGGTGCTCACCGGCGACGGCAAGGGCGACCTGTTCCTCAAGCAGGCGCTCGCGCCGGACGGGCTGTCAAAGCGGGCGCCGGTGATCGTCGAGCCGGTCCATCCGGTCGAGCTCGAGAACTTCGACCTCGGCCAGACCGACGTGGTGATCCTCTCCAACGTCCGGTCGCTCGCGGCGTCGGCGTGGCAGAAGCTGCGCGAGTTCGTCCGCGGCGGCGGCGGGCTGCTGATCTTCGCGGGCGACGAGGTCGATCCCGCGGCGTACACGCCGACGGCGAGCCAGGGCGTGCTGACGGTCGCGGTGCGGGAGAAACGGACCGAGCCCGCGAAGACGTCGATGGAGATCAGCGACCCGGCCCATGCCGTGTTTGCGCCGTTCTCCGGCGGGATGAACGGCGACCTGTCGATGCGGGTGTTCCGGACCTGGCTGGTGCTGGAGCCCGCGGAGGAGGCGTCGGCGCGGGTGCTGGCGCGGTTCCGCGGGTCGTCGCCCGCGTTGGTGGAGCGCGATCTCGGCAGCGGCCGGGTGCTCATCTTCGCGTCGAGCGCCGATCCGTCGTGGAACGACCTGCCGAGCTACGGCGCCCCCTATGTGCCGCTCATGCATCTGCTCGTCCGCCATGCGACGGGCCGGACGGCGTCGACAGTCACGGCGCTCGTGGGCGAGCCGGTGTCGATGCCGCTGCCGCGGAAGCACGGGACGAAGGCGGTCGTGAGGTGGCCGGGCGGCAAGGCGGAGGAATACGTCGTCGAGCCGTCGCAGCGCGAGCTGCCGATCGAGCGGGCGGCGCGCCACGGCCACGCGAGGGTGACGATCGACGGCGCGGCCGCGGGCGGCTTCGCGGTGAACGTCGATCCGCGCGAGTCGAAGCGGGAGCGGACCACGACGGAGGACGTCGCGAAGGGCTTCACGGCGGAGTCGTACGTGCGGTTCGCGACGTCGCTCGCGGGCCTGGAGCGCCGGGTCGAGAATCTCGGCGGCAGCGTGGACCTCTATCCGGTGTTGATCGCGCTGCTGTTTCTGGTGTTCCTGGGAGAGGCGGTCTACGCCAATCGCGTATGACGCTGGTCTGGAACAATGCGCTGCCCTGGCCGCTGATCGTGCTGATCGGCGTGTTGATCGCCGCCGCGCTTTTCTTCTCGTATCGGAAGCCGCGGCGCGAGATTCCGGCGCCGACGCGGGCGGGGCTGTTCGGGATGCGGATCGTCGTGCTGGCGATCCTGCTGGCGCTGCTCGGACGGCCGACGCTCGAGGGGCGGTCGGCGACGTCGGAGGAGAACCGGATCACGATCCTGGTGGACGCGTCGCGCAGCATGACGGTGCGGGACGAGGGGACGAAGACGCGGATCGAGGCGCTGCGCGAGGCGTGGCAGAAGTCGCAGGGGGCGCTGAAGGAGCTGTCGGCGATCTACCGGATTTCGACGCTGCGGTTCGGGTCGGAGGTCCGCGAGAGCAAGGATTTGGCGTTCGAGCCGACGGACGACCGGACGTCGATCGGGTCGGCGCTCGCGGACGCGGCGGGCCGGACGGGCCCGGGCGCGCTGGAGCACGTCGTCGTCATTTCGGACGGCCAGAACAACGGCGGCCGCGATCCGGTGGGGGCCGCGAAGGCGGTCGACCTGAAGGGGATCCGCGTCCATGCGGTGACGCTCGGGAAGCCGCCGGGAGCGTCGACGGCGCCCCGGGTGATCGCGCGCGGGGCGCACGGTCCCGAGGAGGTGATGACGGGCCGGTCGTTCGAGCTGACGGCGGAGTTCCACGCGACGGCGGGGCAGGGCCAGTACCTGATGGTGGACCTGCTGATCGACGGCGCGCCGGTGGCGACGGAGCAGGCGGCGATCCAGTCGGGGTTGCAGTCGCTGACGGTGCGGTTCACCCATCAGTTCGCGGAGGAGGGGAGCCACCTGCTGGCGTTCACGGCGCGGCCGCTGCAGGGCGAGCAGGTGGCGCCGGACCAGACGGCGTTTCTTCCGATCAAGGTGCGGAAGAAGGTGCTGGAGGTGCTGTACGTCGAGGGGCAGATCCGCGATGAGTTCAAGTACCTCCGACGGTCGCTGTCGAAGTTCAGCGATCTGAAGTTGTCGACGGTACTGACGCAGACGCCGGAGCCGGGCCAGGAGGCGCTGCCGCGGGACGCGTCGGGCTGGATGAAGTACGACGTGGTCCTGCTCGGCGACTTGCCGGCGGCGGCGTTGTCGGAAGGTCAGCGGTCGGGCCTCGAAGAGGCGGTGCGGAAGGGGCTGGGGTTCGTGATGATCGGCGGCTTCGACAACTTCGGGGCCGGCGGCTATGCGGGGACGCCGGTTGCGGATTTGCTGCCGGTGCGGATCGACGCGAAGGAACAGAAGACGGAGGAGTTGTTCGCGGTGGAGCCGACGGGGGCCGGGCTGGAGAGCCCGGTGATGCGGCTGGCGTCGGACCCGGGGAAGAACGCGGAGCTCTGGCGGTCGCTGCCGCGGCTGAAGGGCTACGCGGTGGCGGTCGAGAAGAAGCGGGGCGAGACGGTGCTGGCGCGCGGCCCGGCGGGGGCGGCGATGCTCGTCGCGCAGGAGTACGGCTCCGGCCGGTCGATGGCGTTCATGGCGGACACGACGTGGCGCTGGTGGCGGTCGGTCGGCGGCCGGGAGGACCTGCACAAGCGGTTCTGGCGCCAGCTGGTGTTGTGGCTGGCGCATCGGGATGGGCGGGGCGAGGGGAGCGTGCGGCTGAAGCTGCCGAAGCCGGTCTACGAGCCGGGCGAGGCGGTGCGGATGCGCGCGGAGGTGCTGGACGGCGGCCGCGAGCCGGTGGAGGGCGCGACGCTGCGGACGACGCTGGAGGGCCCGGACGGCAAGAAGATACCGGTGCGGTTGGATCCGGAACCGGGCGGCTACGGCGAGTCCATCACGCCGACGGTGCCGGGGAAGTACCGGATTGAGGTCTCGGCCGAGAAGGAAAAGGTCTCGATGGGCCAGGACGCGGTGGACTTCATGGTTCAGGCGGTAGAGCGCGAGCTGCGCGTCCCGTACGCGAACCTGGAGCTCATGAAGCAGGTTGCAGATGCGGGCCACGGCCGCTGCGTGGATTTGGAGGGCCTGCCGGGGTTGCTGCAGAAGCTGCGCGCCGACTATCGTCCCGTTCGGATTGAGTCCTCGGTATCGAAAGAGCTCTGGAACTCCCCCTGGATTCTGGCTCTCTTCTGGGCTTTCCTAGCCGGCGAGTGGTTCGTGCGCCGCTGGAAGGGCTTCTTCTAGTCGAGGGGACCGCACGTCGTCCGAGGACGTCCCGCAGGAAACCATCGCCCGAGTGGTCGAGCACCACAAGATTGACGGACATGGACGCGATTACTTCAGCCAGGAATCATTTTCAGAACCCTCCAACCCTACTCCTGCTATAGAGCTCCAACAGAGGAGGAGTCATGCATCTGCTTGCAACCCTGTTGCTGACGATGGTCCAGGCCGGCGAGCAGGCTCCGCCGAAGCCCGTCTTCCAGGGGGATTTCTTCGGAGAAATGCCCCGCGCGTTTGGAGTCATCGTCTCCGTGAACGAGAAAGAGCGAA
>Ga0134121_10000391_pt1 | contig 51193 bp, 40 predicted proteins | sample KB301_FD_96463 | JGI IMG/M metagenome (GOLD analysis project Ga0134121, IMG submission 96463) | Terrestrial soil microbial communities without Nitrogen fertilizer from Kellogg Biological Station, Michigan, USA - KB3-0-1 | ecosystem: Environmental > Terrestrial > Soil > Unclassified ...
CGTGCCGCGTGTGTGCACACGGTCCTGCCCTGCCACCGGATAGGAATCGAGTGAGAAGGCCGCGAGCGGATAGGCAGGAACCCCGTGGCGGCCCATCGTGTCGCCCGGGTTCAGCGTGAGTGCGGACACGTTCGCCTGCGGCCACCGCGCCCGAACGGCGTTGAGCACACTCTCCAGGATCGCCGCGTCGCCGAGATTGCCCCAGCCACACGGACTGATGAGCACAATGCTCACCACGCCGCCATCAGCCGCGTGCCGGCGACCAGACGAACCACGGCGGCTGGCCCGCGCCCATCAGGTCGTCGAATCGCTGACGGTCCTTGGCCGTGTCCATCGGCTGCCAGAAGCCATCGTAGGAATAGGCCAGCAGCTTGCGCGCGTCGAGGAGTCGCGCGAATGGTTCCTGCACCAGGTCCTCCCCTTTGCGCAGGTAATCGAAAATCTCCGGGCGAAACACGAAGTACCCGCCGTTCACCCGCAGACCCGAGTGTTCGATGTCCCGAAAACTCGTGACGAGTCCCTGGTCGTCCGCCGTGAGAAAGTGATAACTGAGGCTCGGCCGCACGGCGAGAAAGCACGCCGTTGCCTGCGATGCCTCGAACGCACGCACTTGATCCGGCAGCGGCAGATCGGTCAGACCGTCGGAATAGTTCGCGAGAAACATCGGCTCGCCATCGAGATGCTCGCGCACCGCCAGCAACCGCTCCCCAACGGTGGAATTCAGTCCCGTGTCGATGAAGGTGATCCGCCACTCGTCGATATCCGATGACAGCAACTGGCGCCGCCGCCCGCCGTCCGTCAGCACGAAGTCGTTCGTGACGTACTCTTCGTAATTCAGGAAATAATGCTTGATGAGGTCCCCGCGATACCCGAGACACAGGATGAAATCGGTGTGTCCGAAGTGCGCGTAGTACTTCATGAGGTGCCAGATGATGGGACGGTATCCCAGCGGCACCAGCGGCTTCGGCACGTTCTCGGCCTGCGTGCGGATCCGCATGCCGAGTCCTCCGCAAAAGAGGACCACCTTCATCGATCATCTCCTGCGTGCACGTTGTGCTTTCGTTGCTCGTCGGAGCGCCACCGCAACGCCTGGTCGAGCCGCCCGGTGGCCAACAGGTGCTGAATGTAACGGATGCGAAAGAACGCGTCGGGGATCGTCATGCCGCGCCGCACTCCGGCCGTGTGCATCGCGTCACACAGCTCGGCAATGCCGCGCTCCACCGTCCACTGCGGCTCGAATGACGGCACGGCGCGCATGAGCTTGGTGCAATCCACGCGATAGCAGCGGGGATCAGGGCCGCCGCCCGGCGCGTAGCGGACAACGCTGCCCGGCACGCCGGCGGCGACCAGATCGGCGATCGTGCTCACGCGCAGGTTGTCCTCGTTGCGGCCCACATTGAACGCTTCGTTGTGCACGGCCGCGCGCGGCGCGGCGAGCACCGCGATCACCGCGCGCGCGATGTCCTCGACGTGCACCAGTGGCCGCCACGGCGTGCCGTCGCTCTCGACGCGCACGTCGCCCGACGTCACCGCATGCGCCACCAGGTTGTTGACGACGACGTCCGCGCGGAGCCGCGGCGACACGCCATAGGCAGTCGCATTGCGGAGAAACACCGGACTGAACGCGTCGTCCGCGAGGAGACGGACGTCCTGCTCGACACGCACCTTCGATTCGCCGTACGGCGTGATCGGATGAAACGCGGCGTCCTCCGTGAGTAACGCATCTCCGGCGACGCCGTAGAGACTGCACGACGACGCAAACACCCACCGCGGCACGCCGGCCTCTTTCGCCGCCTGGGCGAGGCGGACAGATGCCGCATGGTTGATGTCGAACGTGAGCGCGGGGTTCAGGTTCGACAGCGGATCGTTGGAGAGCGCGCCGAGGTGCACCACCGCGTCGAATCCTCGAAGCGCTGACGGTCGCACATCGCGCAGATCGGTGCGCAGCGCGGGCACGTCACGCGTAGCCGGCCCGAACGTGCACGCCTCGAAGTAGTACGTGTCGAGCCCCGTGACATCGTGTCCGGCGCGCTGCAGCATGGGAGTCAGCACCGCGCCGATATAGCCGTTGTGTCCGGTGACGAGGACCTTCACGGCGTTACCGGTGCGCGCGCGAGCAGATCCGCGTCCTCGAGTGCCGCGGCGGCTGCACGCAGTGTCGCGAACGGGAGTCCCGAACGATTCGCAATATCCAGCAGCGAATGGCCGCCGTCCGACTGGTTGAGGATCCACAGCATCGCGAGCTCGGCCTCGCGTGGCGCTTTCCCGCCCACGGTGCCGTACAACCCGCGGCGCCCGAGCTGCGGCTCGCCGTAGGGCTGCCGGTTCACATACCGCACGTCGTGCTCGAGGATTTCGATGATCGACAGCGCGAGCGAGAGCGAGTCTTCGAGGGCGCCCGCGTGGACGAATGCCGTGTCATCAGCCGACGTGTGGTATTCCGGGTACGCTCCGTTCGGCGTCCGCATGAGACATCCCACCGGAAGATCGAATCCGGGCGAGCAGTATTGGCGTTCGTCGTACCCGAAAGGCGTGAAGTCCCTGATCGCGCTGCTGTCGCCGCCCCGTGCACTGATCACGTGCTCCGCCGCGCGGTCGACCAGGGCATTCCCGCGCCTGCTCCGCTTGTACGTGGGAGCGCCGGCGTCGCCGAGGCAGCTCAGGACCAAGCCGTGCCGGACGCGCGCCGCCGCGTCGGGATTGCGCGCGAGCCAGGTGATGGAGCCGATGGTCCCGGGAATGAAGAGCACGCGCACGCCGTGGCGCCGCGCCGAACCGGCAAGGCGCGCCGCGAGGTGCACGGCGACCGCGATTCCCGACAGGTTGTCGTTCGCCAGCGACGGGTGGCAGCAGTGGCAGGAAAGCAGGATCTCATCCGTCGTCGCTCCCGGAATGAAGAGCTCACCATACGTGAGATGCCCCGGCGCGAGTGACGCGTCGATGCACACGTCATACTCACCGTCGGGAAGGCTCATGAGCGTGCGGTGGTCCACGCAGAATCCCCACGTCCGCTCGTAGTACGACGTGCGATACGGGATCCAGTCGGGACGGTCGGGTAGCGAGTGCAGGTGACTCCTGAGCGCGGCGAGCGGCATGCGCTCGCGCACCGGCACGCTGTACCCCACGAGGTGAAGGTTGTGACGCGCGAAGTCGATCACGCGGTCGCCGCGTGCGTTCGCCACCCACGCGTCGCGCACATTCCATTCGTCGGGCACGGTCCAGTCCAGGACCCTGGTCCCGCTCGGCACTTCATGCAGCGCGATCGGAATGCGCTGCTGGATGCGCGACAGCGTCTCGCGCATGCCGCCGCCGGTGATGCTCCGGCAGATGGGAAACAGCTCGCGCACGAACGCGTGCATTTCCGCACCCGCGCCGCCGACCGGAGCGTCGAATGGACTCATTGCCGCCGGGCCGGAAAGTCGGGATACGATGCGTCGCGCTCACTCATGAACGGCGACGTGACCGGCCAGGCAATCCCGAAGGCTGGGTCGTTCCACCGTGCCCCCCGCTCCGAGCCGGGCGCGTGCGGAACGGACATCTGATACATCACGTCCACGTGATCCGACAGCGTGACGAACCCGTGCGCGAAGCCGCGAGGAATGTAGACGGCCCGCAGGGAATCGTCGGCGAGCTCGATCCCGAAATGGTGGAGATACGTCGGCGAATCGGCGCGCAGGTCGACCATGACGTCCCAAATCCGGCCGCGTGTGCAGCGCACCAGCTTCGTTTCCGCGTGCGGCGCCTCCTGCCAGTGCAGGCCGCGGAGCGTGCCGCGCCGGGGCGTGCGCGACACGCTGCATTGGGCGAGCTCGCCGTCGAGACCCCGGTCGGCGAACAATCGGCCGTCCCACGCGCGTGCAAAGAACCCGCGCGAATCCTCGTGGCGGTCGAGGTCCACGACCCAGGCACCGTCGAGCGGCGTCGGCGTGAAGATCACGGGAAGCTCACAGAATGCGCGGGAACGGAATGGGCACGATGAACCTCGCGCCCCACTCACGAACGAACGCCAGCTGCGTCACGATCTCGTCCGTCAGGTTCCAGGGCAGGATCAGGACGAAATCGGGCCGCGCTTCCCGCAGACGATCCGGGTGGAGGATCGGAATGTGCGTCCCCGGAAGGAACTTGCCCTGCTTGTGCGGATTGCGGTCGACGGTGAAATCCACGAAGTCCGTGCGAACGCCGCAGTAATTGAGGAGCGTGTTGCCCTTCCCCGGCGCGCCGTACCCGACGATGCGCTTTCCGTCGCGCTTGATCCGCGTCAGGAGCTCGAGCAACGCGCGCTTGGTTTCACGGACGCGTTCGTCGAACCCGCGGTAGTACGCGATGGTCGCAACGCCGAGCGTGGACTCGCGCGAACGCACGGCGGCGACGCGGGGTGATGCGTCGCCGGCGATCGCTTGGTGCCGGACGTGCACGCGCAAGGACCCGCCGTGTGTCGGCAGATCATCGGCATCCGTGACCGCCAGGCCGTGCGCCGCGAGCACGTGCTCGGCGCTGTGGAGCGAGAAGTACGAAAAGTGTTCGTGATAGATCGTGTCGAACTGCGTTTCGTCGATCAACCGGTCGAGCCGCGGAAACTCGATCGTAAGCGTGCCGTCCGGCGCGAGCAATTCCGCGAGACCGGCCACGAAGTCGTTGAGATCGTCGACCTGGGCGAGCACGTTGTTCGCGACGACGAGATCGGCTCGTTCACCGCGCTGCGCAAGGCGCCGCGCGAGATCGCGGCCGAAGAACTCGACGAGCGTGCGCACGCCGCGCTCTTCCGCCACGCGCGCGACGTTCGCCGCGGGCTCGACACCGAGCGCGGGAATGCCTCTCGCGACGAAGTGCTGGAGGAGGTAGCCGTCGTTGCTGGCGACTTCGACGACCCGGCTCTGCGGCGTCAGGCGCAGCTCCGCGATCATGCGATCGGCGTAGGCGCGTGCGTGCGCCAGCCACGAGTCCGAGTACGACGAGAAGTAGGCGTACTCGCCGAAGATTTCCTCGCGCGGGACGTACGCATTCAGCTGCACGAGAAAGCACCGCCCGCAGACCCAGACACAGAGCGGGTAGAACGGCTCCATGGCATCGAGATCCGCGTCGGCGACGTAGCTCTCGCAGAGCGGCGACATGCCGAGGTCGACCACCCGTTCGGTCAGACGCGTCCCGCATGCCCGGCACGTTCCGCGCTCCATATCAGTTACGCCGGCGGAACACGGGTTGCGTGGGACCTCCGGCCAGGAGCGCATCGACACCCTCGTTCAGCGCGCGCGCGTACACCGCGAGCGCGCCGGCCACGGCCTCGACCGTCGCGTCGATGTCTGCGTCGGTGTGTGCCGCGCTGACCACGAACGAAGGCCCGATCACGCCTCGCGCGATGAGCTCCTGCATGAACAGCGCGCGCAGCGCCGGAGATGGAACGCCCGATGCATCCGCCGTCCGGAACACGAGATTCGCCGGGTGCCCCGCAACCGTGAAGGCGCGGTCGAGGCCCGCGCTCCGCGCTACCTGCTCGACACCCTCACGCAACCGAAGTCCCTGCCGCCGGAGCGTCGCGATGACGTCCTCATCGCGGTATACCCGCATGGTCTCGAGCGCGGCCGCGAGTCCCGAATGATCCGCGCCGTGCGTCGTCGACAGAAGAAACACGCGGTCACGATCATGGTGTAGCCCGCCGAGCTGCATGATGTCGCGCCGGCCGACGAGCGCGGACGCCGCAAATCCGTTGGCCATGCCTTTGCCGAATGCCGAGAGATCCGGAGAGAGGTCGTAGCAGCACTGCGCGCCGCCGGTGTGCCACCGGAATCCCGTGATCATCTCGTCGAGCACGAAGACGGTTCCGGATGCGCGGCAGAGCGCCTGCACGCCGGCGAGATACCCCGCGAGGGGCGGCGTTGTCGTTTCCGCTTCCATGACGACACACGCAATGCGCCCGGGGTGCTCGGCGAAGACGCGGCGCAGGTCCTCGATGTCGTTATAGCGAAACTTCACCGTGCGCGCGCGCTCAGCATCAGGAACGCCCGCGTTCATTGGTGTGGTGCCGATGAACCAGTCATCGACGGAGAAGAACGGGTGGTCGCCGCAGATCGCGACCATTTCTCTGCCGGTGTAGGCACGCGCGAGCTTCACCGCCGCGGTGGTCGCATCGGAACCGTTCTTTGCGAACTTCACCATCTCTGCCGACGCGACGAACGACTGCAGCATTTCGGCGGTCTCGAGCTCGAGCGTCGAGGGCCGCGTGAAGTTCAGTCCGCGCTGAATGGCGTCGACGACCGCCGCGTTCACGCGCGCGTGCGCGTGTCCGAGCGTCACGGCGCGCAACCCCATTCCGTACTCGATGTACTCGTTGCCGTCGCGATCCCACACACGACAGCCCGCGCCGCGCACCAGGAACGGCGGCGCGCTCGCCGGATACTGGTCGTCTCCCTTCGAGTAGGTGTGTGCGCCGCCGGGGATGACCTCATGCGCCCGCTTCTGGAGCGCTCGCGTCTCGGCGGTGATGTCGCGCATATTTGTCATCGTCGGTTCAGACAATATGAGTGACCCATAGCGTCACGGCGCGAGCCGCGTCACCGGAGACGCCCAAAGAAGGCTATGACGCGCCGCAGTAACCGATACCACAGCAGTTTTGTGACCTACGGTGGTGCGCTGGCGCACGGAACTTCTACGAAAATGCCCAGTGTGTTGCGCCGACCGCACTTTCTGCTGCGGCGACGCGACATCTGCGACGGAAGTGTCACGAAGCAATACCGGGACCATGACTCCTAACATATTGAGAATAAACAACTTATACTGTTGTGCCAGGTTGGGAGGAACTAGCACGATAGGTGCGTTGTGGCCCCCGTACCAAGGTGTCCATAGGCCGCTATATTCACGGGCCGAGTTATTCGACCGTCTCACCGAACCAAATGTCCACAATCGGCTCCGCGCAGCAAAAGCTCGAACCACTTATCAACGCGACTCGCGCTCCGCTCGCAACGCGAACGGAAGCGCAGCCCGCGCCGGATACAGTGGTGTCGTTCGACACGCGCGACGAGTTCGAACCTGGATATCGCTCGGAGCTTGCTAACAGAATCATGAACGTGGCGGTCGCATCGATCGCCTTGTTGATTGTCAGCCCGATTCTCATTGCCTGCGCCATCCTCATCAAACTGACGTCGCGCGGACCGGTGTTCTATCGGCAGGTTCGCATCGGCATCGACCAGCGATGGAAGAGCGCGACCAAGGAAGACGATCGGCGTCTTCGCGACCTTGGCGGACGCGCCTTCACGATCTACAAATTCCGTTCAATGTACGTGAACGCGGAGCAGTGCAGCGGCGCCGTGTGGGCCACGCGAAACGACTGCCGCGTCACGCCGATCGGCAAATTCATCCGCAAGTGCCGCATCGACGAGATTCCGCAGCTCTTCAATGTGATCAAGGGTGATATGAACATCGTCGGACCGCGTCCCGAGCGGCCCACGATCTTCGCGCGGCTGTGCGAGTCCATCGTCGAGTACCCCATTCGCCAGCGTGCGAAACCTGGGATCACGGGCTGGGCGCAGATCAACCACAGCTACGACGCCACCATCGACGATGTCCGCACGAAGGTCCGCTACGACCTCGAATACCTGCAGCGGCACGGGCTCGCGGAAGATCTCCTGATCATGGCGCGAACCCTCCCAGTCATGATCTTCGGTCGCGGCGCCGTTTAAACGGTGGCTGAGCCGAAGGCGAGCGGCCCTGGCAGCGATGCCGGGGCCGCTTTGTTTTTGTCAGGCGCTCCGGCGGGCCGAGCCGCGCTGCGAGCGCGACAGCTGGATCAGATCCAGCGTGCGGGTGACCGCTGCGTCCCAGGAGAATAGCTCCGTCGCGAGCTCATGCGCCCCGGCGCCCAGCACACGCCGGATCGGCTCCTGCGACACGAGCGTGTGCATGGCGGCGGCGAGTGCTTCGGGATTCCGCGGCTCGCACAGCCAGACATTGTCGCCGTGCACGAACGGCGTTTCGAGGAGCGGTCCCCGCGTCGTGATCACCGGAAGCCCGTGAGACGCCGCGGCAGAAAAGGTGCTGTTGTTGAGCTGAATGCCGCGATCGAACGGAAGCACGCAGACGTCGGCCGCCCACATGTAAAGGCTGCCCTCTTCGCCGTCCGGCGACGTCGCGCCGGTCCACGTGATCCTGTCCGCCACGCCGAGCCGCGCGGCCTGCTCGTGCAGGGCGCTCTTGTAATTGATGCTATGGCTGTTGGGTCCGCCGGAGAACACGTGCTCGAGGATCGCGCCTGCAACAATGAGACGCACCCGCGGTTCGGCGCGCGCCACGAGCTGCAGCGCGTCGATCAGCGTTTCGACGCCCTTCCCGGGATAGATGTAGCCATAGTAGAGCAGCAGAATCTCGTCGTCGCGCGCTCCGAGCATGCGGCGGCCGCGTTCCCGCGCGCGCCCGCCGTCCGGCGGCACGATGCGCATGAGCGGGGGCGGCGGAATCGTGGAGATCCGTTGTGTGACCGGCGGCCAGTGCTCCACCAGCGCGAGGCGGTGTGGCTCGTTCAGCGCGATGACCTGATCGCTGTCCCGGAGGAGCGTGCCGAACTCGTAACTCGAGCTCCGCGAGCCGATGAGCGTCGCAACGCCTTTGCGAATGATCCGGTGGGTCAGTGAATGATCGTGTGGCTCGGTGCCGGCATGCTCGAACTGCGTGACCGTCACGGCGTGGGGAACCACGGCGCGCACGATGGTGGGCAGAAACGTCATCATCGCATGGGACCTGTACATCGTGCTCAGAAACAGGAACACGACGGCATCGGGCGACGTGCGGCGCAGAAACCGGACCAGGCGCGGCAGCGATGACCACGACCAGCTGGGCATGTCCGCGTGAATGGTGAACGTGGGATCGCTGGCGTGGCCCGTGATCTGCGACGTCAGCACGTGCGTCTCGAGGCCGCGCCGTGCCATGGCGCGGGCCAGGTGCAGTGCGTGGCCGGCCTCGCCCGACTGAATGGGCGGAAAGTCGGCGCAGATGATCGCAATTCGCCGGAGGCCCGCGAGACCGCCGGCGGCCACGCCAGGACTGGTCAACCGCGGCCTCCGCGTGCGCTCATACGTTCGAGTATTGATTCCGGCGAATGACCTGATAGCCCTTGAGCAGCTCCGCGATCCCGGCGTCCAGGCCCACGGTCGCGCGGAAGCCCGTGCTCTCGATGCGCGCGTTGCTCACCACATAGTTGCGCTTGTCCGGATCCTCGCCGATTTCCGCTGCTGTGAAATAGAAGTCCGGGACGTGTCGCTTGATGACTTCGCACAGCTCCCACTTGCTGATGTTGGCGTCGCTCAGGCCGACGTTGTACGGCCGCCCCTTCATGCGGTCGTAATTATCCAGCGCGTGGATGAACGAGAGCGCCGCGTCGCGCACGTGCAGGTAATTCCGCTTGAAATGCGGCTCGAACAGCACGATGAACCGGTCATTAACGGCCCGATACACGAAGTCGTTGACGAGCAGATCGAGCCGCATCCGTGGGCTCACGCCGAACACCGTGGCAAAACGAAACGTGACGCAGTCGCCGCGCTCGAGCAGGTAGGATTCGAGCTCCACCTTGAGCCGGCCGTACAGCGAGATCGGGCGAAGCGGCGTGTCCTCGTTGCACTCGACGTCCTTTTCCCCGATCCCGTACCCGCTGTTCGTCGAGGGAAACACGAGCAGCTGGTTCTTGCCCTTCGCCTCGGCGATGGCACGGACCGCGTCACGATTCACCGCGGTGGCGGTCTGCGGTTCTCGCGCGCAGATCGGGGCGCCCGTGAGGCACGCGAGCGGAAGAATCGCGTCGAACTTCGGCACGAGATCCAGAATCCGCTTCGTATCACGGACGTCGGCGCGGATGATGGACAGCCTGGGATGATGCGCGCAGTCGAGCAGCGACGCCTGGCCGTACGTGAAGCTGTCCACCGCCGTAACCTCGTCGCCCCGCGCCAGCAGCATCGGAACAAGCACCGCACCGATGTACCCCCCGCCCCCCGTTACCAGAATTCGCATAGAAAAGGAATGTTGAACCGGTTAGCGATGCGTTAGCGAGCGTTAGCGATGCTCGCGAAATGCCGCGATCCGCTGCGACGAGCGTTGCTCTTCTTCCGCGAGGTAGTCCGCCTCGCGGTCGAAGAAAATGATCTGGCTTCCCGACGATTCGAAGCGGAACGGCACGTGGATGAGGCCGTCGAGCGCCTCCCGCACCGCTGCGCGCCGGTCCGGCGGCACGAACAGCAGCAGAAACCCTCCGCCACCGGCCCCGATGAGTTTGCCGCCGAGCGCCCCCGCGCCGCGCGCCTTGGCGTACATCGCGTCGACTTCGGCATTGGACACGGCGTCACTGAGGCTGCGCTTGGCCTCCCACGCCTCGTGCAGCAACGTCCCGAATGCGGTGAGGTCGCCGGTGCCGCTCACGATCGCCAGACCCTCGTCCACCAGCTCCTTCATGAAACGCAGCTGCCGGCGCTTGTCGTCGAGGCTCGGCACGAACGAATCGGCGATGTTCGACGCGGTGCGAATGATCCCGGTATAGAACAGCATCATGTGCGACTCGAGCTCCTGCTGCCGCGACGTCGCAAGCGTCACGGGGCGCACGGAGATGTCGCCGTTCTGCATGAAGTTGATGTGATTGAAACCGCCGTACGCCGCCAGCACCTGGTCCTGCGACCCGACCGTTTCCTTCAGAATCTCCTGCTCGAGCTGGATGCTCTCCGTCGCAAGCTGGTGCTTGCCACACATGCGGCCGAGGAGTGCATGCATGCCGTGCAGGAGCCCCACGGTGAACGCGGAGCTCGAGCCCATCCCGCTCCGTGCGGGGATGTCTCCGTCATGGTGAATCTCGACGCCGCGCGACACACCGAGAAACCGCAGGACCTCGCGCACGGAAGGATGCTTGATCTCGTCGAGCGTGTGGCAGTACTCCATCTTCGAATAGACGATGCAGTACTTGTGCTCGAAGAACGGCGGCAGGTACCGGCACGTGATGTAGCAGTACTTATCGATCGTGGTCGCGAGCACCGCGCCGCCGTGCTTGCGGTACCAGCTGGGGTAATCCGTGCCGCCGCCGAAAAACGACACGCGAAACGGCGTGCGACTAATGATCATTGCGCGGCCCCGTTGCCGAAGAGCTCCTGCTCCACGAGATCGCACACGATGTGCTCGATGGCGAGGTGCGACTCCTGAATGTGCTGCGTGTTCGCGCTCGGCACGGAGATCGTGACGTCGGCAACGTCGCGCAGCTTGCCCCTGTTGCCCGCGAGACCGATGGTGCGCATGCCGATCTCCTTCGCCGCGGCCATCGCGAGCATGACGTTCGGCGACGACCCGCTCGTGCTGATGCCGAGCAGCGCGTCGCCGGGCCGGCCGAGGGCGCGCACCTGGCGCTCGAAAATGCCTTCAAAGCCGATGTCGTTGCTGAACGCCGTGAGGAATGACGTATCCGTCGTGAGCGCGACCGCGGGCAACCCGGGGCGTTCGAACTCGCGCGTCAGCCGGCTCACGAATTCGGCCGCCACGTGCTGGCAATCCGCGGCGCTGCCCCCGTTGCCGCACAGATAGAGGCGCCCGTGTGCGCGAAACGTCGCGGCGATCAGCCGTGCCGCGTCGAGAATGGATGGAATGCACGTATCCGCCACGGCGCGTTTGACATCCGCGCTGCCGCGCAAGTGGGCGAGCGCCCGATCCGAGAATTCGCGCGTCATGCGCAGGTCAGTCGTCCGAAGGGTGATAGTCGGAAAAAAACTTCTCCGCATCCGCGTACGACTCGGGCGTGCCGATATCGATGAACGGACCCGCTGAACGATACGCGAAGAACTGGTCCCCCAGCCACCGCGGAAACGCGTCGCGTTCCAGCGACACCGCGGGCCCGACGGGAATCCGCTCGATGAGCGGGCGGCTGATGAGGTACAGCCCCGCGTTGATCCATCCCTTGCCCCGCCCCGCCACTTTTTCCTCGAAACCCTGCACGCGGTTGTTCGCCCCCAGCGTCACACTCCCGAAACGGCCCGCATCGGCGACGCTCGTCACCATGATCGAAACGTCGGCGTGGCGGCGGTCATGCGCGCGCGCAAAGTCCCGCAGGTCGGCGTTGCAATACGAATCCCCGTTCACGACGAGCACGGGGTCCGACCGCAGCATCGGAAGCGCACGGCGAAGCGCGCCGCCGGTACCAAGCGGCGCGGGTTCTCGCGAGTACGTGAGCGACATCCCATCAAACGACGTCCCGAACGCGGATTCGATCTGGTCGCCGAGATGGCCGGTGCACACCACGGCATGCGGCACGCCGGCGCCCTGCGCCTGCGAGAGGAGCCACGCGAGAAAGGGACGGCCATTGACCGGCGCCAGCGCCTTCGGCCGGTCGGCCACGACGGCGCGCAGCCGCGTGCCCAGGCCTCCGGCCAGAATCGCGACCGTGACATTCGCGAGCGGTCGTTCGTGGTCCATCAGGGTGACGTCCTCATTCGGGAAGGTTCAGGCACGCGCGGCAAGGGCCTGATAATCGGTCTTGTCCGTCGACGTCTGCGGCATGTCGTCGAGATACGTGAAGCGGTCGGGCGCCATGTACCGCGGGAGCGCGTCGACACAATAACGCTTGAGATCCACGATTGACGGACGCTCCGCCGATCGCGCAACGAGAAACGCGTGAATCTGGACGCCCGACGCCTCGTCGGGTTTCGCGACCACGGCCACGCCGCCAATGGCGGGGTGACGAGCGAGGCCGGCTTCGATTTCGCCAAGCTCGATCCGGTACCCGCGTCGCTTCACCATGCGGTCGCGCCGGCCGTGAAAAAGGAGGACGCCCTTCGCGTCCTCGGACACGATGTCTCCGGTGCGGTACCACACGGTGCCCGAGGGGTCGGCCACAAACGCCTGCGCGTTGCGCTCGGGGAGATTCCAGTACCCGGACATCACTCCCGGACCCGTCATCAGCAGCTCACCGCGTTCGCCGGCCGGGACGGTCACGCCGTCGAGCGAGATCCGCGACGAATAGTGCGCGCACGGCGCGCCAATGGGGAGCGCCTCCGTGCGGTCCGCCGGAAACGGCTTCGGCACCTCGTACCACGTGCAGACGTTGGTTTCCGTGGGGCCGTAGAGATTGAAGAATCGCGGGTGCGGCCACCGCGCGAGAATCTTTCGAAGCCGCGGGATCGGAAACACCTCCCCGGCGAAATGCACGATACGAAGCGACGAGCAGTCGCGGCGGTCCAGCCGACCGTGTTCTTCGAGCAACGACAGGATCGACGGCGTCGAGTACCAGATCGTGAGCCGTTCGCGCTCGATGAGCTCGGCGAGGCGGCCCGGATCCTTCCCCAGATCCTCACCGATCAGCACGACACGCGCGCCGTGCTTGAGGCTCACGTAGAGGTCGTGAATCGAGAGGTCGAAATGGAACGGTGCGTGCGACGAAAACCGGTCGTTTTCGTTCGGCTGGAACGTGATGGAGCACCAGTCCACGAAGGCACGCGCCGCGCGGTGCGACACCACGACGCCCTTTGGATTCCCGGTCGAGCCCGAGGTATAGAGCAGGTACGCGGGCTCGCCGGGGTCCGGCGCCGCCGGCGTCGACTGCGGCGGCGCGCCAAGGACGTCGAGCCAGGACTGCACGCCGTGGCCACCACCGGCGCCGTCGAGCTCGACGATGACGGGGCGCGCCTCGGTCCGCGAGAGCTGTTCGGCGAGCGCGGGCGCGAATTCCCGCGTCGTGACGACAACGCGCACCGCGCAATCGCTCAGGATGAACGCCGCGCGCGCGGGGGGAGACCCGGGGTCGACGGGGACGTACGCGGCGCCTGCGGCAAGCGCCCCGAGAATGCACGCCACGCTGTCGATGGTTTTTGGCAGGTACACGCCGACCCGGTCGCCGGCCACGACGCCTGACGCCTTGAGCGCACCGTGCACGTGGTCGACCAGCGCGCGCATCTCCGCATACGTGAGCGACGAACCGTCGGGCTCGGCCGCTGCCACGCGATCGGGCCACCGCGCGCTCGCGGCGAAAAACACTTCATGGAGAACACCCGTACTCATTGCTCGCCGTGCTCCAGATTCGCCACAGTCCTGCCAGGCACGACACCGAGGCCGATAAGTCCCGCTCCGAGACACTCCTCCAGCCGCCGATGGCCCGCCGGGTTCGGGTGCGCGTCCGTGCGCGACAGGCGGAACTGATCCTGCGGCGCCCCGTCCCATGCGCCGCCGCAATCGATGAACGGCAGGCCCTGCGACGCCGCAGCACGCTCGGTGGTCGCGAGATTTCCGGACGACCGTTGTCCCGGCGAACGGATGCCGAGCACCACGACGCGCGCCTGTATGGAGGACGCAAGCGTCTTCGCCCGCATGAGCGCGCGCACGGCGATCTGCTCTTCAATCGGGCGCAGCTCGCGAAGATCACCCGCGTCCGTCGGCGTGACGCCCACGCCGGCCATGAGCCGAACGATGGACGAGTCCGCAACGACGGCGGACCCGTCCGCGCGCGCGGTGCGGCGCATCGTGAGCTGCATCAGCGAGAGATCCTCCGCATGCACCGTGAACACGACGAGGTCGGGCCGGAACCGCAGTGCTTCCGCCGCGAAGCGGTCCACCGCGCGAATCAGCGGCTCGCCGTGCGCGCCGAAGTTGAGAACCTCCACGCGCGAGGACGCCCGTTCCGCCGCCGAATCCAGACGGCGCTCGAGCAGCGCGGAGTAGGTCTCGTCATCGGCGACTCCCCAGCCCATGGTCTGCGACGGACCCATTACCGCGATCCGGAAGGTGTGCTCGGGGTGTTCGAGAGCATACTCGTGGCCGCGAAAGCCCCACGAGTTCGTGGTGAACCGCGCGCCATGAAACAGAATCGATACGTTCGGCGCCATGTCGTGCAACAGAAAGTCCTGGCGCGGAACGTACAGCGGCGTGGACTCGACAATGACAGTCGGGACAATCGGTCGCCACGGCGTGTACGGACTCTCTTTCGCGGGATCGTTCAGCGCTTCGTAGTACCCTGCCACGTCCAGACCGACACGGACCAGCGGATCACCGATACCCTGCGCGTGCTGAACGAGCGACCGGGCGCGCCAGGGCAGCCGCTGCTGCACCGCGGGAACGCTCACCGCGAGCAGCGCAGCGATCAGGGCCACACGCCGCCCGGCATTGATGAGCGTTCCGCGCCACGGAAGCGGCGATGTCCGCGGCGCGGCCAGGGTCGGCGCGCCCCACCCGTAGCCTGCCACCGCAATCCCGGCCGCAATCAAGCCGGCAAGAGCCAGCCAGGTCGCTGGCGTCGAGTACGCGGCGCGGCTCCAACGGTACGCCCAGTTGCTCCACGTCTCGGCGTTCCACACCGACCAGAGCACGACGATGGCAACGAACGTGCCCACGGTCTGCAGCGCCCGCCGCGCGCTCCACGAGCGGTCCGTGCGCGCCGTGCGCCGCGGTGCGCGCGCCTCGCGCAGTGTGGCGAGCACGACCAGCACCGCGAAGACGCCCCAAAAGGCCGCGTCGCGCGCGTTGAAGAGGCTTTCGCCGCGGATCCAGTAGAACTGGTAGGCGTGCAGCAACCACGTTGCCACGAACACGACGATCGTTCCGCCGGCCAGCGCGACCGTGTTGCCGACACGGCGCAGGCGAAAGAAGCTGGGATAGTACACCAGCTTCATCATGAAATCCTTCCAGTAGATGTTGATGCGGCGCCAGAAGTCGGTGAAACTCGACGCGAGATAGTACAGATGGTGCGTGTCGGGCAGGCGAAACCCGAAGAGGTGGAGCACGCCCACGATCAGATGAAACTGCCCCGACACCCGCAAATAGAGCAGGAACGTGGCGACCAGGTATTGGACGAGCTGCGCGAGGTCGTTGACGTACAGGCCGTTGATCGCCAGATCGAACGTCACGAGCTGATAGAGCACGAGGTGCAGCAGGCCGCGCAGCATCAGCTCCACGCCCCGCTCGTAGATCGCAAACCGTTCCGCGTCGAACGCCGTACGCGTGAACGTGCGATAGTCGACCACGGGGTAGAGCGGAAAACACACGTTCGGAAGCATGAAGAAATACGCCGCGCCCCACACTGCGCCTCGCGGCGCGTCGTCGTGCCGGGCCGCGTGCAGGTACAGCGCGATCCGGAACATGAACATCGACGCGAGCACCGGCCACACGCGACCGGGTATGCCGTGAACGAGACGCCCAGACCGCACGAGCATGAGCGCGGCGGCGATCGCGAGCAGGAGCGCGACGCGCCACCGAAACGCGACCGGGAGGTGGCACACCGCGATGAGCGTCGCGCCCGCCCCGAGCACCGCGGCGCCTGCCCTTGGGCCGAGAATGACGACCACCGACGCCATCGACACGAGCGCGAAGAACCCGAGACGGTAGCGCATCGGCAGCAGCGCGTGGACCACGAACGCACCCAGCGTGAACAGCAGGAGCCGGTACACCGCCTGATTCTCGATTCCGAACGCGCGAACCAGGAGCACGACGCCGGCGACTTCCGCGGCGATCAGGCCGATTCTTGCGTATTCGTCGCGGCGGAAGGGCTCCGCGGCGGCCGCTTCGCTCACAATCCGAGACTCCGCGCAATCAGGTTGCGCTGAATGTCCGATGTGCCGGAATAGAGCGTCGAGCCAATCGCGTCACGGAGATCCCGCTCCGCCTCGTACTCTACGGTGTACCCGTAGCCGCCGCGGATCTGCACGGCGTCGAGTGCGGACTGCTGCCACGCCTCGCTGATGACGAGCTTCGCAATCGCCGCCGCCGGCGCCGGATCGACGTTCTCTTGCTTGGCCCAGACCGCGCGATAGAGCGCGAGTCGTGCGTTTTCGAGGCGCACCTTCATCCCGACGAGGCGATGCTGCACGGACTGCAGCGTCGCAATCGGGTGCCCGAACTGCGCCCGGCTCCGCGCGTAGGCGATCGCGTCGTCCAGCTGGCGCTGCATCGACCCGACGGCGCCGGCGAGAATGCACGCCCGCTCCCACTCCATGGAATCGTTGAAGACCGTCGCGCCGCGTCCTTCGCGGCCGATGCGGTTGGCCGCCGGAATGCGGCAGTCCTCGAACACGAGCTCGGCCATCGGGGACGTGCGGAGTCCCATCTTGTGGATCTCGCGCCCGACGCGAAACCCGGGTGCGCCGCGTTCCACGACAAATCCCGTGATTCCGAGCACGCCCTTCTCGGGAGCGATCGTGGCGAACACCACGAACACATCGGCGACGGGCGCCTCGCTGACGAACGTCTTGGTGCCGTTCAGCACGTACGAATCACCATCAGGTGTCGCGCGCGTCCGCAGGCTGAACGCGTCGGAGCCCGAGTCGGGTTCCGACATGCCGTGCGCGCCGATGCGCGTCCCGTCGCACAACGCCGGCAGGATGCGGCGTTTGAGCTCGTCCGACCCGAACCGGTAGATGGGCATCTGGACGCTCCACATCTGGGCCGCGAGCCCGAACAACAGCCCGTTGTCGCGGCACACCGTGCCCAGCGCTTCCATCGCACAGACGGCCGCCATGGCGTCGAGCCCGCCGCCGCCGTACTCCTCGGCAAACGGAATGCCCTGAATGCCGAACGCCGCGCACTGCTCCCACAAGGCCCGCGAGAACTCGTTCTTCGCGTCGCGCGCGGCGACGTCATCATTCAGCGCGCCGCGCGCAAACCGCACGACGGCATCGCGCAACGCGTGTTGTTCCGGCGTCCAGGCAAACTCCACGGCGGATCGCTCCGTTAGTGCGGCGCCGGCCCCGGTCGGCGAATGGTCATTTCGCCAGTTTCGCGCGGACGACGGTGTCGATGGATTGCAGCGAGTCGAAATGCCCCGGGTCCACTTCGTGGGCCTCGAACTCGACACCGAATGTCTGCTCGAGAAACGCGACGAGGTCGAGGAGCGCGAGGGAGTCCAGGATGCCGCCGGTGACCAGCGGCGTCGTCGGCGTCAGGCGCGCCGGATCCTCGCCCACCAGGAACCGTTCCAGGATGAAGCTCTTCACCGCGGGCATCACGGCCGGGTCGGTCATGCGTCGTCTCTGCGAAGAAGTACCATGCCAGTGTATCAGCGTGCGGTCGACACCGGCGCGAGCCGCTCGAGCAGGCTCTCGCACACGCGTTTGACCTCGTCGCGGGTCAGCGACGCCGACGTGGGAAGATTGATGCCATGGCGGGAAACGTGCTCGGCGTGCGGGAAAGTCTGGCCCTGCGCGAGGCCGGCAAACGGCGGCAGCTCGTGCATCGGGAACACCACCGGACGGCCTTCGACTCCGCGCGTGTGCATGTGCGCGATGATGTCCGCGCGTTCGACGCCCAGCGACGGATCCACGACCACGGTGACGAACTGGTACACGTGGCGCGCCCATGGCTGCACGACCTGCCATGAAAGTCCCGGCTGCCCTTCGAGCTCCTCGCGGTACCACGCCGCGAGCTCGATGCGGCGGGCCATGTGCCAGTCGATCATCTCCAGTTGCGCGAGACCGATGGCCGCTTCGATGTTCGTCATCCGGTAGTTGTAGCCGACCAGCGGGAACCAGTAGCGGCGGTTCGGATCCATGCCCTGCTCTTTCAGCTGGCGCACGAGCGCCGCGATTGCGGGGTCATTGGTCGTCACCATGCCGCCTTCGCCGGTGCTGATGACCTTGTTGCCGAAGAAGCTGAACGTCGACAGGTCGCCCATCGAGCCGACCACCTTTCCCTTGTACGTCGCGCCCGTGGCTTCCGCGGCGTCTTCGATGACGTACAGCTTGTGCTTCCGGGCGATCGCCATGACGGCATCCATGTCGACCGCGTGGCCGTAGAGATGCACGACGATGATGGCGCGCGTGCGAGGCGTGATGCGCTCCTCGATCCGTGCCGGATCGATGTTCCACGTCGCCGGCTCGATGTCAACGAAGACCGGCGTCGCCCCGCAGTACATCGCGGCGTTGGCGGTCGCCACGAACGTCAGCGTCGGCACGATGATCTCGTCGCCGGGCTTGATGCCAAGCGCGAGCAGCGCCAGGTGCAGCGCAACGGTGCCGTTCGTGCACGAGACCGCGTGCGACGCACCGCAGAACTCCGCGAACGCGCGCTCGAAACGGTCGATGTACTGGCCGCGTGACGACACCCAGTTCGTGTCGAGGCAATCTAGGACGTATTTGCGTTCGTTCCCCGCGAGTGCAGGTTCGGCCACGGGGATAAAGCGTCCTGGCATTCCGGATCCTCCGCGCGTCGCGCGACAAGGGTCGGCCCGCGCTGCGCATGTCGTCGTGACGTCGCCGGCGGACAAGGAAAGCACACCAGCGTGTCCGGCGGAGTCAATATGGTCGGGCGGCCGCCCGATGTGACGTGCGTTTGTGATCTGCGTCGCCCTGTACGCGCACCGGCGCAGCGTCACGGTCGCGGGCGACGTGGCGTGTTACATTGCAAGTCCGATTTTCGCTCATAGCGTGTCACGGGAGAGAGTGCGATGACGGCGCAACGCAAGGCACTGGTCACGGGCGCGGGTGGATTCATTGGCCACCACCTCACCTCCTACCTCAAGGACAAGGGGTACTGGGTGCGCGGCGTCGACATCAAGCACCCCGAATACGCGCCGTCGCGCGCGGACGAATTCCTGCTGCTGGACATGCGGCGCCGGGACAACTGCCTCGAGGCCACGCAGGGCGTCGAGGATGTGTACGCGCTCGCCGCGGACATGGGCGGCATGGGATTCATCTCCAAGTACCACGCGCGCATCCTCCTCAACAATTCCCTCATCAGCCTGCACACGCTCGACGCCGCCAAGATCAATGGCGTCAAGCGGTATCTGTACACGTCGTCGGCGTGCATCTATCCCGAGTACAAGCAGCTGGAAACGGCGGTGACGCCGCTCAAGGAAGAGGACGCCTACCCGGCGCTGCCGCAGGACGCGTACGGCTGGGAAAAACTCATGACCGAGCGTCTCTGCGCGCATTACCGCGAAGAGTTCGGCATCGAGACCCGCACCGTCCGCTTCCACAACATCTACGGACCGCTCGGCACCTGGGACGGTGGCCGCGAGAAAGCCCCGGCCGCCATGTGCCGCAAGGTCGCCGTCGCCAAACTCAGCGGAGACCCCACGGTCGAAATCTGGGGCGACGGGGAGCAAACGCGGTCATTCTGCTACATCGATGATTGCGTCGAAGGCATCTACAAACTGATGCAGTCGAATTATGCCGAGCCGCTCAACCTCGGCCAGGATCGTCTCGTGTCGATCAACGAGCTCGCCGATATCGTCGCGAACGCGGCGCACACGACCATCCGCAAGAAGCACATCGACGGACCGCAGGGCGTGCGCGGCCGCAACTCGGACAACACCCGCCTCCGCGAGGTGCTGAAATGGGAGCCGATGATCTCGCTCGAGGAAGGATTGGGACGCACGTACGCGTGGATCGAGCAACAGGTGCAGGCGCGGATGGCTGGGGCCGAACAGCTCGCCGGCGTGCAATCGTAGGTTCGTCGCACCGCGCGTCGTGAGTCTGCCGGCCATCTCGATCGTCACGCCGTCCTACAACCAGGGGGCGTTTCTCGAGTCGACCATCCGCAGCGTCATCGGACAGGACTATCCGAACCTCGAGTACATCGTGGTCGACGGCGGGTCCTCCGATCAGTCGCCGGAGATCGTGGAGCGCTACAAGTCGCATTTCAAGTTCTCCTGCAGCGAGCGCGACGGCGGACACATTCCGGCGCTGAACAAGGGATTCGGCCACGCCACGGGCGACATCATGGGCTGGCTGAACAGCGACGACACGTACTTCCCGTGGACGCTCCGCACCGTCGCGAGCATCATGACCGCGTTTCCGCAGATCGAGTGGCTGACGACCCTGCGCCCCGCGTATGTCGACTACCACGGATTCTGCATCAACGTCGAGCACCGGATCCCCGCATTTTCCCGCGAGGCCTTCCTCGACGGGTGTTACATCACGCCGGTGCCGGCCGACCGCACGGACATGCTCGGCTTGTATCCCACCGTGCAGCAGGAATCGACGTTCTGGCGGCGCAGCCTGTGGGAACGCGCCGGGGGCCGTCTGCGCACCGAGTTTAAGCTCGCGGCCGACTTCGACCTCTGGGGACGGTTTTACGAGCACGCCGAGCTGTATGGTACCCTCGCCCCGCTCGCGGGCTTCCGCTTCCAGTTCGCGCAGAAAACATCGGCGTGGCAGGACTACGCGCAGGACGCGCACCGTTCGCTCGTCGAGGTCCGTGCGCGCGCCGGGTGGAAGGGCAACGACTTCCGGCGGCGCGCGATCCGGTACCGGCTCGACGAGATTCCGAAACTGCGAAAGTACGTGATCGCGAAATGCGCCTACCACGGCACGGTCGTCGTGCGCCGCAATCCGGGGCGCCCCGAGGCGAGCTGGGATCTCCAGCCGCGTTCCTTCTTCCGCCCCGTCTAGCTGTCGTTAGCGCGCGCGGTGCGGCGGCCGCATCAGGCGCTCGTCGCGCGCGACCGTTCGACCCAGGCGCTCACGAGCTCGCGGAAGATGTCATCGAGCGACCGCGTGATATCCCAGCGCGGAAAATGCTCCTTCATCTTGCGCAGGTCGCTGATGTAGCAGATGTGGTCGCCTTCGCGGGCCTTCTCGACGTACGTCCAGTTCATCTTCCGGCCGCTCAGCGCCTCCGCGCGGGAGAACGCTTCGAGAATCGAGCAGGAGTTTCCGCGCCCGCCGCCGAGGTTGTAGACCTCGGCGACGCGCGGCGCGGCAATGAATTCCTCGGCAAACCGCGCGACGTCGTAGGAATGAATGTTGTCGCGCACCTGCTTGCCCTTGTAGCCAAACACCGAGTAGTGGCCGCCGGTGACGTTGACCTTGACCAGGTACCCCAGAAACCCGTGCAGCTCGACGGCCGAATGCGCGGGCCCCGTCAGGCAGCCGCCGCGCAGACAACACGTGGGCATCCCGAAATAGCGGCCGTACTCCTGCACGTAGATGTCGCCTGCGAGCTTCGACGCGCCAAACACGGAATGCTTCGATTGGTCGATCGTGAACGATTCGGCGATGCCGTTCGCATACTGGGGATCGTCGTAATCCCAGCGCGTATCCAGCTCCTTGAGACGAATGTGGTTCGGCGCGTCGCCGTAGACCTTGTTCGTCGAGAGGTGCACGAGCGGCGTTTCGGGACACACGCGGCGCATCGCTTCGAGCAGCGCCAGCGTGCCGCCGGCGTTCACGTCGAAGTCCTCGAGTGGCCGCGATGCCGCCAGATCATGACTCGGCTGCGCGGCCGTGTGAATGACCGCGGAAGGCCGAAGCTCTTCGAAGAGTCCGAGTACCGCGATGCGGTTGCGCATGTCGAGCTCGTGGTGCACGAACTGCGGATGCTCCGCGATCAGCCGGCGCTGATTCCACCGCGTATCGCCCTGCGGACCGAAAAAGTCCGCACGCATGTTGTTGTCGACGCCATGAACCTCCCACCCCTGGGAACAGAAGTGCGAGACCATCTCGGAGCCGATCAGCCCGTTCGAGCCTGTGACGATGAGTCGCTTTTGCACTGCCACTCCGCGCGGTTCGTGAGTGGGTGAATTATATGCGCGTGGGCGCGTGGCGCGACGCTCACCGCCCCGGCGTTACGGCTTGTTCGGAAGGACGCGTGTCGGAATCGACAGCGCCACCGATCCCGCAACGCTGGCCACGCGGTACGTCGCCTGGAATCCGATGAGCGCATGCGCGGCCCAGGGCTCGAGCTTGTAGTCCGTCGTGAGCCACGTCACCATGTCGCTCGTCGCCATCTGCAGCGCGCGGTCCAGAGAGCTCACGAATTCCTGCTGGCTTCCGACGCTCGCGATGAATCCGGCGCCGATGAGTCGCGGCCCGGCGATCGAGGCGTGCTTGACCAGATCGACGGTGAGCTCGACCTCCATTGATGTCTCGATGCCGGTGCCCACGGCTTCGCCGTCGCCCTGCAGCGCGTGTGCATCGCCGAGGAAGATGAGCGCGCCGGGATGATAGACCGGAAGGATGATCGTCGTGCCCGCGCGCACCTCGTCGTAGTCCAGATTCCCGCCGTACGTCCCCGATACGCCGGACGAGTACGCGCGATCTCCCGGGGGAGCGACCGCCACGCACCCGAGCATCGGCCGCGCGTCGAACTCCAGCTTCACCACCTTGCTCGCGGGATCCAGCAACCGAACCGTGTTCTTGGTGCCGTCAATCTCCCATCTCACCAGATCCGACCGCCCTTTCACGACCGCGTCCGCGCGGAACTTGTTCGGGAATACGCGCTCCACCGAATCGGGCAGGAGTGAGGTGAGGACCAGTCGGAGATTCGAGAAACCCCACGAACGGTTGAGCCGCATCGCCGTGAAGTGAATGCGGACGGCATCGCCGGCTTCCGCGCCATCGACGTACAGTGGACCGAGCAGCGGGTTTCCCCCTGGCCCGCGCGACACGCCCTTCTCGTCGTTGCCGAGGGCGTCGAGTGTGCGCACGCTGATCGGTTCGCCCGGACGGATGTGTGCCAGCACCGGATGCTGGTGCGAATACGTGGTGTAATACGCGGCCGGTGCGATCGCCCGTGCCTGCGCAGTCGCGGCACGCCACGACGGGATGCCGAGCACGAGGACGGCGAAGCCCGCGGCGCGACGACACGCTGAGGCCGGGCATGGAAGTGCGCGCATGGTCAGGAGGCCGGACGGGCGGCGGGAGAGACGTTCACCGTTCGGGAGCGTGCGCCCGGACCGGTGTACTTGAACACAATGACGGGACCGCTGAGGGGCACTCGCGTGAACTCCGGGAACCGTTCCGGATGCTGTAGCAGCTCGAGCACCAGCGGCCCGTAGAGTCCGCGCAGCGCCCCGTCGAGATCGTCGAACACGATACCCCAAAGGAGTCCGCGCTCGCCTGCGCGGCGCAACTCCTCGCGCGAAAAGCAGTGTTCGTCGGGGCACTGAAAACCGGGCACCAGTTTGCGCGCGTTGAGATTGGCCGCGATGCGAAGGCGATACGCCCACGACGCCACCACGATCTGATCCGGCGCGACATCGCGCGCGAGGAACCGGGTCAGAGCCACCCCCTCGAGCTCGGCGAGCGACGCGCGCGCGGCGGGCGATGCAGGTGCGGTCACTTCGCGCACGATTGCACTGAGTTGCACCACGGCGAGGAACACGGCAACTGCGGCCGCGGAACGCGTCACCGCGGGATCAGGCATCCGATGCCGAAGCCAGCCGACGAACGCGATCATCGCGGCAGACAGGACGGCCCAGTAGATCTGTCCAAAATGGCGGTCCGCGCCCCCCGCCGGCGGGTCCGTCAGCGCGAAGTGGTGCCGCGCTGCGACGAGCAGAGAGGCATGGATCGCCGCGTACACGGTCAGCAACAGCTCCACCCGGTGACGCGCGGCAAACGCGCGAACGTTCTGCCACGTCGCATTCCGGCCGGCGCGCAGAAGCGCCGCAAGCAACAGCACCAGAATGACGACCCGCACCACCGAGCTCGTCAGCGCGTAGCCGAGCCACTCGGACGTGGTAAGGTCGGAAATCGCCGCGGCAGCGTTGGCAGAAATGATTTCCCCGTAATGGAGCGTCGACGGCGCGGCTTCGAACGGATTGATGCGGCCGAACGTCGAAAGATTGCGGAGCGCCAGCGGGACGCTCAGCAACGCGGCGCCGCACATCCAGGCCGCCGCGCCACGACTCACGTCCCAGCGCCGGCGCCACGAGAGCGCGCCGACGAAGAAGAGCGCGCTCGTGGCGAAGAGCGCCAGTCCCGCGTAGCGCGTACACCAGGCGGCCCCGGCGAGGAGTCCGGCCAGGAATGCGCGTGTGGCCGCGACGTCGTCCCTCCCCGACCAGCTCAGCAAGGTCAGCAGCGATGCAATCGCAAGGGCGAAATACATCGCGTCACTCAGCGCGGTGGCTCCGATATGCTGAAACGCCGGCATCCAGACAATCGCGAGCGTCAGCGGAATCGCGACCGCGCGCGGCAACTCACGCTGAAGAAACCTCGACAGCAACACCACGATGATGACCGACGCGAGAAGTGAAATCGCGACGGCCGTCCACACGCCGTGCGCGCCGACCAGGTGGGCGCCCGCTACCGCAACCGAGTAGCCCGGCGGCCAGTTCCGCAGAGGGACCCAGAGCGTCGAGTCCAGGCCGAAAATGGGGCGCTCGAGCAACCCGCGGCCGGCAACAATGCTGCTCGCCGTCTCCAGGTACGCGGCGGTGTCCCATTCGAACACCGATGACGGGCGGCGAAGCAGAACGGGCAAGAACGCGGCCCACGCGAGGACGCAGGCAACCGTAGCAGCGAGACTCGGTCTCGCTCGGTCGGAGACCGCTGGTGTTGCCTCGGCTGCCGCCATATGCGCACCCACGGGACGAGAATATGCGATGCGGGGTAACCGGCGGCGAAAGACCGGTCATGACCCGAGCGTGACGAATGACGACCGAGCGCCCTTAGTCCTCCACGACGTGCGTGGCAAACTGCTCCAGATATCCGCGCCATCGCGTTTGGTTGAACGTCATCCCTTCGACACAATCCGCGGCGCCGTACGCCATGGCGAGTGCGTGATGCGTGTTGTCGTGCGCGAACAATCCCTGACGTCCAAATGTGACGAGGTTCGGCGTGCCGTCGATCCACTTCGTGAGTGTCTCGAAGGGTCGTTCGTAACCCGTGCGATAGATGGGATACGCTTGCCGGAGCCGGCGGACCAGTCTCGCGGACGGCGCCACCGGCAGGGGGATGGCGGCGCGCGCGAGGTCCTCCGCGACAAGCGCGGCGAGCGCGTCGTCGTCCATTCCCCAGACCGCGTCGTCGACGTTGCAGGGCAGCTCGGCGCACAAAACCGTGCGCCCGTGCGGCTCGCTCGTCGCTGCATAGTTCTTGGGCTCCGACAGTCGCGTGATGCGCACGTCGGCCTGCGGGAAATAGTGCGCGTCGAACTCGGTGAAGCGGTCAGTGTCGAGGCCGAGGTACACGAGAATCATTGCGCGAAAAGCCATCGTTGACGCCGCAGATACGGCGTCGGGCGGAGCGCCGTCGCGGATGAGCCGCGGCATGAGCGTGACCGGAAGCGTGGACCACACATGATCGGCGGTGACCGAAGTCGGTTCGGCGCCGCGGCGCACGGAGATCAGCCAGCGCGCGTCCGGTGTACGCGTCAATGATTCGACACGCGTCTCCAGCATGATGGTCGCGCCCTTCGCCTGCGCTTCGCGCGCGTACGCCTCCGTGATCGAGCCGAATCCCGATCGCGGATAGTAGAACCGTCCGCCGCCGGGCGGTTTGAGGCCCGGCACCTGCGACGCGACTTTTTTGAGCAGCTTCGCGAAGGAGTTCGCGGAAACACGGCGTCTCGCTTGCGTGCCTGAGAGCTCCGACGGATCCGCGCCCCAGATTTTTCGCGCGTACGGAAAGTAGAAATCGCGGCAGATCGTTGGTCCGAGACTCGCCTGCAGCACGTCGGCGAACGATCCGTCCCCCTCCGCCGGCCGCTGAATGACCTTTCGCAACGCGTCGACGGCGACACCCGCGCCGAACGCAGGATCAACGCGACGGATGAGATCTGCGGGCTTGAGCGGAAAGTGAATCCAGCGATCGCGCAGCCGGATGCGGCCGTGCCGGGGGCGGTCGAGCAGGTCGTCGCCCAGCATCGCGCGGATATCCGCGAGAATGACGGGGTCGCACGCGGGGTGCAGGCGGTGACTTCCAAAATCCACGCGCTGGTCGCGCCACTCGAAGCTGCCCGCGTTGCCGCCGAGCGTGTTCTGTTGTTCGAGCAGCGTGACGTCCGCGCGATTGAGGCGGCGCAACTGGAATGCGGCGCCCGCGCCCGCGGGACCGCCACCGAGAATCGCGATATGTGGACGTGTCACGCGGCGTTCCAGCGTCCGCCCGGAAGATACAGATCCATCCACATGACGTAATTCAGCAGACCCCAGATTGCACGTCCGTGATCGACCCGTCCCTCCATGTGACGCGCGACGAGCGCGGAGACTGCGGCCGGATCGAACAGCCCCGTCGCAGCAATCCGCTCCGCGCCAAGGGTCGACTCCACCACGTCGCGCAGCTCGTGTCTGAACCACCGCGAGTACGGCATTTCGAGACCGACCTTTTTCTTGCCGACGATCGCCGGGGGCAGCATGCCCGCCACGGCCTGCTTCATGAGGTTTTTCTTCTTCAGCCCCGGCATCTTGATCGACGATGGCACGCGCGAAAGGAAGTCGACGAGATCGGGGTCGGTGAACGGCACGCGGGCTTCGAGGGAATGCGCCATGCTCATGCGGTCGTTCTTGATCATGAGATCATCGGGCAGAAACACCGACGCATCGATGCGCATGATCCGCGCGAGATCGTCCGGCGGACCGGGGCGGTCGAACCACGTCGTGAAATGGCGGTCGGGCGGCGCAGCGTCGGCGAGTGCCTCGCGCAGCCGCGGCGAATACAGTGCGCGCTTTTCCGCGTCGTTGAGCACGATGCGCCACCACATGTGTGCGCGCGCGGGGTCGCGATCGATGCCGCCGAGAAATCGCTTCAGCCTGAACTCGAGGCTCAGCTTCTTGTGGGAGACCGGCAGGCGGCGAATGAGGGGCGCCACGACGCCGTTGCGCACCCACGCAGGAGCGCGACGAGCCCACTGCGACGCCTTGAACGCCGAATAGGTCTCGTACCCCGCGAAGCACTCATCACCGCCTTCTCCCGAGAGCACGACTACGACGTCGTCTTTCGCCATTTCGCAGACGCAGTACGTTGGAATGGCGGAACCGTCAGCGTAGGGCTCGTCGATGAATCGGAGGTACGCCGGCAGCAGCTCGCGAACGCGCGCGGGCGTGACCACCACTTCCCGCGCGACCGTGCGGTACTGCTCCGCAACGATGCGCGCGTAGGGGAGCTCGTTGAAGCTCGGGTCCTCGAACCCCACCGAGTAGGTGTGCACCGGCTCGCTCGCGTGATGACTCATCATGGCAACGAGCGTCGATGAATCGAGGCCGCCGGAGAGCATCACACCCACCGGTACATCGGCAACGAGCTGCCGGCGCACCGCCTGCTCCATAAGCTCGCGCGCACCGCGAACGGCGTCGGCTTCGCGCACCGCGGGATCGACGAGGTACGACGGCTCCCAGAACGTGCCCGTCTTCGTGTCGCCGTGCACGTCGATCGTCATCCACTGTCCAGGCGGAAGCTCCTCGATGCCCCTGAAAGCCGACTGGGCACCGGGCACGTAATCGAACGTGAGGAAGTCGTGCAGCGCCTGGAGACTGGGCTCGGCCCGCACCGCTGGATCAGCGAGGATCGCCTTGATCTCCGATGCGAAGCGCACGCACGTCGCGTCGCGCTGAATGAAGAGCGGCTTCACGCCGAACGGATCGCGGAGCAGAAGCAGGCGCTTCGCGGCGGCGTCCCAGATGGCGAGTGCGAACATGCCGTTCAGATGCCGCGCCATGTCGACGCCGAGCTCCTCGTAGAGGTGCACGAGGACCTCGGTGTCGGTCGCCGAGCGGAAGACGTGTCCCTTCTCCCGCAGCTGAAACCGTGCCGCCAGCTCGCGGAAGTTGTAGAGCTCGCCGTTGTACGTGATGCGCACGCGGCCGTCCTCGTTCGCCATCGGCTGGTGGCCGGCACTCGAGAGATCGATCACCGACAGGCGCCGGTGCCCGAGCGCGACGAACTCGTCACACCACGTGCCGCGGTCGTTCGGCCCGCGGTGGGCGAGCGTGTCCGTCATGCGGTCGATCGGAATCGCCGACGTCTCGCGCGGCGAGCCTGCGAACCGCAACACTCCTGCAATCCCGCACATGGCTCAGCGGCCGCCGTCGGCCTGCGCAGCGGGCTCCACTGCATGGACGCCGTGCGACGGCGGCATGGGTCCGTGCTGTTGAATGATCCGGCGGATGACCCCGTCGGCCACGAGGCCGAGCACGCCGAGCTGAAGCGCGACGCTCAGCAACAACAACGAGGAGGTCGAGAGCACGGGGTATCCGAACACCGACGGGTGATCGTGCTGCGTCAGGAACGTCGCGACGTCGATCACGGCCTTTGTGATTCCCAGCGCGAGAAACGCGAGCGATGCCGGCAGGAACACGCGAAGGGGCTGGAACAGCATCGCCATTCGCAGCACCAGGATCATGAACTCCATGAAGTGCCACGGGGTGATCTTCGAGCGGCCCGTGCGCTTGAGGTAATTGATCGGCACGTACACCACGCGATAGTCGTCGCCGAGGAGGGCGAGCGTGATGGTCGTGGTGAAGGAAAAGCGGTTCGACAGCAGCGAGAAATACGGCAGCACTGTTTCGCGGCGGAACGCGCGGAGTCCGGAATTGAGATCCGGAATGCGTTGGCCGGCGATGTGATTCGCCAGCATGCCGAGCATCCATTTCGCGGGACGGCGGATGAGCGGGATGTTGACGTTGGCGCCGACGCGCGCGCCGACGACCATGTCCGCGCGCTCGAGCTCGGCGAGCAGCGTCGGGATGTGCTCCACCGGGTACGTGCCGTCGGCGTCCGTAATGAGAATGGTCTCGTACTTCGCCGCAAGAATCCCCGTCTTGAGCGACGCGCCGTACCCGCGATTGTTGATGTGCTTGATCCCGCGCGCGCCGGCAGCAAGCCCGCGCTCGAACGTGGCATCCGTCGAACCGTCGTCGACGACGATGATCTCGTGCGCGCCAGCGACGCGCGAGAGCATCTCGCGCAGGCTTCTGATTTCTTCGCCGATCGCCTGCTCTTCGTTGTACGCGGGCAGGACCACGCTGACCGCCGGACGGTATCCGGCGGCTGTCCCCTGTGCCTTGTCAGTCACTTCTGAAGGTGCGGGAGTGAGCCGCGAAGATAGCGACGCAGTTCGCGACTACCCAACAGGACAATTCTTGTCGCTTTGACGCAACAGCAGCTGCCTCATTGCTACATCAGGAGCCCGTCATCACCGAAATGTCGGTTCCGTCACAAACTTCGTAAACCATTTCATACCAATGTGTTACTACGTTTTCTCCGCGCGCTGGTACGGCACGGCGATTGCTCCTCGTGAAAATCGGAAAACGCGTGCGACAGGCCCGCGTAGGAGCTTGAGGCTCAAGGAAAAATGGCGACCCAATCGGGACTGACCACCCTCAGTACCACGGACGACCCACCCCCTGCCGGTTCATCCCGGCAGGCCACCTACCGCCTGCTCTGGGTCGCGACGCAGCTCGCCGGCCTCCTGCTCCTCATCCGCGCGTTCGAGATAGAATCGCGCGCGTTCTATTCGCTTGCCTGCCTCGCGTTCGGCGGGTTCGTCGTTCACGCTCTCCTTCCGGCGCGCCATCAGCTGCGGTTCTTCGGACTCCTGTCCGTTGCCTCGTTGTTTGTGGTGCTCGGACCGGTGGCCGGCGCGCTGACGCTCGGGATCGGCCTGATGCTGATCGGCATCTGCCACCTGCCGATTCGTTTTTCGCTGCGCATGCTCGCGTTGCTGGTGCTTGGCTCGGTGCTGATCTGGGGGCGCGGGCATGTGTCGGGATGGCGTGAGCTCGGCGCCGTCTGGCCGGTGCTGGCGTCGATGTTCGTGTTCCGCATTGCCCTGTACGCGTATTCCCTGCGGCACCGGGACGCCCCGTTCAGTCTCGAGTGGGCGCTCGCGTACTTCTTCATGCTCCCGAACGTCTGCTTCGCGCTCTTCCCGATCGTCGACTACAAGACGTTCGTGCGCACGCGGTTCGACGGGGAGCGCTTCGCGATCTACGAACGCGGCGTGCAGTGGATGTTGCGCGGCATCGTGCATCTCATGCTCTACCGCGTCGTCTACTACAACCTGGTGCTCGGCGAGCTGTACGTGAACGACCTCACGGATCTCGTCCGCCAGGTGGTCGCGACGTTCTTCCTGTACCTCAAGGTCTCGGGAATTTTCCACCTCGCCGTCGGTATGCTGTACCTCTACGGCTTCCGTCTGCCCGAGACGCATCACCTCTACTTCCTGTCGTCGAGCTTCACCGATTTCTGGCGGCGCATCAACATCTACTGGAAGGATTTCATGATGAAGCTGGTGTATTACCCCAGCTTCTTCCGCCTGCGAAAACTCGGCAATCGGACCGCGCTCTACGGCGCGACCGCGCTCGTGTTCATCGTCACGTGGGCGCTGCACGGTGTCCAGTTCTACTTCGTGCGCGGCGAAGGTTTGTTCTCCCGGCGCGACGTCGCATTCTGGGGGCTGTTTGCCGTGCTGGTCCTCGCCACGACCTGGTGGGAATCGCGCGAAGGCCGCGTGCGACAGGCAAAGCGTCCGGGGTGGAGCGCGCGGCGCGGCGCGGCAACGGTCGCCACGTTCGTAGCAATCGCAATCCTGTGGTCACTCTGGAACGCGGAGTCGTTCCGCACGTGGGTCTTCATGTACAGCCGTGCGCAATACGCCTCGGTTGGGAGCGTCGCCCTCGTCATCGGCCTCGCCGGCGCCGCGTTCGTGCTCACGGGATTCTCATGGGGCAGTGACAAGCTCGCCGCGTTCCCCTCTGCACCGGCGCCCGTGGCCGCCTATGGCCGGCGCGCATCCGCCCGCCTGGCGTTCATGCTCGGGGTGGGAGTGCTCGCACTCCCGGCGGTCTCGAAAAACCTCACGCCGGATGTCGGCGCCGTCGTCGCCAACCTGCACGGCGTGGGCCTTCCGATCGTGGGCGAGGCCGGTGCAAACATCGGCTACTACGAATCACTGCAGCCGAGCAGCGCCGACGCCCGGGGTGAATGGCACCTCGCCAGGGCAAAGCCGGAAGCGCGGTTCGACACGACCGCGATGTACACGCCGCGTGACGGGTTCCTGCTGGACGGGCTCCGTCCCGACGTGCACACCACATTCCTCGGCAAGCCGTTCACGACCAACCGCTGGGGCTTCCGCGGTCGTGACTATGCCCTGGAAAAACCGGCCGGCGTGTATCGCATTGCGCTGCTCGGCGCGTCCGACGTGATGGGCTGGGGCGTGGGCGACAATGAGACATTCGGCGCGGTGCTCGAGGCGTCGCTCGACTCGTCCGCGGCGCGCTCGGGCCGCCGCGTGGAAGTGCTGAACTTCGGGATGTCCGCGTACAGCCTGCCGCAGCGCGCGTATGTCGCGCAGGAGCTCGCGATGAAGTTCAAGCCGGACCTGATTCTGCTGTCCGCAGAGGCGTACGAGTTGCCGTTCTATCGGTTCGAGCTCGAACGCGTGTTCGAACGCCACACGCCGATTCCCGACGCCAAGCTCGCTTCGATCATCGAGCACGGCGACGTGAACCACTCGGCGAAAGGCATCGACCTGCTTCGCGAGATTCGTCCGCTGAGCCCCGCGATGACCACGCGCGTTCTGGCGTGGGTGTCGGAAATGGCGCGGCCAGCCGGCGCGGCAGTCGCCGTCATCTCGCTCAAGCTGCCGGAGCAACGCGGTGACGGGACGCTCGAACGGCTGCGCGGGTACGTGGCAGACGCGGGACTCCCGCTACTCGATTGCGCGGACGTGTGGCACGGGCGTAACCCCGAGTCGCTGTCCGTGGGCGGCGCTGACCTTCATCCGAACGCAGCGGGGCACCGGCTGATTGCGGGGTGTGTCGAGGAGAAGCTGCGCCTGAACGCGGCGTATGCACGTCTCCCGGTCGGGCCCGCGAACAGCATCGCCGCGAGCATGGCATCAATCACTTCGCGTCAACACCTGCAGTAAGCGGACGCGTCAGCGTCCGTCCGAAAGGCCGGCGCGCGAAAAATCGAACCAGCCGCCGGAGCGCGCGCGGTATTCCGAGAAGAACTCGGTGCGCTTGATATGAATGCGCCCGCTGGTCATCGCATCGGCGCAGTCGCGCGCAGGTAACGCGAGGCGCTCCGGCGCGCGGCCCTGCAGCAGCACGGCGTACACGGGCGTCGCCCAGTGATATAGCGGCGTCCCGGCGACCCACTTCACCGATTCGAGCGCGACGCACGGCGTGGGAGACGTCGCCATTTCGTCGCGCAGCCGCCGCTGGAGCGCGGACCAGACTGACGCTTGTACCACCACCACCACCGCGAACGCGAAGCCGGCGGCGTTCGTGAGCGTTCGGCGGTGGGCCGCTTCGTCTTCGCCGATGTCGATCGCGTGCGCGCACTCCCACGCCGCCGTGAGCATGAACGGCATCACACTGAACAGAGCGAGCTCACGGTAGTCGAGCGCCGCACGCCATTCGGACGGGTCCCGCGCCCACAGGAGCAGAAGCAGGACGGCGACGCCCATGAGCGTGAGCTCCACGTCCCGCGTTCGACGCGCCACCGCGTCCGGCGGCGATCGGCGCCGCGCAATCATCAGCAGCAACACGACCCACCCCGCGAGCACGACGAACGCGGGAATGCCGGCCGCGCCCGCGTTGAAGTGGGCCACCTGATCCGCGACCGACATCTCTCCCCGTTCGTACGGCGAGCGCTGCGCGAAGAACAGAACGGTCTTGAGCGCGGCGAGCACCACAAATCCGGCGCCGAACGCACGCAACAGTTTCGCGCGTTCCGGCGCATGGCGTGCCGTCACGAGAGCCGTGAGTGCAGCCAGCAGGAAATACGGCGCCGCAACCGGATGCACAAAGAACAACAGACCCGCGCTGACAACGACGATCGCAATGGCGCGGCGCGGCAACGCGGAGGCAACGCCAATGAGAATCGGCCAGAACAGTGGAATGGCGACCATCGACTCGCCGACGGCGAAGATCCAGCCCGGCAGAACAGCGGTGGCAGTGCCGATCGCCACCCACACGAACGCTGACCGGCGTTGCCTGGGAAGGATCCACCAGCATGCCGCCAGCGACAGCACTGTGACCGAGCCGTACGCGAAGCTGAAGATCAGCGCAAGGACGCGTACGTTCGACGTCACGTGGCTCGCAAGCAGCACCGGATACTGCAGCAGGGCGTCCGAATACCGGTGATCCGGCAGGTACGGGCGCTGCAGGTCGAGCACCTTGTAGAGGTACCAGCTCCCATCGTAGGACAGCGCGGTGGTGCAACGTGCCGCGAACACACATGCCACCACAACCATGCCGAAGAAAAGCGCCATTCCGCTCCCACGTTTGCCGGCGAACTCGGCGTAATCCTATCCAGTATTCGCGGGAACTCTGCCGGGAGTTCCGTTTGGATGACTGCGCAGTTACTCGGTTAGTTTGGCACCCGCGCCACGCGACGCTCGCAACCAGCCGCAGAACCGGTTTATCCCCTCCTCAATCGTAACGCGAGGAGAGTACCCGAGCGCACCTGAAGCGTTGGTGACGTCCGCGCACGTCAGAGGCACATCACCCAACTGATCCGGCTGACGGTCGATGATTGCACGCGTTCCGAGCGCCCCTTCGAGCAATTCCACCAGCCGTTTCAGCGTCGTCGTGCGGGCACCCCCGAGATTGTAGACTCGGTGCCCCTCCGTCGTCCCACCCGGTGCGGTGGAATCGAGCGCGGCAACCACGCCGTCCACGATGTCGTCGATGTAGGTATAGTCGCGCGCGGTCTCGCCGTCACCGAATACCTGGACAGGCCGGCCGTCCAGAATGCTGCGCGCGAAAAGATGGATGGCCATTTCCGGTCGCTGGCGGGGCCCGTACACCGTGAAGAACCGCAGTGACGCGACGGTCATGCCGGCGATCGACGCATACAGATCGCAGAGCAGCTCGCCGGCGCGCTTCGTGGCCGCGTAGGGCGATGCGGGGTGCACCGCAGGATCGCTCTCCCGGAACGGCACTTCGTTCCGCACACCGTACACCGACGATGACGATGCGAACACGAGGCGGCGCATGGCGCGCGCGCGCATGGCCTCGAGCAGAATCACTGTTCCATCGACGTTGACTTTCGAGTACCGAAGCGGCTCGCGGAGGGAAGGCCGGACGCCGGCGAGCGCCGCCAGGTGCACCACGGCGTCCACTCGCCCGCCGTCGAGCAGCGCGGAAACGGCGTCCGCGTCGAGGATATCGCCCCGCACAAATTGCAGCGCACCCGCTCTCGCGTGGGTCCGAACATGCGCGAGATTCTCTTCGTGCACGGCGGCGGGATACAGCGTCTCGTCGAAATTGTCGATGGCGACGATCTCGTCGCCGCGGCTGAGTAGCCGCTCGGCGACGTGCGAGCCGATGAATCCGGCCGCGCCCGTCAGCAGGACGCGCATGGGACCCGGCGTGCCGTGCAATTCGGCTGCATGCGCTGAAGATACTGCGATGCCATGACGCAGCCTCAAGCGCCCGTTACCTTACGCCACACCACGACCGCCCTCGCGGCGATCGTGTTCGTCATGACGACTGTTCCCGCCCCGCACATCGCTGTGGACGCGCGCGTCACCCCGGAGCGTTGGGGTGGTGTCGCCCATTTTGTCCGGTCGCTGGTGGAAGGCCTCGGACACCTGGGGGATGGATCCGAGCGCTTTTCGGTCGTCGTTGCGGACGACGCGCAACGCGCGTGGATCGAACCGCACATCGGCGAGCGGCAAACCCTCGTGGACGCGCGGGTCATTCCCCGCGCCGGCGCGGCGCCGGCGGGTCCATCCGCGCCGCGGGGCGTGCGGGCGCTGCTTCGCGATGCCGTGCGGGGTGTGGGCCGCCGGGTTTTCGAAAACGGCGACCCGCCCGACGCGCCGCGGGCCGAGGTGTCCGACGGATTGTTCGAAAGCCTCAGGTGCGACGTCCTCCACCTTCCGACCCAGCGGTTCGTCGTCTGCGCGACGCCCACTGTCTACAATCCGCACGACCTGCAGCACCTCCACTATCCGCAGTTCTTCTCCGCCGCGGAGATCGAGAGACGCGAAGCCGTCTACCGCACGGGATGCCAGCTCGCGCGGTGTGTCGGCGTCGGCTCGAAGTGGGTGTTCGACGACGTCGTGTCGTCGTACGCGGTGGATCCGCGGCGCGTGCAGGTCATTCCCGAGGGCGCGCCCACGCAGTTCGCCGCCGCGCCCGATGCCGCGGCTCAGCGCGCGGTCCGTGAGAAACTCGGGCTGCCGGAATCGTTCATTCTGTACCCGGCCGTCGCGTGGCCGCACAAGAATCACATCCGCTTGTTCGAAGCGCTGCGCGCATTACGGGACGGCGGTCTCACCATTCCGCTCGTGTGCACGGGCGCGCCGTTCGCACCGTTCTGGCCGGCGGTGCAATCGAGCCTCGCTTCGCTCGAATTGGGCAGCCAGGTGCAGTTCCTTGGCTTTCTCCCCGAGCACGAGCTCACGGCCGTGTTCGGACTCGCGCGTGCGCTCGTGCTCCCCAGCCTCTTCGAAGCAAGCAGCCTGCCGATCTTCGAAGCGTGGCGCGCCGGACTCGCGGTGGCGTCGACGAACGCGACCGCCCTCCCGGAGCAGGTCGTGGACGGCGCCCTGCTGTTCGATCCCCTGGACGTGGCGTCCATTGCTGACGCCGTACAGCGCATCTGGACGGACGCCGAGCTGCGGACCGCCCTCATTGGGCGCGGCGCGGCGCGACTCCGCGCGTTCGACTGGCGGCAGACCGCCCGCGGCTATCGTGCGGTGTACCGCCGCATTGCCGGCGTGCGACTGACCGACGAAGACCGCTGGCTGCTGTCGTGGACATCGATGGCGGATGCCGGTTCCGCCCCCCCGCCCTCCGTCCGGGAACACCGCGCGTGAAGCTCGTCGCGCCGTTCGGATTCTACGGCGCTGGAAACATCGGCGACGAGTCGACGCTGCAGGGGTTCGCCCGGCTCCTCGGATCGTTTCCGGGCCGCAACCACGCATGGGTGGCGTCGCGAGATCCCGCGCACACGCGCCGCGTCGAACGCGCGTTCGGCTATTTCCGCGCGGAGTCGCAGGACTGGCGCAGACGCTGGGCGTGGATGACCGGCAATGCAGTGGTCTTCCCCGGTGGCACGCCGGTCATGGACGCTCTCGGCCGGTGGCCGTTCAGCGAGCTGGTTCCGCTCATCGAGCGCGCCAGAGTGGAATCCAAGCCGATCGCGTTCGTCGGCACCGGCACCGAGCGTTTGCGCAACGCGGATTCCCGGCGGATCATGGCGCAGGAAATCATTCCCCACGTGACGCAGTGGACGGTGCGGAGCACGCGCGACCGCGACCGGTTGCTGGAGTACGGTGTCGATCCTTCCGCCGTCACGCCCACGGCCGACCTCGCCTGGCTGCTCGATGCAGCGCCCGTCGACACCGGGCGTGCGATGCTCGAACGCCTGGGCGTCGACGTGTCACGCCCACTCGTTGGCGTCAACGTCAACATCGAGCACTTCGTGCGTGAGCAGCAGCCGCATTTGCTCACGGCGATCGCCGCGTTCCTCGATGGGCTCGTCCGGTCGCGCGGCGTTCATGTGATTTTCCTCTGCAACGAAGTCCGCGACGGCAGCACGTACGATCTCGCCGCGAGCCAGGAGCTGATCGCATCCATGGCACAGCGGGAGGCAACGACGATCGTTCCGAACGAGTATTACGCCCCGCAAGTGATGCTGTCCCTGATCGGCTGCTGCCGCGCGACGGTCAGCACGCGATACCACTTCTGCCTTTTCTCCGCGCTGCAGCGGGTGCCGTTTCTCGCCGTGCAGCGCTCGGACAAAGTCGCGGATCTGTGCAGCGATCTCGGGTGGCCGCATGGCGTCGGCCTTCCGGAGCTCGGCGCCGAACGGCTTGCGCAGGAATACGCGGCGATCGATGCCGGGCACGGCGCGCTGCGCGAACAAATGGACCGGACTGTGCTCGAGATGCGCCGCCGGTCAGAGACGAATCAGATCGCGTTGCGCCGGCTCGCCGAGCGCATCGGTCGCTGATCGCGGCGGGTCAGACGATGTCCGCGAAGTTGCGTTCCTGGCGCCGGAAATACACCGATCCGGCAGCGAGCGCGATGAGCACCAGGGCCGCGCTCGTCGCGACTGTCCCCGGCGACGGCGGCGCCGTGCCGAGCAGCGCCCACCGGAAGCCTTCGAGCGCTCCGCCCACGGGATTCAGCGAGTACAGTGTGCGCCACCGTTCCGGGATCATCGCCGCCGAATAGAGCACCGGCGAGCCGTACATCCAGATCTGTGTGACGAACGGCAGCGCATGTCCCACATCGCGGTACCGGACGTTGAGCGGCGCGAACCAGAGCGAGCACGCGAGGGCCGTCAGCCAGAGCAGCAGCACGAACACCGGCGCGAACACCACGTGCCACGTCGGCGCGATGCCGTACCACGCCATCAGGCCGAGGAGAATCACGAGCGACAACACGAAGTCGACGAGCGGCGTCGTGCACGACGCGAGCGGAATCAGCACGCGCGGGAAGTACACCTTCGTGAGCAGGGACGCGTCGGTGACGAGGCTCGTTCCGCCGCGCGACAGGGCCTGTGAGAAAAACGTCCACGGCACGAGCGCGCTGAAGGCGAACACGGGATACGGCACATTGTCCGACGGCAGCTGCGCGAGCTTCCCGAAGATGACCGTAAAGACGAGCATTGTGAGGAGCGGCTGCAGGACCACCCAGCCGACGCCGATCGCGGCCTGCTTGTAGCGCACCTTGATCGAGCGCCAGCAGAGAAACGCGAACAGCTCGCGTGAGTGCCACACCGGCGACAACGCGATGCCGGCCCACGCGCGCGACGGCGCGATATGCGTGACATCGCTGCGCATCGTCACGGAACGCTGCTCATCTGCCAGTTCATGCGCATGCGAATGAGGCCGACGCGCCCGTCAGCGGTATGACCGCCAACACCGCCGACATGCTCGAGCGTGAGGCGGAGCGCACGGTCGAGGAAGAAATGGCTCTGCTGCATGGGTGTATCCGAGCCGATCGAGACGAAGAACTGTCCCGTGTTGAGCAGCTCGCCCGGAAACTCGCAACGACTCACGTACCTCCCCGGCGCGCGCTCGAGATCCTCGGGCAGAACGTCCAGGTCCTTCGTCGCCAGGAGCGGCGTGCCGTCGCGCCCCAGCAGGGTGACGCCAATCCGGAGTCCCGACGACTTCCTGAGAATCCGGTACTCGATGTCGACGTGAAACGGGTAGCGCGCATCGGGCGCGGTCGTGATTTCATCGCGATGATTCACGATCCGCGCGCCAAGCAGCCGGATGTACTCCGATCCCGGCGCCGTGTCGTCATCGGGGAAGACGAGCACGCCGACATCCTGGGTGCCCCCGGTCCGCGAGAGATACGTGCCCACGACATCGGCCGCGGGCCCGTATGCCTTGAGAACGCCGCGGTCGAGCCAGATGCATGTGCGGCAGAAGCGGCTGATCGCGCCGAGGTTGTGACTCACGAACAGCACCGTGCGCCCCACACCCGCCACTTCCTCCATCTTGCCCAGACACTTCCGCTGAAAGTTCGCGTCGCCGACGGCGAGCACTTCATCGAGCAGCAGGATCTCGGATTCGAGGTGGGCCGCGACCGCAAACGCGAGGCGGAGGAACATGCCGCTGCTGTACCGCTTCACCGGCGTGTCGATGAACCGCTCGACCTCAGCGAAGGCGACGATCTCGTCGAACTTCCGCCGCGTCTCGGCGCGGCGCATGCCGAGAATGGCCCCGCTCAGATAAATGTTCTCGCGCCCGGTGAGCTCGCGGTCGAATCCGGTGCCGACTTCGAGCAGCGATCCCACGCGGCCGTGGATGTCGGCCGTGCCTTCGGTTGGCTCCGTGATGCGCGAAAGGATCTTGAGGAGCGTGCTCTTTCCAGACCCGTTGCGCCCTACCACGCCGACGACGTCGCCCGCGTTGACGTCGAAGCTCACGTCGCGGAGTGCCCAGAAAAGATCTGCGGAGTCGCGGGACCCGCCCCGCCCTAGCAGCGCCTTGACGCGGTCGACCGCTTCGTCGCGAATGCTGTCCGAGCGCGGACGGGCGCCCGGGACGAAGTACTGCTTGGACAGACCCGCCGCGCGTATCGCCGTTAGCGACACGCCGGCATCCTTGCCTCGTTCCCGCGCACTATCGCTTTTGCGGTACGGGCGGCCAGATCACCACGCCCATCTCGGCAAACGCCTGCGTCGTGGCGTCAGGTGCGGGGTCGCCGACGGTGTGGCGGAGTACCCACCCAGCGCCGAGACCCGCGATGGTCACGACCTGCGTCACCAGATGCAGCGGCAGAGCGGCGACGGCAAACGCGATGCTGCGCCGCGATGCAAGAAACCGCAGCAGGTCGGCGCTCACGAGGGTGAGCAGCGTCGCCCCGGCGATGAGCGGCCACGCGACCGGGAAGTTGAAGATCGCAGCAGCGGCTATTCCGGCGATCATCAGCAGTGCACTCGCGATTGCGCCTGGCCCGGCGAGCACGTGCAGGGCGTGTCCGCGGCCGCGGCGACGGGTAGCGGCGTAGCCGAGATACTGCGTCAGCAGCACACCGTCCGACCATGCGGCGCGAATGACATCGCGCAGACGCAGTGACGACATCCGCGCGACGGGCAAGTCGGACTGCAGGAGCACACGCTGCCCGATCCGCTGCACGCGCTGGCCGAGGTCCAGATCCTCGAGGCTGGGCCTGCGGAACACCCACTCGTTGTACATCCCCACGCTCATCAGCACGTTGCGCCGCACGGCACCGCACGCGTCGCTGAACAGCGCACCGAGCCCGCCATGACGGCGCGCCCCGTACTGCTGAAGCGCGCTCCAGTACTGCGCCGCGACGCCGCCGTCGGCGGTAGAGCCGTCGTTCGCGGCGCAGACGGCACCGAGCCCGCTGTCGTCATCGAACGAGCTGAGGAGCCGCTCGAGCGTGTCGCGCTGAATCTTGACGTCGGCGTCGACGAACACCACGACGTCGCCTCGGGCGGCCTCGGTGCCGCGGTTCCGCGCGTACGCCATCCCGCGCGAGCGACCCGTCAGCCGGACGACTGTGTCGGCGTGCCGCGCGCCCACCGTCGATGACCCATCGGTGCTTCCGTCATCGATCACGATCAACTCGTAGGATTCGCGCGGGATACTGCTCGCGACGATCGCCGAAAGGGTCGCGTCGAGAACGTTGGCCTGGTTGTGGACGGGGACGATCACCGAAACGGCGGGGGCCGGAGCCGGAGCACGGTCGCGCTCGGAGAGCGCTGAGGCGCTCGCGGGCGCGCCGCCGACGAGAGCGACGATGTCACCGGTCGCCTGGCCCATGGCCAGCAATCTGAGGTCTCCGTCGCTGGTGCCGCTGGGCGCGATCAGGAACTGCGCGGCCGGGAAGCGGGCGTGGATGGCCGCGAGATCAACCGGCTGGCCTGCACACGCGACGATGACCTCGCAATCCCACTGCGTCCAATCGCCCACACGGCCCAGCATTCGCGACGGCAGGAAGACGTGCTCGCCGGACATGACCACGATGAGCGTGCGTGCGGGTTCCTTTTTCGCGGCGGCAAAGCCGAGCGCGCTGCGGAATGGCGTCAGCGACGCAGGTCGCGGTGCCGAAATCGGCACGAGGCGACTGCCACCCGGTGTCGTCCTGAAGCTTCGGGGGCGATCCTTGTCGTAGGCCATATCGTGAGGACGAAGAGCGTTCCGCAACCGAGGGCGCGCGGTCAGCCCGGCTCGGCGGAGAATAGCGCGTGGCGTGCGTCGCAGCAATGCGCGAACGCATATTCTGTCATCGTGTTATCACATCTCGCGCACCGATGAGATTTTTCGCCTGGATACTCGCGGCATCGCCGGTGATTGTGGCCCTGTATGCGTACGCTGCGTATCCGCTTGTGCTCTGGCTGATGTCGCGCAGAACGCAGCTCGCTCCGCCCGCACCGTCGGAACTGCCGCTCGTCACGGTCGTCATTCCGGCCTACAACGAGGCAGCCCAGATCCGTGGGTCGATCGAAGCGTTGCTCGCTCAGGATTACCCGGCGGAGAAACGTCAGATCCTCATCGTGTCCGATGGCTCGACGGACGGGACGGACGACATCGTGGCCGGCTACGCCGGCCGGGGTGTGGAGCTCCTCCGGCTGGCGGGGCGAGGCGGAAAGACGGCCGCGGAGAACGCCGCGTGCGAGCGGGTTCGCGGCGAGATCGTGGTCAATTCCGATGCATCGATTCGGCTGCATCCCGGGGCGCTGAGCGCGCTGGTGGCGAACATGGCGGATCCATCGGTCGGCGTGGCGTCGACGCGCGATGTGAGCATCGACAGCGCGGCGGGAGCAAACGCGACCGAGGCCGGCTACGTCGGCTACGAAATGCTGGTCCGCGACCTCGAAACGCAAACGGGCGGCATCGTCGGCGCATCGGGGTCGGGCTACGCGATTCGCCTCGCGCTCCACAGGCACCCGGTGCGCGCGGACCTGAGTCGCGATTTCTCGGCCGCGCTGACCGCACGTCTCCACGGTTACCGGGCGGTGTCGGTGCACGACGCCGTCTGCTATGTGCCGCGGACCGGCTCGCTCCGGGCGGAGTACCGCCGGAAGGTGCGCACCATTCGGCGCGGCATGCAGACACTGATCGCCAACCGGCGGCTCCTGAACCCGCTGCGTTACGGCTTCTTCGCGGTCAAGCTCTTCAGTCACAAGCTGTGCCGTTGGCTCGTTCCGGCGCTCCTCGTGCCCGGTGCGATCGGACTTGCGCTCCTGGCCGCGAACGAGCGCTGGGCGCGAGTCCTGCTGGCGTTCTCGCTGGCCGGCGCGGGCGTCGCGGTCATCGGCGCCTTGTGGCCCGCCGACAGAAAACTCCCGCGACTTTTGTCGGTCGTCACGTTCGGTGCGGCCGCGAATCTCGCGGTCGTGCACGCGCTGGTTCGCGTGCTCCGCGGTGGACGCACGGACGCCGTGTGGGAGCCCACGCGGCGTCCGGCCGCGCCCACGCAAACCTGAGCTAGTGCCGGTTGCTCAGGCCGATCGCGACGGACAGCAACGCGAGCGAGATCTGGATGTAGCTGAGAATGTTTCGCTCGGACCGCCTGGCGACGAAGACTTCGTCGCCTTCGCGCATGTAGAGCTGGTCGACGGTCGTGCCGTCCGTGAGCGCGCGCCGCGTCGCGACTTCGTCGATGATCGTGGTGGTGCCGCGCCGCACGAGGACCTTGTCCGTGTTCGCGTCCGCCGCGTAGCCGCCGGCAATGATGATGAGATCGCTGAGCTTGTTCTCCGGCGACACCGAAAAAAAGTTCGAGCGGAGCACGCGGCCGGTGATCGAGACGGCGATCAGCGACGTCGCGCGCACCGCGAACGCGGATGTATCCCGGTAGAGCGCGCCAAGAAAGTGTCGCTGGATGGCGGACGTGAGCTCGGAGCGCAGCACGCCTGCCAGCTGCAGCGGCCCGATGGTGACGCGGGGAAAGATCACCACGCGACCGGGTTGCACGACGAGCGTGTCACCCTGCGGCGCCGCTGCGAGCGCCGCAGGGTTGCCGAGCGGAACGATGGCAACCACGATGCGATCGCCCTCGTTGAAATCGCCGCGCTGGAGACGCGTATTGATCGCGGCGGCTTCCGCGGTGCGGTGCTGGGACTCGGCCGCGCGCGCGGCGGCCGTGAGTGCCTGGCGGGAATCCAGCAGCCGCACGGGCGGGTTCCCGGCCACGGACTGCGCCTGGGTCTTCGCGCCTCCTTGCGCAGCAAGGGGGGTTGCGAGGAAAATGGTGGCGACGAAAAGCAGCCGGGCGTTCACGTTGGCGAGCTCGGTGCGCGCAGTGCGGAGAAGAAACACGAATATAGTGTCCGTGACTGAGAGGTTATGCGGAGGAGACGCTCGACACTTTGATGCGTTTCCGCCACAGGTGGTGCGTGTCTGAACAAAAGATGACAGACGATGATCACACCTAACTCAATGTGATACAAAGACTTGAATCATGAGACACCCGTATCGCGCGCGGAATGGAAGATGCTGGATGGCAGACTATGCACAACGGCCTGAACCGCTGGGGGACTGACAACGTGCGCATTCCGCGCGTTGCCGCTGTTAGACCCCGCTGCCCCTCGCAGGGATCGAAGGCGTGAGCGGATTGAACGGCGCGTGGCCCTATTCACGGCTGCGCCGTGAGCTCGCCGTGAGCCCCAGGCGTTGGCTCGTCACCGGCGTCGCCGGGTTCATCGGCTCGAATCTCCTCGAGGAGCTGTTGTCCCTCGGCCAGACCGTGGTCGGCCTGGACAACTTCTCGACGGGCCGCCAGGAAAACCTGGACGACGTCATGTCGTGCGTCGGGGAGAACGGCAGCCGGTTCGAGCTCATTCGCGGCGATATCCGCGACATCGACGCCTGTCGCGACGCCTGTCGCGGCGTCGACTACGTGCTGCACCAGGCGGCGCTGGGCTCCGTGCCCCGTTCGCTGGACGATCCCGCGACGACCAACGCCGTCAACGTCGACGGTTTCGTGAACATGCTCGTCGCTGCGCGCGAGCAGCGCGTGCGCCGCGTCGTGTACGCCTCGTCGTGCGCGGTGTACGGGGACTCGTCCGCGTTGCCGCTGGATGAGCACAACACCGGGCAACTCCTCTCGCCGTACGCGGTTTCGAAACTGACCAACGAGTTGTATGCGGGGGTTTTCCAGCGGGCGTACGCACAGCAGCTCGTCGGACTTCGCTACTTCAACGTGTTCGGCAAGCGCCAGGATCCTTCGGGCGCCTACGCCGCCGTCATCCCTCGCTGGATTGCCAACTTGCTCACCGGCGTGCGCTGTGAGATTCACGGCGACGGTGAGACGAGCCGGGATTTCTGCTACATCGCGAATGTCACGCAGGCCAATCTGCTCGCGGCGCTCACCGAGCGCTCCGATTCAGGGGGCTCATACAACGTCGCGTGCGGTCGCGAGACCACGCTGAACGAGTTGTACCGCATGCTGCGTCTTGGCCTCGCCGGGTACGAACCGTCGATCGCTGCGGTGCAGCCGATCTACGGGCCGGACCGTCGCGGCGACATTCGCCGTTCGGTTGCGGATATTTCGCGGATTCGTCGTCAACTCGATTACGAACCCACACACAGCACTGCGCAGGGGCTCGGGGAAGCACTCGAGTGGTACGTAGCGCATACCGTCGAGCAACATCCCGCCGTCAGTGCGGCGGGCTCCCCGAACTAGCCACCTTCTTTCCTGGTTTTCATGGCGGACTCCTCCCCACAACCGGTTCTGCTCATAGCCACTGAAGGCGAGTGGGCCGGTCGTTCGCTCGAGAGCGTCCTCGCGGGTCGCGGATACGCCGTGCTGCGCACACAAAGCGGCCGAAGCGCGTTGCAGCTCGCGCATCGTGCCCGCCCCGACGCGGTCATCATCGACGAGAACATGCAGGAAATCAGCGGCATCGAGCTCTGTCGGCGGCTTCGCAATGACCCAACGTTCGACGCAGCCACGCCGGTGATCATGATGGCCGGTGCGCCGGGGTCGATGTCCGATCGCGCGGAAGCGTACGCCGCGGGCGCGTGGTCCGTCGTGACGCATCCGCTTGACACCGACGTCCTCCTGCACGAGCTCGCGACGTTCATCCGCGCAAAGCGCGCCGTTGCCGCCGCCGAGCATCGTTCGCTCATCGATCCCACGACCGGCCTGCTGAATCCGGTCGGGCTGGAGCGGTGGGTCGAGCAGCTGGCCGCGCGAGCGGCGCGTAACCATGAGCCCCTCGCGTGCGTGGTGCTCAATGCGCCTTCCGCGGCGGGAGCCGGGAACGAGGACGACCTCGCGGCGGTTGCCGCCGCATTCGTCGAGTCATCGCGCGGGCATATCCGTCGTTCGGACGTCGTTGGGGTCACGAGCGAAGGGCAGCTCGCGGTCATCGCGCCCGATACGAACGATGTGGGCGCGGTCGGCCTCGTCGAGCGCCTCCGCAAGGCGATTGAGGAAGGCGCCGCCGCCGAGCTCCCAGGCCAACGCGACGCGATGGGATTCCACGCCGGCTACTGCGCAATCGATGACTTCAGCCGGTCGGACGTCTCCGCCGGTGAGCTGCTTGCCCGCGCCACTCGCGCGGTCGACCACCTCAACCGCCTCCCCAATGGCGTGCTGACCCTCGGCTTTGACGATTTGCCCGTCAGCTGAGCGGCGATATCCTCACTGTGCGGGCGAGCGGCGCGTTCACGACGCGCCGCTTTTTCGTTTTCAGGGGTACCGTCACATATGTCGCACGAAAGCAACAAAGTGTGATGCGTCGCACTTGACTTAGCAGTCCATGGTCAGGATGCTTCACTCAAAGAACCTGTCACTTGCGGCAGCAAAAGCTGTGTTGAGCAGTCGCCACACCACGTCGCGATTTCCTGCAGACACGGCTGTTTTTTGTTGCTTTGCTGCCGCGCTTCTGCTTGGGCGCCCGATGCGGTGGGCGGGCCCGAAGCGAGGTTCGAAACGCGCTCCCCTGAGGTTACACGGTACGAAATGACAACCCGCCTGCCGCTCAATACTGACGCCGCGAGCCCGGATCCCATTGATGCTGCCGCCACGCCCGATCCCCGGGTGCTGCAAGCCGGGCAGCGATCAGGTGTTCGCGTGCTGGTGATCGATGATGACCGGTCCATCCGCGAGGGATGCACCGGTGCGCTCGAAGCCGAGGGCTACAGCGTCGAGGCGCACGGACGCAGCGATGATCTCCTCGGCCTCGTGCGCCGCGCGCGGTTCGACATCGCACTCGTTGACCTCTACATGACGCCGGTTCCGGGCATGGAAATCCTGCGGTCCATTCTGGCCGTGCGGCCGGACGCGATCGTCGTGATGATGACCGGCAATCCGAGCGTCAATTCCAGCGTTGAGGCGCTGCGCGGCGGCGCGTGGGACTATTTGCCGAAGCCATTCTCTGCGTCACACCTGCAGATCCTCGTTGGCCGCGCCGCGTTTTCCCTGCAGCACGACCGCGAGACGGCACGCGAGCGCGCGGCGATGCGCGAAGACGGCGCGGGTCCGGGTGAGATGTCGCTCCTCGGAGCGTCGCCGGAGTTCCGCAAGGTCGTGGATCTCGCACGGCGCGTGGCGCGCACGAACGCGTCGGTCATGCTGATCGGGGAAAGCGGCACGGGCAAGGAGCTCATCGCGCAGTTCATTCACAAGAACAGCGCCCGTGCCCGAAACCCCCTCGTTCCGCTCAACTGCGCCGCGGTCCCGGAGCACTTGCTCGAGTCGGAAATGTTCGGCCACCGCAAGGGTTCATTCACCGGCGCGGACCGCGACAAGGTCGGTCTCATCGAAGTCGCGCACGGCAGCACGTTTTTCCTGGACGAGCTGACCGAAATGCCGCTCACGCTTCAGGCAAAGTTGCTGCGCGTGGTGCAGGACGGCGTGCTCCGCCGCGTCGGCAGCGAGAAACCCGATGCCACGGTGGACGTGCGTTTTCTCTCGGCCACCAATCGCGATCCGCGTGCCGCGATCGCGTCGAAGCACCTGCGCGAAGATCTCTTCTACCGCCTGAACGTCTTCCCGATCAACCTGCCTCCGTTGCGTGAGCGCGCCGAAGACATCCGTGTGCTCGCCGAACACTTTCTCGCACGGAGCTGGGTTCGTCATCACTCGCTGCGCGAGGACCCGCCGCGGTTCAGTGAATCCGCGCTCGAGCGGCTGCAAGCGTGCCCGTGGCGCGGCAACGTGCGCGAGCTGCAGAACGTGGTCGAGCAGCTCGCCGTGCTCGCCACGCCGGGCGCGTCAATCTCCCCGGACGAAATCACGCTGCACGACTCGCCGAACGAACCGCAGGCCCGCGCCAGCATGCCGACCGCGCTCCTGGACGATGCGTATCACGTCGCGAAGGAGCGCGTGCTCGCGAACTTCGAGAAGGAATACCTCACGCGTCTCGTCTCCCGTGCCGGGGGCAACATGTCGCGCGCCGCGCGGCTCGCGAGCGTGGACCGGACCACGTTGTACCGGCTGCTGGAACGCCATAGCGTGCGGCGCGACTCGGCCGAACCGCCACCGGAATAGAACGTGACGATGCTTGGTGACCACCGGCCAAGCAGTACGCGGTCCGTCTCACTCCGGGTAAGCGGCGCTCACACCGCATGACCCAGGTCAGACAGGGTTCGCCGTCCCGGCGCGCCGCGGGAATGCTGTCCGTCGGCGTGCGCCGCGCATTGCGCGAAGCCGCCGAGCGCGTGGTGGAACGCATGGTGGTCGAGACGGGACGCCCCCGAGCGGATATCACGGCAGACGTGCTCGCGATCTGCGATCAGGTTGCGATGATGACGAGCCGGCGCGGCGTTCCCGAAGCGCTCGTGCTCGGGCGCCACTTCAATCCCCGCGACGTCATCGCCCTTCGCGTGCAGTTCGTGGCCACCGTCGCCGCGAGCCGCCGCAAGATCGACCCGTCCGATCTGGTGGGAGTACTCGTTGCGCTCGACACGCTGTCGGCCGGCGTCGCGCCCCCGGCCAAGGCGCAGTTCGGCGACCAGCTCGCGCAGTCTCCCGTGCTCACGGGCATGCTCGAGATCGCGCACGACATGCGGTCGCCGCTTGCCGCCATTCTGCTGCTCGTCGAGCCGATCCGTCGCGGCAAGCAGGGCCCCGTCACGCCGGCGCAGGAGCGACAGCTCGGCATCATCTACGGCGCCGCGCTCAGTCTCAGCACACTCGCGAACGACATCATCGAGGCGGGGCGCTCCAGGCAGCGGGCACAGACCGCACGCCATCCGTTCTCGATTCGCGCCACGTTCCAGGACGCGTGCGCGGTCGTGCGCCCGATCGCCGAAGAAAAGCGTCTCGAGTTTGTGCAGACGTACCCCGTGGTGGACGGGCGGATCGGCAACGCCGCCTCCATTCACCGCGTGCTCCTGAACCTCACCAGCAACGCGCTCAAGTACACCGAACAAGGCTCGGTCACGATCGGCTGCATCGAGCTCGACCGGACGCGCGTGGAGTTCTTCGTGCAGGACACGGGCACGGGCATCCCCGCGCGCGTGCTCAGCATGCTCGAGTCGTCGCACAAGCCCGGCACTGGCGCGCCGTTCACGAGCGCAGGGCTCGGGCTCGCGATCTGTCGCTCGCTGCTCGAGGCCATGGGCAGCTCCCTCAAGGTCGAAACGTCACCAGACCGCGGCACACGTTTTTCGTTCGTGCTCGATCTCGAGCCGGCCATGATCGGCCACGCCTAGCTACCGGGCGCCGCTGCGGCGCCTGATCGCTTCGCGGTACACATCGTCGACGGCGCGCAGCCACGCCGCCGCACCGAATTCCCGTTCGAGGCGCGCACGCGCCGATTCCGCCCGGCGGACGGCCGCGCCGGGATCGCGCGCGATCTCGTCGAGCGCGGCACCAATCGCGGCGGGCTGGTCAGGCGCGACGAGTATCGCATCGGCATCGCCGACGACGTCAGGCACGCCGCCCACACGCGTCGCGACGACCGGCACCCCGGCGGCCATCGCTTCCAGGAGCGCGATCGGCGTTCCTTCCGTTCGCGAGCTGAGCACGAATGCGTCGAAGGCGCGCATCAGCGCGCCCGCGTGCGGCACGCCGCCATGCCAGATCACCCGGTCCATGACGCCGGCGGAGCGCGCATCGTTTTCGAGCGCTTCGCGTTCGCCCCCCGCACCGACCATCGACAGTCTCCACTCGCCGCCCGCCTTGGTGAGCGCCGCGATCATCACGTCCGCGCCTTTTTCCCGCGAAAAGCGCCCCACCCAGCCCACGACGCGCGTTGCCGGGTCGAGACCCAGCCGCTCACGCGCTTCGGCGCGGCCGAGCGGCGTGGCAGGCACGTACCCATTCCGGATGTGATGGAGTCGCTCCGGTCGCACACGTTCGCGCGTCAGCCGCTCGACGAGTGTGCGCGACACCGCGATTACAGCATCCGCGCTTCGCAGCGCGCGAGTCTGCAGGATTTCGTAGATGCGGTTGCGGAGCCCGCCCCCGGTGAACCCGTGTGCCGTGCTCACGGTCGCGACACCGCTCGTCCGCGCGGCCGCCCCGCCCACGATGTCCGCGTGATAACCGTGCGTGTGCACGACATCGGGCGACACGTCGCGAATCACGCGCCGGAGCGCGGAAAACTCCCGATGGTACGCGCGCGGGTGGACGGCGATCACCGTGATCGGCACGCCCGACGCGCGAACATGCTCGACAAACGGATGATCGAACATGTCATCGGGCGCGAGCACCGCCGCGACGTGGGCCCTGGAACCCTGTTCGGCGGCCAGCATTTCCACGACACGCTCGAGCCCGCCCTGCCGTGCGGCCGCGAGCACATGGAGCGCGCGGGGTGCGCCCCTGCCCTGCGCTACCTGCGGTCTCGTCATGCGACTAATATCGCGTGATGTGCGGCATTACCGGTTTTCTGGCGCGTCCCCAGCAGTCGTCCGAAGCGCTCGACCAATCACTGCAGCGCATGATCGCGCCGATCGTGCACCGCGGACCCGACGACAGCGGCACCTGGGGCGACGCGGCCGCCGGCGTGGGACTCGGCTTCCGCCGCCTCGCCATTCTCGACCTGTCGGAGCTCGGGCATCAGCCCATGCGTTCCGCGTCGGGACGCTTCACGATGGTGTTCAACGGCGAGATCTATAACTACCGCGCCCTTCGGGACGAGCTCGAGAAGTCCGGCGCCCGTTTTCGGGGCCATTCGGATTCCGAGGTCATCCTCGCGGGCTTCGAGCGGTGGGGCGTTGCGGCGTCGGTCGTTCGGTTCGTCGGCATGTTCGCGATCGCCGTTTGGGATGCGCAGGACCGAACGCTGTCCCTCATGCGCGACCAGCTCGGCATCAAACCGCTCTTTATCTACGCGAAAGACGGCGTCGTGAGCTTCGGCTCGGAGCTCAAATCGCTGCGGGCGGGCCCGGCGTTCGACACGACCATCGACCTCGAGGGGTTATCCGGCTACCTGCGGTATCTCTACGTGCCGGCGCCGCGCACGATCTACAAGTACGCGATGAAACTGCGGCCGGGTCATCTCCTCGTGATCCGCGATCCGGCGTTGCCGCTTCCGGCGTCGAGCGCGTTCTGGTCTGCCGAGGACGCCGCCCGGCGTGGCGCGGCCGATCCATTCCGCGGCAGCGATGCCGAGGCGGTTGATGAGCTCGATCGCCTGCTCGCCGACGCCGTGCGCCTCCAGATGCAGTCCGATGTTCCGCTCGGCGCATTGCTCTCGGGAGGCATTGATTCGTCGACGACAGTGGCGCTCATGCAGGAGGCGTCGTCGACCCCCGTGCAGACGTTCACGATCGGCTTCGACGCCGGCGAGTACAACGAGGCGCATCACGCCGCCGCCGTCGCCCGGCACATCGGCACGACGCACACGGACCTCATGCTCACAGGGCAGGACGCGCTCGATGTTGTGCCGCGCTTGCCGGAGATGTTTGACGAGCCGTTTGCCGATGCGTCGCAGATTCCGACGTTTCTCGTGTGTCAGCTCGCGCGGCGCACGGTGACCGTGGCGCTCGCCGGTGACGGCGGCGACGAAGTGTTCGCCGGCTACCACCGCTATCTGCAGGGCGAGAAGATCGTGCGCTGGATGTCCGCCGTCCCGCGTCCGGCGCGGCAGCTCGCCGCGAGCGGAATCAGCAGCGTGTCGCTTGAAACGTGGGATCGCACCGTCGGCGACGGTGCGCGGCTGCTGCGCCTGCCGCTCCGGCGCGCGGGAGA
>Ga0134121_10000392_pt1 | contig 51154 bp, 72 predicted proteins | sample KB301_FD_96463 | JGI IMG/M metagenome (GOLD analysis project Ga0134121, IMG submission 96463) | Terrestrial soil microbial communities without Nitrogen fertilizer from Kellogg Biological Station, Michigan, USA - KB3-0-1 | ecosystem: Environmental > Terrestrial > Soil > Unclassified ...
CTGGTGAGTTTAAATGACTCGGGTGGGTACATACAGCGGGGAAGACCTAAAACGCACCAGTGAGCTTCTAATGGCCTTACAGAGGCTATTGCCTTTTTATGAAGAAAACCGACCTAATTATGAAATTAAGAAGGTTAAACTGGAAATCAAGAAACATCAGGAATTCTTAGATGGTTCTAGAAATTTCTGGTGAGATATTTTGTAGGTGTAAATTCTGTCGAGATATTTTCGAGATGTAGTTCATTGGCGCGTTTGGACCCCCCGACCCCCCTTGATCGATCGTGGGCAATCGAATTGTGCGAGATGCAACCCAAGGTAGTAGCGGCGCACGTGGCGCGGAGGCTGAGTAAATCATCTTACATACTTAACAGATCAATGTAGTGAACCTTATTACCTAAGCATTATACATGTCACCTTAAGGTATACCTTACGGTTCCGAAGGGAACTAAGGGAACCCGACGAACTATAATGCACCAAGATATATTGTCATGTTATAGTTCATCTTCGGATATCCCGAATGCACTATAGTTCCTCCTTAATCACGAACCTGTGACTTAAGGGCTGTTGACTTAGGCTCTAGCCGGGATTACTGTATACCCAAGCTGGAAACAGCGAGTTGGCCCACGGCGAGGCTGAGCAGGTTGGCGGTAGAACCCGTTAGAGCCTGTCCGCGCACGGGACACCCAACACCGGACCATTGCTCGCATAGTGCGAAGCATTGGTTAAACCCAACAGAGGACAATACAATGAACGCATTAGTAAATCCGGCTGCTGTTGCTGGCCACAATCAGCCGCAGCTTCCCAAGCTCACGGACAGTCAGATGAAGGCCATTGCGCAAACGATGGACAAGCTGGCTGATACCATGGTCGCGCTGGTGGACGACACCGCCGAGGTCATGGTGACGACCATCATTCAGGCCAAGAAGGACTGGCAAGGTGGCCCGTTTAGGCTGCTTGGATACGCCAAGGAACACTACACCGAGGCGCAACTCGCGGCCTTCCCGACCGTCGGCAGCGAGGTCGGCGAGTGTCCCGACAAATACAAGATCCCGTACTATCGGGACGGCAAGTTGAAGTTCAAGGCGACTTCGTTCTACGCCGAGTTCTTCAAGCGCACCAAGACCGGCAAGGCTATCGAGGTGGCGCTCGCATTCGTGGCGCTCGCCAAGGACGAAAAGGCCAACCATACCACGGTTCCGGCCGATATCCTCAACATGAACCCGGTTGATCTGGACCGCTACAAGACCACGTTGGAGCAGGAGCGCACTGTCGCGATTGCGGCATGGCGCAACGCCTTTGCTCTGGACCAGCAGTTCCGGGCAGTCAACCGCCTCGACAAGGTGGAAGCTGCACCGCTCTGCGACCGCGACGGCAACGTCATCCAAGCTGCGAAGCCCATCAAGGTGTGGAACATCGATCAGCCGGAAAAGGAATGGAACCTCTATTCCGTCGGCGCCTTCCTGATGTTCGACGCTGCGCGGGCCAGCGAATTGGGCGGCACGTTCGAAGCCCTGAAACTCACCGTCAAGCGTGAGCAAGGCGAAGACGGCCCGGCCGGAACCGAGGTGGCACCGCATATTGCCACAAACAAGACGCTCGCCGCGTTCCTGCTCACGACGCACGAGTTCATCGCGAACAAGCATCTCGCCGACAAGAAGCGGGAACTCTACGGCCTGTTCCTCAAAGACCAGATCAACGGCGCTGGCTCGGACCAACTCGTTCAGGCCATTCGCGATCTGGAATTGTGGGCAAAGACCATCCTCGATATCCCCTCCGTTCAGGCACGACTGGAGAATATCGACGCCAAGGCTGCGGCCTAGTCCCCATCGGATTGCAAGTCGTTGCCTCGCTTACGAGCGGGGCAACAGCGTGCAATACCGCACGTAAGGGGAACTACAATGCAATACGTTGTTCAATGCTACACGAAACGCATCGATCGCTCAGTATCACATGATGACCGCAACCGCGAGACCATCACGGCTCATACCATGATGACGTGCGTCAACCGCGATGACGCCGAAAGCATGGTTCGGTTGCTGGAACACGGGGACAGCGGCACGCTGGAAGATGGCCCGTTCCAGATCGAACGCGCCTACGAGGTGGCTGCCGTGTTCTACCTCTCCAAGCGCACCGGCCACACCAAGGTCACCCTCTCAACGGGCGATCTGGAAATGATCGCCAGCGAATACACCGCACCGCGTGACACCCTTCACAATCGCATGCGCAACACGTTCGAAGCCGCACGCGCGGCGGAATAACTACCGCACTGCAACATCAGCCCCGGCACCGCAAGGTGACCGGGGTTTTTTATTGCGCTGCAACATAAGAACATAACGGCAACGCACAATACCATTGCTGCACTGCACCATATCGTTTTTATGATAGGTCATTAATAGTGCATGTGTGTGTAATACAATACCTTATACGCATGTACCCGTGTGTGCAGTGCACACTAACGGGGCGTTGATGATAGGTTTTGGCTGTGTATGTGTGTATGGTCGTAAGCGCTTATCTGTACGGGGTTAGTGTGAACAAACGACTACGAACGGTAGTGTCTTATAACTTATTGATATCATTAGTCTTTTAACTTACCCTCAGTTGACTTAAGCCCAAGGGCGGGTTATACTAATGGTACAATCGAGAGACCAAAACACTCGGTTGGGGGAGACACCAATGGCACGTATGTATGCCGGGTATATCGTCGTCGCTGTGTGGGACGACCAACACAAGAGTTACCACGGTCCTTTCTTTACCGAAGACCGTGCAAAGCGATACGCTGAGAGCAGCGATACGATTGTAGATTACTCAATCGAGCCTCTCGTCATTCCGCACCATCTGGTGCTAGAGGCAACTGAAAGGGGATAATACTATGAGACTTCACATACAATACGTAGATCGCCAAGGCGCGATCTTGGTCAGGGAAGAAGTCAACTACATGCAGGGACATGCTTCCGAGCAACAACTGCAGGACGTTGCTAAGCTTCATCTCGAAACCCTCAACCTGTCGCAGCGCTGCGTAGCAGCAATCGTTGCGGCTAATATCTACACGCTGGTAACGACGGCGGTGTGGTCATGAAGATCGAAATGGAACTCAGGGACAACCCGAAGGGCCGGCCTACCATCAAGGCCGTTGTTGATCAGAAGGTACATCGTAACGTCTGCATTACTGATCTCGTGCGGTATGCCAAGACCGCTCATCCGTGGGTCAAGATCATAGACCTGCGTATCGATCTGCGTTAGGTGCATCATGCCCTGTTTTTGTGGCAGTAAGGACATGGGCTTTCACGCCCATGACATCGCCGACGATGGTTTAATCATACCAAAGGGGAATACTATGACTAGGCCAAGGCCTACAGGTCGCGGACCCGGTGGTTGGGGTCCTGATTACTTAAGTGTTGCGAAGTTAATCGAGCTTATACCCAACGATGGGTGTCTGCTCGTGTTCAACGCCGACCACGCTAACTGGCGTGTGAAGGTCCACGAGACTGGCGTACTGCGCTGTCATGTAGCCCAAAATGGTCATGGGTTGGACAAGACCGACATCGGCAAGCGTCGCCGTGACCTGTACATCACATGGAGGGACGGATGACCGCCAGTAAGGGTGTAAGAGGTCCTCTCAGTGTTCGGGAATTAATCGGACACATACCCAAGGATGGCTGCATTCTTGTTTTCAATGGCAGCAACGCTCATTGGGCACAACATGCCAACACAACAGGTGTTCTGAGATGTAGGGTTCTCGATACGTCTCAGAAGTATCAAGCCAAGCGTGATCTACGCATCTCGTGGAGGGACGAATGATTATCATAGATAATCCCGGCTACGTACCCGTGGAAGAAATGTCGTTGGTTGTTGGTCCGTTGCCCAAGAGCCACCCTCGCTACGGCGAACTCGCGGCTGTTATCGTCAGTAGGTACGAGGACAGCCAGATCATACTTGATTTTGAAATAGTAGCAGACAGAGAGGCAGCCCACGCGTGGTTCGCTGAAGCTTCTGTGCTGCAGAACTGGATCGAACGGTCATGACTGAGCTGTATCACTTCAAGAATAAGTGGGGTAGGCATATGGTCGGGGTCTTCCTCGAAGTCAAGCCACGTACCCCAGCAGAACACGAACATGAACAGCGGTACGCCGCTGGTCTGGAACCACCACACTACACTCCTCTGCCTGTCCAGTACAGGTTCTGCGGGTGCTGCAAGGACGGACACCCTACGTGTCTGACTGAATTACTTAGGAGATAACATGTCTATCCTCAACAGCACGGTGCCGTGCAAGGTCATACCTATGCCTAACGGCCTGTACCGTAAGAGTAGGCGTGGTGTGCCTGAGTGCAAGGCAGGCGTAACCCTTTACTATTTGTGGCACGAGCCTACTGGCTTGTACTTCAAGGAATGCTACACCGATCGAGTGTATGCAGTAAGGAAGGCTACACGGACTACTGGCCCGCGTAGTATGTCAGACGTTGCGGAGGCTTGGGTTACCGATACCAAACTCTGTGAACATTCATATCGGACACAAGATGAGGACGACAATGACCATAGCTGAGCTACTTAAGGAATTGAACGACAACCTCACCGAGGAGCAGAAGACCATGCCTGCTCGGTTCGCCGATACTGATGGGAACTACTACCCCATCGATGCGATGTTCGTCATAACGAAGTCGGCGCTCAGCAGTCTGCCCGAAGGTCAGGTGGTCTTCGCCTGCTTCGGCGAGGACTCGGCGGACGACAAGGAATAACTCTTCGCCACGGGTTAAACTCCCAACGGCGTTGATCGGACGGAGGTACGGGTGCCGCTACCTGTGCTTCCGTCCTTTTCATTCATACTGTGGAGGACGAAATGAATAATCCAAAGGTACTAGGTGTGTTGGTTGGCGTGCTGAGCTTTATTATTGTTTGGCGCTCACTAGACATGAGAGTATTCACGCAGTGTTCTGAATACTACTGCATGGTCGGTGTGACTTTCTTCAAACTCTTCTGATCGGAGAATACAATGTGGAGTTCTAAGCAAGCACCTGAAGTCACTGCGCTATTGATCGACGGTGCCAACGCATACCATAGTAGTCAGAAGGTCGGGTATATGCTCGACTACAAGCGCATTCGGGCTTACTTCAGGCCACAGCAGGCGTTGTACTTCACTGCTCTGCCTGATCGTGCCGCCGGTGAGAACAACATCCACAAGATGATCGATCTCATCAACTACAACGGCTACGTCGTCATCCAGAAGCCGATGCAGACGTACGACAACGGCTCTGAGGGCGTAAAGACCAAGGGCAACATGGATGTCGAGCTGGCTGTTCACATCATGAAGTGTGCCCGATGGGCCAACCACATCGTTCTCTTCAGTGGGGATGGTGACTTCCGGTTGGCTGTCGAGGACGCACAGCAGCAGGGCGTGCGTGTCACTGTGGTATCAGCCTTGAAGGTCTCGGGTTCCCCGATGATCTCGGATGTACTGCGACGGCAGGCCAATGACTTCCTTGACCTTGCTGACCCGAGGATCAAGGCAGACTTCGAGATGACCAGACTATAGATCACTATAGGTAAGAACAATAGGTATAGTATCCTTGCCGGACCGGCGCAGTATACACGGAGAAATACCATGTGTCAACAGAAAAAACGTATATTAGTTCGTCTCGGCAATACTAGTATCCCCAAAGTCTTTGACGACTGGTCCGATCTGCTTGACTACATCAAACAAGAGAACCTCGCGGGCAGGGTGGTAGCAATACGATGGTGGGAGTATGTGTGATGGAATATCTCATCGTTCATCGTGGAGATGAAATCCACAGGCTTGTCTTCAAGTTGGAGGCAGACGGACTACTCTATCTCGAAACCAACGGACCGGTGTTCAACACCGTGTACGGGTGGGAATCAGAGCGTGTATTGAGTTGGCTGGAAGAGCGGGACTTTGAACATTACTGGGAGAGCGACCATGACTAAGAGCTTATTATTCGCATTGTTCCTATCACAAGCGCCTATTCAGGACGTGCCGGTCTTCCGCGACCAGCCCACATTGGTGGAGTACCTCAATGCAGACCTTCGCCTACCTGCTCGACGGGTTCATACTATTCATGTTCGTATGTCTGGCGACGGCGGCGTGGGTACCGAAGAGACGTTCACCAAGACGTACCCGCCGATCCCATACATCGACTTCTGGCGATGTCCGCTAGGCCAGACGGCGGTGCAGTGCATCGCCATAGAAAGCGTCATCCAGCAGGAATTACCCGGCAAAAGCATGCTAGAGCTTAAGCCGTTCTTCCCGGACCCTCTCGGGAAGTAAGCTTCGTTTGACATAACCACTAAGACGGGTTATACTGGTTCTACAATCGGAGAGGGCAAACCGATGGCAAAACGATGGCTTCAGCAGAAGCGCCTGAAGATGAAAGTCTACCGCGCTAAGGCTAGGGGAGTGATGAAACAATACTCCTCTGAGGTCATAAGTGTCGGCCGGTCAGTCAACAAAGAAGGCATGGCCGCGCTGTATCCCAACAAAGGTCTGAATGTGACCTTCAAAGAATTAGATCGATACAATCGGCAGACAGAGCCTATTAGTGAGCCTCGCCAAGCAGCCCGTGAGCTGCGGGAGAAAGTCCGTAATGGTACTGAACCTCTGCGGTACTTCAGACTTCTCGACGACGCATTTGCGCGGGCGAGGCTTTACTATTCCAGCAATCCTGAATACTGTTACATCATTGAGTTGGACCGGCGGTGTTCCCTCCATCGTCGGTCCATTAAGTACCTTTCCAGAGACATAGCCTACGCACGATACTGCGACGGTTCCATCGATTGGTCTCCTGAGTTCTACCATCCCTTGATACCCGAGACACACCCCTCGGCGTGACGACGCCGCCCTACTGATGCCTCTGGCAGATGCCCATGTAAGGTAGGGACTGAACCCAGCCTGACCCGCCCAGTCAGGTTGCAAGCCCCCGTTGACCGGCTTCCCCTCCGGTTAGCGGGGGCTTTTCTGTTGCTTACAGAGGAGAGCCAGATGTCAGCAACTAAGCCTCGTGCAGGATACTGCACTGGATGCGGCGTTACCTTCCCGAAGATGCACTTACTACGAAACCACCGGAATACGTTTCGTTGCGGTGGTCGCTTCCTCCCCAAAGACGAACGCCGTGTACTCGAAGTGCTCCGCTTGGAGCGCGAAGAACAATTTCGTCTGGCGCGGGAGAAAGCCAAAGACTCTACTTAGCCAATAATGGCAAGAAGGAGAAACAGAAGTGTGGAAAACTACTCTGATGGAGTGGGTTCTCGACAACGCCGCCACTGTCACACTGAGTACGTTACTGGTGCTCTGTGTACTGACGGTCATCGGCGCTGCTGCCTACGATCGACGGGCATCGATCAAGGCGTATTGGGAACACCGACGATCTATCCGTATCCAAAGGGGACTCGTCATGGGCCGCAAGAAGCAGGTTGAACGACGAGCCTACATCAAACAGATGCTGGGCGACATCATCACCCACGGCTTCGAAGAAGCTTGGTTTGCCGGCAAGGTAACACGTGAAGAAGCCAACGCTGTGTATCGGGCGATCGGCAAGACCCACGGCATTCCTGACCTGCTGCCACATCTGACGCCGGAACAACTCAAGTCGGCGATCAAGGGACGTAAGGCACGTGGTGGTGGTGTCACCGCTGGCCCAGTCCAAGAGCATCCCTCGTGGGGTGAAACACCGAAGCCACCGGCGACTGCCCCGGTTACCACCGAAGGCAATGTCGTCAACGCCGCCAAGAGGTTCGGAGCCAAGGCTCTGGCCCGTCTGTCAAAGACCGCGTAGTCCATCCGGATAGCGGAACGGTTAGTCTCACAGAGGAAGACGTAGACCATGACGAAATCGACTAATAAGACCATTATCTTCGTTCGCGAACCGGGCGTCGACGTGCCCGAAGCCTACCTCCGTAAGGTCCTGGCGGCCTGCCCCAGCGGCGGCGGCTACAGTATCCAGTCCAAGGACAAGGACGGCAACCCCGAACTCATCACCGACAACATGGACGTCGCCGTCCAGCTCAGTGATGTCCAGGATCTCTTGAAGTCGGCGGTCAGCCATCGGGTTCTCTTCGCCTTCAACAAGCTGGAGAAGGTCGACGAGAAGTTCCTCCAGCCGTACCACGTCGCACTCGACGGCGACGACGTCTTGCTTTCCTTCGCGATCGACGGGCACTTCCCGACGATGGTCGAGGCCGGCAGCACGGAGGAGTCGCTGCTCGCCCAGCGGGTGATGTTTCCGAATATCCAGAAAATCATCAAGTACTCCGCCGGCGATCTCGACAAGTTCCTCGCCGAGCTTCGCGATCCCACCTTCGTCGACATGGTCATGTCCCGTATTGGTGACCGTGGTGCATTCTGCTTCCTGCCGCCCGTCGGCGACGCCATCTGGCTCGGCAAGAACACGCTGGGCTCGACGTTTCCGTGGGGTCAAACCTCTGATACTCTCGGCTATACCGAAACGGCCGCGATGGCTGCGCCGGCCAAGGCGGACGTGAACGACAAGAAGAAGGGGTGGTGGGGCAAGAGCAAGGGACCAGAAGTCCCCGTGGCTCAGGAGACGGCTCCGGTTGTCCCCGCAGCGCCGGCCGCCCCACCGCCCAACCCCGTTCCGCTGAATATCCCGGCTACCCAGCCGGATACCAAGGTCACTCCGCCCGAGGTCACCCCGGTCGAGATCGATCCGAACGCACCGCCACCGGCGGGAAGCTGGAAGGTCGTTCCGAAGGGGATGTCGAAGGACCAGCGGAAGAAGTTCATTCGGCGGGTTACCAACTGCGGCGCCCAACTGCCGATCGGCTGGAACGTCGACCCGTTCCGGTATTGGGAAGTCGAATACCCGAAGGACGAACGGCTGACGGCCTTGGTCGAGCAGAAGCGGCTCGAACCGAAGGACATGCGGGCACCGGCTCCCAAGCCTGTCGCCCCGAAGTCCGGCAGCGAGGTCGACGTCCTCATGATGTCCAAGGAAGAGCGCGACGGCATCGAGACCCACATCCTCAATGTCCTCGGCTACAACGCCAAGCATCGGACGGAACCCTTGGAAATCCAGAAGCAGGAGAGCGTGTACCCGCCGTTCAGCCAGGAATTCGGCGTCAAGTTCGAGGTCTTCAACGGCTGGACCCCGAAGCAACTCCGTCTACTCGGATCGAAGGGGCTCATCCACTACGCCCTCGAAGCCCGACGTCGTTTGATCAATACCGCCGCCGGCTCCCCGCCGGTGGAAGTCGGCGACACCGCACCTGCGGTCGCCGAGAATTCGGCAACCCCGGCCCCGAAGAAGGGTTACTGGGGCAAGTCGAAGGCTGCCTAGTCAAGGGCAGTCGACCCAGCGGGAGTTCCCTCCGGCCCCGCTGGGTCACCTTTATCCTTGACAATTCCCCTTAGATTGCTGTATCATGCGAAAGCATGAAGAAACCCTCCGATACTATTATCGAACAACACGTCCCTTGTGATGACTGTGGCTCCTCAGACGCTCGGTGTGTATACGCCGACGGTCACAGTCATTGCTTCTCCTGCAATACCCATATCCCCGCTAAGAGGGCGGAGAAAGAATACTTGGAAGAAACATTTACTTATGAATACTTAGACTATCGTGGTATATCTAAAGAAACATTCCGCTTCTACGAAGCGAAGACTAAGATTGATAAGGAAGGTAAACCTATAGCCATAGGTTTTTCTTGGCCTAATCAATCTATGAAGGTTAGGACATTACCGAAAGGCTTCCATACCATAGGCGATATCGCCAAAGGCGGATGCTTTGGTCGTAACTTTTTCATGGCCGGTAGCAATCGATCCGTCGTTATTACTGAGGGAGAACTCGATGCGCTATCCGTATATCAAGTCTGCCGTGTGCCTGCTGTTTCTGTTCGAAGCAGCAATACTGGGAAGCTGGACGCTGCAATCGATCGACAGTGGCTTAACTCATTTGAACGCATTTACCTGTGCCTTGATGGAGATGGGCCGGGGCGAGATGCGGCTCGTGAGATCGCTGGGCTCTTCGATTTCAACAAGGTTTACCAGATCAAGTTCCCCGGCGGAAGCCGAAAGGACGCCAACGACTACGTTCGAAATGGAGAGTCCGAAGAACTAGCCAAACTCTTCCTTTCTGCCAAGAGGTACTTGCCAGAACAGGTTGTGTCCTCTTGGCAGGAGTTTGACAAGATACTTTCTGAAGTTCCAAAGAGTGGTGTTTCATACCCATGGCCTACTCTTAACTATATGACTTATGGAATACGCACTGGTGAGTCGGTTCTTATTACCGCACAGAAAGGTGTCGGTAAGACAGAAGTGATGCACTCAATTCTTTACCATCTGTTGAGGGAGACTAAAGATGCGATCGGTACTATATTTCTGGAAGAGCCAAAGAAACGGCTGTTACAGGCTGTGGCGGGCATACATCTCCGAAGACCAGTCCATCTACCAGACTGTGGTGTTGCCGACACTCAGGTATCTGCTGCTGTCCACGAAGCTGTACAGGAGGATGACCGTCTTCACCTGTATTCTCATTTCGGCTCTGATGACCCAGAAACTATTCTGGATACTATTCGGTTTCTCGTTAGCGCGCGTGGCTGTCGTTACATTCTCCTTGACCACATTACTATGGTTGTATCTGGTTTGGGGGGAGATAATGAACGACGGGCTCTGGACTACCTGTCGACGCGTCTGGAAATGATGGTCAAGGAATTGGACTTCGCGTTGATCTTTGTCAGTCACGTCAATGACGATGGATTGACGCGAGGTTCGCGTAATATCTTTAATATAGCGGATATGAGAATAGACCTTAGTCGTGATGTTAAGAGCCCAGACCCTATCATAAGACGCACGACGCACCTTATGGTGTCAGCTAACCGCTTCTGCGGGAGGACTGGTCCGGCTGGCGACTTACTTTTTGACCCTGTGACGTATACTCTGACCGAGGACTTCGGCTTCAAGGCTGAGGAGAAACGTCAGGCTGCTAATGATAATACTCTAGAAAGAATAGCTGCGGCATGAGATACCCTTGGAACTTAAAGTATTGGAAGACGGGCGAGTGGCAGGTCGTTAACGAACGCCTCCACGACATGGAGAAACGCCATGAAACGTACAACCCTCCGCGTGGGAGCCTTTTTCGAGCGTTGGCACTTGTTCAACCTGAAAAGGTTAAGGCGGTTATTCTCGGACAAGACCCCTATCCAGACGCGCGATATTCTACAGGCGTCGCCTTCTCAATCCCAGAAGGAATTGAAGCTAAGGATTTCCCACCGACTCTTAAAACATTACTCCAAGAGTACTCCATTGACACTGGTTACCCTTTACCATCTAACGGCAACCTCGAACGATGGTCAGAAGAAGGAGTACTGCTGTGGAACGTTATCCCTAGCTGTACAAATGGTCGAAGCTTATCTCATGACTGGGATGAGTACAGTTACCTTACAAGAGAAATACTCACCCGTCTTTCCTCACAGGGAGGGATCGTTTTTGCTTTTCTCGGAGCGGTGGCCCGACGCTACGTCGAGGAGGTCGACCTCACTAAGAACTCAGTCGTCGTCACATCCCACCCCTCGCCAAGAGGATCTTTATCAAGTCGGAGCCCTTTCATCGGGTCGCGTATATTCACGGTCATCAATGACCACTTAGTCAATATGGGACAGACCCCGATAGATTGGGAGCTGAAGGATGATTGTGGAAATCCTAGTTAACGGAAAGATCGAACTCGTGGACAGCAAGTGGGAGCCACGTCATGCACAAGCTGTACAGACCACATCGAAAGAAGCGTCAGCCTCCGGTGAAGATTTCGGACGCAAAGGCCCAGATAATAGCGAAGGCTATCGTCAGGAACGACCGGACGCTCAAGCAAGTAGCCGCTGACTTTGGGATTTCCTACCAGTGGGCCTACAGAATACTCCAAACTAGGGTAAATGTTAGTAAAGTACTATCTCTCCGGTACCCTGACACCCCTGAAGAGAAATAACGCACCACGGAGCTTCCTAGGGCATCCTAGGGCCTATCTAGAAGGAGTGGACCAATGAAAAATAGACCTTCCAAGTTGGTCCAAAAGAAAATCGACTACACTGAAGCCCGGATAAACCATATCAAAGGCGTAAAGTGTTCCTCAGATATGTGGGATTACTATTCTGGACTAGAGTTAGATTTCCTTGATAATTACAGAAATGCATTGTACGCGGAGCTTCAGCGCTCCCAGATGCGGGAGTGGAACATATGAGATACTATGCAATCGGGGACCTGCACGGGCGGCTTGATCTCTTAGAAAAATCTGTCCGAAAAATTTCCGATCACGCAGAGCAAAGTGATTTTCAAATCATAACTCTCGGCGATTACATCGACAGGGGCAAAAATTCTAGGGGAGTAATCGAATTTCTGATGGCTCACCCCGAGATCATTGCTCTTCAAGGCAACCATGAAGTCATGGCTGTCCAATCTATCTCTTGCCAACTCAATCCTAGTTGGTGGATGGGCAACGGTGGTGACAAGACTATGATCTCCTACGGACAGCGGTTTATGGGTGGTATGTATTACCACGGAGCTGATGTTTACTACTCACTCGTCCCTGACGAACATGTCAAGTGGATGCATAGCCTTCCCCTATACTATGAAACTGAGAAACAGGTCTTCGTCCATGCCGGTATCCCCAACGACGCCCCACTCGCTGAGCAGCAGTTCGATACAAGAGCTGACGGAGCTACTAAGTTCCAGTGGATGCTCTACGGTCCGGACGACCACGGCGGATGGCGTGGAAAGCACGTCGTCCATGGTCACCATCAATTTAAAGACGGGCCTCACGTATGGCACCCCGGAAGCAAGGGGGGAGGACGAACTGATCTTGATACATATGCGTGGAAAACCGGACGCATCGTCATAGGTGTCTTCGACGACACCCAAGGACCAACAATAGATTTCATTGAGGTGACCGATGCAGAAGAGTGAAGCTATAGAAGCCGAGGTCATCGACTTCCAAGAAGCTGTTCAAGCCAAGGTCTCCGGCAGTGGTGGGGGCTTTGATCACTTCCCAGGTATGACCGTAGGAAGTAAGTTCCTTTCCATACCTAATGGTAGCTCAGATAGTTTGTGTACTGAGTATCATCTCACTGGTAAGTACGGCGTGTCTGTGCTATTATGGAACGTCGGTGAAGAGAACTACGAACGACACATCAGCCAGAAGTTCTGGAAGCTAAATACTCTAGTGCAAATACTGCACGATCCCGAGAAGGATAAAAACAATGGGAACCGTGTACCAGATTGACCAAGCCACATGGTCTACCATGCGGATGGTTCAAGACGCTCGGAAGTGGTGTGAAGAACGCAACGGCGACGGAAGTCGTCAGGGTGCGATCAAGACCCACAAGACCGTGCTGAAGACCTTCATCGAAGGCATTCGTGGTGAGGCTGCGTAAGCAGCCCTCACTATTACTTAGCTCATACCGAGCGGACTAACAGAGGAACTCAAATGGATAAGGCTACGCACGTCATCCTCGTTGTTGCCCTGACTGTGGGTATCATCGTAGGCTTCGTCTACATCAGTCGCACCGTGTCCGTGGACTGCTGGAACTTCTTCGGTCTCCGAGGTTGTGCCGCTTCCACGGTCAAGTAACGGACGGTGCCCGTAGGTCCAACGACCGCAGCGGGCACCTCCTACTTAGGAGCATAGCTCCGTAACGGCAGCGAAGCTGCCTAGGATATACTATGAAACCAAAAGATTACCCATTGCCCTGGTGCGATAAACTTGATATGCCTTACTACGCTGTAAACATGTACCTGATAAATACAGTGGAAGGGTGGAGTAAGAAACAAGCTTACAAACCAATGTCTGAAATCATTCCTTGGATTGATGAAATACTTGAGAATAGCGTTTAATATAGAAGCTAATGGCCTGAAGCCTGATCACATCTGGTGCGTAGTCTGTAAGGACATAGACACCGGAGAGATACGTCGTTTCAATAATTTAACAACAGACGATAAGGAACGAGATGGATTTCTTAGCTATTTCAATGACGCTGAATATATTATTGGTCATAACATCCTTGGCTATGACCTTCCTGTGTTACATCAACTTATCGGAATACAATTTTCAGCTAGCGCAGAACATTGCTGCGATACGCTCGTCATTAGTAAGCTTGCAGACTACCCTCGAAAAGGGCACTCAGTTGAACATTATGCCGTTGAGTTCGGAGGAGTTAAACAATCTCAGGTATCTTATTCCCATCACTCCCCAGAACTCCTCGAATACTGTGAGCGTAAGGCTGAACTAGCCCATAAGATATACCAGAAGTATGAGAAATATATCCACAATGAGAAATACCAACGAGCTATTGATCTCGAACAACGGTTTCAATTAGTATGTAATAATCTTCATGACAACGGGTTCTCCTTTAATGTAAAGAAGGCGGAAGCCTTACTCGATCGAGTTGAAGGAGAACTCGCTGTCCTCGACAAGGATATCCTTGAAGCTTTCCCACCTAGACTTAAGCTCATAAGAGAGATCAACCCGAAGGAGACGAAGCATGGCACTATTAGTCTTACTTCCATTCCTAAGGAAATGCGTCAAGACATTCCTGATCTTAACGTTGATGCTCCTTTCTGTTATTGTAGTTGGGTTAGTTTTAACCCAAGCAGTCATAAGCAAATTGTTAATGTACTTAACGAAGCTGGCTGGCGACCTGTAGAGAAAACACAGACCCACATAGACGTAGAGCGTGAACTCCAGAAATTAAAACATACTAAGCGGGATGCCACGCTTGACATAACGCTTCAAGAGTTATATACTAAACTTAATAATCTCAAGGTGTCTGGCTGGAAAGTAAACGAAGCCAACCTTGATACCCTTCCTATGTCCGCGCCTAAAGCAGCGCGGGTGCTAGCACGTAGGATACTCCTTGAGTCCCGGCGCAGAACCCTCACCGAGTGGTTGGCGTTAGCAACCGAAGACAGCCGTATACACGGAAAGTTTTACGGCATCGGCGCCTGGACCCATAGGATGGCGCACCAAAATCCCAATACTGCTAACATACCAAATGCTGTTAAAGTCTCGGACGGGAGTAAAACTCTCTACGGGAAAGAACTTCGTGCATTATGGCAGGCTCCAAAGAACCGCCTTCTCGTAGGCGTGGATGCCGAAGCTATTCAGTTACGAGTATTCGCACACCTTATCAACGATCCAAATCTCACAAACGCTATCGTAAATGGTAAGAAGAGCGAAGGAACTGATCCGCATTCTCTCAACAAGAAATACTTCGGCAGCTTCTGTAAGACTAGAAATGCTGCAAAGCATAGCCTATACGCCATGTTCTTTGGTGGTGGTCCCGGCAAGATAGCCGAGATCATGGGTTGTACAAAGGAAGAAGCCGAAGAAGCCATAGCTTCACTGATCGAGAAGTACCCCGGGTTGCATGACCTTCAAACAAAGGTCTTCCCCACTGATGCAAAACGTGGGTACTTCGTCGGTCTCGATGGCAGAGCTGTACGAATACCCGGTGATACTGTAGGTAATAGAAAACATCTATGTATGTCAGGCTACCTCCAATGCGGAGAAGCCGTCATAATGAAAGCAGCTACACTTAAATGGATAAACAAATTGAAGGAGTACGATGCGAAGCTAGTGAATTTCGTACACGACGAGTGGCAGATCGAATGCCCGAACAACATGGCGACGGCGGTTTCGATTGCAGATTTGGTGACCAAGTCTTTAGAAGAAGTGGGTCGAGACCTATGTCTCAACTGTCCTATGGCGGGCAGTTACTATAACGACGACGACAAAGACTATACTATCGCGACCAATTGGTCCAAAACACATTAGGAGTTACTATGACTAATTACGTTACTCAATACGACTACAGCATCCGCACTGGTGGAACGATGACGTTCGATGCGGATAGCAAAGACGAAGCCGAAGAGATGGCGAAGGAATACATCGCTGAGACTTACCCCGAAGCTTTTGATATCGAGGTTGTAGAAGTGGATGCTGTCCTCTGATGGCACAGTTCTCAAAGACAACCCACGAGAGTGTCAAAGGTAAGTGTAAGTGGGCACACGTCACACGGCTTAATCGATACGACGCATGGAGTATTGAACTTTGGCCTATACCCGAAGACCTTGAACGTATCCGTGAATGGCAAGCCAAAGGCTTGAAGAACACGATGCGCAAGGACGAGGAAGGCTATAATATTCGGTTCAAACGTGAGCCGACGAAGAAAATTACTCTACGTACAGGTGAGATTAAACACCTGACGTTCGCACCTCCCTCTGTCGCCATGGCCGATGGGTCACCCCTCCCTCAAGGTGTATCCATCGGCAATGGTAGTGACGTCACAGTCCTACTGGAAGTCTATACTCACGGTACACCTGGTGGTGGACAAGCAGTAGCGTGTCGTCTCGAAGGAGTGCGGGTAGATAACCTCGTACCGTTTGATCCTTCTCGTGATTACACTCCTGAAGAAAAAGAAAAGGTAGACGCACTGACGTCTCAACCGGAGCATATATTCTAATGGCTATGGATAATCTTAACATCTCTAATGAAGATGTATGGAAGCGTGTCGATAACATCGGCAGTACTCGTTTCATAAATATGGTTGACGGAACTACACGGGATGTCCCGTGGGGTACCCTCGACTACTGGAATATCTTCGTTGGTAATATCCTTACCTTTGCAATCCTCGGTGGGTTTGCTTGGATTGGTATTCACTACTTGACTAAATAAGCGGCTGTTGCGCCCGCACCTTGGCAGTAGGGTAGGTTAAACTGCCATTATTCAATCTAGCCAACTCCGATGCATATGCCGGAGCACTGGACAAGAGGGTGAGAGGCCCTCCCAATACAGTAGTGCTTTGAGGCGGTGACAAGCCATAACCTCATCGATCTCCACAGGGAGCCGTGCCAGTCGGCTGCTTATCCGTAAGTGAGAGCCACTACGAAATTCTTGAACGTAGCTCAACAGCAAGAGCCCCGACTTGTATAGTCTTGTGGACCCGATTAAAGACGGTCGTAATTCAAGGTGGGAAACCTCGGGAGATCAGGGTTAAAGTCCCTGCGTTCAGCCTTAGTTGATACTGAAGAGCAAATCGTCTGAGCATGGCTCTATGGGTTGACGCCCCCAGTATCATGCCTCCTGCCTTCCAACGCAGTAGAGGTGAAGAAACCGTACAGGTAAAACTGGCGGGAAGAGACCGCAGCCGGGTTTGGAGTAAGGTCCACGTCTGAGGTGAATTCCTGATCGGGAACCGTGATCCGTAGGTGGAAGCGTACAACCGCATGCCGTCTAGGCTGCTCTGTGATCAGGCGTGGAGTAATCGCACGAGGAACATGCCACGTTAATCCGTCCTCCGCTACGTACTTACGAAAGCATCTGAAGGCTGTCGTAGCCTCGGTGGCCCGCGTAAGCCGTCACCAAAACAACGTAGATGTCGGTAGGGACACTCCGCAAGGAGGCACGTATAATCCGTGCGTTTAAACAGGCGACCTCTCAAAGTAAGATGCGAGACAGGACATTGAGGGACTGTCGTTGTAAGCACACCGCTCTCATAAGGCGGTATATAAAATGCATGGCTCGCAGATCGGCCAAGCGGTGTCGTAGTGCAGCGGGTGGTTGTGGACCATCGCAGCATAGGGGTTGTCTGGAATGGCAGCTCTCGAAGAGCACTGACCTACATGGTAGGTACACACCAAGGATGCTAAGCAAGACTTCTAACGCGGACCCATTCTTGAGTGGCAATCCGTAGTACACCGTGACGCCACGGGGTTACAAGGTAGCATAGATACCGACGATCTTTCTGACCGAAATGAGGGAGCGTGACCCTCGCCCGTGGGACGGGTTTCATGAAGATAGTAGGTTGGACGGCAAGAAGCCCGGTTCGATGCCGGGGTAACAGGTGAAACTTCTTGACGACGTATGGATCGCTGAAGGTCGGGGTGGGATGCAATCGGGGTGCAACCCGATTTAGGAAGCGTCGAGCACTTCCCTTGTATGAGTCGCCTACAGCCCGGGCATGAAGTCGCTATAAAGCCGATGCATCAAAAACCAGGGTATGCTCAGCCGTATCTGAGCTACAGCTTGATCGTCCACTGACGCTGGTTGGTAGGATGTAACCGTAGGGCCTGAGGTCACCGGACCGTTTAGGAACTCTGGAGCTGGAAGTCCATTTACCAAGACATGCTTCTGCAGCATTGAGGACTGTTCGCTAGGTTCTGTAGTGCTCAATCGTAGACGTAGCTTGGTCTAGGTTTAGGGTTCCCTATAGCCCAAACCGTAGGACGTAGAGCAGTGTATTGATTGTCGACACTTGCTTAGTAGGAAGAATGGTTTGGATGGTTACGACCGTACCCGCTGTGCCTGACTGTAAATCAGGTCCCTATTGGGGGGCGTGTTAGCCGTAGTGTACGACGCTGTAGTGGCCCGTATAATAGGCTTTCCTTAGCAGCACATTAAAGTAGGTCAAGAGAACACCCGACAGTCCATCGGGAGGTTCTAATCCTCCGACTCGGAGGGGTACCGCGGTAAGAACAACTGTGGCGAAGCACCGCCGGTCTAGGTAGGCAGCGTATAGCAATGCCGTAGCCGAGAGAGACTGACAAGGATTGACCCAGTGAGACAGCGTTCACAACGGTACCAAACAGACAACAGGGTTAACGACCCATTGTTTGCAACAGACTTGAGCCAGCGTAGCTGGCAGGCAACTTCGTTGCCGAACTAACATAAGCCAGAGGTCGTAGAGGTACGCCCTGAGCCGAATGAAGTCGTGGAACTCCGCATGGGGTGCAACTCCCTGGGATAAGAGCCGAGCATGTGGCTAGAGGGCCTTTACATGACCCTGACCGGAGCTGTAACGTAAACCTTCTTGTTAGCAAGTCCATGAGAATTCACCTAAAGCAGCGCCAGATTAGCGTTGAGCTATAAGAAGGGGATGTACCTTCTTAGATCAGAGAGAGGCCCGCAGGCAACACATCTCACCACAGAATGCACTCTGACAGAGGAGAGCACACAATGTGTGTCATGATCACGATGCTCAAGATGTTGAAATACCTCCAGCGTTGCCGGGAACCACCTTAAGAATTTCCCGGGGTGGGACGTAGGAACACCAAAGCAGTAGAGTCAGTTCTGCTGACGGCTAGTTAAATAGCTTGAAAGCTTACGAGTGTTCTAGTCCCACAATACCCGGATCGAATGGGAACCGGGGTGGCCCCTACTGGATGAGCGCCCCGTAATCCCCCATAAAGGAGACGACCATGAGTAAACTCGACAAGATTTTGGTCGAGGCCCTGCTCTTCAAGGATAAGCCTCCGACCGAAAAGAAATCCAAGAAAGCCATCACGATGAAGGAGTACATCAAGTTCAAGAAAGAATTTGATGAATTCCAGAAGTTGCTGAAGGAAGAAGCCGACAAGAACAAGCCGAAGGACGACAAGAAGAAAGACGAGCTGACATTCTGGCAGAAGACTGCGCTCCTCCACATCGGTGCGCTCGGTTACTTCGCCACGTTGGCCTTGTTGTTCAGGCTGACATTCCACTAACATTAGGACGGCCCCTCTGCGACGTCAGACTTAATATTGTACAGGCAAGGGTCGTCCTTTAGGACATACAATGACTGATAAATACTATAATAAGAACGGTGATGTAGCCGTCTTGATCTCCAAAGATTATGGTGGGGGTTGGAGTACGTGGAATTCTGATTACGCAGAAGAGATGGTCTTCGATAAGGATATCGTTAAGATCATACTTGACAATCCTATTAGACCTGAAACAATTCTTCGTTTGAGGCCTGAAGACTACGATAAGGTTAAAGAGATTTGTAAGACTAAGTACCCTAAGGCATACGTAGACGGTATGGATGACTGCTTAACTGTCGAATGGTTGAAACCCGGTACTGAATTTATGATCCATGAGTATGACGGATCAGAAAGTATTTGGACCGCAGAAGATATAAAGAAATACATTGCCTAATATTTCTACATTAATACAGGACATACATGAATTCCTCCATGGAAACAGAGCCGACGGAACAGGTTGGTTCAACGAAGAAGTGGCAAAGGCGTACTCCGAGGAGGTCACCGGACGACTTAGACAAAGCTTTGGCCCTAGAGAAACTAAAGCTACTCTACGTCTCAGCCAGATGGGTCCAAAGTGCCCGCGACAGTTGTGGTACAGTATACACCGGCCCGAGCTTGCCGAACCTCTCCCCCCTTCCGCCGTGGTCAAGTTCACTTATGGACACCTACTCGAAGCCCTCGTAATCTCGTGGGCTAAAGCTGCTGGACACGAAGTCACAGGAGAGCAAGATGAACTGGTTGTTGACGGGGTCAAAGGTCACCGAGATTGCGTTATCGATGGGTGTCTTGTTGATGTTAAGTCCTGTAGCAGTATTGCATTTCGAAAAATCAAAGATGGACTTCTGGCCCAGAGTGATGATTTTGGGTATCTCGATCAACTTGATGGCTATCTTGTGGGCTCACGTAATGATACTCTTGTACGGGTTAAGGATCGAGGATATATTCTAGCCGTCGATAAACAACTAGGACACTTAGCACTCTATGAACACATTGGACGACCAGCTCAAATACACAATAGGATTAGCGAATATAAATCAATTGTGGATAGACTTGAGCCACCCCCTTGCGGATGCCATACGGTCCCCGACGGTGCAAGTGGAAACATTAAACTTGATGTACGAGCGAGCTACAGCCCTTACAAATGGTGTTGCTTCCCTCATCTCAGATGTTTCGTCTACGCCAAAGGACCAGTCTACTTAACCAAAGTAGTTAGGAAACCAGATGTCATTGAAATTAATCAACAAGGTCAAGTCGTATATTGAGCGGCTAAGGCTCTTCAAAGAAGTCGAACGCGAAGGAACTGCAGACGATTGGGCTACTGGTTTCAATATAAGATTTCGTGATGAATTTGGTACACTATGGCATATGGGTGCGTACAAGGACCCAGAACATTGGCATGAACAAAAGGTCAATCGTTCTCAGATTGTACACACACGTAACCAAATTATCAAAAGACTGAAGCGTATACTGTAGACAAGCACAGTAAAATCTGTTATACTTAAAGACAGTTAGTCTATTACTGCGAAATAGATAATCCCAAGAAAAGAAAGAAAAACAATGAACGCAGAATATCAGATCAAGACGGCCGACAATGGTTATCTCGTCCAGCGCGTCATCGAAGTCGAAGTCGAGAACACTCCGGATGCTCCTTTCAAGGACCCTTATGAGCGCTCGATCTTCGTGTTCGCCGATTGGGCGGGCGTGATCGCATGGCTGAATGGTAATGAGCCTGCCAAGAAGGCTGCCTAAATCCTCTGTTGCCCCCTCGGGATTAACCCCCCGAGGCCGGCATCTTCTTAAGAAATATGGGATAACAGAAGAACAATATGCTCTACTATATACTCAACAGAACGGAAGTTGCTACGTCTGTGGAAGACATTCTGATGAATTCAAATCCAGACTTGCAATCGATCACGATCACGAGACTGGGGAAATCAGAGGACTTCTGTGTTTCTTTTGTAATAGATACGTTATCGGACGCTACCGTAGACGAAGTATCGAAACGCTTAGACGCGCTGTTGATTACCTCGACAGAGAATACACAGGCTGGGTAGTACCACCGAAGGTAAAGAAGAGGAAGAAACATGGACGAAAGCAATCCTCTACAAGTAAAGTTGTTAGACGGATACGGCGATCCCCATGACACGGTGACTCATGATGGAGTACCGTATGACCTCAATGTAATTCGTAAAGGTGTTCGCTACCTTCCTCGCCAACTATTTGCTGTAGCTGATATGGCATGGTTACTGGCTGAGTGCCCGTGGACCGAAGAAGACGAACAACGCATACCAATAATTAATATGCGCCGTCCTGTTTTCGTAGTATGGTGGCAGGGTAAACTCTGTAACATCGATGGTTACCACCGATTAAAGAATGCAGAACGTCTAGGGATGAAGTACCTTCCTGGAATTATGGTACCTGATGAAGTCATGAATGAGGCTAGAAAATAATGCGCGACGCAAAAGGATTTGATTACCTCTGGTGGGTAGTTCCACTAACAGAAGTTGTTATACTTCTCGGTATAATGCTTTACTACATGAGGCTGGTTGGTACTTGAGCTACGCCGCCGTTCTAGAAGTCTATGACCTAGAGCAAATACTAGAATTAAACGACAAGACTACAGAAGAATGTCTAGAGTTTTTAGTGGAAGAAGGCTACATTGACCTCCCTCGTATTAAGCCCTTGGATTTCGAATAACATATTCTTTGCTGGCTTGCCTGATGAAGACTTCAGAGGCTGGAAGTACGAAGAAGATTGTACGTGTGACCGCTGTGAACAATTCTACAAGGCTGCATACTACATGGTACAATGCTACGAAAATGGTCCACCCCAAGAACAGAGCTGAGCGTTTAGCTCTCACAAAGAAGAAACATGGTAAGAAAAGTCCCTACCCTCGGAGACCAACTGAAGAGGAAGACGAAGATGCCATTCGGGAAGAAGTTCGCAGAGAAGTTTGGGACCGACAAGACGGTTAAGGTCTCCGTTGCAAACATCGAAGCTGCTGTTACCAGCGCTCTGTACGCAATGAGACTCATCCCAGAAAACACCGATATCCTCCAGATCAACTGGAGTGACCTCGTCAACAAAAAACCCACCGATATTATAACAGTGGGAATTAAGATACCAAAGGAGACTATTAACACACGTGGTACGGGCAAATAGAAACTACGCCAAGGAGACAGCCTATGAAAATCGGCCGGAACAGGTTAAGCGTAGGGAAGCAAGAAACAAAGCAAGACGAAAAGCCATGCGGGCCGGAAAGGTCCACAAAGGGGATGGTAAAGAACTTGACCATGTTGGATATCATCGGACTGGGTCTCTTGACCACGTTCCAGTCAGGGTTGTTTCACAACATGCTAATAGAATTAGACAACCGAAACGAAAAGGACGACGGTAGTGCCTAACTACGTACTTAGTAGGACTAGTCCTCCTGCACACATATACGAACGTAAAGTTAACCTAGGTTATGGAGTGAAGGTCGATACAAGCGACGCACCCGGCCCAAAAGAAAGAAAAGAAGATGTTAAAGAAGTTCTGGACGTGGTTGACAAGCCCGTTCGACCCGCTGCCTTCGCAGACGGTACTGTATTCGAAAGTGGTGGAAGAAACATCACCGACGCTTCCTATGAGGCCCAAGAGGCGGAGGAAGTCGAAGACAGTAGTCACGGAGGAAGCCACCCGTAGTATGCGGGAACGTCTAAATCTGCCGATGTGATCAGCCTTTACGGAACTTGACCAGCTAGATCATCGACACGGGGAGCAAAACGCGCTACTAACACTAGTGTAAGTTGGCTCCCCACTTTTATGGATACTACAATGTTAGTCTACGGAATTACTGTAGCGGATACTCCGCCTCCCCCAACTCCGATAAAGAAAGGAAGTTGGTGGACAGAACAAATCAACAAAAAAGAAGTGGATCAAACCATGTTCGACGAATGCGTCTCTGCACCCTGCCTTCCCCGCGTGAAGGCCAAGGTTCTCGCTCCGATGGCTAACGCCCAGGTGATCGGGGCTACCCCCATCGAGGCTACCCAGCGGGACTACGTTGTCCAGAGGATCAGCCAGATCAAGGACAAGCACAACTCTGCCCTCCGTGTCCAGTTCAATATGGACCCGAAGAACCCCAGCACCTTCTTGGAGCTGGAGAAGGCGATCAAGGACGGTGATTACACCGTCGATCTGGAGAAGGCCAAGTCTGGCGATGCCCGTTGGAACGGCATCTACTACGGTGTCACCTTCGGCAAGCCCACGGACGAGGAAGGCTACAACGCTGCCCGTCAGGTCCTGAAGATTGCGACCCAGAAGGCTCTGGACAAGGCAGCTCTGCGGTCCCCTGACCAGCTCGAAGCTCTCATCGAAGAGTTCGAGGGCTGGACCCTCCCTACGTCGACTACGGCCGCCTGAGTGATCTCATCAACTCTATCCGCCGTAGCCACGGTATGCCTGAGTTAGATGGTGGTAAGTACCACCGAGGCGTACTGCCCTACCGTTGAGTTGGTGGTTCCGTAGCTTTAAACCACAAAGAGAAACCCCGATGTCCTTACGGATGTCGGGGTTTTTTTATGCTTATTTGGCTTGTTAAGCGCCTATGATAGGTTCTTTATTTTAAGCTGTTAAAAGGGATGTCTTCCCAAGTCTGTCCGTGTTTCTTAGCCATCTCTCTGCCCATCTTATTGTACTTATGGATGTCTGTTTCTGACTTAAGATTCATCTTTTGTCCGAATTCATGCAAGGCATCCCAGTCCTTTAGGAAGGCTTCTGATTCATTAAGAGGGCGTACGTTGTCGTTGTTAGGCCAGCGTCTGCTAAATGCAGGAGGAGATTTACCTATATCGGGAACTCTTATATCAGCCATATTTTTGTTTATTAAAGTTGGTATACCTGTAGCATAAGGATCGTGTTGTAGTTCTCTAGCCATAATAGTACTTTCAGTACTTTGTGGAGAATTAAGGAACCTTTCAGTAGCAGTCATACCTATGCGAGCTTGGACATTACGGGCTTCTACTTCACCCATAGTACTCAAGTACTTCTTTTTAGCTTCTTCCTTGGCTTCCCTTAAAAGCTTTTCACTCTTAGCTATATTACTTAATCGTTCGTAGATTTCAGGATGCTTTTCTTTAAGGAAAGATAACCTTTTATAGGCTATTGTACCCGGCTTAGCGTTACCTTCTAGTTCAATATTTACAGCACGTTGCATTTCCCCAACACGGGTAGCATTACCGAGCTCCCTCTCAGTATTAGCTAAAGCTTCATCGCGTATCTTAATGAAGTTTTCTTCTGCAGCGTGAAGTTCCTTAGGGATAAACATATTAGCATTACTGCCTTGTGCAAAACCTTCGTGTGTTTGAATTAGATGTTGGACTTCATGCATCAACGTACTGTGAAAGGTTTCGGGGCTAAGCTCAGCCATATGTATTTCATTACCACCCTTGGCCATACCGTAATAAGGACTATCCTTAGCTAGTGGGTATACCTTTATATTCTGTAGCCAGGGATAAGCGTTATACAATGTAGGATGATATAAAATATGTCCGAGTACTTTTTGGTCCCTAGGTTGAGACAAAGATTTAAGTAAGTCTTCTAGAGTATTAGCATTTTGGATACCCTCATATGGGCCAGGAATACTAACAGTCTTTGTAACTTCTCCATGGTTCTTAGGACTGGTCCAACCAGTAGGATTATCAGTTACAGTTTCTGTAACGTTAAGGTGTTCTTCTTTTAGGTTACTATGTTTGTCATTAATCTCTTGTCGCCATCTACCATCAGCTCCACGGAATGTACCCGTATCTTGCCAGATATCATCTGGATGCATACTATTCATTTCCATCTCTTGAGCTTTGGATAGCTTTGTCCTATCGAAAGTCCTAGACTTAACTCCCATAAAAGAACCTAACGTACCATCAGCCATCTTAGCAGCTACAGGAGCAGGTCCGAAGACCATCAGACTAGCCAGATCGAAAGACTTTTCGATACCTTGGTCAGACATAGGATCAATCTTACCACCGTAGACATCTCCTGGTAAACCAAAGGCACCTTTAACAGTGTCGTAGAACCCAGTAAGGATCTTCTTATCTTCTTCAAGATTAGGACCCTTTAACATACCTTTGACAGCATTTATAATGCTAGGTCTATTAATGATGGAAGGTTCTTGGGAACGTTCTGGGGGGTTTACGTAAGAAGTACCAGGAGGCAGAAGAACTGCATTAGGTTCTACTCTTTTGAAGTAGTCTTGTAGTTCTTCCATTGAATAGTTCTTTAGATTGGTGGACCCTGGGGTAAAGGTATCTCTACCTTGCTCATCAGTTCCCCAGTGTCCTCCTTTGTCTTCTCCCTTATGATACATACTCTCATCAGAGAAAGTGATGTGATTGGGTAGTTTATACGTGTCTGGGTAATGTTGTCCTGGAGCCATTTCAACCCCTGGATTAGCCTTCTGCCAAGATTCGTAATCGTAGTCAGGTTTAGTCTCAGGAGGTTTCTCCGGTGTCTGACTAAGGGCACTATGTTTTAACGCACCAGCGAGCTCCCTAAGGCTTCCTGGAGGCACTGTAACATCGAACCTAGACCTGAAATCACCACTTGTAGTGTTAGAATCAATCTCAGCTTGGTCCGACTTCTGCTTAGGAGTCAGAGTATCTAAGACGTAGCTCATCTCGTCTTCGTGTGATGTACCTAGGCTAGTACCAAAACCCATTATTCTTTAGCTCCTGGACGGAAGGTGTCTTCCATCTTCTGAAGCTTAGTCTTATTAGCTTGAATGACTGCTTCCATTACTCTAGCAGGAAGACCGGTAGTCTTATCGTTAGGTGTCCATGTCCGTAGCATATCCTGAAGGATAGGCATGTTGGTGTCTTCGTTGTCTTTACGATAGAACTGATGTAGGTTGTACATCGCAGAGTTCACACGGACGATTGTCTGCTCGACATTCCTTGCGGCAGCACCGAGGCTTCCCGGAGCATTGCGACTATCGAACACAGCACCCTTGTCGTCTAGAAGGGCCATACGGGGAGGTTGCCCATTCTCACCTGTACTCCAGCCGATGTGAAGCTTACTGGTTTCTTTAAGAGGATCGTAGTTACCACTAACAGCGGCGTAAGGATTAACTATGTTAGTCGTATTTAAAGACGCTAGGTCTTTATTCATGAGCTTTGAAAACTCAGTACGTGTCCAGTTCTTAGCGTTGTCCCAAATCTGTGGACCATCGGGTACAGACTTACGAACCTTATCGAGGTTGTCTACGATGTCTGGGGATGTCATACGCTGGAATGCAGAATACTGACCAGGGATTTGTCGTTTAGTATAAGGATCGTAGTAGTCTAGTTTGATACCTTGAAGGATACCGATGTTCTCAGGATCATAGGCATGCCTAGCTATGTTGGCCTTAAGCTCCACAGGAGCATTAGGGTCAGCGATAGTCTTAGGTATATTGAATGCCTCAGTCTTAAGCTTAGCTATGTCTTGGGGAGAATACTTCTGAGTACCATCAGCATTCTGTATCTTAGCTACCTTGTTGTCGATTTCATCGAGGGTCTGTTTCATAGTATTTACTTTACCACTACTGAGGAAATCAGGTTGGGTAGCAGCATCGATACGCTTTTCATTCCAGTAAGTATTTAAATCTTCTGTAACATTACCAACTAGCCCAGCCTTGATAAAGACATCAGCGTAGTTAGGAGCTATCTTCTGTAGAGTAGCTACCTTACGCATAGGAGGACCTAACGTAGGATGTTCTAGAAGAGCTCGTTGGTCTTGGTCACCCTGAGCAGCCATACGACGTTGAACGTAAGTACCGATACCCCACTGTTGATTGTTGACACTCTTGATGTATTGATCGAGACCGGCGAGGTTACCTTCGATTTCTCCCTTGACCTTATCTACACCGCCCATACGGGTGATATAATTTTGGCCTGTCTTATCTCTTTCAGAAGCACGTGCAAGACCAGCTTGGTACAGTTCGTCTCGTTTGGCGTTCAAAGCTGTTACGATAGCTTGGACTTGTTTAGGGTCGGCTTGGTCAGGGTTTTGAGACATTTCTGTAAGCCAGTTGACTGCATCTCTAAGAGACTTAGTACCTGTTCCTACTTGGATAAGTCCCATATCTCTATTTACTTTTTCACTAAATTCTGCAGAGAAATCTCTAGTAGCCACAGCAGCAGTGTCGTCACGATCACCCTTACGGGCAGTACGCTGGGCCTCAGCGGCTGTTACAGCAGCCTTAGCAGCTCTGGCCTTATAGATTTCATGGATAGCTTCATCGTCAGACATAAAAGGTTGGCCAGTCTTAGGATTGATAGCCTTATGCATAGACCAGATTTTGTCTGCGTTGTCGACATCACCTGACTTGACAGCTTCAAGAATGATGTTGTCTACTTTGTTCTTATCCGCATTACCTTTAGCTGCAAGGGTGTTGATGTCTTGCATAAGGTTCTTGTAGTAAGCATTAGCTGGGTCCATACCAGAATACTTACTGAACTGTTCATCGATGTAGTCTTTATAACCACTCCACTTAGCACGAAGACCACTGGCTTCTGAAGCCAACCTAGCTGAGTACAGTGTGTCGTTTATTCTGTTACCGGTGTTGCCTCCTGCAGCAAGGCTCTTAGCTCTGTCTAAACCTGTTTGTAGTCCGTCAGGTATATCCATACTAGCATTGGCGTCCATTATGGACTCGCCACCACCAGCACTGGGTATCTGATTAGTTTGCTGCATACCTTTGAGAGTTTCTAGGTAAGTAGTGTAGTTATCCCGTTCTTTCTCAACTGTGTTCCTAACTGTGTCTTTGAGGTAGTTCTTGACAGTCGTATCTGCTACGGTAGCACCTTCTTCAATGCCTCTGGCTATAGTCTTTAGGGCTATACCAGTACTTTCATCAGCCGCTGGGACACCAAAACTACCTGGAGTACCGTGGGAATCTCTAACGAAGTTAGGGTCTTGAGAAGGGACTTGTGGGTTAAAGATAGCCATTATTGGTTATTCCTGAGTTCTTTTCTGTATTGTTCAAGTCTGGTTTGCGGGACATCCGATTGGAACCACTTACGTGTCGGGACGTTATTGAGACCGAACGAGTAGTCACCACGACCGATGATGTCTTCCATTGATTTATTCATTGCTGCCGTGGCTTCTGCCCGACGGGAAATTGGAAAGCCTCCTATTTCTAGGATTGCTTTCATTCTTGTGCCCATCTTTGTAGCTAGATCATAGTCTTTGTCTTTGACAGCCAAGGCCCATCGACGACCATCTTCAGCGTATACCTTCATTAGGTACTTCTGGTAGTTGTCTTCACCCTTACTTATCTGACCCTTCTGGAAGGCGTCGTCTTGCTTTTGGGGGGACAACCCAGTCATACCCATGAATATCGCTGATGGAGCTGAGATGTCTTTAGTGACGGTGGCTTCTTGTTTGTTAAACCATATACCGTAGTTCAGAGCGGCGTAGACTTTCCAAGCTTGGTTGTAGGAAGATATCTCCTTGAAGAGATCAGAGAAGTCACTACCGGTTAGAGGGTAAATAGATTTATCATCTGAACGAATAATACCGAGGATATGTCTTAGGAAAGGATCACCACTTGCAACCGTGTTAGCAAAGATACCTAACGATGCACCACCAAGGATTGAAAGCATAGTGCTGTCTTGGCGGAAGATATCACGTACTTGAGTAAAGCCTGACGGTCCTAGTCGGTTACCGACGTTATACGTCTGACCGGTCGCCATGGTCATAATCCAAGATGGGATACCTTCCATAGCCATAGTTGTCAGGTAGTTGTCATTGATGACATACCCACGATCGATAGCTTCTCGTCGTATAGCGTCTACCATCGGTATACCCGAAGCAGACAATCCCGGACCTGCACCGTAGAGTGCAGAGTACATACCGAGTATTCTAAGTCGTGCAGCAGTACGTTCGCCTATGGTCTCACCGAGGCGTTTACCCCAGAAGAGTTCTCCCATACGGAGTTGGTAACTAAGGAACTGACTGGTCATGCTAAAGACACCACCGTGTAATACGGAGGCTGAAGCACGAGACATGTTGTTATTAAGAAGGTCGGCGTAGTTAAGGATTTCTGCTTTATCTATATCGTTAAGTATCTTGCCGGGGTTCTCATCCATGAACTTCCTGAATGATGTATAGTACGCAGTAGTACGGCTCGCTCGTTCACCTTCGTCGAAGAACACTCGGCCTGCTTTTAAGAAGCTACCAAATTCACCCTTGACGAATTCTGGTTTAGAGACGTCATCATAAGCATGTTCATGTCCGACTTTCTCGAAGCCAGACTCATTGAAGTTCTTTCTAGCTTCTAGGAACTCACCGGGCTTCCACTTACTACCAAACATATTAAGCTTAGTGGCGTACTCGTCGAGATGCTTGAGTATCTCTGGGTTCTCAGTAAACCTAGCCCAAGTATGAAGGAGTGTAGCGTAAGTACCAACAGTACCGTGACGAGGTTCAATAGCCCAGATCAGTGCGTGGCTCTGTGCCTGTACAAGGAACTGGGGAATACTGAATAGCCCAAGTTTGAAGTTAAAGGCCATACTACGTAGATAGTCGACAGGGTCAGTGACCTTAGAAAGCATACGAAGAGGGATTATCTTGACGTTATCTACGACACTCCTAGAGCCTTCTGGACCGTACTTAGTGTAAGCCCGGTCAGATAACTCTTGAGTCAATCCATCGATCCAGGTATCAAACTTATCTGGGATGCCAATGAACTGTTTAACCTTCATTCGGTTGCTGCGAACAATCCATTGAGTGGCTTTGTCTACGCCGGGTTTGAAATCAAACGGAGCATTCTCGAAGTGCCACATAGGAGAACTACGAAGATCACTCTCACTAGCTTTGAGGTGGGCTGCGTTCTCACGCATCCATGCTTCTACTGCGTGAAGTTTATAGTCGTCCATGAAGACTGAATTGATAGCCCTGTTAAGACTTCTATTGAGGGTAGGAATAGGATCAACGAAGTCAGCAGGCTGATAGTGGTAAAGGGCATTTCCCTTAGTACCTGTATCAGTTATATTCATCAACCGGCCACTGTCTCGTTCTTGGTTCCAACCAACTCTAAACTGAGCTGCGTCGCTACCAGACTTGACAGCGTTATTCCATGTCCCTGGGTATTTATCTTCGAGTGTTTTATCTAGGTCAGCGATCAATCTATTCTTAGGAACTAGCCTAAATTCTTGATCAGTATCCAACGCAGGAGGTATTATCTTACCCCCAGGGCCACGACTAGGCTTATACCATTTGCTGAATTCGTCCCACTCCATAGGAAGGGTACGTCTAGCCAATGCCTCAGCATCTACCCATTTATCGTCGTGGATTAGCTTACGGACAGCTTCCATCTTTTCAGTCATAGCTCTGCCCATGACTCTGTTCTGGACGCCCATTACTGTGACGTCTCCGACGTAGTCATGTTGGAAGGTACGACGTTTATCCGAACCCGCAGCACCGCCCTGCTGGGGTACGACTCTAGCTACCTTGACGTAGTTATCGACGTCATGTTCAAAGTGACCACCACCTCTACGATTGACGTGATTGAATTCTAGTTCCTTCGTAGAAGCATCTTTAGTAAAGACATACCTAATACGTTCATTACCGGCTACGTTACTGAACTCACTCAACGGATGGGCATCAGGATTATAAATCCGGATTACCTTACCACCACCATTCTGGGTAAGCTTCTTTAGATTATCTCTAGTAGGCTTGTCCATAGAGTTTAGGTTGTAGATTTTCTCATCACCTAGCCTGTCTCCCATGACAAGGATTTGATCCTTACCACCGGGAAAGGATTTCTCCTGCATACCATCGAACCACGTACTAGAGAGTTTTTCTCTACCGTTCATTACATTGATTTGATGTTGAGCTGCACCTAACCTAGCTCGATTGCGGTACTCAGCCATCTCTGCAAAGATACGTTCAGCTTCGTAGGTCCGGACATACGCACGATAAGCTTCATGCTCAGCCATTGAAGCTGGACGATTGAAGAAACGAATGTACAGGTCGTTCAATGCGCCGGGGGTTTGTTCGAACCACCCGGGCTCACCTGTGATAGGGTCTTTTGCTTCCGTCTTGGCGTAGTTTAAGACTCTATTGAATTGCTCAGAGATTTCTTTATTGCTGATCTGGCCAAGCCAAGCCTTAGGTCTAGCCCAAGCGAGCTTAGCCCCAGTTACTGGATCATTACGGATAATGCCTGTAGAGACTTGTTTGATATACTTACCTTGTTCGTCAGCCCATTCACGGAAACGATTGATACCGTAGGTAGCAGTCTTACGCTGCATCGTCTCATATTTGGCCAACGTATTATCAGCACCAGTGATCCACCCAATGGCCGCCTGTCTCCAAGCGGTTATGCCTTTAGCTGAACTAGTAGACAACGCATTGGGATCAGGACGATCTTTAGTACCAATGAGCATATCTCTGAAGAGGTCGCTAGTTTCATCGACATAGTGATTGATCACAAACTTATAACCAATACCATGTTGTTCGACAACAGGATCAATAGGAGTCAAACGACTAGTTATATCTTTTAGATCACCTTGATACTTCTTGATAGTAGCTTTGAAGAAATCCCTATCTGCCTTAAGAGAAGTTAACTTAGCTTTTCCATCTACGATCTCATCACTAGGAACATAGCTTTCTTTACCTTCGTACTTAACCTTTTGGTATTTACGACCATCAGGACCAACTTGAGGTTCTTCTTTGACAATCTCTATAGGGAAGTCACCATCCTTGTTCCTCCATATAGTCTTAGCCCCCTTAGTCTCCTTAGAAGCAACCCTAATCTTAGCTTCAGTATCTTTAAGAGCACGCTGTGCAGCAGGAATACTATCTTCTAGTTGTGCCTTACGGCGGAGGTCTGTCTTGTTACCCATCAACCGGGCAGGTTCTTTTTCTACAGAACCAATAGCTTCTTCAACGTGGACATTCTTGAAACCATTGAGTTCAGCGTTGTTCTTAGCTACATCTATTTCACTAAACAGATTACCGTCGGCATTACCAAAGGAAACCCTATGACGGAATGCTAGACGTAATTCATCGTACTCAGGATTACTAATATCAAGTATTTGGTTATCTACACCGCGATATGTTTCTCTGGCTGCTTCATTAAGCTTAGCGACGTACTCAGGGTCTTGTAGAGGAGTTACAGCACGACGGACGCGGGCAGAGGTATCTAGAGTATTCTCTAGTTTAACTCTAGCCGCTACGTCTTGATCATATAGACGGGTCGCTTGTTCTCTGGACAGACCTTCATAATTTTCGAAGATCTTTTCACTGTCCATACGGAGATTGGTAGTCAGTGTGTCCATTGGACTTACTGTCCTACCAGCGGTAGCTGTCTCTATGACTTTAGTTTCTGCAGCAGTCTTTAGGTCTCCGCCTACTTCAGCAATCTTGCTGACTGTAGGAGTACCCATAGCTTCCGCACCCTTTACAGCTTCTTTGAATGCCTTGTTAGTTTGGTTGAATAAATTACCATAACGGATGACGTTAAGACTACCTTTAGCCGCAGCAGCGATGTCAAAGGGAGCTAGGAGGGTAAAAGCGTTATCAAGAAGGCGATCATCATTAGCCTTGCCAACTGCGTACTCAGCGTACTGCACAGCAAGACTAGGATTGTCTTTCTTTAGTTTATTGAAAGTAAGAAGAAACTCTTCCTTAGCTTGGGCCAAAGGTATTTCATAAAGATGATCAGCTTGGGCTTGTAAGTTACTACCAAGTAGTAAACCATTACTGAAGAAGCCTTGTCCTGGACTAGGACGCATCTTAAGTTCAGGGTAGATTTGGGTCATACCCTTAAGCAAGTCTACGCCCCAACTAAAGTAACCCTGCTGTTGGTAAGCCTCTTGGGCATTCTGTAATTGGGTTCTAAAGAACTCCATACGTGTAGTGATATCTTCAGCCTTAGCCTTAGCAGCTTCGACGTGTTCGGGTACATCAAGCATAGCTTGGTTATACCAACTCGAAGTAGCTATTGCTGCAGCATCTTGAAGGCTACCAACATATTTCTTGGCGTAACTACTTTCAATAACTAAATCAGGATCAGTTCTTTCGAATGGACGAGTGATGTAGTCGACTTCAGCCGTCGTTAGAGGACCTTGCTTTCTAGCAGCATACTTTATGAGTTCACCTTGTTTAATTGCGTTAGCTTGTTGATCGAGCTTGCCTGCAGCTTCCTGACGTACAGTGTCTTCATGTCCAGTAGCAATATCTTGATAGATTTGTTCTGCACTCCTCTTCATGACATTGTTAGCGCCATAGTTGACCTTAAAGGTACGCTCTTGCGCTAAGGCAGGAGACGGAGGTACATTCGCAGAAGGATCACCCTCAGGTACTAAACTTATCTGTTCAGGAACGGGCTGAGTATCAAGGGTTTGTTCGGAAGGATTTAGGGTAATTAGGGGTAGGTTTAGGGTCTCGTCCATTAATAAAGAACACCTGTGTTTTTAATTTTATTATGCATGTCCGATACCTCCCATACCAGCCGGGGTACCATAACTCCCAGAACTACCTATGTTATTAAAGAAAGAACCACCGATACTACCAATAGTAGGACCAGCTTTCATGAATGCTCCACCTAGACTTGCAATTCCTTGGTCTGTCGCAGACTTTCCTTGCACTTGTGCTAGCTGTCCTTGGTATTGAGCGATCTGTTGCTTCTTGGCTGTAATATCTTTATTGATGTCAAACATCGCTTCGCCTATCTGTAAATTCTGTTGAACACCAGCGAGATTAAACAGACCTTGACCTTCAATCTGAGATAGACCACCTTGAAGACCCGTACCAAGGTTTGCTCCCTGGTTCGTAGCATTGTTTATAGCTGAAGACCTAGCACGTTGATTAGCTCGTAGTATTTCTACACTTTGACGATGGGCCTGTAGCTCCATCGCTTTACGACGTTGGTCTTCCAGTCTGCCCTCATCCCCCATAATAGCACTTTGAACTCCTGCTATTTGACTTTGTATTTGCGAAGCTTGTTTAGCATCATCAGCAGCAGAAGCTCCACCAAAGAGAGACATGCCTAAACCTACAACTTGAGAAGCCATAGTTAAGGCTGTAAACGGGTCCATCTCATACTCCTTGGTTTATAGTTTCGAAGAGAGACCAACCGATAATATCAAAGGGTTGTCCTTCCACTGAAGTAACTTTAATTTGGAGAACCATTCCCCTTCCTCTAAGACGATGACGTCTAATAATAACACTAAAATTTGGGTTGAAATTGTTTACTTGTTGTTGGGCACTCCACTTACCAGAATTACCAGTTGAAGCGTAATCCCACAAGCTTTGAAGATAGAAAGCAGTAGGTTCATCGTTCTTGGAGTATGTATAAAGATAAGGTATTTGTGTTTTCAATACACCTTTTCCATGGACCTTAAAGCCTGTAGTAAAGGTAGCTTCGTAGTCTGAACCTATCGAATCATAACTAAACCAGTCTACTGTTGGGTGATCTACGTCTAAATTATCTGCCATAGTTGAAGTCAAAGTACCGTTAACATTATTGTGTGAGCATAAATATTTGAAAGCATGATCTACTGGATTAGAAGCTTGATCAGTTTGCTTTGCTCTATCGATCACAACAATTCCGTGTAGTCCTATTTTAGTAATATCCACAGACCATGGGTAAAAGGCTTTGATAGCAACGTTATAATTTAGGATTCCATCAAAGGTATACTGTTCCATTGTAGTAGTAGGCGTCGTGGTTCTGAATAACCATTGAACATTGTACTCAGATGGATGATAATACCCACGTGCGTATTTTCTACTGTTAAGAGGAATTGTATCGTAATAACTCTGGATAGTTCCTACCGTCAGGGGTTCAAAGATGATGTTGTTGGTCTGGGGGTTTAGCTGTAGGGTATAAATACCCTCTTGAGCCCACCAAATAGGAATACCAAGAACATCTACAAAGGAAGTTCCTGAAAGAGTTTCTATAGCACTTATCTTCTCGACTACGTAATCATTAGCTGCGAAACCACCTTGGGCTGACCCAGAGATAGACCACACACCATTACTTGCGAAGACTAAAAGTCTACCCTTCAAAGTAAAGAGTTTATATATTGTTCCACAATCAAGTATCTTTACAATACCCCCGTCTGTAGGAAGTAGATCAAACAAGTCCTCTGCCGTAGGGTCATTCTTTTGATAACAATTACCAAACTGAACACTTGCGTTAGATATTGTTTCTAGTACCTGTGTAAAATACAAACTAGAATTAAAGCCAGCCGCAGATACGCCTGCGTACCAAACACGCCCTGCGTAGAAGGCAGTTGTACCAGGTCTAGCCTTACCAGAGGATAGATCTGGAAATGAAGGAGTTAACAGGTTTCCGTAATAAACTAAGTCTCTACTTCCATTGAAGGCGGGAAGTAGAAAGTGTCCTTTAGGAGCTGGGGTATTTACAGGCGGTGGAAATACAATGTCAGTTGCAGCAGTACCTGTTTGGGTTCCTAATATACCCGTATCTCGACCTGCAGCAGGTACAAAAGGTCTAAACGTTTCATTCGAACCTGTCGAAGTTGCTGAAGTAATATTACTACTCTTAAAGGTATACCAAACATCGGCATTACTCGGCATCAAAGTAGTAGCATTTTGAAAAATGTCGATAGTCGTGGAAGCTGTATAGTCCCCGTGAAGACTGTCTGTCCAACCTTGATTGAGAAGGTTATACTGGTGATACCCACCAGAACCTGAAGGAGGTCTAGCAGTTAAAGAAAGTCCGTCATCAAGTCCATCTAGATCCCTAACCTTGACATCTATTTGAGTAGCTGTAAAAGTAGCGGGCGCGGTGTACTTAATTGAGATTGGGTTCATATAAGGCTGAACTACAAAGAGGTAACCCATACCGGAAGAGAACTGACATTCAGTCAGGGGTCCTAAAGTACCGTCTGTAAATTGACCTGTAAGAGCAACAGCGTTATGGAAGACATTAGTAGAAAGAGCGGAACCATCTGAATTAACTACATAGAAGTCTAAGGCTCCACCTACTTGGACAACCCAAAAGTTAAGATCACCATTACCATTAACACTGCGCCATAGGTAAGTAGAGATTGCTAGATCACTATTAATTCCTAGACTAACGTGGTTTTGTTCGAAGTTAAGACTATCTCTAGAGCGAACATTACCAAGAACAGAAAAGACACAATTATCCGTATCCGTACAAGCATTCTCCGGAAAGTTAAGTCCAGTAGATTCAGTTATTAAACCTCTAGTAAAGTTGTTCTCTACAGAGAAAGTTGTCTGTTGCGGCATTAGTTAGTAGTTCTGCTCTGCACGATTTCAGTAATCTTGATATTACGTTCTCTGAAGTAAGTCTCTAGGTCTTTGAAAAGTCTTGAGAAACTAGTCCAACGTTGCTCCTTAAGAGCACCAGGAACGGCTCCCTTTTCATAGTGAACGGTCCACATCATAGTCTGTGGATCAATGCGGGCATGTAGGTTGTTTTCACCAGTAAATAGATTAGTGTCTACCATACCAGTGCTAGTCTTAGGGAGTTTAGTATCTATAACTTCTAGTTTGATAACTCGGTCAGAGCTAGCAGTATTCATAGCGTTCATCGCCATCGTAGTTTACGCCTTCCAAAATCAGGGAGTTGTTGAAAACTCGTCGGCGCATCAGCCAACGATTTAGTTCTTTGTATAGTCCCCCATTGTCGTTTTGCTTCTTGCTCAGCCTTAGGATGACTCATTTGTTTGAGTTCAAGGAAAGCTAAAGACTTGGCTTCATTGAGTAACAACGGAAATTGATTTTCGTCCAAGTTAGGTACGAAGTCATCTTCCATTTCCCACTCAACAGTACCTTGCCCAAAGCACTGTGTCTTACTAGACTGTAATGTACTATCTACGGTGTTGTCATAACTATCGAAGAGAATGTAATAGTTCTGAAGGATAGTACAGAAACGGGGATTTACATTAGTCTTATATCGTAGGTTAAATATACCACCTGTAGTTTCAAAGACGTATTCTTGTACAGTAGTATCATTTAGATTATAGTTATTGATATAATCTAGGAACTGATCAATTGGTAGAATAGTTACATACTTCCAACTAGGTGCAACTGAAGAAGACCCACCTTGGCTGATAATGTCAACGTTCAAGTCATGTTGGAAGTCATCATTAGTATCAGCGGCAATATGGGTATCGTAGTACTTGATCCATTCGATTTTATTGATATGATCAGGCTTGTACATTATTACAGGCTTGGTACTATCAAGACTGGGTTCAAGTTGGAACAACTGACTTTGTTCTAACACACCAGCTCGCGATGATATATTCATAAAGGCTTGCTTTATGATTTCAGCAACTTGCATGGACTCAGTAGTATCTGAAATACTATTGACTTCGTCAGAACTCAATGAACTCAAGATAGCTTGGTCCATTTCTAGGAGTGTCATTTTCATTTGCGGTTCCACATATTGATACCAATATTCCCTAGTAAGAAAGCGACTACTGCGTAAGGAAGGTAGGGTGCAGAAGTCTTATCGAAGCCTGCTGTATGCCACATATAGTCATGGAAGTAACTCTCAGCTAGGATAGTATCCCAGCTTACAAGAGCAACCCAAATAACAATTGGGAAGACCATAAGATCTCGCATAAAGCGAAGGCCGATGTCATCCTGAGTAGTCTGGATTATCTGGGCAGCGACTTGAGCTTCCTGAACATCAGATGCCCTGTTAGTCTTTAGGACTTCAACCTTAGTATCCTCTACCTTAGTAAAGATAGATACGATACCTTGGATGATCGGTCCGATGATTGGAAGGAAGGCTAACATTAACCTTTGGTTTCCCTCATGTTACGTCTACGCGCCAACTCAGTGAAAATACCCTTGACGAAGGAAATACCACCGAGGTAAAGAACTTGGTTCTTATCGAAGTTGGTTACACCGAGTAAGGGAGACCAGTCCATAGCTCCGCAGGCCATGACAACCATACCGACTAGAGCCTCGGTACGGGCAATGACTACAGTTTCGGAATAGATAAAGAACGCCTTAATGGCGTCCCATTTACTTACTGGGGGTAACTGTAATCGCTCCGGAATTGGGAGCTTTACTACCTCTGAAGGGGGTAGTGACTTTAACTGTTTTAGGTTAGGCATTAGTTTACTTTCTTATATTGATAGTATTCAACAACTAGGAAACCAACGAGGGCAGCGACAATAGTGCCGACTACGATCCAAGGCCAGTAGTGATGAGGTGTGGAAGCCAACGCAGCTCCGCCTGCAACTACAGCACCAGCCGCAGCTCCACCGGAAGCCATACTAGAAGGCTTATCTAGTTCAAGACTGTGAGCGCGAACTCTGGCAACCCTAGCTGTCCAACCTTTTCCAAAAGTAGGAAAGGTCTTCAAAGACCTTAGGAAGTCCATACGTTCGTCATTGATAGCGTTGATGAGGTCTACACCAGTCTTATCTTTAAACCGCTGTAGAGCCTTCCTAGGCCGCCCTAGACCCGAGTTAACACCGTAATCAAAACAAGTATAATCGACGCCAGAAGGGAGAGAATCACAGCCAAGAGCGTCCCAGTACTTTGATTTATAAATTTCTTTAGCATCTTCAACTTTCATTTGTCGAACAGAATCAGCAGTCCCTTCACTATCAATATACTTGCGATAATCAGTAAGGGTAATACCAAAATTAGTAGCCCCACCAGGATCTCTTGGGTCATTGGTAAAGCCTCCTTCGTCTTTAAGGAGTCTTGAAAGACAGTCTTTATAGTTTTGCTTCATATTAAGACACCGGTACGAATTGGAGGGTAACTGTAACTGTTGCTTGGTTAGCCGCAGCACCTTGTCCTGTTGTAACCCTGAAGAAAATAGGATTGGTTGTAAAGTAAGCTGTCGCACCTACTGCTTGAGTGAATTGTATAGTCGCTGCGTTTGTGGTAGCTGCGTTTGTGGTAACGGCAGCTAGTGAAGTACCACCGGTAACAATAGCTGTTCCTGTACCTCCTGCACCAGTGAAGACACCGATCTGTGCAGTAGTTAACGAAGCTGTGTTACTGGTATTAACGAGGACAATAGCTCCAAGACGATAACGTGTATGGCCATTTGGCAGCGTGAATGTAACCGTAGTATCCGCAACAGTATTTAGATCGACTTGGAAGGAATAATTAACAATAGGATTATTCAACATTGAAATAACCCTAGCTACTGTAAGATCAGTAGCGTTAGCTGTACCACCAGTGTCATTACCCTTAATGGTCTTAGTAGCCATCTGAGCAGCCTTGGCGTTAGTTACCGCGTTATTGGCGATAGTAGCAGTCAGGTTACCGGCTGAAGTAGTAACGTCACTTGTTAGGGCTGGGAAGTTCGCAGCAGCCAAAGTACCGGATACACCTGTTGCTAAAGGCAAACCTGTAGCATTTGTAAGGACAACTGCTGAAGGTGTTCCTAGATCAGGAGTTATCAAAGCAGGAGAAGTCTTGCGAACCATAGCTCCTGTACCAGTAGGAGTTACAGCCCAGGCACCCGTAAGAGTACCTGAAGAAGTCACAGGTGAGTTAGTAACCGTTAAGTCACTGGGTAGAGACAAACCAACCGAAGACAAAGGTGTATGCCAGTGAGTATCGTAATTGGTATTACTTGCCTTGCTTAGTACTTGCTCTGTAGTACCACCTATAGGAATATTTGTTACCGTACTACCACCTACAAAATCAGACAGGTCTTGCAAACGAAGGGGAGAGTTAGCTGTAGCTGGAGCTGGGAGATTTAAGACTTGGTGGGAGTTCATGTCTAGTTCAGAGGACATCGTATTAGGTGTCGTTCCGTCCCTAGACAAGGTTTTCTCCACGGCAGTTTGAATTGCCGTGAAGTTACCATTTATTGTGTTGGCAGCAGTCGTTGTATCAATCAAACTGCCAACTGGATTTATTGTTACCTTAGACATTAGTTGTATTGTCCCCCTGTACCGACTAGGCCAACGAAGGTTAGGCTTGCGCCCGTTCCAGCAGCAATTGACTTACGGGTAAGGCGAAGATCACTATTAGTACCTAAACCATAGGCCCCCTTAACCATATCAACAAGCGTCATTTCAGAAGTGGCTGTTCCGAATGTAGGATCACTAGGGTCTCTAAATTGAGAAGCAACAACCAGATTACCAGCAAAGACTTCTGTACTTGAGTAAGGAGTATTATTATTACTACTAATTGTGATATCAGCAGTATCCGCAGCGAAGGTTGCTGTCTTGGTGAAGGAATCTCCGGGAAGATAAGTCGCTGGGTTATTGAGAGTAGCTAGAGTGTCTATCGAACCCAATGTCTTGGCTTCAAACTTAATACCTGTAGAAGTACCCGTGAAGGCGATAGACTGGAAGCTCGCTTGAGCACCTGAACCATTTGCCAGCAAGAAACCAACGAGGTAATGAGGATTACCTAAGAGAGTAATAGCGTTGTAACCTGGGGTACCATTTGTATTATGAATGATCTGACCACGAACACCAACGTCAGCGTGACATTGACGAGACATCGTAAGAGTGATTGGTTCAGCCACCTTAGAGGCAAACGAACCGGCTCCATTCAAGGTTAGGACATTACCTACTTTGCTGACTACGTAAGAGTTGGCGTAAAGACCTGTTCCCCTAATAACCATGCCGGGTTTAATGGCAGAGGCATCTGGGACGGTAACAGTACCTGCACCTGAGGTCCAAGTACCTGTGGTAGAGATTGCATCTCCTGTACTATCGATTGTATACTTAACCCAGCTATCGATGAAGATACGTCCGTCGAAAGCGGCAGACATGTCGTTGAAACTAATACCCGCAGAAGTACCAAAGATAAGTACGTTTACAGGAGAACCTGGGTTAGGATTGACTATCCAGATTTCACCACCTTGACCTGTCGATATCATATCTTGAGTACCGTTGGTCATGTCACACTTGAAGCCAGCTATTGAATACTTGGCATCGAAGGCAGCACCGAAACAGTAGTTAGTAGTCGGGGCTATGATGACATTCTGTGGACTGGTTACATTACCTTTAAATAACAATCCTGTAGGCGCAGTCTGACCTACAATAGGACCAATAGGAGACAGACCGTCATAAGTACCATCAGCTACGTTTACTGTAACCGACTGACCACTTAGATCGTACTTACTCTGTAGTTCAGTATAGGCATGACCCATAGAGGCCCATGGAGCTGACAGAGATCCTGTACCCGTAGTATCACTTCCTGTAGTAGCTACATAGAAGTTAGTGGGAGCATTAAGCCTAAGTCTAGTCGGGAGTGTACTCGGGTTGCTTTGGGTTAAGAAAGCAGAGTACATCGGTATAGCATAGATAAAAATATCTGCTGTAGCTGCTGCACCTTGTGGGGTAGTCAGTGAAAAGTAAACGGTACTGAGATTTAATCTAGGAGAAGTAGCCCCTAAAGAAAGACAATCACCAGTTGTGTTTAAGGCATTGGTAGTCAGCGCTGAGTAGACTTGGGAGTTAGGAATTAACTGAACCCCGGTTTTACCTGCGCCTGTGTATATACCACCGACAGCAGTCGTCAAAGAAATACTAGGATTAGTGACCAATACTCTGAAGATGAGGTAGTGGTCAGGCATTGTAATCGTAATAGCCTGGTCTGCAGTACTATTCATATTAGCACCGAGTAGGACACCAGCTAGGATCAAGCCTTGATTAGTCATAGCTTGAATTTGATTGACGTGGACGTCTGTGACATCTGCTGTAGCAGAAGTGTTGTTGCCCTTCAGCGTAAAGGCAGGGGCCTGTGCTAGCTTGTCATTGCTGACGCTGTGTGCAGTCAGGATATTACCGATCGCAGTCGAAGTGTCCTGAAGGCGGACTACATCGTTAGGATAGATTGGCGCTGGAAGATTTAAGATACGATGCGAGTTCATATCAAAATCAGAATTCATTACATTCGGGGATGTTCCGTCCCGAGATACGGTATTGTCTAGTGCCAGTTCAATTATAGCACTGTTAGTATTCATAGCGTTAACAGCAGTCGTTTCGTTCTGCAGATTAACGATGTCAGTTAACGTTATTTTAGACATGTGTTTCCTTTATAAATGGGGTGTCCCTAGGAGCCGAAGCCCCTAGGGTCCCATTACCATTACTGAGTAATAGTAGAGTTAAGACGCCATTTAATGCGCACTTTGATTTTACCTTGCGTGAAGTTAGCGGTGTTAGCCGTAACCCACAGGTAACCGTTGCTGGGGGTACCAGCAGCAGTGCCGATGTAACCACCAGCGAAAGTAGAACCACCCGTCAAGATTTGCTTAGAACCCTGAGTAAGTGAAGCCACAGTCATAGCATTGACGAAACCAGTCGCCGACGCCACGGTAGTACGATCGAAACCAACCAAACCGACGTTGAGGGTAGCCGTAGCACCCACACCGGCGAGTTCGCATTCGACTTCAACCTGCTCGATGAAAGCACCTGCAGGAATGAAAGCGACGTCAGCACCAACGGGGATAGCCGCAGTGCCGAAGGCTGGCAGTGTAGTAAGGTCGATATAGAATTCTGCCGTACGGAATTCACCGTAAGTCAGATATTCACCTGCAGTAGCGGGCACGACTTTCGACACGCCGTACTTCAGGTAAAGACCATCATTGTTCATCCAAGAACCTTGTACCATATTATCCTCCTTATGCCGGAACTGCGGCGGTAGAAGTAAGCACGGTAACTAGGTTTTCAGGACGATACAGCTTGAAGCCGTATTCGCAGAACGTAGCATACTCAGTCTGCTGCAGGTCTTTATTAAAGTCCATGTAGACAGTAGGCTGCTGACGGAATGCGCCAATCCAAGGCAACGTATCGCCAGGGGTTGCGCTGAAGAAGTAGTTACACACACCATTAGTCACCGATACAGAGTTAATGGTTTCGGAACCGTTACCTGTTGCTCCGCAAGAAGGCAGGTAGTTCGACACGTAGACATCGAAGCCGTAGATGTTGAACATGAAACGGAAGCCAGACATGAGACCATCGCTGACGATCGAATTCCACTTAGGAACCGGCGAGAGCAAAGATGTCACGTTTGTGAGTGTAGCGATCGTGTAAGCGACCGAGGGATCAACAACCGCACAGAGATTGTTCAGAGGAACGTTAGCACGTTGAAGTGCATAAAGAGCCTTTGCGAAATCTGCAAATGCGAGAGTAGGGGTGCCGCCACCGGCAACCCAACGATGCGACGCACCGTTGATAGTATTTAGAGAGCTAACAGTTTGACCTGCATTTGCCACCGCGAAGATACGAGCTTCGACGTCTTCCATAAGAGCCCGGTGCTGTTTAGGCACGAACGATGCAATTACTTCAGGCGACCAGAACGAGTCACGCTTGAACTTCTCGCTGATCGAGATAGCAGAATACTTATACTGGTCAAACGAGAAGGTAAAGTTACCTTGATCGAGAGAGTTATAAGTAATCGCCTGACCTTCATTGAAGTCATGCGTTTCTGCTTCACCGAGAGACGGAATATTGAAAGTATAACCGTCGGGGAAGTCTGTGAGAATGCGGACAAATCTCATAGCAATCAGTTCATCAAGCAGGAGGCTCTTAAGCTGTTTGCTATAGAGGTTCTGCCTAATGAAATATTGATTGGTGGTATCCATAATACCGGCCATGAAATATCTCCTTTAGAGAATTAAATTAATCCACATCGAAGAAGGCTGCTCCCAAAGCTTGGGAATCCTTATCCATCTGGACTTGAATTTTAGGGTCCAGATACGCCTTAGGATTAGTCTCTCTCATTTTCTCGTAGTAAGACAAAGTCCTAGCACCGTCGTTCTGTTGAGCGAAGGTAGTAGGTCTTACAGTAGTACGCGGAGGAGCCTGAAACATAGTTTCCTGCTGTGCGGGTTGTTCAGTGATACCCATCAAGCTATAGAAAGCCTGTGGGGATCGCTTAGCAGTTCCGACCAAATAAGCGTCGTCAATCATAAGTGTATCCATTTTTTCTTTAAGGACTTCATTGACGCGCGGGCCAAATTTCTCCTTAAGTGTTTTCTGAACCGAAGCATAGTTAGCAGCTTCACGCTTTTGGACTTCAGATTGCTGAAGTTCTGCAGCGATCATGCTACGCAGTTGCGTCGGATCAAAGGTCGGGGGTTTCTCTATATCCTCGATGGTGGTTGAGTTTTGAGATTGACTGGTCTTACCCTTTTCAATTCGGTCAATAAGGTCTTCCAGTTTTGCCCTGCCGTCTACCTGCTCTTTAAGGCTCAAGTACATATTCCGGATTTCGTCCTTCTGTTGTTCTAGAGTCTTGACATAGCGGTCAGCTTCGGCTTTGCCTTTTGCGAGGTCCTCAGGGGATCGAAATTTCTTTCCTTCTCCTACGAGTTCCTCAAGCCAGTTTTTGTTGTCGTCAAAATCTGGTAGTGTGTTGTTATTGTCAAACAACGTGTCCATTAAATAGTTCTTTCCATTGGTCTAGGTTGAAAATCCTCTTCATGTAAAGTGATGAGGTGTCTGATATGCTTGATAGCACGGCGATAGCCGTTGTTATCAGCTTGTCTGTAATCCCAATTAGGTTTATCGTAAACTGTGGGATTTAATTCTTGTCGGTTAACATCAGATTCCATCTCATTGAGGATTTCGTTCTGACGCTCTAGGACTGCTCCTGCACTAATTACAGTACGCTTGAAGTGGTCAACCTGCTCGGGGTCGTCGAGGTGTTTGTACCAAGCTGTGATCATTAGTCTTTGAAACCTTTCTTACGATCGATCTTCTTGTCCTTCTTAGAACCTTCTTTGATCTTACGTTTCTTATCTCTTGCTTTATCGGCTTTCATAGCCAATGCTTTGCCTGTGGCCATTACATAGTTCCTAGTGTTCCTGTAGGTGTAGCATTCATGCGTGGATTATTTTGTAACCCAAAGCCTGGCTTAACCTGTGGTTGTGATTGATCCGGTTGAACCGGAGGTTGGTTCATGTCGTAATCTTGCCCCATACCAGAAGCAGTAGCTGTTTCCTGATGGAGTTGTTCTTCAAGCTTCTGTTGGATACGTTGAGCTTCAGCGGCTTCAGCCAGAGCGATAAACGGCGTATTAATACCGTAGTCTTTCAGATCGAAGGCATCTATAATAAGCTCAGCCATTGGAACACTACCGATATGCATCTGAACCTTCTGCCACAGCCCACTACCAGCTAGAGCTGTGAGATTTTGGATCATCTCGGCTCTTTCAGCGAAGTGACGCGCAGCAATAGGCTTGATACGCCCAATACCAGTGATGTCTTCAACAGTTAGTGTAGAGAAGGTTGTAGCCTTAGTCTCATTATCGAAGACGCGGATACTCGTAGCACCAACGAGGTTACGCCTAGCCATTTCTAGCATAGCGTTGAGAACCATCTCAAAGAACTCTTCAAAGGACGTAATACGGCTTTGGAATAGTCTTCCAGAGGCATTCTCTAGTCGTTGGACTTCGTATTTGGTTTTTTCACCAGGGGAACGAATACCCATAGCTTCCTTAGGTGCACCAGCCATTTCTTCCATCAGTGCTTGAAGCATTCCAGTTTCAGAATTGCTTTGCATGATTTGGACTTGTGGCTGTATGATATCGACATCTCCCTCTTCAGAGTAGAATATCTTCTCACCGGGACCCCAACGGAAGTCTTCGACGAATCCCTTGATCTTGATGACTGGGAAGGTCGTCAAATCCCAAATGTCCGCCTTCATGTTCTCAACATGGTCCATTCGATACTGCATACCGACGAGATTAGCGAGAGGACCCATACCCCAGAGGTTGTCTTGACGAGCACGCCAAACACCTTGGTAAATCGGTGGATAACCAAAGAAGGAAGGATTTTCTCTATTGGCAATCAGCTTATGGCGATCGACAACTGTAATTACTTTGTTCTTTTCGAAGGTGTCCGTATAAGGATCATACCAGTCGCCATAGAAAGTAAGGACTTCACATGTCCCGCTCAGTAGATAGTCACGGAAAGAAGTAAATCCTTCCATAGCGTACATGTGATCACGCTCAGACCAATCACCTTGGAATGAACGGGCTTGGAAGCGAATGTCTTTGAGGTAGTGCCACAGAGCTTCGTTTGTTTCTCTAGAATCATCATTGGACATACGTTCGAGCATTTCTCGAAGTTCACCCATACTGACGATACTACGAACGATCTTCGGAGATGAAATAAAATTCTCTGCCGTCGGGTTCATAACGATATCCATCGGATTGATCCGACGGACCGCAGGTCCTACATAACCTACTTGTGTACCGTCTTTACGAGCAACACGACGATCTACCCATTCGACTGTGCCAAAGCAGTTGCCGAAGTCGATGTAGTCCATCACGAGCTTTTCCATCTCCTGCTTGAAGTTAGGTTGCTCTATAACCCAACTCATATAGCTTACGATGGCTTCACGCTTCTGACGAGAATTAGCGTCTTCTTCATCTGCTTCCCAAATTATGCTCTTACGCTTGGGGAACAGAACTTGCATGTAATTAGCAAGGAGATTGTCTCTGATCTGACACAACTTAGGAATAGTTGTAGTATTCTTCCACGGGTTGATACTATTAGTCGTACCCCGTGTATCCGTAGCATAGACGTAACGTCGGACTTCTTCTACGTCCTGTTTCCAGTTTTGGCGATAACCATCATTCCTTATCCAAGTCTCAGTAATACGAGTGGCAAGCAAGTCAGGGGTTATGACGTCAATAAGTTCTTGAACCTTACCGGTCATAGCATGCCGCCGAATCGTGAATGGAAGTTCTGTTCATTGTTAGTTAGAGCTTTCTGAGTCCTGTAGGTATTTAATGGAGATTTGCCAGCAGAAAAATCAATGACACTGGCGAGAGCGTCTTTGATGTCATCATGGGCAGGATTAGTGTAAATCAATTCTTCTTCGAGGGCTTGGGTGTACCCGCCCCGGTAATGCCATATCTGTCTGTTGGCGTACTTCGGTTCCAGTACAGCAGCGATACGTTCTTCTTTGGCACCTTGCCAACGAGTAGGACGAAATTCATCGACTGTAAGGGACAGACCGAGTTTCTTGATGTAGTTATCTTTTAGGTCTTGAACGATAGCTGCCTGGGCTACTGAGACTTCGCATCTGATCTTTCTGAAACCCCATTTCTCGTAGAGTTTGAGGATATGATCGAAGTATTCGGATATCTTCTTAGTTTTGAAACGATCTATCTCACAGATGTAGTAGTTACCTTCACCGTCTACACCTATGACCACAATTGAGCTAAAGTCGGCGGCCTTTTCAGTAGAATAAGCGAAGTCCACGGCGGCAAAGACGTTAAGACGTTTGTCTCTGAAGAACCACTGGTAGTCTTGTCTGTGGAGGTACTTTTCGTCATAGTATTGGAATTGTTCTCTCTGAATAGCAGCGGAATCTACGTCGTGGGGGTCGTTGTAATATTGCGCCCGGAAATGTGTTTGATTGCTGTATTGGGCCTTCTTGGTACGGAGAATCTCGGCATCGAAACCAAATTCCTTACCATCTGAACGTCTCTGCCTCGGCCAGAGGAACTGACCGGAGCCATCTCCTGCTGTTTCGACCTGACGTTCGAAACTCTCGAACAAGGGTTCATGACTAAGCATGCCTGTTTGAGGATCATAGATTTCAATTTGCTTGCTGAGTATTTCTGCATATTGGTCTTCAGGGTGGTACCGAGTACCGGCTGCGAGTTCCTCAGCATTTGCACCTTCTACAGACGACAGATAACCGTATTGTTCAGAAACCTTGCTTCTACCTTCTTTGGTATAAGCGTTCTTAGCTACGACTATATCATCCAGAATACATAAGTCACAATGGAGACCAATAATATTGGTAGTAAGACCAGCAGTGAAAATACTAGGTTCGCGGACGCTTTCAGCTTTTCGTCTAGGGTCATCTACGGATATTTCCCTTTCAGTCCATTTCTCACGCTTGGCTTCCTCTTTGTTAACCATATCCGGCCAATACAAGCGGTAGACATCGGAAGTCAGGATGTCTTTCATGAACTTCAACTGCTTGATAGCAAGGTTGGCAGTACTTGAAATATAAAGGATTTTAATAGTTGGGTCTTTAGTTAACCGCCATACAGCATAGTAAGCTGCAATAGCTGACTTCATATGGTCCCGAGGAAGTAATAGAAGCTTATGCTTCTTACCATTACTCGACGTAAGCCATGCGATTACTTCTCTGTGGATATTACCAAGTAACCTATGGGGATGAACCAGCTCAATGAAATCCGCTAAGGAATTCTCTGCTAGTTCTCTACGGTCATGACGGGCTTGTTCTACTACAGATTTGAGGGGTCGTCCTCGCTTCATTTAGGATATGTCTTCTAATTTCTTAATTCGTGCGTCTTTGGATACTAATCTGAGCTTTACTTCCCAGAGGTCTTTGATTATGTTCTCAAATCTAGAGTCGTCATGCTTTTCATGGTATTCTAGTTTATTAATAATTGTGTCTTCTACTCGGGACATCTGCTCAAATACAAATGAGCGAATTTCACTGAACTGTCCTGATAACCACCAAGCTAGACTCCAGATAATCCCACCGACGAACACACCTACAGATAAGCCCACCAGTATCACGTCGGGTATCTTTTCCATCACTTTTTCTTCTCAAGTTCTTTATGTACTTGAAGAATATCCATAGCCCGCTTACCGAGCAAGGCCATCGCTAAAAGCAATGACCTTTGATCGAGTTTGTCGATAGCGTCTTGGAAGTTGTCTTGGTATTCCATTAGACTTGGTAACCCCAAGCTGAAACTGCGGAGTTAGTATTACCTGCACCAAGGGAAGGCACAGAAACAACGATAGCAGTATTGGTAGTAGAAGCCGGAATAGCTGGAATGAAATCCAAATAAATAGGCTGATTACCAATAGTAACACCCGTAGCTACAGGAACTGTAAAGGTCATAGTACCGCCGAGTAACCCTGTAATAGTACCATTGACTACTGAACCTGCAGTAGCACCTGCACCCGTTACGACTGCACCAGTGATGTAAGTAGTCTTACCAACTGCAGCAGCTAGCGTAGCTGTGGCTACGGCAGCGGCTACGTTACCTGAAGAAGACTGTAGAGGAGTATTACCAATGGGAGTACCAGAAGTATTACTACCAGTGACGTTACCATTACCATCGGTAAGGGTTACGTACGTTGCTCCATCGGGAGCTTGAAAACCATTTGATTTAGCTGTCATTATTCAGGAATCTGCGTCCAGGCGATACCGCCTACGAAAAGGGGTAGGGCCATCTGAGGGGCGAGCCACATAGCGACTGTACCTGCGACAATGAATCCTACAGCGAAGATGATCTTAACGATATGAAGGGCTTGGGTCATTACTTAGCCTTTGCTGGAACGATAGTAACTGGAGTAGGGTCGACGGCTTTCTTGGCTTCATCAGCCTGATGCTTCTCGATGACTTTGGTATCGCCGCTGTCGCGGAGCTTCTTGAGGTCTTCGTCCTTAATGACGTTGACTTGATCGAAACGTTCGGTGTGGTATTTCTTGAGTTCTTTCTTCTCAGCTTCTGTGAACTGAAGTTCAGAGACCTTAGGAGAGAAAGACTGACCTTGGTGGTCTGTCACCTGTACGGTGTCGTAGACGGTAAGGGCAGGATTGACGAGATTGGTGATCGTGACTTCACGACCTTTGTAAATTGCCATTGTATTTGTATTCCTTTTGTGATATTGTAATTCCACGGGGTGCCTAGGATGCCTTAGTGGTCTTATATACCCTTAGCAACATTATACCATTATAAGACATTGAAAGTAAAGATAAATATGAGCAACTTGATAAACCACGCGAATGAACAACTAAGTAAAGCAGGATTATTTGATAGAGACTCAGACTACGACGGTGAATTAGGTCGAGGAGTCCTAGAGTTAATTACTGTGTTTGCTGGACAAGGACATTCAGGAATGAGCGCTGAGATGACTGTTCAGCTCTTTGAAAGACTTGCTAGGTTTAAGGAAATATGAAGGTAGTACATTGTAGAAAGGAACCATATGACGTCTACATCGGAAGACCAAGCAAGTGGGGAAACCCGTATGAGATTGGAAAGGATGGATCTAGAAGCGAGGTCATTAGCAAGTATGCATCCTACTTACAAAACTCTCCTGAACTATTACGAGACGTCAAAAGCCTTAAAGGATTACGTCTTGGGTGCTGGTGCAGTCCCAGTCCGTGTCATGGAGATACCCTTGTCAGACTGGCCAATGAGCCTTGAAGAACTGGAGTTAGCTAACCAATGAGAGTACTCGTTAAGGAAAGGACGTTAGATGATAAAGGAAACTGACGAAGAATTGGTAGAAAGGGTACTACAAGGCTTCCTTCCACAGAAAGCCCAGACAGGAGAGTTTGACTTCCTGAGGGAACACGGATACGGTGTTGTTTACGGTAAGGAAGCTGTACTGAAGAAGATAAAGGAAATAAGTAATGCTAATTGAAGGTAAGTATATAACGCTCGAAACAGAAGACTACGGTAAAGCCCAGAGTATAGTTAACTACATGGACTGGGTACTCGAACGACCGGAGTTTAAGGAAGAAATCAAGAGACAATACGATAATTTGATTCTGTATGGGACGACAGACATTAGATGGCCCCTAGAAAGCCCTAGGAAGCCCACTGGTGAGTTTAAATGACTCGGGTGGGTACATACAGCGGGGAAGACCTAAAACGCACCAGTGAGCTTCTAATGGCCTTACAGAGGCTATTGCCTTTTTATGAAGAAAACCGACCTAATTATGA
>Ga0134121_10000393_pt1 | contig 51138 bp, 37 predicted proteins | sample KB301_FD_96463 | JGI IMG/M metagenome (GOLD analysis project Ga0134121, IMG submission 96463) | Terrestrial soil microbial communities without Nitrogen fertilizer from Kellogg Biological Station, Michigan, USA - KB3-0-1 | ecosystem: Environmental > Terrestrial > Soil > Unclassified ...
CCACGCGCGCGGTCACGGCCAGGTCCTCGGCGACCACCTCGGATCCCTCCTGGCGGCCTTCGCGGATCCCCTCGTCGGCGGTGAAGCCGGCCGCGTTGAGGCTCGTCACGAGGTAGCCCTTCCACGCGATCGGGCCCTTGCTGCCGTAGATGCCGCCCCCCAGCTCGCGCCAGGTCGACGGGATGATCACCTGCTCGACCTCCGGCCGCGTCGAGCCGAAGAAGATCGGCGGCTCGTGCAGCTCGTTGAGGAAGCCGACCGGGATCAGCAGCAGGCCGCCGCGGGCCCCGAACGCATCGCTCTTCCGGTAGTCCACGTAGGCGAACTCGACCGCGACCTCTCCCCCGGTGTCCGCCGCCGCCACCGCGTGCTCGAACTCGATCTCCGAGTTGAACAGCAGGTGATCGTTCCACTTGTAGCCGAAGTAGAGAACGGCCCGCAGCAGATCGGCGGTCGCGACCTCGCCCGAGGCGCTGCCGTCGTCCGCCGTGGCGTCCGGGTTGGTATAGAGCATCTCGCCGTAGCCGCCGATCGAGACGCCCTGGCGCGCGCGATACACCTTGGACGCCGCCGGACCGAACCCGAACGCCGACTCCCCCGCTTCCGGCGCCGCCGCTTCCCCGAGGCGCAGGCGCTCGATCTCCTTCGACAGCGCTTCGATCCTCTTCTCGAGCTCGGGGTCGGTCGCCCGGCCGCCCCGCGCCAGGTCGCCTCGGAGCGCCGCCACCTCGCGTTCGAGCGCCTCCAGGCGCCGCGCCAGGTCGGCGTCCTGCGTGGCCGCGGCCGGGGCGGTGTTCGCCGCGGCGGCGGATGCCGCGCTGTCGTCGTCGATCCCCGCCGCGCGGGCCGACCCGATGGCGGACTGCAGGATCAGGACGAGGAGCAACGCCCCGAGGCCGCGTGAGGCGAAGCGCGCGCAAGGCGCGGGATGAGGCAGGGACGTCGGGCTCATCGAGACTCCTTTCCGGAAGTCGCGCCGGATTGCTCCGGCGCGGGTCGTGGTTCGGGATCTCCAGGCGGTGCGTCCGCGAGGAACACCCCGCGGCCGATCCTCTGCAGCAGGCCGTCGCCATCGCGACGCAGGTACAGAACATCGAGACCGCGGGACTTCGCCCACGCGAGACCGCGCTCGGGACCCATCACGAAGAACGCCTTGGACAGGGCGTCGGCGGAGGTGGCGTCCGCTGCGACCACCGACACGCTGCCGTCGAAGGACGCGGGCCGGCCGGTCGCGGGGTCGAGCAGGTGCGGGATCTTCGCTCCGGACGCGGTGGTGTGCGACCGCTCGCCGTTGCCGGAAACCGCCAGCGAGCCCGCGCGCAGGAGGACGCTCCCCGCGACTCGTTCCCGCTCCACCGGATCCGCGAGGCCGAGACGCCAGCCTCCGTCGTCGGGTCCGGTGCCGAAAACGAGCGTCTGGCCGCCGAAGTCGAGCAGCGCCGCGGTCACGCCGGCGTGCTTCAAGACCGCCGCCGCCGCGTCGAGCGCCATCCCCTTCCCGATGCCGCCGAAGTCGAGCCCCATGCCGGGGCGGAGGTAGTGGATCGTCCGGTGCCCCCGATCGACCTCGACGAGGCGCCAGCCGATCGGTCCGGCCGCCCCGCTCTCCGGCTCTGGCACGATTCCCGGCAGCCGTCCTTCGTCGCCGCGCAGGCCGAGCGCGCGCACCAGCGGCTCGACCGTCGGATCGAACGTCCCGGAGGTCTTCTCCGCCCAGTCGAGGGCGGTCGTGGCGGCCGCGAACAGATCGGCGGAGCAGTGGAACGGAGCGGCGGCGGCCGCGGCGTTCAGGTGCGCCACCTCGCTGTCGGATCGCCAGTTGCTCAGGACCGCCTCGAGTCGCTCGACCTCGGCGAAGGCGCGCTCGATCGCCTGGGGCGCCCCGGCTCCACGCGCCTGGATGACCAGGCGGGTGCCCATCAGGAAGCGCGCCCGCTCGACGGTCCCGACGTCCCCGATGGAAGGCGCGCCTGGCGCGGAGGCCGGTCTCGCGGCCGGCGCCGGGTCCCATCGCGTGGCCGGCGCGGCCCGGGCGGTCGCGACGGCGATCGCGACGGTGATCGCCCCGGCGGCCGCGAGGGCCGCGAACCGGGTGCCGTGGACCGCGCGCCACCCCGGGAGCTGTGCTCCTGCCACCCTGACCTCCGCACCGCGCCGGGGAATCGCCCGCCGGCTTGTTGCAATTGCGACTCAGTCTCAATAAGCGCCCGCACTGTACCGTCCCGCCGCGCCGCCTGTCAAGCGTGTGGGATACTCCGCGCCCGGCGCCGTCCGCGCGCCGCCGAGGAGAGATCGCCCCGATGACCGAACGTGTCCGCCCCGTCCGCGCCTCGCGGGTCGAGATGACCGAGATCGTCATGCCCGAGGACACCAACCCGCTCGGCCGCGTCTACGGCGGTCGGGTCATGGCGCTCATCGACAAGGCGGCCGCCATCGCCGCCATGCGCCACTGCCGGACGCGCGTCGTCACGGCGCGGGTCGACTCGATGGCCTTCCGGAACCCGGTGCGCCTGGGACAGATCCTGCGGCTGCAGGCCGGGGTCAATGCCGCCTTCGACACCTCGCTCGAGGTCGGGGTGGAGGTCACCTCGGAGGACCCGCTGACCGGGGACATCGCGCCGTGCTGCAGCGCCTTCGTCCTCATGGTCTCGCTCGACGAACGGGGCCGGCCGGCGCGGGTGCCGCGCCTCGCCCCGCGCACCGCCGCGGAGCGCGCAAGCGAGCGCGCCGCCCGGCGCCGCCGCCGGGACCGCAACGCCGCCCCGCGCCGCCGCCCCGCGTCAGCCGTCTGACGGCGCCGCCGCGGCTTTGCGCCGCGCCCGGCATCGACCTAGATTTCGACCGACATGGAGATCGTCGGTTGAGCGCTCCCCCGTCCCCCGCCGCTCCGCGTTCCACGCCCGCCCCGGGAGGCGACGAGCGTCTCATCGAGCTGATGCGCATCGCCCGCTCGATCACCTCGTCGCTGCGGCTGGACGAGGTGCTCTCGCGCGTCGTGGACGGCGCGGTGCGCTTCTCCGGCGCGCAGCGCGGCTTCCTCTTCCTGAAGTCGGCGGACGGGAAGCTCGAGCGCTGGCCCGCCGGCCCGGACGCGGCGCCGGTCGAAGTCAGCCTGTCGGTCGCCGAGGAGGTCGCGCGGACCGGACGTCCGGTGCACCGCGATCACATGGCCGGGGGCGGAGGCACCAACCTGACGACCAGCATCGTGCGCCTGCGGCTGATGGCGATCCTCTGCGTGCCGCTCCTGGCGCAGTCGGAGGTGATCGGCGTCATCTACCTCGACAGCCGCCGCCCGCTGCCGCACGAAGCGCCCGACCTCGACCTCCTGGAAGCGCTCGCCGGCCTCGCCGCCATCGCCATCCAGAACACCCGCCTGGTGGAGGAGCGCCTGCGCGCCGAGCGGACGCTGGCGCTCGGTCGCACGGCGCGCGCGCTGGTGCACGACCTGCGGAGCCCGCTCGCGGCCATCCGCGCGCTCGCGGAGCTCCTGCACAGCCGCGCCGCCGGGGACGACGGGACGCGCCGCCATCTCGCCTCGATCATGGACGAGGCCGACCGGCTCGCCGATCTCGCCTCCGACCTGCTGCGCTTCGCCGGCGGGGCGCCGCCGCTGCGGCGGGTCCCCGTGGCGCTGGGGCCGTTCCTCGATCGCCTGCTGGCACCGCTGCGCGCGCGTCTCGTGGCGTCGGGCGTGCAGCTCGACACGGCGCTCGATCCCGCCGCCGCGGCGGCGCTCGACGCGCCGCGGCTGGCGCGCGTCATCCACAACCTCGTGGCCAACGCGCTCGAGGCGATGCCCGAGGGCGGGACGCTCGCGGTCGCCTGCGGCCGGACCGGAGCGGAGGCGTGGCTGCGGATCGCCGACACCGGCTGCGGCATGAGCGAGGAGGTGCGGGCCCGCCTGTTCGAGCCGTTCTTCACGCACGGCAAGGAGCACGGCACCGGCCTCGGCCTGGCCCTGGCGCGCGCCATCGTCGAAGAGCACGGCGGGCGCATCGAAGTCGAGAGCGCTCCGGGACGCGGCAGCGCCTTCCGTCTCGCCTTCGACGCCGTCGATCCCCTCCCCGCTTAACCTTCGACGACGAGCACGTCGTCCGGTCCCATCCCCGGGTCGGTCTCGAAGCGCAGCCGCTCGGGCGGAATCCCGACGGCGCGCGCGATCTCTCCGGTCCGCTCCCGGAGGCCCTCGGCCGCCTCGGGAGCCAGGCGCGCCACGACGGTGCCCAGACCGGCGGGCGCTCCGAGACGGCGGGCCTGGCGGATGACCTCGTGCTGCAGCGTCAGGACCGAGCGGACGCGTCCGGCGCCGTCGCACGCGGGACAGGACCGCAGGAGCTGCCGATCGAGGCTGGGGCGGCTCCTCTGCCTCGTGATCTCCACGAGCCCGAACTCGCTCATCGGCAGCATGCGCAGGCGGGCCCGGTCGCGGCCCAGCCGCTCCTCCAGCTCCCGCGCCACCGCCTCGCGGCTCTCGGGGCGCTGCATGTCGATGAAGTCCACGACGATGAGCCCGCCGAGATCCCGCAGGCGCACCTGCCGGGCGATCTCCCGCACCGCCTCGAGATTGGTGCGCAGGAGCGTCTCCTCGAGATCGCCGCGGCCGACGTACTTGCCGGTGTTGACGTCGATCGCCACCAGCGCCTCGGTCGGGTGGATGGCGATGTGTCCTCCCGAAGGGAGCCAGACCCGCGCCTTGAGCGCGCGGTCGATCTGCGTCGTCAGGCGGCGCGCGTCGAAGAGCGGCTCGGGCCCCTCGTGCCGCACCACGGCCGGCGCGGGCGCGCCGTTCCCCAGGCGGGCGAGCGTGCCGCGCACCTCGGCGAGAACCTCGTCCGAGTCCACGACGATCTCCTCGATCCCGGCGCGCACGTGCTCGCGCAGCGCCCGCTCGACCACGCCCGCCTCTTCGGACAGGAGGGCCGGCGCGCGCGCCCCGGCGCGGCGCATGCGGATCCCCTCCCACGCGGCGGCGAGAGCCCGCACCTCCTCTTCGAGCGCCGCGTCCTCGGCCCCGGCGCCCGCGGTGCGCAGGATGAGACCACCCGCAGGAGCGAGGCGGCGCGCCAGCTCCGCCAGTTGCTCCCGCAGCCGCGGGCGCTCCTCCTCCGGCAGGCGGCGCGACACCCCGACGTGGTCCACGCCGGGGAGCAGGACGAGGAGCCGCCCCGGGATCGACAGGTGCGCGGTGACCCGCGCCCCCTTGCGACCGAGCGGGTCCTTGAGGACCTGGAGGAGGAGATCCTCCCCTTCGCGGACCCGCTCCTCGATGCGCGGCGGCGCGACGCGCGGCCGGCTCTCCTCGGAGGGGTCCTCCCATTCCGGGCTCAGCCGCGCCGGCCCCGGGGCGTCATCCACGTGCAGGAAGGCGTCGCGCTCGAGCCCCAGGTCGACGAAGGCCGCCTGCATGCCGGGCAGGACGTTGCGCACGCGGCCGAGATAGATGTTGCCGGCGATCGGGCGGGCGCCCGGGCGCTCCACCTGGAGCTCGACGAGCTGGTCGTCCTCGACGAGCGCGACGCGCCGCTCGCCGGGCAGGCTGTCGATCACCAGGGCCGATTTCACGCGGGCCCCTCCGGGCGCGGCGGCCGTTCCGGCCCGTCGATGACGTCCCGCGCCGTCAGTTGACCAGCCGGCGCATGTGGACGTTGAGCACGAGCCCGAGTCCCAGGAGCGTGCTGACGAGACAGGAGCCGCCGTAGCTCAGGAGCGGCAGCGGCACGCCGGTCGTCGGCAACACCCCCAGCACCACGCCGATGTTGATCAGCGCCTGACCTCCGTAGACGCAGGCCACGCCCATGGCGATGAAGGCGCCGAGCCGGTCGCGCGCGCCGCGCGCCGTGGCGATGCACCGGGTGAGGACGACGAAGTAGAACGCCAGGACGAGGGCCGAGCCGATGAAGCCGCGCTCCTCGGCCACGACCGCGAGGACGAAATCGGTGTGCTGCTCCGGAAGGAATTGCAGCGACCCCTGGGTGCCCGACAGGAATCCCTTCCCGGTCACGCCGCCCGATCCGACGGCGATGAGGGACTGGATCAGCTGGTAGCCCGCCCCCTTGGGATCCCGCGTCGGCTCGAGGAAGATCTTGACCCGCTCCTTCTGGTACGGCTTGAGATGGCCCCAGACGAGGGGCAGCGCCAGCGCCACGATGAGCGTCAGGATGACGATCGTCCGGATGCGCAGCCCCGCCAGGAACGACGCGCCGACGAGCAGCGGCATGAAGGTCGCCGCGGTGCCGAGGTCGGGCTGCTGCATGATGAGCAGGACCGGCAGGCCCACGATCCCCGAGACCGCCGCGAAGCGCACGAAGCCCAGGCCCCGCACCTGATCGCGCCCCAGGTAGGCGGCCACCATGAGGATGGTCGCCACCTTGGCGAGCTCGCTCGGCTGGAACTGCACTCCCCCCGCTCCGAGCCATGACTTGCTGGCGTTGACGACGCGTCCGAAGACGATGGTCAGGAGCAGGAGCACGCAGCAGCCGGCGTAGAAGACGACGGAGAACTCGGCGAGCGTGTGGTAGTCGATGACGAGGACGATGAGGAGCCCGGTCATGCCGAGCGCCATCCACATCGCCTGGCGCTGGAAGGCGCCCGCCGACGGCGTCCCGACGGTGGACGAGTAGATCACCACGAGGCCGATGAGCTGCAGGGCCAGCGCCGACAGGAACAGGATGCCGTCGAAGCTACCGAGGTGGCGCCGCGCTTGCGACACTCAGCCCTCCCTTGAGCCCTTCGCGCTGCGCGAAGAAACGCTCCAGCACGGCTTTGGCGATCGGCGCCGACACGGTGCCGCCGTGGCCGCCGTTCTGCACGAAGACGGCGAAGGCGATCTGCGGATCGTCCTTGGGCGCGAAGCCGACGAACCAGGCGTGGTCGCGCTTGTCCTTGGGCAGCTTGTCGGCGTCGATGTCGCGCGAGACCTTGAAGACCTGCGCGGTGCCGGTCTTGCCGCAGACGTCGTAGGCCTCGATGCGCGCCTTGGCGCCGGTCCCGCCCGCCTCGTTCACGACGCCCCACATCGCCTCTTTCACGACCTTGATCGTCTCGGGGTGAAGCGGCAGGTGGCGCAGGACCGCGTCGTTGTCGTTCCCCTGCTCGACCCCTTCGCGCGCCTCCCGGGCCTGCACGAGATGAGGCTTCAGGACCGTGCCGCCGCTGCCGACCGTCGCGGCGAAGACCGCCATCTGCAGCGGCGTCACCTCGAGCGCCCCCTGGCCGATCGCCACCGAGATGGTCTCCCCCGGGTGCCAGATCGGGTCCCGGGGCACCGCCTTCGCCTTCCAGTCGGGGTCGGGGACCGTGCCCGATTCCTCGTGCGGCAGATCGATGCCGGTCGCCTGCCCGAAGCCGAGCAGGTGCGCCCACTTGGCGATCTTCTCGATCCCCATCTCGTTGCCGAGCCGGTAGAAGTAGACGTTGCACGACTCGATGAGCGCCTGGCGCATGTCCACCCAGCCGTGGCCACCCTTGCGGATGCCCCAGCACTGGAAGACCCGCTCGCCGAAGCGCCACGACCCGGTGCAGTGGTCCAGGCGCTCGGGCTTCGCGACCCCCTCCTCGAGCGCGGCGATGGTCATCACCACCTTGAACACCGACCCGGGCGCGAATTTCGACAGCGACACGCGGTCCTGCAGTGGATGGCGCGGATCGCGCACCAGCGACTGCCAGACGTCCTGCGAGAAGCGGTGCGCGAAGACGTTGGGATCGAAGGCGGGGCGGGAGATCATCGCCAGCACCGCGCCGGTCTTCGCGTCGAGGAAGACGGCCGAGCCGAGCTCCTCGCCGTAGGCCTCCTCGAGCGTCCGCTGCAGGTCGAGATCGATGGTCAGGCGCAGCGCGTGGCCCGGCGAGGGCGGCCGGCCTTCGCCGACCTCCTGCATCTCGCGGCCGTGGCTGTTGACCACGACCTCCTTCCATCCCTTGATGCCGTGCAGGCTCGTCTCGTACTCGCGCTCGAGCCCGGCCTTGCCGACGATGTCGCCGAGGTCGAACAGATCCTCGGGGTCGCTCTTCACCTGCTCCTCGGTCGCCTCACCGACGTAGCCGAGGACGTGTGCCGCGAGATCCCCGTGCGGATACTCGCGCCGCGACTCGATCTCGACCGAGAGCATGGGCAGCTCGAGGCGGCGCGCCTCGATCCAGGCGACCTCCTTGAGGTCCACGTCTTCCTTGAGGACGACCGGCTCGAAGCGCGGGCGGCCGCGGGCGCGCGCCAGGCGATCGCGCAGGGTGGCCTCCGACACGTTCAGGACGGTGGCCAGGCGCGGCAGGAGCGCGTCGAGATTCTCGGTCTTCTCGCGATCCAGCCGGATGTTGAAGGCGATGCGGTTGCCGACGAGGGGACGCTCCTCGACGTCGGTGATGAGGCCGCGCTCCGCCGCGATGGTCACCCGGCGCAGGTGGTTGCTGTCGGACAGGCGCCGGTAGTAGTCGGCTCTGACAACTTGAAGATACCAGAAGGTCATGAGGTACACCGCCAGGACGGCGCCGAAGAGCACCTGGATGACGGTGACGCGGGCGCCGAGGCGGCGTTCTTCCTGGTAGTCCCGCGGGTCCCGGAGGGGTCGCATAGTGAATTCTACGGCACGCGGGCGGCGACCCAGAATGTCACGAGCCCGATGACGCCGTTCGCGAGGCCCCGCAGGGCCAGGTCCCCGAAGGCGGGGAAGGAGTGCTGCTGACCCATCGCCAGCGACAGCAGGAGCGAGGCGACCGGGTCGAAGAAGGCGGCGGCGAAGAGGATCCCGAAGCGCGGCACCGGCTGGTTGAACATGAAGAGCGAGCCCAGCGCCCCGGTCAGGTACGCGAGCAGCGTCTTCTTGAACCCGTTCAGCCCCAGCACGACCCCCGTCAGCGAGTCCTGCACGAGCCCGGCGACGCTGCCGAGCACGACCGCCGTCCGCGGCGGCCGTGTCAGCGCGATGTAGACGGTGTAGACGGCGAAGAGATCACAGCGCTCCGCCACCGCGGGGGCGTGCTGCCCGAGGAGCATCTGCACGAGCGCCACGCCCCCGAGGCCGAGGAGCGCCTTCCAGAGGGTCACGGCTGGTCCCCCGTCGCGGTCGTCGGAGGAGGCGCTTCGGTGCCCGCCGCGGCGGCCCGCAGGACGAGCACCTCCTCGAGGCGGTGGGGATCGACCTCGGGGCGCACCTGCACGTAGCGCGTCAGCCCCTGCGCCTCCCCCACCTCCGAGATCACTCCGAGCAGGATGCCCTTCGGAAAGATGCCGTCGAGACCCGAGGTCACGACCACGTCGCCGACCTCGACCGGCGCCTCGTCGGAGACGAACTCGAGACGGCAGGTGGTCTCCCCCTCGCCCACGAGCACGCCCTGCACGCGCGTCCTCTGGACGATCGCCGCCACGCCCGAGTTCGAATCGACGAGGCTCAGGACCTTCGCCACGCCGGGCGCCGCCTCCACCACGCGCCCGACGGCGCCGCGCGGCGTGATCACCGCCTGCTGCGGGGCGACCCCGGCGTTCGAGCCGCGATCGACGAGGATCGTGCGCGCCGAGCCGGCGCCGCCGCGCGCGATCACCCGCGCCGCGATCGAGGAGGGGTGCGCCGTGTCCTTCAGATCGAGCAGGGTGCGCAGGCGATCGGCCTCGCGGCGCGCCTCCTCCGCCTCGCGCGCCTCGAGGGTCAGCGTGCCGATGCGGGCGCGCAGGCGGCGGTTCTCCTCCTCGACGCCGCGCAGCCCGACGTAGTGGTGCCACGTCGAGGCGAAGCCAGAGGAAACACCCGACGCGCCGCGCAGGAAGGGCGAGAACAGCGTGAGGAGGGTGTCCTCCAGCAGCGACCCGCCCCGCACGCCGCGCACCGATGAGGCCATGAGGATCAGGTGCAGCGAGAGCAGCAGGAAGAGCAGGAGCGACGGCTTGCGGTGCGAGACGACCCGGGGCATCGGCTCATCCCGGCCGGGAGCTCGCGCCCGCCGGGAGGGGGACGGCGCCGGCTGCCGGCCGATGGTCTCCTAGTCGATCGCGATCTTGCGCAGCAGGTTGAAGTCGTCGAGCATCTTGCCGGTGCCGAGGACCACCGACGACTGCGGGTCATCGGCCATGGACACCGGCAGCCCGGTCTCCTCGCGCAGCCGCTTGTCCAGGTTCTTGAGCTGCGATCCGCCGCCGGTCAGGACGATCCCCTTGTCGACGATGTCGGCCGACAGCTCGGGGGGCGTCTGCTCGAGCGCGACGCGCACCGCCTCGATGATGTTGGAGACGGTCTCGCTGAGCGCCTCGCGGATCTCCTCGTCGGAGATCACCAGCGTCTTCGGGATCCCCTCGACGAGATCGCGGCCCTTGATCTCCATCGTCAGCTCCTCGTCGAGCGGGAAGGCGGAGCCGACGTTGATCTTGATCTCCTCCGCGGTGCGCTCGCCGACGAGCAGGTTGTACTTGCGCTTGATGTACTGGATGATGTCCTCGTCCATGCGGTTGCCGGCGATGCGCACCGAGCGCGAGTAGACGATCCCGGCCATCGAGATCACCGCGACGTCGGTCGTGCCGCCGCCGATGTCCACGATCATGTTGCCGGTCGGCTCGGTCACCGGCAGCCCGGCGCCGATCGCCGCCGCCATCGCCTCCTCGACCAGGAACACCTCCGACGCCTTGGCGCGGTAGGCGGAATCCTTCACCGCGCGCTTCTCCACCTGGGTGATGTCGGACGGGACGCAGATGACGATGCGCGGGCGCACGCCGAGCGAGCGGTTGTGCGCCTTCTTGATGAAGTAGTCGAGCATCTTCTCGGTGTGCTCGAAGTCGGCGATGACGCCGTCCTTCATCGGCCGGATGGCGATGATGTTGGCCGGCGTGCGGCCGAGCATCTCCTTGGCCTCACGGCCGACCGCCTCGACCTTGCCGGTGCGCTGGTTCACCGCGATGATCGACGGCTCGCACAGCACGATCCCCTTGCCCTTGGCGTACACCAGCGTCGTCGCGGTCCCCAGGTCGATCGCGAGGTCATTCGAAAACAGGCTCAACATCGACCGTGGACTCCAGGCCATCGTCGCCCCCACCGGCTCCCTCCTCCCTCGGCAACGCGCAAGGCACCGCGTTCCAATGACTTACGCGATCCCCACCGCGGGCGTCAATATAGGGTTCCCGTCCCTTCAAAGTCAAATCATTGACCCATCCCGGTCCCCCCGCCGCAACCTCTTGTGGCTCTAGGCGATGGCGGGGATCGGGGCGTTTCGGGCCGACTGGACCCGGTTCTTGCCGGCCTCCTTGGCGGCGTACATGGCCTGGTCGGCCCGGTTCACCAGGTCCTCCTCGGTCCGGCCGTGGTCCGGGTAGGTGGCGATGCCGAAGCTCGCCGTCAGCTTCACCTCCAGCCCGTGCGCCCGCAGGAACACCGTGGCGGCGATGCGCTGGCGCAGCCGCTCGGCGATCACCTTCGCCCCGCGCGCGTCCGTCTGCGGCAGGATGACGGTGAACTCGTCGCCGCCGAAGCGCGACACGACGTCGATCTCGCGCACCACGCCGCGGATCACCGCCCCGACCTCGACGAGCGTGCGGCTCCCCCACAGGTGGCCGTGTCGATCGTTGACCGACTTGAAGCCGTCGAGGTCGAGGAAGATGAGCGACACCGGCACGCGGTAGCGCCGCGAGCGCGACACCTCGCGGCGCAGCGCGGCGTTCTGGTAGCGGACGTTGTACAGGTGGGTCAGGTCGTCGGTGACCGACAGCTCCTGCGATTTCTTCAGGAGCAGCGCCGCGTCGATCGCCACGGCCAGAGGCTCCAGGAGTCCCTGCAGCAGCCGCTCCCGCGGCGGCGCCAGGCGCGCGGCGCGGCCGCGCGCCTGCAGCGCCAGCACGCCGACGAGCCGCCCGCGGCAGCGCAGCGCGATCGTCGTGCATCCGGGGATCCGTCCGGCGGCCGTCGGCGCGCGATCCCGGAACAGCGCCGGCCGCAGGCTCCAGGCGGGCCGCGGGGCCGGGGGCCCGCCGCCGGCCGGTGCGAGGTAGAGCGCCCAGCCGTCCAGACGGACGAGCGGCCCCAGCGCGCCGAGCGCGCGCGCCGTCATGCGGCGCGGGTCCGTCTCGGTCGCCGTCACCCGGACGATGCGCCGCAGCGCCGCGAGACGCCGGGCGTCAGTAACTCTCGACGAAGACGCTCTTGCGGAGGCGCGTCTCGTTGCCGGCCGCGTCCTGGGCGACGATGGCGACATCGTTCTTGCCTTCATGCTTCATCCGGATGACGGCCGTGAAGGTGCCGTCGTCGTAGACGTCGACCGCCTGCCCCTCGACCGACAGGGTCGAGCCGGGCTCCGTGCGACCGTTGATGATGAGCAGGTGCCCGCTCGGCAGGAACTCGGCGATCTGCAGCGGCGGCGGCGTGCGATCGTCGGCGGCGCGCTCGCGCCCGGCGTCCACCTTGAAGCGGCGGATCTCCGAGAAGCCGCTCTCGATCCCCTGCGCGCTCGTGGCCGCGACGCGCCAGTAGTAGGTGCCCTCCCCCATCCCGGGCAGGCGCACCGTCGTCGAGCGCACGTCCGGCTTGTCGAGCAGGAGGCTGGAGAAGAGCGCGGTGCGCGCCAGCTGCAGGCGGTAATGCCCCGCCTCCGCCACGGAGGACCAGCGCAGGGACACCTCCGGCGATCCGTTCGCCGCGACGAAGACCCGGCTGTCGGTCGGATCGAGGAGCGCCGGCGAGGCGGGCAGCGTGGAGCGGGCGACGATCTTCTCGCCCTGCACGTCCATCCGGTCGAGGGGGTTCAGGGTGTGGGTGGTCCCGGCGGCGACCAGCTCGGTGGCGCCGCTGTGCACCTCGGTCGAGGCGCTCTTGCGGTCGGCGTCGAAGGAGACGTCGAACGAGGCGCGGCTGGTGGCGCGCGTGGTGGTCGAGTCGGTGAGCACCGAGTGCACCGACCCCTGCACGTTGGGCTCGGCGGTGGTCGCCGAGATGCCGCCCCAGTTGACCTTCTCCTCGACCTTGCGGACGCGGGTGGACGGATCCTCGAACAGCTCGCGGATCTCCAGGAGCGATCCGGGCTTGATGGTCGTGATGGTGCCGTCGAAGTAGATGATCTGCGCCGAGCCGGAGCCGGCGGTCTTGATCTGGTCGCCGACGCGCAGCGCCGTGTTCCCCGAGAGCGAGGCCCAGACGAACTCGCGGGCCCGCTTCACCTTCACGTCCCCCTCGAACTTGAAGATGCGGGCGGCGAACGACTCCCCCTGCTGGCCTTCGAGGATCTTCTCGGCGAACGTCTGGGACTGCTGCGCGGCGGCGCGCGCCTCCGGGTAGTTGCGCCGGTCGTAGTTCAGGCGCGCGTCGTTGAGCAGACGATTGACGCGGCCCACGGCCGCGAGGCGGTCGCCGTCGGCGCCGGCGGCGGCCTGCGCCTCCCGGTACAGGCGCTCCGCCCGTCCGATGTCCACCAGGGCCAGTTCCTCGGGGCTGCCGTGCAGGGTGGAGCGGAAATACAGGTACGCCCCGCCCGCGGCCGCGACGATCACCAGGGCGACGACGCCGCGCATGATGCTGCGATACGAAATCGTCGCCCAGTCGAGCAGGACCTGGGGCTGGGCCTCGCGGCCCCCCCGGCCCCGGACTGGTTCCCTGTGCGGCGCCACGGTCTTTTCGGCTCCTTCTGTGGCCACGCCCGGGAGAGCAGGCGGCCGGAAGGCAGGACTCGGCCCGCCCGGACGAAGGCCGAAGGGCAATATAGGGAGCCCATGGGGTGATGCAAGCGGCCGCCCCCGCCTTCCCCCCTTTCCGGCACCTTCCTCCGGCTCGCAAACCTCTTGCCCGGGCCCCGGCCCGGCCATTAGACTTGCGGGCTCCGGGCGCCTCCCGCGTCCGGTCCCCGAGAAAAGAGGAAGGCGCGCATGTTGCAGCAGATGCGGAAATGGTCGGGCTACCTCAAGTGGCTCCTGGTCGTGGTCGTGTTCATGTTCATCGTCTGGGGCTTCGCCACCTGGACCGGAGGCGTCGGCGGCTCGGGCGCCCGCGCCGCGGACGACTGGGCGGCGAACGTCAACGGCACGGTCATCGAGGGGAACGCCTTCCGCAGCGCCGCCCGCCGCATGGACAGCAACTTCCAGCAGATGTTCGGGGACCAGTACCAGCAGCAGCGGGCGTTCATCCGCGTCGGACGCCAGGCGATCGGCCAGATGATCCAGGAGGAGCTGATCGTGCAGGCGGCCAGGGCCGAGGGGCTGCAGGTGAGCCCCCAGGAGCTGGCCGACTCGCTCACCAGCAACCCGAGCCTGCAGGAGAACGGCCGCTTCATCGGGGTCGAGCGCTACCGCGCGCTGTTCCAGTCGGCCGGCATCAGCATGCACGACTTCGAGGAGCAGACGCGTCGCGACCTGCTGCGCCAGAGGTACATCAGCCTCGCGACGACCGGGGTGACGGTCAGTGACGCCGAGGTGGACGAGGAGCTGCGGCACCGCCTGGCGAAGACCTCGCTCGACTGGGTCCTCGTCGCCCCCGACGCGGTGAGCGTGACGGGAGCGGCGGACGACACCGCGCTCCAGGCCTTCTACCGCGAGCACGAGTCGCAGTACCGCCGCGGCGAGGGACGCACCGGGCGTTACGTCCTGTTCGACCCGCAGCAGGCGGCCGCCTCCGCCGCCATCGGCGACGCCGAGGTGAAGGCCGCCTACGATCGCGACCTCGCCACGCGCTGGTCGGCGAAGGAGCAGCGCCGCGCCGCGCACATCCTGTTCAAGGTCGCGGCGGACGCCAAGCCGGCCGATGCCGCGAAGATCGAGGCGAAGGCCCGGGACGTCCTCAAGCAGGTCAAGGCGGGCGGGGACTTCGCGACGCTGGCGAAGAAGTACTCCGAGGACAGCACGGCTTCGAACGGCGGCGATCTCAACTTCTTCGGCCGCGGCCAGATGGTGAAGGAGTTCGAGGACGCGGCCTTCGCGCTTCCGGTCGGGGGGACGAGCGGTCTCGTCAAGACGACCTACGGCTGGCACATCATCAAGGTCACCGACACGCGCGAGGGACGCACCACCCCCTTCGAGGAGGTGCGCGATCGGATCCGCCAGGAGATGCAGGTGGACAAGGCCCGCTCGCTGGCGACCGAGCGCGCCGCGGCCTTCGCGGCGCAGGCGAAGAAGGACGGCTTCGACGCGGCCGTCAAAGCGGCCGGCCTCCAGGCGAAGGAGACGGGACCTTTGCGCGCCGGCGACACACTCGCCGAGCTGCCCGCCTCGCAGTCGGCCACGCAGCGGCTCCTTTCGCTGCCGCAGGGTTCCGTGAGCGATGCGCTCCCGGTCCCGGAGGGGCAGATCGTCGTCCAGGTGACCGGCACGCTGCCGGACGAGGCGCGCCCCTTCGCCGAGGTGAAGGCGAAGGTCGAGGAGGACTGGCGGGCCGAACGGCGCAAGTCGCTCGTGGCCGAGCGCCTGCGCGGCGCGGGCACGATCGAGGCACTCGCGAAGGCGTTCAAGACCGAGGTGCACCACCAGGACGATCTCGCGGCGGGAGGCACCCTGCCGGGTGTTCCGTCCGACCCGGCGATCCGGCACCAGCTGGAGACGCTCGCGCCGGGAACGCTCGGGGATCCGATCGCGACCGGCGCGGGCTTCGTCGTGCTGCGGGTCACGAAGCGCGACGACGGCTCGGCCGAGTTCGCGTCGCAGCGCGATTCCACGCGCGACAACCTGATGTCGCAGCGGCGGGATCGCCTGATGCGCTCCGTGCTGCGGCGCCTCCAGGACCAGGGAAAGGTCGAGATCAACGAGTCCCTGGTCGACTCGATCGACCGCAGCTCGTAAGGCCGGCGGCCCGGCGTCCTTGAAAGGCGCTCCCCCGCGCCCTAGATTCCGGCCACGGGGGTTTCTGCGTGTCCACGCGCCGTGCCGAACGCGCCTTCCACAAAGGGCTGCAATCGATCGCCCGCGGCGATTTCCTGTCCTCCCTGGCGTTCTTCGAGGCGTCGATGGCCCTGCAGAGTCCCTCGGGCTCGGCCCAGGCGGTGGCGGCGATGTCCTACTACGGTCTGTGCCTGGCCTTCGCCACCGACCGCCTCCCCGAGGCCCGCGACCTGTGCGAGGCCGCGGTCGAGGCCTCCCCGCACGACGCCGATCTCTACCTGAACCTCGGGCGGGTGTGCGAGCGCCAGGACGATCGCGAGCACGCCTTCCGCACCTACGTGCGCGGGCTGCGGCTCCATCCGCGCCACCCGGGGCTGGTGGAGGCGCTGCGGCGGCTCGGCTTCCGGCGCCGTCCGGTGGTGGGCTTCCTGCCGCGCCACCACGCGGTGAACCGGGTGCTCGGCAGCCTGCGGGCGGCGATGCTGCGTCGCCGCCGGCCGCGCGCGCGGGCGCGGGCGCGATCTAAAGCGGCGTGACCGGCAGGCTCGCCGAGCCGCCGCCGGTCGAGGTCACCGTCACCGATCCCGGGTTCGCCACCGGCTGGACCACCAGCCGGTAGACCGACGTCGCGGGCACGTACGACATCGTTCCGAATCCGGTCACGGTCAGGGACACCGATCCGAGCGGGTAGTTGGTGGTCGCCTCGATCGTCAGGCGGCTGCTCGAGGCCTGCCAGGTGGCGAGCGTCACCGTCACGGTCTCGGTCACGTCGTCCACCACCCCGTCGCAGTCGTCATCCTGCCCGTTGAACACCTCCGTCGCTCCGGGATGGATGGCGCCGTTGCCGTCGTTGCAGTCCACGCTCGCGGGGAAGCCGTCGCCGTCGACGTCCTGGCAGGCGTCGCCGGTGCCGTTGCCGTCGGCATCCTGCTGGCCGGGATTGCCGGCCGAGGGGCAGTTGTCGCACACCGTGCCGCGCCCGTCGCGATCCGGGTCGGCCTGGTTCGCGTTGGGGACGAGAGGGCAGGTGTCGTTGAGATCGCCGATGCCGTCGCCGTCCGTGTCGGTCCCGGGGGAGCCGCAGGGCGTGTCGGGCGCGCGCGGGGCGCCCGCGCTGTCGAGCCCGAGGCTCCCCTCGCCGCAGGTGTTCGCGCCCGCCTCGACGTAGACGAAGACCGAACCGGGCGGCGGCGTCGCGGGATCGTCGAACTGCAGCCCGGGCCCCTGCGCCAGCAGGCAGGCGAAGTGCGGCGGACCGAGGGCGCCGATGACGCCGCGGTAGACGTTGTAGACATTCGACTGGGCCACCATCCCCCATTTCAGGCGCGCCACGCCGGGGGACGGGCTCTCCACCGACTCGAGGACCTCGGCGGGCGGGGCCGTCGCGAGGTAGCTGAGGGGGGCGCAATCCTCCGTGTCGGGCACGCCGTCGTTGTCGTCGTCCGGATCGGCGCAGTCCTTCACCCCGTCGCCGTCGGTGTCGGGGAAGGCCCCCTCGTCGATGAGCGTGTCGCAGTCGTCGTCGATGCCGTTGCAGATCTCGGCGGCTCCCGGATGGATGGCCGCGTTGACGTTGTTGCAGTCTCCGGCGCAGACCGTGACGCCGTCGCCGTCCTGGTCGAAGCCCTCGTCGATCGCCCCGTCGCAGTCATCGTCCAGCAGGTTGCAGAACTCCTCCGCGCCGGGATGGACCGAGGGATTGTTGTCGTTGCAGTCGTTCGTCGAGGGATAGCCGTCCTGGTCGGCGTCGGTGCCGCTGGCGGCCCCGAGCAGGCGCAGATCGTAGGAGCCGTAGATCCCGAACCCGGGCCCGTGGTCCACGCGCAGGTACAGGCGCGTCGCCGCGGGCGGAGTGTAGGAGATGAGCGAGGACTTGTCGCCCGCGGCGCGGTCGTCATTGGTCGCGAGGACGGTGGTGCCGTTCGTCGCGAAGAGCGTCAGGGTGGTGTTGGCGTCGCCGACGAGATCGAAGGTCTCGAGCGTGTACTGCGAGCCGCCGACCGCGTCGAAGCCGAACCAGTCGGGGTCGACCTCGCCCACCAGATCGTTGTTGCGGTCGGCGAAGAAGGTCAGCTGGTAGATCGCCGGTCCGGGCGTCACCAGCCGCGCCTCCGCCACCGTGTCGTTCGGCTCCATCAGGTCGGGCTCGTATTCCACCCCGAAGTGGCGGAAGATCGAGCGCATCTCCGACAGGTGGCCGTGCGCGCCGGGGCCGAACCAGCCGTCCCAGAAGTCCTCCAGCGAGATGTTTGCGGCCGTGGGGATGTAAACGTCCTGCACCTGGAAGCGATCGGCATCGAGCCCCAGCAGCAGGTCCCACGGCTCGTCGGTGCCCGGCGAGCTGTCGGGGCTCGACGGGCCGTCGCCGAGATCCCACAGGGTGCTCTGCACCACGGTCTCGCTCGTCGCCCCGAGGCAGGAATAGGGCAGCTGCGTCTCCACGTCGAACGCGAACTGGAGGTTGCCGGGCCCCGCCTGGCCGGTGGTCCGGACATAGAGCTGGCTGTTCGGCAGCGCGAAGTAGCGCCGCACCGAGCAGCCGAAGTTCGTCGCCTGCCCCTCCTCCCACGCCAGCCGGATGTCCTGGTTGCAGTTGCTCAGGGAGTGCGAGCCGCCGGGGCTGTGCGACAGGGAGAACTGCGCGGTGACGTAATGCCCCATCTCGTGCAGGACGACCGTGTCGTCGTAGCCCGCGTTGCGGGCCGCCATGATCTCGCTCCCGTCCCAGGCCGACACCGTGGAGTTGGTCGAGTTGAACACCACGAGCATGAGCGCCGCGGGGGCCTCTCCCCCGCGCAGCACGTTGAGGTACTGCGTGCCGTACAGGACGTTGTCGTAGAGGTTGAAGGCCTCCCCCCCGGCGCCGGGGACGGCGACCAGGGTTCCCGCGTTGAGGCTCTGGGTCGGCGGATGGTTGTTGACCGTCGTGCCGCGCACCGACCAGGTGGTGCTGCTCGACGTGGCGGAGCGCACCTCCACCGGGATCCCGGCCGCCGTGCTGTGCCGCGCCAGGCAGCGCACGTAGATGCTGCGGGTCTGGTTGTCGGCGACGACGAAATTGAAGCTGCCGTCGGGGTTCGAGACGCCCTGCCCCTGGACCTTGGTGCCGTCGATCACCTGGACGTCGGCGAGCCGCAGCGGCTTCACCGGCTCGTTGCCGGTGAACCCGGAGGAGTCGAACTCCCGGTCGACGTAGGCGCAGGCGCCGCTCACGACCCAGTCCGCCCGGGCGGCCGGGATCGCTCCGAGCAGGCAGAGCGCGAGGGCCGCCGGAAGCCGCCGCATCATGGGCGCGGCCAGGGCAGGACCAGCGCGGGGTATTCGAGCGCCCCGGCGTGGTAGCGGCCGGCGGGGGCGGCCGGCTTCGAGGTCAGGGTGATGCCGGCCCCCAGGCGCTGCAACGTCCCGTCGGGCGCTCGGAACTGCACCTCGGCGCGCAGCGGCCGGTCGCGATCATCCGGTCCCTCGATGGCCAGGTCGAACTCGCGGCCCTCCCCCGCCCGCAGGCGGCCGATCGAACGGGGCAGGCTCGCCGCCTCGGGAATCGACAGCAGGGGATCGGGGGCGAGGACGATGGCGACGTCGCGGACCTCGTCGATCGCCTGAAGCGACAGGCGCAGTCGGCCCCGGGCACGCCCCCGCCCGCGCTCCATTCCCTCGAGACCGAGGTCGAGGCGCACCGACAGGGTCGGCTCGACGGTGGCGGCGGCAGGCGGGAGAACTCGTGGAGCGGGCCGGCCGGGAGCGGCCGCCGTCACGGCCACCAGCAGCAGGACCAGACCCGCAAGGTTCGGCTTCATCGACCGGACCTCCTGGATTGGGGACCACATGGGATGCCGACGGCCCTGAACGCCGACTTAATTACTGCGAGGGACGGGCGGAGTCAAGACGTTTCGACGTGGAAGGCCCGCCTGGACATATGCTTGAAAAGATGAAGCCCCCCCTCAGGCTCGATCGGACGACGACCACTCCGCTCGACCCGCGTGTCGCCGAGGCGATGCGGCCGTGGCTCGAGGCATCGGCGTCGATTCCGGCCTCGCCGGGTGCGCGCGGACGGGCCGCCCGCGAGGCGCTCGAATCGGCGCGCGCCTCGGTCGCGCGCCTGCTCGGAGCCGGGCCGGAGGAGATCCTGTTCACCTCCTCGGCGACCGAGTCGAACAACCTGGCGCTCAAGGGGATCGCCTCCGCCTCGCCGCGCCCGGGGCGGCTTCTCGCCACGTCCACCGAGCACATCTCGGTCCTCCATCCTCTGCGGACGCTCGAGCGCCAGGGCCACCGGGTCATTCTGCTGCCGGTGGACCCGCAGGGACGCCTCGATCCCCAGACGCTGCGTCGCGAGCTGGCCGCGGGCGCGCTCCTGCTCAGCGTCGCGCACGCGTCCGGAGAGATCGGCACGGTCCAGGACATTCCGCTCCTGGCGGGGCTGGCGCGCGAGGCAGGCGTGCCGTTTCACTGCGATGCCACCCTCGGGCTCGGGTCCCTGCCGTTCCCGGCTCCACCGGTGGGTCCCGACCTCGTCAGCCTGACCGCGCACCTGCTCGGCGGCCCCCCCGGGGCCGCCGCCCTGCGCGTGCGTTCGGGATTGCGCCTGCGTCCGCTCATCGAGGGCGGGTTGCAGGAAGGAGGCCTGCGCGCCGGCACGGAGTCGATCGCCCTGCTCGCCGGGTGGGGCGTCGCCGCCGACATCGCGCGGAACGAAGCCGCCTCGGGGGCCCCGGCCGCGCGTGCGGCGGCGCTCGGCTTCCGAGAACGCCTGGAGGAGCTCCTGCCGGACGCGCGCCTGACCGGCGCACCGGAACACCGCCTGCCAGGACACGTGAGCCTCTGCCTCAAAGGCGTCGAGGCGGAGGCGATGCTCCAGGGATTGGAAGAGGAGGGGATCGAGGCGGCGAGCGGATCGGCCTGTACCACCGAAGCGGGCAAGCCCTCCCACGTCCTGCTGGCGATCGGCGTCGAACCTCTGGAGGCGCGGGGTGCCCTGACGTTCGCCTTCGGCCCGGATCACGGGCCCGCGGACGGCCGGCGCGCCGCCGAGACCCTCGCCCGGGTCGTGCAGCGGCTCCGGAGCCTCAGCCCCTTCGCTTGAGTCAGGCCGACGGCGTGTCGATCGGATCGAGGACGATGCCGGTCGGCACCTTCGGCAGGAAGAACGTGGACTTCGGGGGCAGGCGCAGCCCGTTGCGGCTGACCTCCACCACCTGATCGAGCGGCGTCGGGTTGAGGAGGACGCCGCACGCGGCCGTGTCGACGCCCCGCAGGAGTCCCGCCTCGTCCTTGACGTAGTCGAGATGATCGGCGCCTGCCTGCTGCGCCGGACTGAGGCCGAGCACGTCCTGGAAGACCAGCCGGTGCAGCAACACGACGTCGAGGCGGCGCAGGGGCGCTGGAACCGACTCCAGCGGCCCGCGGGATCGCTCGTCCCCTTCGCGCCAGCGCAGCAGCAGTCCGGCCGAATGGCCCGGCAGCAGGATCCCGAAGACGCCGGGACGCCCGGCCTCGGCGCGCATCGCGCCCGCCAGCTGCTCCTTGGGCCGCCGCTCCACCTCGAAGAAGGGCGCGAGGGAGGCGGCCAGCTTCGCCGCATCGATGGGCGCGATGCCGCGCACGAGCCGGTGGATGGGACCGATGGTGAGACCGGGATCGACCGCGCTGACGAGATAGACCAGCACGTCCGGCGCGTCGTCCGTTCCGGCGGCGCGGCGCGCCTGGCTGTAGGCGAGCGCCGATTCGTAGCGATGATGGCCGTCGGCGATGAGCGTCCACCCGTGGCCGATGTGGCCGGCGATGCGGGCGAGCAGGTCCGGCTCGGCCAGGCGCCATAGGCGCAGGCCGGCGCCGTCGGGGTCGCGCAGCTCGTGTTCCGGTGGACGGGACCCCACCGTTTCGAGCCCGCGCGCCACGTCGCCGCTTTTGTCCTCGTGCAGGAGGAACACGGCGCTCAGGTGGGTCCGCGTGGCCGCCAGGAGCTGCTCGCGGTCGCGCCGGGGCGCCGCGAGCGTGCGCTCGTGCGGCAGCACCGATCCTCCCTCGAGCGGCTCGAGCCGCAGGCGCGCGAAGAAGCCTCGCCTTTGCCGCGGCAATCCCGACGGATCGCGGAAGCTCTGCTCGGCGACGACCAAGGCCGGGTCGCGATCGAGGACCAGCGTGCCGTCGCGCCGCCAGGCGTCGAGGCGCCGCGCGGCGGCGGCGTAGCCGGCCTCCCCTCCCTCCGGGAGATCGAGGTGGACGATGTTGTGCGGGTCGGCCGCGAGCGCAGCGCGCCTTTCGGGCCCGATGACGTCGTACGGCGGGGCCAGGCGGGCGGCCAGCTCCCCGTCCGTTCGGACCGCGTACCGCAGCGCTCGGAACGGGGCGATGTGCGCCATGGCTCGGCCTCCCGGTGGGTTCAGTCCACCTGCCGCTCTAGCTTGAGGGTGTCCTCGAGCCGGCGGAGGAAATCGCTCTCGATCACGCCCGAGGATCGGCGGTCGGTCAGCAGACGCACGCGCTTGCGCTGGTCGAGCCCGTCGACGAGGATGCGCGCCCGCAGGCTCAGCACCGAGGCGCCGTGCTCGCCTTCGCTGACCACGCCCTCGAGCGACACCTTGCCGAGCTTCACCTTGCTCATCTGCAGGATGTGGTAGTCGCCGCCGAGCCGCGGTGCGGCGTCGGCGACCTCCTCGGTGTAGTCCTTCGAGCTGAAATCCACGAAGGAAGTCTTCACCCGTTTCCCCTTGGCGTCCACCTCCTCGGGCGGATAGCCGGCCTCCTGCAAAACCTGGAGGAGGCCTTTCCAGAGCTTTTTCTCGCTCGTCCTGTAGGCGCGCACCTGGAAAGAAGAGACGGCGTCGGGATGGATACCCGCATCCGGCGCGGGGGCGGCCGGGGGCAATGGCGCCGTTTCGGGCGCGGCAGGCTCGGGCGTCTCCGACTGCGTGTCGGCGGCGCAGACGGCGCGCCCGGCGGAAAGGAACGCGGCCAGCGCCAGAGCCATGCCCGGGAAAAGGGCCGATCGGCGCGGGGTCGGGGAGGGCGCGGGACTCATTCTTCGAGGTGGCATCCGCTGCGAAGCGCGGATTCTAGCACACGGGATCGCGAAGGTCAGGCGGCTTCGCCGGTGCCCGCGCCGGTGGCGGGCGCCGCCGGGCTGGTGCCGGCCACCTGGTCCAGGACCGCTGCCAGCGCCTCGAGCCGGAACGGCTTGTCGACGCACGGCCGCCCCGTCCTCTGGATGAAGCTGCGCGCCTCGGGGTGCACCGTGTCGCCGGAGGCGAAGATGACCCGGTCCGCCTGCGCCGGCCACCGGGTGCGCATGGTGTCGTAGACCTGGCGGCCGTCCACCCCCGGCATCTTGAGATCGAGCAGCACGACGTCGTAGGAGCGCTGCTCGAGCTTGCGGAGCGCCTCGGCCCCGCCCCCCGCGGTGTCCACCGAATGGCGTCCCGCGAGTGCGTCCACCAGCAGGTCGAGAATGATCGGCTCGTCGTCCACCACGAGCAGCCGCAGCGGGCGGCGCAGGCGATCCATCTCGTCCCCCGGCCCGGGCTCGTCGGGCTCGGGCTGCGGCAGTCCGGCCTCCTGGCGCACCGGCAGCTCGACGACGAGCGTGGTGCCGCGCCCCGGATCCGACTCGGCCCAGATGCGCCCGCCGTGATCGCGCACGATACCGTAGGAGATGGACAGGCCGAGGCCGGTCCCCTCGCCGACCGGCTTGGTGGTGAAGAACGGATCGAAGATGCGCGCCAGGTGCTCGCGCGCGATCCCCGGCCCGTCGTCCTCGACGCGCAGTTCGACCTGGCTTCCCCGGTGACGCGTGCGCAGGACGAGCCTGCCGCGGCCGCGGTGCCGGGCCATGGCGTACTGCGCGTTCTGGATGAGGTTCAGGAGGACCTGCTGCATCTGGTTGAAATCGAGCATGGTCTTGGGCAGGTCGGCCTCGAGATCCTTCACCACCTCGATCTGGGCCGTGCGCAGATCGTATTCCTTGAGGTCGAGCGCCTTGTCCACGAGGCCGTTGAGCCCGAGCGACCGCTTCTCGGACGGCGAGCGCCGCGAGAAGGCGAGCAGGTTCTGCACGATCTTCTGGCAGCGCAGGGCGGCGTCGAGGATGCGCTCGACCGAGCGCTGCTGCCGGCCCTCCATCGGGCCGCGCATCAGGAGCTGCGCGTAGCCGAGGACGCCGGCGAGCGGGTTGTTCAGCTCGTGGGCGACGCCGGAGACGACCTCCCCGAGCGCCGTCAGCTTCTCGGCCTGCACCAGGTGCTCGCGCGCCGCCTTGAGCTCGGAGACATTCTGCACGATGACGACCGATCCCTGCGGTCCCGAGTCGGTCTTGAGGATGGTCGCGGCGACCAGCACGTCGCGCAGCGTGCCGTCCTGGTGGCGCGCGGTCGTCTCGAAGTTCCGGAGCGGCTCCCCTTCGCGCAGCAGGCGGCCGACGCGGGCGCGCGCCTCCGGCTCGGGGAAGACGTCGTCGAGCCGGAGCCCCAGCGCGCCGTCGCGCCGCACGCCGACCAGCGCCTCGCCGCCGCGGCTGAACTCGGTGACGCGCCCCTCGACGTCGGTCGTCAGGATCAGGTCCGGGTAGTGATCGAGGATGTTCTGCAGCTTCTGCGCCGTCTCGCGGCGCACGCGCGCCTCGCGCCGCGCCTCGTCGTACAGCATGGCGTTGCGCAGCGCGTTGGCCGAGGCGTTGGCCACCACCTGGCAGGAGGTGATCTCCTCGGCGGTGAAGCGCCGCTCGGGCCGCGCCGCCCGCAGGAACAGCATCCCCAGGAGCTCGTTGCCGTGCAGCAGCGGCAGCACCAGGATCGATTCGAAGCCGAGCCGCGCGATGTGGGCCCGCACGCCGTCGAGCAGCTCTTCGTTCTCCACGTCGTGGATGACCACCGGGCGGCGCGTCTCGATGGCGCGCCGCACCTCCGGGTACTTGCTGAGGTCGAGCTTCAGATCGGTGATGTCCGGGTCGTCGCTCGACGCCATGACGAGGCAGACGCGCCGCGCCTCGTCCACCTGCAGGATGGAGCAGCGCTTCGCGTCCACCAGCCGCGCGACCCTCTGGCTGATGACGTAGAGGATGCGGTGCAGGTCGAGCGTCGAGGTGGTGGCGGCGGTGACGTCCACGAGCGCCTCCAGCTCCGCCTTCTCCCGCTCGGTCTTGAGGCGCCGCACGTCGCGGGCCCGCGCCCCCGAGGCCAGGACGCCGTAGTGCAGGGCCACGATGTACAGGAACGGCACGCGGCTCCACAGCGCCATCCCGTCGATCGGTCCCTCGGTGCGCGCCAGCAGGTACAGGTACAGGCCGGCGACGAGCGTGGCGCCCGCGGCGAGACGCGTGAGATCGAGGCCGAACCCGGCCAGGAGCATGGTCAGGAAGAACGCCATGACGAAGCGGCCGCCGTCCACGTTGGCGTGGAACAGGGCGGTGGAGACGAGCAGGGTGTCGGCGATCACCAGGACGTGATCGAAGCCCGGACGGGTGTGCACGCTGCGCGGCAGGAGCGCCACGACGAGGTTCCCGGCCCCGAACGCCAGCAGGATCCCGAGCGTGACCGGGTCGTCGATGCTCGCGGCGGGCAGCAGGATGGTGGCGGTCGCGGCGAGGAGGATCCAGCGCAGGGTGGGGCGCGCCTGGCCCGGCTCCTGCCACGACGCGCGCGTCTCGACTCCCGGTGCGCCCACGGTCTCTCCCCCGGCGTTGTCGCGCCGGAAGGCAATATAGGAGGCGGTCGGGGGGGTGCAAGGACCGGTTTCCTTGACTTTTGAGGATCGCCGCGTAGAATTCCCCCCGCTCCGACCCTCCCCGCCCTGAATCGCGGGAGGACGAGGGGCCGGACGAACTGATGCCAGCACGCCCCTTCCTGATCGCCTTCTTCGCCGCCGCCGGCGTGTTCGCCCTGGCGGCCCCGGCGCCTGCCGCCGACCCGGCCCCCGCGCCGGTCACGTCCCTCTCCGACATCAAGGAGATCGACTTCACCGGCCTGTCGGATGCTCAGAAGAAGATCGCGCTCAAGGTCATGAACGCCAACCCGTGCAACTGCGGCTGCAGCAAGACCGTGGCGCAGTGCCGGCACGACATGCCGAACTCCTGCCGGCGCAGCCTCATCTTCGCGCGCACCGTGATCGACGCGCTGCGCGAAGGGAAGGACGAGGCGGCGGTGACCAAGACGCTCCAGGCCAAGGCGGCGACCTTCGTCGAGGCGCGCGAGCCGGACGACAGCGGCATGATGTACAACATCGACACCAGCAACAGCCCGGTGCGCGGGCCGAAGACGGCCCCGGTGAAGATCGTCGAGTTCTCCGACTTCCAGTGCCCGTACTGCGCCGAGCTGCAGAAAACCCTGACGGAGGTCCTCAAGGCCTTCCCGAAGGACGTGCAGCTGGTCTACAAGCAGTTCCCGCTCAACATCCACCAGTACGCCCGGCAGGCGGCGGCCGCCTCGCTCGTGGCGCAGAGCCAGGGAAAGTTCTGGGAGCTGCACGATCGGATGTTCCAGAACTTCACGAAGATCAACGACGAGAGCATCCGCGGCTGGGCCAAGGAAGTGGGGATCAACCTCGCGCAGTTCGACGAGGCGATCCAGACCGGCAAGTACGAGCCCGCGGTGCAGAAGGACATCGCCGACGGCGCCGCGGCCAAGGTGCTCGGGACCCCGACTCTCTTCATCAACGGCAAGAGGGTCCACGACCGGACCTTCGAGGGGTTCAAGAAGGCGATCCAGGAAGAGCTGGCGGGTCAGCGCGCCGGCGCCCCGGCCGCCACCCCCGGTCCCGCCAAGAGCAAGTAGCGTCCGGAAAAACTAGCGGCCGCCGCCGGGCGCCGCTCCCGTCCCGCCCGATTCCAGAGTCCCGAGACGCGCGCGCAGATCCGCCGCCCCCTCCTGCCCCGGCTCGAGGAGGAGCGAGGCGCGCAGGTGCTCGATGGCGCGCAGCCGGTCGGACGCCTGCCCGGAGTAGATGAGCCCGAGGCTCTTGTGCGCGTCCCAGAGGGTCGGGTCGAGCGCGACCGCCTTCTCGTACGCCTCGATCGCCCCGGCCCGGTCGCCGCGCCGCGCCAGCAGGTACCCGAGGAAGTTCGCGGCGCGCGGCGAGGGCGGCGTTCCGGCCACGGCCGCCCGGAAAGCCTTCTCGGCTCCGGCCGCGTCCCCGCGCTCGAGCAGGAGCTCCCCGCGTCCGCGCATCGCCTCCGGCGCTTCGGGATCGAGGCTCGAGGCCGCCTCGAACTGGGCGCGCGCTTCGTCTCGCCGCCCCGCCGCGTTGTAGGCGTCGGCGAGGTTGACGCGGTACAGCGCGTACTGCGGCTCCGCCTGCGCGGCGCGCTGCAGGCACCGGATCGCCTCGTCGGTCTCCCCCTGGGCGAGGAGGAGCGAGCCGAGATCGTTCCAGGCGCTCGCGGCGTTGTCGGACAGCGCGATCGCGGCCTCGAACTCGCGGCGGGCGCCCGTGGGATCGCCGAGCACGCGGCGCGCGGACCCGAGATTCACCCGCACCTCGGGGTTTTTCGGCTGGCGGCGGGCCGCCTCCTCGAGCGGCCCGAGCGCCTCCTTCGCCCGCCCCTGCTGCAGGAGCGCCAGCCCGAGGTTGCCGCGCGCGTCCGCGAACTCGGGGTAGATCGCCAGGGCCTCGCGGTATTCCGCCTCCGCCTCGCGAAAGCGGCCGCGGCGGAGCCACGCGTTCCCCAGGTTGTAGCGGATGCGGGTGCTCTTCGGGGAGACCTGCGCGGCGCTGGAGTAGAGGGAGAAATCGTCCCGCCAGTCGGCGAGCCGCGCGACGCTGAGCCACGCTCCGAGGGCGAGAGCACCGGCGACGAGAGCGACGACACCGGCCCGGAGACCGCGCCGCGCCGCGCCGCGACCGGAGGCGGCGTCCGCCGCGAGGACTGCGGCGGCGAGACACACGCCGGCGCTCGGCAGGTACAGCAGCCGCTCCGCCAGGAGGGTGCCGATGAAGACGATCAGGTTGCACGTGAGCAGGAGGCTCACCGGGATCAGGAGCAGCGAGAAGCCGAGCGCCGGCCGGCGGCGCAGCGCCAGGACTCCCGCGGCCACGACGCCCAGGGCGATCAACGTGCCGAGCAGAACACCCGGGTTGAACGCGCCCGGCGGGACGGGAAGCTGCGCGTACGAGTAGTCGGCCGAGAGCGGATGCGGCCAGACGAGCAGGCGCGCCATCCGCGGCACGACCGAAAGGGCGGCGATGCGGCCGAGGACGGGGCCGGCCGACGCCGCCGGGTTGTCCACGAACGGGATCGGCGCCGAGCCGAATCCGCCCAGGGCGTGCGCGCGCAGGCCGAGCGCCAGCGCCAGAACCGCGATCCCGCCGATCATGAGCGTTCGTCCGCGCAGCGGCCGCGGCGCCGGGAAGGCGCGGTCGTACAGCCAGACGATCGCCGGAAGGACGAAGGCCGACTCCTTCGCGAGCAGGGCGATGAGGCCGAAGACGATCGCTCCCGCCGCGGCGAGCGTCCCGGGGCGGCCGTCCCGGCGCCGCGCCTGGGCGGCGCAGAGCAGCGCCGCCAGGATCCCCGCCGCCGCAATCAGCTCGGCGCGCCCGACGACGCCGGCGATCGCCTCGACGTGCACCGGGTGCACGGCGAACAGGAGCCCGGCCAGAAGCGCCGCCCAGAGGGGCAGGGCCAGCTGCATTGCGAGGAGAACCAGGAGCCCGGTGACGACCGCGTGCCAGAGGATGTTGGTGGCGTGGAACCAGGACGACCGGAAACCGCCCGCCAGGGCGCGATCCAGAGCGAAGGTGAGCGTCGTGGCCGGGCGGTAGAGGCCGCCGGTGAGCCCCGGGGCGTTCCAGTACGGCGCGCTCAGGAGGCGCGGGGCCGAGCGCACATCGGCGAGCAGAGGGTTCTGCAGCAGCACGCCGCGATCGTCGAAGACGAAATCGTTGCGGAGCGCGGGGAGGTGAAGGAGAAAAGCGGCGAGCGCCGCCAGGAACGGCGCGGCACGCCGTCCTGTCAAGGGGCGCCGGAGGCCGAAGACGACGGCCCGCTCAACTCCAGTTCCCGGTGTCCGCCGGCCCGCATGTTGGCCACGGCCTGCAGGCGCGTCGTGTCGCCGTCGCCGACCGTCACGTCGGTCTCGTACGCGATGGTGCGGTGGGCCCAGTTGCCGGAGCGCAGCAGGATGTCGAACGCGAGATACAGATCGTACGTCCCCGGGGCCATGTCGAAGTCGAACACCTCCGGCAGGCTGGTGCAGCGGTATTCCTCCTGCCAGAGCGGCACCATGGCGGTGGGGTCCTGCTTCTTCTCCTTCATCTGGATGTGCTCGGGGACTTCGCCGATCACCGGCGCTTTGTTCGACGGGGCCGCCTGGCCGCGTCCGAGCTTTCCCGCCTGGCGCAACACGGCGGTGCGGATGGTCGGAGACTCGAACAGCAGGAGCGTCTCCGAGGGCCTGGCGCGGTTCACCGCCGCGACCGTGAACATGTAACCGAACGTGAAGACCTGGTTGCGCGCGGCGGGCGCTTCCGGTCCCGCCGCGGGCGGCTTCACGACCCGATCGTCGGGGAACGTGCACCACTTCCGGGTTCCCGAGACATCGATGCGCAAGCGTCCCATTCCGGCCGCCGGCTTGTCCGGAAGCCGCGGCGCCTGGATGGAGAGCGGCTGCGCCGGCGGCGGAGCGGCGGCGAGGACGTCCTGGTTGACCTGGGGCGCGATCGGCTCGTCCTCGCTCTCACCCGCGGGGGCCGCCGGCTTGTCGGGTGGTGCGGCCGGGATGCCGTTGACGGCCGTCAGGAAAGCGAGCAGGAACGCGAGGCGGACGGACAGGGCGATGCGGCTGTTCAAGGTCGATGTCGATCCCAAAGGGGGGCGATTATACTGCCGGTCGGGACGTCGTCGGGGGAGCCACGTGGGCTCCCGAGGTCCTCGGAGCCCGAAGGGCTCGCTGGTCGCGACGCGGGCGGGAGAGAGGGGTGCCATTCCCGGAGCTGCCCCATCCTCGCTGGTCGAGGTTGACAGACGCGGAACCGGGGACTGCCATCCCCGGTCGATAAGGCGCGGGAAGATCGGTGCGGAACGAGTTCCGGGGCGTGGTCAACATCAGGAAGGCGGGCAGCTCCGGGAAATTTGGCATCACTCCTCTGCGGGAGGGCCGGATGAGCCCCATCCGCGGGCGCCACTCTACGCATTCCGTGGGGTCGTGTCAACAGGCTCGCCACAATAAATAGGGGTTCGTGCCCGTGGACGACAAACTCCTGTCCGACCTCGAATTCGAGGCCATCCGGGAGGCCCTGCGGGCCGAAACCGCCACCCCCCTGGGAGCCCACAGGGCCGGCGTTCTGGGCCCGAGCGGTGACCCTGCGGAGGTCGCCCGCGAGCAGGCGATCACACTCGAAGCGCTCCGCCACCTGGAGGTGAAGGGGGCGCTGCCGTTCGGGACGCTCCTCGACATCGCCCCGGTGCTCGATCGCCTGGGCGTGGACGGCCAGGAGCTCGGCGCGCGCGAGGTGCTCGACGTGCTGGCGGTGATGCGGGCCGGGCGCGACCTCCGCGCCGACCTGGCGCCGGCGCGCGAGACCTACCCGGGCCTCTGGCGCCTGGCTTCGGATCTGCCCGACATCGGGAATCTCTTCCGCTTTCTCGACGGCAAGATCGGGCCGCAGGGAACGGTCCTCGATCACGCCAGCGACACGCTCGCGGGACTGCGCGCCGAGCTGCGGCGGGCCTCGTCGCGGCTCGACGCGGTGCTGGCGCGTGTCCTCGAAAGGCCGGAGGTCGCCAAGGCGCTCATGGACGATTTCGTGGCGCTCCGAAGCGAGCGCCACGTCATCCCGATTCGCGCCGAGAGCCGCGGCGCCGTGGCCGGCATCGTGCACGCCGTCAGCGGCAGCGGCGCGACCGTCTTCCTCGAGCCGCTCGAGACGGTCGAGCTCAACAACGAGATCGTCACGCGGCGCGAACAGGAGGCCGCCGAGGTGCGCCGCCTCCTGCGCGAGTACTCCGATCTCCTGCGCGGACGGCTGCCGGAGCTGCGCGCGCTCGCGCACGGCGTCGGCGGGCTCGACCTGGCGATGGCGCGCGCCCGGCTGGGGCGCCGCCAGAAGGCGGTCGCCGCCGGGACCTCCGAGGGGAGCGCGCTGCAGCTCGTCGCCGCGCGGCACCCGCTCGTCGAGGAGAGCCTGCGCCGCGAAGGAGGGGCGATCGTCCCGCTCGATCTCGAGCTCGGCCCGGACCAGATGGTGCTCGTGGTGTCCGGCCCCAACACCGGCGGCAAGACGGTGGCGCTGAAGACCCTCGGGCTGCTCGCCGTCATGCACCAGTCCGGGCTCCTGGTGCCGGCGCGCGAGGCGCGGCTCCCGGTCTACCGATCGATCCATCTCGACATCGGCGACCGCCAGTCGATCGCCGACCGCCTCAGCACCTTCTCGGCGCGCGTGCAGGCGATCAGCCGGATCGCCGCCACGCTGGACGCCCCGGCGCTGGTGCTCCTCGACGAGGTCGGCAGCGGGACCGATCCCGAGGAAGGCGTGGCGCTGGCGATCGCCGTCATCGATCACTTCCGGCTGCGCGGCGCGCGCGTCCTGGCGACGACCCATCTCGAGGCGCTGAAGGCGTACGCGGCCACGACGCCCTCGTGCGGCAACGCGGCGATGCAGTTGGACGAGGCCCGGGGCACGCCGACGTACCGGCTGGCGCAGGGAGTCCCGGGACGTTCGAGCGCCCTGGAGACGGCGGAGCGGCTCGGCCTGCCGGCCGGCATCCTGGCGGAGGCGCGGGCGCGGCGCGGCGACGCCGGGCGCCTGCTCGACGACTACCTCAAGCGCCTGGAGGTCCTCACCACCGACCTCGAGGAGAAGAGCAGGGCGGCGGAGAGCGAGGCGGCGCGTCTGCGCGAGGAGCGCGCGACCTTCGAGCGCGGCCTCGAGGAGCGCGAGGCGCGCCTGCGCGAGCGCGCGGCGCGCGACATCGACAAGGTGGTCGCCGCCGCGCGCGCCGAGGGCGAGCGCTATCTCGCGGGGCTGCGCGATCGGGAGATCGCCGAGCGGCTGCGGCGCGAGGAGGATCGCCTGGCGGCGCGCCTCCGGGACACGGCGCACGAGAAGATGCTCGAGGTGACGGGCCGCACGGCCGTCCCCGCCGTTCCGGCGGCGCCGGCCCTGAACCCCGGCACCCGCGTCCGCGTGCGCGGCCTCGGTCTCGACGGTGTCGTCGAGTCGCTGCAGGGCGATCGCGTGGCGGTGGTGGCGCGCGGCAAGCGGCTGGTCGTGCCGCGGGCGGACTGCGCGCCGGAAGGAGCGCGTCCGCCCGCGGGGCCGGCTCCCCTGCCCGAGGGCATCCGCCTCGAGCGCCGCCCGGCCACGGGCGGCCCGGGCGGGGGGGCGCTCCTCGACCTGCGCGGGATCAAGGTGGAGGAGGCGCTGGCGCGTCTCGACAAGTTCCTCGACGATGCGAGCGTGGATGGGCGCGACGAGGTCCGCCTGCACCACGGGATCGGATCGGGGCGCCTGCGGCGGGCCGTGCACGAGCTGCTGCACCGCCACCCGCTGGTCGCGCGCTACGGCGCCGCGGCGGAGGACGACGGCGGCGACGGGACGACGATCGTCACGCTGCGCTGACGCGCCGGGCCACCTCAGGTCGCGGCGCTGTCGGCGGGAGCAACCTCAGCGCAGGTTCCAGTACGGATCGGGCCCGTCCGCCGTCCCTCCCTCGAGGAGGGCGTCCGCGGCCTGCGGGATCGCGGCGCTCATCGACCAGCCGCGCGCCCCGGCCGGCGTGCGCTCCATCGCCACGACGCGATAATGCCCCGGCGCCAGCCCGGCGATCTCGAAGCGGCCCGCGGCGTCGGAGACCGTGCGCGCGACGGCCCGGCCGGAGAAGAACGACTCCGCCTGCGCGCGGCACGCGGCGAGCTTGTCGGCGCGCTCGCGCTGCGCCGCCGCCATGGCCGACTTGGCGCGATCGTTTCTCTGCGCCGCTTCCTTGAAGTTGGAGCTGGAGTTCAGCGACGCCTGCACGTCCGCGTCGAGCTTCGCCAGGCGCTGATCGATCCCGGCCAGCGCGGCGCGGCACGGCTCCCCCAGGGCGCGATGCGCCGCATCGGTTCCGTCCGGATCGAGGAGGAAGAGCACCGCCAGTCCCCCGCCGACCGTCGCCGGCTCCATCCCCGGCCGCGGCGTCAGGAGTCCGCGCAGGGTCGTCGTGGAGGTCATGGTGCCGGTCGATGCCGCGGGTGCCGGCGAGCCCATCGCGGCTCCGGAGGGCCCGGCTGCTCCGGCGCCCGAAGGGAGCGGCCCGCCGTCGTGGACCCACCCCTCGATCCGGATGTGCCGCCAGCCGTCGCGCTCCTCGATCACCTGGATCGCGGCGTCCCTGCGGAACTCGCCGAGCCAGGCCCCCCGCGGCGCATCGAAGAGCACGAGCCCCGCCTCGTCCGCCGCCAGCACCGCCGCTCCCAGGACGAGGCCGACTCCCAGGAGCATCGCCCCCTTCTTCCATGCCCGCATCACGTGTCCTCCCGTCCTTGCCGATCAGAAATGGAACGCCACCCAGGCCAGTCCGCGGATGGCGCCGGCGTCCCGTCCCCAGCCGTCGCCGATTCCGCCGCGCACCCGGAGATTCTGCGTGGGATGCCAGTCCAGGCCCACGACACCCCGCCCGCGCTCCTCCTCGCCCTCGAATCGCGCCCCTTCGAAATCGATCTCGGCGGTCAGGTTCCAGAGTCGCGACAGGAACACCACCGACCCGAAGGAGCCGGTGGCGAAGGTCTCCCCCTCGGCCCCGGTCTCGTAGCGCGCGTCGCCGCTCTTCCCGAGGCCCAGGTGCCCGATGAGGGCGGCCTTCCGCCAGGCGCCTCTGAAAGCGACGAAGCCGCGCCCTTCGTAGGCGCCGGACGTCAGCCCCGAATCATCGGACGCAGCCGGAAGCGAGAAGCGCGCCCCGATCGCCAGGTCGCACGCGCCGCGCAGGAGGCGGTATTTGCCGAAGATCTGCGGGTCGGAGGCGCCGGTGTGCGCGAACTCCGTCGGCACGTCCGTGCCGAACAGCGTCGCCCCCGCCTCCCGCCCGCGACGCAGCAGTCCCAGGTCGACTCCCGCCTCCACGTCGCGGCCGTAGCGGAAGGCGGCGCGCAGGCGCATCGCCAGGTCGTCCCCCTCGTCCGAGCCGCGCCCCTCGGCGCCGATCTCGATCCACATCTTGTCGATCAGCGCGCCGTCCTCGACGAAGGAGTCGAGCAGCCGATCGTCCCCGCCGGGAAGACCTGCGGCGGAAGCCTCTGCCACGGCGCAGAGCGCCGCCGCCGCGAGCAGCACGCAGCGCCGATACCGGATTCGGGATCGTCGTCGAGCGACGCGGCGGCCCGCTGCCGCATGGCTTGCTTCGGCGGGACCGGTCCCTATATTCGCGACCGGACCCGGCATGCGGGAAAAAACGACGGCACGGCGGTGACGAAAGCGCATCTCATCCGGACGATTCGCCGCGAGTGCGACCGGCGGATGCGGCACGGCGGCGACTGCGCCTGCCGGCCGCGGCGGTCCCCCGCCGCGGGGGGCGGGCTGACGAAACGAAGCCGGCCGCGCTGTCCGAAGCACCCGCGCTCCCTGCGCGGCTGATCGCGCGCGGAAGCGCGCCCTGACCACCTCGGGTCTTAGTGATCGTCCTTGCGATCGAGGGGCGGGAAACCCGCCGCCCAGGCGGACGAAGCCGCGGAGGAGGCGGTCGCGCCGGTCGCGGCCGCGGCGGCCGGACGTTCGCTCTCGAGGAGCAGCTCGTGCAGCGCCGGCCTTTCCTGAGTCGCGGCGGTGCCGGGGCGCCGCAGGCGCTCCTCGAGCACCGCCGTCTCGATGCGCCGCTCCTCGAGCGCGATCTCCGCCTCGCGCAGGCGCTTGCGCAGGAGACCGATCTCCTTGAGCGCCCGCTGGCGCAGCGCCTGGTAGCGCTCCTGGTGCCGCCGGATCTCCTCCGACTTGGCCTCGGAGTCGGCCTTGAACTCGAGGAGCTTCTGCCCGCCCGCGCGGATCATTCCGTACTGCACGAGGATCTGCTCGTGCTTCATGAGCAGCTCGTTGTACAGCGACACCGGGACCACGTCCTGGGGCACGCGCGCCACCGGGGCAGGCCCGGATCGCACCAGCGCCTCCGAAGGAGTCTCGGCGGGATCGGCGGGAGTGAAGCCGAGCGCCAGCAGATCCTCGCGGCGGATCTTGTATTCCTCGCCGAACTTCCCTTCTTCCTTGGCGGCGGGAAGCCGGCCGGATCGGATGTAGCGGCGCAGGGTGGCGGGCGTGCGGCCGATGAGCCGCGACGCTTCGCGGATCGTCAGATCACTCATCCATCTCCTCCGGAAGTTCCGACGGCCGCAGGACACGCGGCGCGTCCGCGACGAGGCTCCGGCGTTATATCAGAACGACGCCCGGCAAGGAAGGGGTTGAAAGGTCCGTCCTTCCGTTCCGCCGTCTCCTCAAGGCATTCCCCGGACGAGGACGATCAGCCCGATCGCCGCGATGACGAGCCCGCTCAGGAGATCGCCGAAGCGCGTGAAGAAACCGAGATCGACGCGCTCGAGGCCCCGGCGCGCGACGATGGCGACGACGAGCATGGTGGCGATGGTGCAGAGGGCGAAGCCGCCCGCCGCCGCGGCCGCGGTCCCCCACCCTTCCGCCGCCGACGCGAACAGGATCGGCTGCAGGAGGACGCACGGGCTGATGCCGATGATCGCCACGAGCGCGCCGGCCGAGGCGCTTCGGCCCGAGAGACGCGACAGGAGATGTCCATGCGCATGCAGCGATCCGAGCGCCCCGTCGCCGTGCGTGTGCCCCGGCGCGTGGGCGCGCGCTTCGCGCCGGTGCGCCCACAGTCCGTAGGCGATCCCGAACAGCGCGAGAAGCCCGCCGGCGAGCGGCTCGAGCGACGCACCCGCGCGCGCCGCCGCCGCCCGTCCGACGGCGCTCCCCGCGAACGCCAGGACGGCGCCGAGCACGAGCGACACCGTCACGTGCAGCACCCCGGTGAGCCCGACCAGCCCCACGAGCCGGCGCTCGCTCCAGCCCTCGGTCCGCGCCAGGATCGCGAACGGCAGCCAGTGATCGGGGATGAGCGCGTGGATGACGGCGGTGGCGCAGGCCGACACGACGAGAAGGACCGGTGTGCTCGTCACGGGGTTTCTGCGCCTGGGGAACCCGGCGGGCGCCGGCGCGGCGGCGGATGTTAGCACACCCGTTTTCGGCGCAGTCGGCGTCAGAAATCCGACGTGCCGGCGGCCTGCCGGCGCGGGGAACGATCCGCTCAAAGCCTTGTCCCGATTGCCTTGCCGGGGATCCGGCCGTATATGGGAGCGCATGTCCAAAGGCATCTTCGCCAGGCCCTGGGCGGCGGCCGCCCTCCTGGCGGGTTTCACCACGTCGCTCGCGCACGCCGACCCGGGTGCTCACCAGCCCGGAGCCCGCGCCGGAGGCCCCCGCATCGACTGGAGCGCGCGCCTCGGATCGTTCGACCTCAGGCTCGACGATCGCCTGCGCCGCGAAGCGCGCCGTTTTCCGGACCTGACGGGACCGCGGGGGGCTCCGGGTCCTGACCTCGAGACCGAGGCGGACGAGGGAACGCGCGCCGCGCGAGGCCGGCGCGTCGAGCGGCTGCTGACGCGCGCCATCCGCGGAGCGCTCGACGATCAGATCTCCGAACGGGCGCGGGAATCAGGGGCGCTGGCCGGTCTCTTCCGGCTGCTCGACGGCCGCGAGGATGCCAAGCCCGAGGGAGCCTCGGCATCGGGCCGGCTCGCCGCGGGCGCTGGAACGGCCGCGGCGCCCGAACCGTCCTCGATGAGCTTCCGCGTGCGGCTCGACGCCCACCCGCGCCTGCAATGGCGCACCCGCGTCGGAGCGTTCACCGGATCGGTCGAGGTCCCGGTGCTCGATCCCGAGCTGCGCTTCGGGCTCGAACATCCGCTCGGATCCTCGGGCCGCGCGGCGCTGGCGGGGGGACACTCCTCCGATCGCGGCGGCTGGGCCTCCCTCGCCCTGAACTTCTCCTTCTGATCGTCCCTTCCTAGATGGCTTCGCGGTCGAGCCGCGCGTCGAGCACGTCGAGAAGCGCGCGGGCCTTGTCGAGCGTCTCGAGCCATTCGCGCTCGGGGTCGGAGTCGGCGACGATCCCTCCGCCGACGCGGACATGCGCCCGGCCTCCGCCGCAGAAAAGCGTGCGGATGACGATGTTGAAGTCGCAGGAGCCGTCGCACGAGAGGAAGCCGATGGCGCCCGAATAGGGCCCCCGCTCCTCCTCCTCCAGGGCGGCGATCGCCTGCATCGCGGCCACCTTCGGCGCGCCGGTCATCGACCCGCCCGGGAACAGGGCGCGCAGCAGGTCGAAGCGGTCGCGGTCCGGAAGGAGCCGCCCCCGGACGGTCGTCACCAGGTGATGGACGGTGGCGAACGACTCCAGCCGGCACAGCGCCTCGACCACGACACTTCCCGGTCGACACACGCGCCCGAGGTCGTTGCGCACGAGATCCGCGATCATGACGTTCTCGGCCCGGTCCTTCACGCTCGTGCGCAGGTCGTCGGCGTGGAGCAGATCCTCCTCGGGGAAGGCGCCGCGCGGCCGCGTGCCCTTGATCGGGCTGCTGCGCGCCACGTCTCCCCGCAGCTCGACGAACCGTTCCGGCGACGCGCTCAGGATCTGCCAGTCCCCGGCGTCGAGCCAGGCGGAGAAGGGAGCGGGGTTGTCGCGCATCAGGCGCTCGAACAGCTCGAACGGCGCGGCGGCGAGGGGCGCGCTGATGCGGTGCGACAGGTTCACCTGGTACAGATCCCCGCGCGCGATGCGGCCGAGCACGTCGCGCACCGCCGCTTCGTAGGCCGACCGGGGGGTTCCCGTGCGCGCCACCCGCGGGACCGCGGCGGCGACCGCACGCGACGGTGTCCCGCCCGCGGCCGCGCCAACCGTGTCCGGCCTGCCGCCGGCCGCCGCCGCGACCATGCGGCGCAGCATCTCCGCGCGTGCCGGGTCATCGCTCCCGGGCAGGCGGACGGATCGCAGCGTCCGCGCGGCGTGATCGAACAGCAGCGCAGAGTCGTAGACCGCGAACCAGGCGTCCGGGAGGTCGAGCGGCTCGGGGCGGCCGCGATCCAGGCGCTCGACGGCGCCGCGCAGGCCGTAGCCGAGGTACCCGATCGCGCCGCCCGCGAACGGCAGCCCGCCCGGCGACTGCGTCGGCGGCAGGAGCCCGCGCAGGGCCGCAAAGGGATCGGCGGTTTCGAGGCGCCACGGCTTCGCTTCGCCCGTGCCGGCTGAAGTCACGGAGATCTCCGCGCCGCGCACCGCGATCTCCGCGACCGGATCCCACGCGAGGATCGAATGCCGCGCCTCCGGGTGCCTGTCGGCGAGCCCGCTGTAAAGAAGGGCGGGGCTGCGCCTCGAGCGGACCAGGGCGAGAGCGCGGATCGGATCGATCCACCCGGGGACCGTCTCGACGCGCGCCGGTCCCGCCGGCAGGAGCGGCGCGCCGGTCCGCGTCAGGCGCATTCGCGCCGCACCTGCTCGCGGTAACCGGCGAGCAGCGTGGCGCTCCGTGGCCCGGGCCTGCCCCCACCGGCGGGGCGGCCGTCCACGCGCGTCACCGGCAGGACCTCCCACGAGGTGTTGGTCAGGAAGATCTCGTCCGCCGAGAACAGGAGCGCCACCGGGAGAGGACGCTCCTCCACCGGGAGACCGGCGGCGTGCGCCGCTTCGAGCACGACCGCGCGGGTGACGCCCGGAAGCGCCGCCCCGTCCGAGGCCGGCGTCAGCAGGCGCCCGCTCTCGACGAGGAAGATGTTGCTCGTCGTCCCCTCGGTCAGGTGGCCGGCGGCGTCGAGGAGGGCCGCCTCGAACGCTCCCGCCCGCGCCGCCTCGCGCCGGGCGAGGACGGCGGAGAGCCGGCTCGTGGTCTTGATCGCGGGATCCAGCACCGCCGCCGGCACGGCCTGCCGGCCCACGACCGCGAGACCCACTCCTTCCTCGTAAAGACGCGGGTCGAGACCGGTGAACGGGGCGGCGGTGATGATGCGCGTCGGCGGGCCCGACGCGTGGACGTAATCGCCCGGGCGGCCGGCGCCGCGCGTCAGCGTCAGGCGCAGGCGCGCGTCGCGAAGACCGTTCGCTGCGAGCGTCTCGCGGAGCTGCCCGGCGAAGACCAATCGATCCGGCAGCCCCTCGAACTCGGCCAGGGAGGCCGAGCGTTCCAGGCGATCGAGGTGCGCCTCGAGACGGAAGATCCGTCCGTGGACGGCGCGCATCGACTCGAAGACGCCGTCGCCGTAGAGGAGGCCGCGATCGAAGACCGGGATGCGGGCGTCCGCCTCCTCCACGAGGCGTCCGTCGAGATGGACCAGCACCGGCGGTCCGGGGGAAGCCCGGGGTCAGTGCGCCATCCCGGCCTCGGAGGCCGGGGACGGGACGCGCACCGCGGGCGGGACGAGAGGGTCCGGACCGGCCGCGCGGGAACCGGCCGCGACCGGCATGAGGTCCGCCACCGGACGATAGAGGGTGTCGCGCTCGACCGGCACGCGCCCCGCCTCCTCGATGAGATCGACGAGGCGCTGGCGCGCCACCAGCTGCGGCGACACAGCGCCGGCCTTGTGGAAGATCTCCTCGGTGACGACGGTGCCGTCGAGGTCGTCGGCGCCGAAGTGCAGCCCCGCCTGCGCGACGCGCGGCGTCATCATGATCCAGTACGCCTTGATGTGCGGGAAGTTGTCGAGCATCAGGCGTCCGACCGCGAGCTGGCGCAGGTCGTCCGCCGCCGAGGGCTTCGGAATGTGCGACAGCCGCGTGTTCTCCGGGTGGAAGGCGAGCGGGATGAACGCCATGAACCCCCGGGTCTCGTCCTGGGCCTCCCGCAGGGCCAGCATGTGGTCGATGCGCTCGTCGAGCGTCTCGACGTGGCCGTACAGCATCGTGGCGTTGCTCCTGAGCCCGACGCGGTGCGCGGTCTTCGCCACCTCCATCCAGGCGCGGTGATCGATCTTCCCCTTGAACAGCACCTGGTGCGCGTGGTCGGTGAGGATCTCGGCGCCGCCGCCCGGGAGCGAGCCGAGGCCCGCCTCCTTGAGGGTGAGCAGGATCTCCTCCACCGGCTTCTCGAAGGTCTCGGCCATGGCGGCGATCTCGACCATGGTGAACGCCTTGACGTGCACGTCGGGGCGGACGCGCTTCATGGCGCGGATGACGTCCACGTAGTACTGCAGCGGCAGCGCCGGGTTCACCCCCCCGACCATGTGGATCTCGCGGATCGGCTCGTCGAGGTGCTGGCGCATGCGGCGCTCGACGTCCTCGGGGGACAGCGTGTAGGCGTCCTTCTGCTTGGCGGTGCGATAGAACGCGCAGAACTTGCAGCCGGCGATGCAGACGTTCGTGTGGTTGATGTGCTGGTTGACGATGAAGTACGCGGCGTCGCCGTGCCGCGCCTCGCGCACCCGGTTCGCGAGCGCCCCGATCGCCAGCAGGTCCGCGCCCTGGTAGAGCGCCAGGCCGTCCTCGCGCGACAGGCGCTCCCCCGCCACGACCTTGTCGCGGATCGCCCCGAGGCCGGCGGCCTCGAGGGCCCGGTGCTCCAGGCGCGACAGCACGGGCGCCGTCACGCCCGGATCTCGCGCGGCACGACCGGGATGCTCACCGGCACCAGCCGGTGCCGCGCCTGCTCGGGACTGGCCACCACCGTCCCCGACTTGGCCCGGGCGTTCTCGAGCGCCATCGAGCAGAGCGTGCCGCACATGGTGCACACCGCCTTGTCGTAGTCCTCGCTCCTGTAGCGGAACTCGCGCGCCTTTTCGGGATCGAGCGACAGCCGGTACTGCCCCTCCCAGTCGAGCTTCTTGCGGTAGATCGACATCTGCGCGTCGCGCTCGCGGGCCCAGTAGACGCCCTTCGCCATGTCGCCGGAATGGGCGGCGATCTTCGTGGCGATGACGCCGTCGCGCACGTCCTCGACGGTCGGCAGCCTCAGGTGCTCCGCCGGCGTCAGGTAGCAGAGGACGTCCGCCCCCGCCGCCGATGCGACCGCGCCGCCGATGGCGCCGGTGATGTGGTCGTAGCCGGCGCCGACGTCGGACGTCAGCGGACCGAGGACGTAGAACGGGGCGCCGCGGCAGACGCGCTTCTCGAGCATCACGTTCGCCTGGATCTGGTCGATCGGCACGTGCCCCGGTCCCTCGATCATCACCTGCACCCCACGCTCGTGCGCCCGGGCGGTCAGCTCGCCGAGCGTCAGGAGTTCCTGGATCTGCGCCGCGTCGGTGGCATCGGCGGTCGCCCCGGGACGGATGCCGTCCCCGAGCGACAGCGTCACGTCGTGCTCGAAGGCGATGTCGAGCAGGCGGTCGAACTGCGCCAGGAGCGGGTTCTCCTCGCCGCTGCGGGCGATCCACGACGCCAGCATCGAGCCGCCGCGCGACACGATGCCGGCGATGCGGTCGCTGCCGTCCAGGCGGCGCACCGCCTCGCGGCTGACGCCGCAGTGGACGGTGACGAAGTCGACGCCATCCCGGGCGTGGCGCTCGATCACGCCGAACAGGTCGTCCGCCGTCAGGCCGAACACCGACCCGCGGTCGGCGACCGCCTGGTAGATCGGCACGGTCCCGAGCATGACGGGACAGGCCTTCAGGATGGCGCGCCGCACCTGGTCGAGCTCGTCGCCGGTCGAGAGGTCCATCACCATCTCGGCGCCGCAGCGCACCGCGGTCGCGAGCTTCAGGAGCTCCTCGTCGAGCTGCTGGTGGTGCCCCGAGGTGCCGATGTTGGCGTTCACCTTGGTGGACAGCCCCTCGCCGACGCCGATGGGATTGAAGTCGTGGTGCACGTTCTTCGGGATGATGGCGCGCCCCAGCGCGATCCGGCGCCGCAGCTCCTCGGGATCCAGCCCCTCGACGGCGGCGACATAGCGCATCGCCTCGGTCGTCCGGCCCCTCTTCGCCTGCTCCATCTGGGTCATCGCGTTCTTCTTTCTCCCCCCGGCCCCCGGGCCGGCGGAACTAGTGCGCCGTTTCGGTGGCGCGCATCTCCCGGATGATGGTCACCTTGATCCGTCCGGGGTACTCCATCTGGGACTGTATCTTCTTCGCCAGCTCCGCCGCCAGAAGGGCCAGGCGGTCGTCGTCGATCCGCTCCGGCCGCGCGATGACGCGGATCTCGCGCCCCGCCTGGATGGCGTAGGAATGCTCCACTCCCTCGGTCTCGTTGGCGAGCGTCTCGAGCTGCTCGATGCGCTTGGCGTAGTCCACGACGCTCTTGCGGCGCGCTCCCGGCCGCGAGCCGGAGATCGCGTCCCCCGCCGAGACCAGCACGGAGATCGGGTGGATGACCTCGACGTCGTCGTGGTGCGATCCGATGGCGTTGATCACGATGGGATGCTCATTGTAGCGCGTGGCCACCTCGACCCCGATCTCGGGGTGCGTCCCCTCGCGCTCGAAATCGATCGCCTTGCCGATGTCGTGGAAGAGCCCCGCGCGCTTCGCCAGCGTCCCGTCGAGCCGCAGCTCGGACGCCATGATGGCGGTGAGCTTCGCGACCTCGATCGAGTGCTGCAGGACGTTCTGCCCGTAGGACGTGCGGTAGCGCAGGCGGCCGAGGAGCTTCACCATCTCCGGGTGCACGCCCTGGATGCCCAGCTCCTTGAGGGCGTCCTGCCCGGCGCGGAGCATGAGGTCCTCGACGCGCCGCTGCTGGCGCTCCACCAGCTGGTCGATGCGCGCCGGGCTGATGTTGCCGTCGCGCAGCAGCCGCTCCAGGGTCAGCTTCGCCACCTCGCGCTTGATCGGGTTGAAGCAGGACAGGACCACGGCCCCCGGCTGGTCGTCCATGAGGAGTTGCACGCCGGTCGCCTTCTCGAAGGCGCGGATGTTCTTCCCCTCGTGGCCGATGATCCGCCCCTTGAGCTTGTCGTTCGACAGCGGGAAGACGCTGACGCTGCGCTCCGCGGTCCACTCGGCCGCGGTGCGCTCGATGGCGAGCGAGACGATCTTCCCCGCCTCGACCTCCGCCCGCTTCTGCGCCTCCTCGCGCGCCTCGCGCACCAGCCGCGCGGTCTCGAAGCGCACCTCCTGCTTGAGGTTGGACAGGAGGGTCTGGCGGGCGTCCTCGAGGGTCAGCCCGGTGAGCGTCGAGAGCTGCTGGTTGATCTCCCCGGCGGCGCGGCGCAGCCGCTCGCGCTCCCGCCCGGTCTCGGCGCGCACCGATTCGGCTTCCTTCTCACGGGTCTCGATCTCCTGCTCGCGGGTGAGCAGGCGCGCGTCGCGGTCGCGCTGCGCCGCCTCGCGCTCCTCGAGGGCCCGCTGCGCCTGCTGCACATCGTTCGATCGGGCGCGGATCTCCTGTTCGAGGCGCGCCTTGGTCTGCAGCCATTCCTCTTTGGCGGCGAGGATGGTGGAGCGGCTGTGGTCCTCCGCCTCGCGGCGGGTCCGGGTGATCGCCTCGTTCGACTGGCCACGCGTCTTCTCCGCCTCGGCCCGCGCCACGCGGCCCTTGGCGAGCCAGCCGAGGAGCGCCCCGCCGCCGAGCGCGAGGAGCACCCCCGGGATCACCGCCTGCAGCACACCTTCGCCCATTCTTTTCTCCGCGGATGGATCCGCTGTCCAGGGGGTGACGGAGACGAACGGGGCGGGGCCGGACCGGTCCCGAAGCTACCGTGACGGCCCGGGAGGATCCCCGGAGGGACTCCCGGACGCCGGACACGGACGGACGCACACCCGCAGGCGCAACCCAAGGCGCGGATCGTGGCCAGGGCGGGCGTCGAAGCTTCGATGGAATGGACGCGATGCAGCGAAGAAAAGGATCGGGAGGAACAGGGATGCCGCGAGCACCATCGGCACGACGTCAACCTCCCGGAGAACGAACCCGCCTCGTCCGGTCAGTACCGGACCTGAACCCGCCCTCGCGGCGCACCGCACCGTGCTGGCGCGGGCAGTATAACACCCCCCGCCGGCGCGACATTCTCCGGCTCATTTCGCTGGACAGTGGCCGCCGCCCAGCGGTAATCTCCCCCACAGAATCTCGCAAAAGAATCGCTGTCTGCGTCTCTTCGTTCGGGAGCATCTCCGATGACCGGACATCGGACTGTGGCGCGCTTCGCCTCCGGCGGGTTCCGACGGCTGCGAAGGATCGCTCCCGCCCTCCTGCCGGCCATCCTCGTTTTCTCCGCCCCCCGGCCCGCCTCCGCGCAGCTCTTTCCGAACGTCGTGAACGAGGTCGCTCACCAGCCCGTGGATGGAGTGGCGGCCGATTTCAACGGAGACGGGATTCCGGACCTGGCGACCGCCAGCTTCGGCTCGGGGGCGGTCTCCATCCTACTCGGCCGGGGCGGCGGAGCCTTCGACCCGGAAATCCGCGTCCCCGCCGGCACCTCCCTCCGGGCCACCCAGGCCGCCGACTTCGACCGCGATGGTCGCCTGGACCTCGCGGTGTTCGACAAGCCGATTACCATTTCCGGGCCGACCCCCGCGAATCTGCTCATCCTGCGGGGACACGGCGACGGGACCTTCGATCCTCCTCTCGCCACCCCGCTCCCCTACGCTTCCCCGCTGGGAATGGCGGTGGCCGATTTCAACGAGGACGGCGCTCCCGACCTCACGCTTCCCGAAGTGGGGCGCGATGCGCTCCTTCTCCTCCTGGGAAACGGGGACCTGACGTTCCAGACGCCGGTTGAGTATGCCGCCGGATACGAGCCAACCTACGTCGGCGTCGCCGACCTCAACCACGACTCTCATGCGGACGTCGTCGTGACCGACAACGGCCATGGCGACAGCTTCTCAACTTTCCTGGGGCGCGGAGACGGAACGCTCGGTCCCCGGATGCCGCAGTCGCAGAACCTGGGAAGACCGGCCGCGCCGATCCTTTCCGATTTCAACAACGACGGTCATCTCGACGTCGCACTTCTGCTCCGCGGCGCCAATGTCCTGGCGGTCCTCCCCGGCCTCGGGGACGGCAACTTCGGCGCGTACGCCTTGTATCCCGCCGGGACGTCCCCGAACGCGCTCGCGGTCGGGGATCCCAATGGCGATGGGCGCGGCGATCTGCTGGTGGCGAATCGCCGAGGGGTCTCGGTCCTTCTGGGTCTCGCAGGAGGAAGCTTCGCGCCTCCGCTGAACAGCGCGGCCGGCTCCGGGCCGACGTCGCTCGTTCCCGTGGACTTCGACGAAGACGGACGACAGGACATCGCAGTGACCCTCGAAGGTGTCGACGCGCCGATGAAGGGGGTCGCCATCCTCTTCGGAAACGGCAACGGCACCTACGGACCTCCCCTGGCCCGCTTGCCGGGCGCGGCGAACGACGGCCTGGCGGTCGGTGATTTCGACGGGGACGGGCGTCTCGACATGGTCGTCACCGACAGCATCGCGAACCAGGTGGTGATCCTCCCGGGCGACGGAAGCGGGATGTTCCGGGCGGCGGGGCGTTTCAATGTGGAGCGCTTCGCCAGCGCCGTGGCGGCCGCCGATGTGAACCGGGACGGACGTCTCGACCTCGTCGTGATGAGCCAGGATTTCGCTTCCTTCCCGAGACTGGGGACGGTGTCGGTCCTCCTCGGGCTCGGCAACGGGTCCTTCGCACCTCGACTCGTCTTTCCCGCGGGGATCAGCCCCCTCGATCTCCTCGTCGCCGACGTGAACGAGGACGGCGCACCGGACATCCTGGTCGGTGATCTCGGAGACAGCCCGAACGACCAGGCCGGCGTGGTGATGCTGCCCGGCCGTGGAGACGGCACCTTCCAGGGACAGGTTTCGGTCGCCCCGGGAAGCCATCCGCGCGGGATCGCCGTCGGTGACTTCGACGGCGACGGCCACCTCGACCTGGCCCTCGCAGGGTTCGACTCCAATTCGACCAGCTCCGACACGCTCGGGAAGGTCTGGGTGGTCCCGGGACACGGCGACGGAACCTTCGGAGCCCGGACCCTTCTGGCGACCGGCCCGATCGCTCCCGCATCGGTGCGCGCCGCCGACCTCGACGGAGACGGCCGGATCGATCTGGTCGCCGCCGATTGGGGATTTCGCTGCGACATCGGGTGCGGTTACACGCCGGGCGGCTTGTTCCTGTTCCGCGGCACGGGAGGCGGCCTTTTCGCCGCACCCGTGCAGGTCGCGACCGGGTGGAACCCGGCGCGGGTCGTGGTGGCCGACTTCGACGGCGATCACCGGCCCGACCTCGCCTCCCGTGGCTTCGTGAGCGGGATATCGGTCTCTTTGGGCCACGGGGACGGCACCTTCGACGCCGCCGGCCGGTTCGTCGCCGGCGACACACGCGGGTTCGACGCGGCGGATGTCAACGGCGACGGGCGCTCCGATCTCGTGGTCAGCGCCCCCGAGATCGCGGGGGCCCTCCTGAGCCGGATCCCTGGTCCCGATGGAGACGGCGACGGGATTCCGGACGCGCAGGACGACTGCCGGACGATCGCCAACCCTGATCAGGCGAACGGCGACGGAGACGCCACGGGGGACCGGTGTGATGCCTGCTCCGCCGATCCGTTCGACGATATCGACCGGGACGGTGTCTGCGGCGACCGGGACGATTGCCCGGTCGTCGCCAACGCGTCCCAGGCCGACATGGACGCCGACGGGCTCGGGGACGCGTGCGACAACTGCCCGTCGTTCGCCAACGCGTCCCAGTCGGACGGGGACGGCGACGGCGTCGGGGACGCCTGCGACAACTGCCCGTCGATCGCCAACGCCTCGCAGAGCGATGCCGACGGTGATCATCTGGGCGACGCGTGCGACGAGTGTCCCGACGAACCCGGAGGCGACCCCGACGGGGACGGCCGCTGTCCCCGCGTCGACAACTGCCCCGCGACGCCGAACCCCGCTCAGGAAGATGGGGACGGCGACGGCCTCGGTGACGCCTGCGACAACTGTCCCGCAACGATGAATGCATCGCAGGCCGACACCGATCACGACGGCCGCGGCGATGCCTGCGACAACTGCCGCCTGGCGCCGAACGCCGATCAGGACGACGCGGACGGGGACGGCGCCGGCACCGCCTGCGACGACTGCGCCGCCGTTTCCAATCCACTCCAGGAGGATTTCGATCGCGATGGTCGCGGCGACGCCTGCGATCGCTGCCCGCGCGATCCGCTCGACGACGCCGACGGGGACGGCGCCTGCGCCGACCTGGACAACTGTCCTCTTGCGCCGAACGCCGCGCAGGCGGACGGTGACGGAGACGGCGCCGGCGACGCCTGCGACAACTGCCCGGGGCGCGCCAATCCCTCGCAGGACGACACCGACATGGACGGCCTTGGGGACGTCTGCGACGCCTGTCCATCGACCGCGAACCCGGGACAGACCGATGACGACGGGGACGGCGTGGGAGACGCGTGCGACGACTGCCCGGCCGTCGTCAACGCCGATCAGGCCGATACCGATCACGACGGCGCGGGGGACGCGTGCGACAACTGTGCCTCGGCGTTCGACCCGTTGCGCTCCGACCGGGACGGCGACGGACTTGGGGACGTGTGCGACAACTGTCGCGACGTCGCCAACGCCGACCAGGCGGACGCGGACGCGGACGGCTCGGGGGATGCCTGTCAGCCGACCCTCGCGATCCTCGGCGTGCGCAACCAGGCGGCCGGCCTCATCGCCATCCAGGTGGCGCTGCACGATCCCCAGAACGACGCGCTGAGCGGAACGGTCGTGCTGCGTGCCCTGAGCTCCTCCTTCGTCGAGGTGCCCGAGACGCTCGACGCCGCCGGCTGCGACCACGGCTTCAAGCCCGAGGACCAACCCGGCACGGGGATCGGGTTCGCCAACGCGTCCGTGGGAGGGCCGTACCTGTTCGACCTCGACAGCGTCGTCGGCTGCGGCGACCTGTTCCCCGACTACACCCTTGCGCCGGGCTCCTGCGATCAGCCCCAGGGCCCCTTCGACTCGCTGCTTTCTCTCTCGAATTTCAGCCTGCCCGCCTCGATCTGCGTGCGGCCGTTCCGCGATACGGCCGGCGGGTTCGACGTCGAGATCGTTCGCATCGAGGCGGATCGCGTCGTCCTCTCGACGCATTCCGGCCCTCCCCTGCTGCAGCTCACCTCCCCGACCGGGCTGCCGCACCGGTTCGATCTGCCCTCGTTGCAGACCGGGAGCGGGTATTCCCTCACGCTCACCGTGACCGACGGCACGACCCGGCCGGTGACCGCCGTGCAGAGCTTCACCTACCAGGGGGAGTCGGGCATGCTGATCGGACAGGCGCCCCGCGCCGTCGCGACGTGGCCGGTCGCCGTGGAGTGCGATCGCCCGCAGGCGGGCGAAGTGACGCTGGACGGGTCCGCCTCGCTCGATCCGGACAACGGCGCTTTCCTCGCCTCCTTCCGATGGCTGCGTGACGCCGGGACGGACCACGAACAGACGCTGGGAACCGCATCGACCCTCACGGTTGCGCTCCCGCTCGGAGAAAGCCGGATCCGCCTGCAGGTCACCGACACGGACGGGATGGCGGGAACCTTCGACGCCGTCGTCGAGGTGGTCGACACCACGCCGCCGCAGGTCGAGGTCGTGCCCGAGCCGGGCGTTCTCTGGCCTCCCAATCACCGCCTCATCCCGATCGCGGTGACGCCACGCGCGTGGGATCTCTGCGATCCGGCCCCGGTCGTCGTGCCGCTGGGTGCTGTCAGCGGCGAGCCCGACGACGCTCCCGGGACGGGGGACGGCGACACCGTCGGCGATGTCCAGGCCGGCGACCCAGGATCCACCTTCGCGTGGGAGCTGCGTGCGGAGCGCGACGGCGCGGGAGGCGGACGCCTCTATCAGATCCGCTATGAAGCCCGCGACCGATCCGGCAACAGCACGCCGGGCCTGGGAATCGTCACCGTTCCGCATGATCAGGGCTCCGTGATCGAGCCGCTCGTTCTGCAACTGGAGCCGGCGGACGTGAAGAACCGCCTTCGGATCAGCTGGCCCGCGATCCCCGGCGCTTCGGGCTACGACCTGATTCGCGGAGACCTGGCGTCGGTGCGCGTCGTCGACCGGCAGGCTTTGCTCGGCGAGGTGAACGTCCTTGCGCACGGGACGGCGGGGACCGTTTATGTCGAAGGTGGGGCAGACGAAAACCCCGGACCGGGCCAGGGCTTCTTCTATCTGGTGCAGGAGCGGACGGACGCGGGCGGCTCGGGGTTCGGCAGCGAACAGGGGCCGTGGCCCCGTGTCCCCTCAGCCTGTTCCGGCGGGTGTCCCTGACGCGCGGCACGATCCGGGTCCCTCGATCCAGAAGACACCGTCGTCGCCGAACTCCTTCTTCCAGATCGGCGCGCGCGCCTTGACCTCGTCGATGACCCAGGCGCACGCCGCCAGCGCCTCGCGGCGGTGCACCGCGGCCGCCGCGACGACGACGCTCGTCTCTCCGACCTGGAGCGCTCCGAGACGGTGCTGCACGGCAATGGCGGGGGTCCCGAAGCGCCGCGCCGCTTCGTCGACGATCTCGGCGAGCACGCGGCCGGCCATGTCCTCGTAGGCGGTGTATTCCAGGCGCCGCACGCGGCGGCCCTCGTGGTGGTCGCGGACGACACCCGCGAAAGTCGCGATGGCGCCGTGTCCGGGTCCGCTGACGCGCGCTTCGAGCGCCCGCGCATCGATCGGCTCCGGTCCGAGATGGCTGTACGGCGCGATGGTGGTCGCGTCCGCGCTCATCCGCCGCTGACCTTCGGGAAGTAGGCCACCTCGCTGCCCGGGGTGATGACCTCTTCCGGCCGCGCGTACGCCTGGTTGATCGCCATCAGCGGATGGGATTCCTGCCCCAGGGCCGGCACCCGCCGCTGCACCATCTCCCACAGCGCGGCGAGCGTGGTTCCCGGCGGGACTTCGAAGTCGATGGCGGTCACGCCCGCGGCCTCGCGGAAGCGCGCGAAGAACCACACGCGGATGGTCATGTCCGCTCCCCTCCGGAGACCGCCGCCGTGGCGGTGCCTTCCTCCATCGCCGCGAGCACCGCGGCGACGAGCGCCCCGATTCCGGCACGCACGTCCGGAAGTCGCGCGCCGGACGCGGCCCCGCTCGTGTGCCACCAGCGCCGCTCGCGATCGCTCACGACCTGCCGCGGGGATGCCGAGGGCCCGTCGGGCAGCTCGAGACCGCAAAGAGCGCGCAGCGGCACCTCCCCGAGGCCAATCGTCCCGATCGGCGTGTGGGCCTCGAGGCAGGCCTTCAGGAACTGCTCGACCTCGGGATGGAGCGGGCGCGCGGCGCCGGGCACGGCGAACTCCGCCTGGAAGTTGATCGCGGCGCCGTAGCCGCCCGGGATGAACAGGGCCTCGATGGAGGCCGGATCGGTCTGCGCCAGGTCGCGCACCGGCTGCCGCGCCAGGCGGGCCGACTCTCGCAGCACGCTGCGCCCGGGGCCCTCCTCCGCGGCGGTCGTCAGGTGATCGACCACGCGCGCCTGCGGGCGATCGGGGGCGACGAGCACCGGCCGCTCCCCTGCCTCGTCGAGGGCCTGCAGCAGGAGGAACGTCTCGGCCGGATCGCTGCCGTCGTACAGGCCGCACCCGGCGAGGAGGACTCCGACACGCATGTCCTCATTATATGGAGGTCCCGGTGCGACTTCGGGTTGACGCTCCCCCTCCCTCGCGGTATGGTTGTCGCGCATTGTGCGGTCACGTTTCCCAATGTGGCAAAATCCTGGCGGTGGAGGCGGACGGCGAAGGTCGGCCTCTCTTGCTACGGCACCATTGGAACGCCGTCGATCGGACGGGGCCGGGTGGTGATGCTGTTACGGCCTCAGGCCGTCTCGCAAGTCCGTAAAGCGTTGCCGTAACGTCATTTAAAGACAGAAAATGGTTGCGGTCCGGCCGGCTTCGAAGGACAATCGCGGCGGTGCCTTCCTGTCCGGCATGATGTGAATCACGCATATTCGCCTTCGACAGGAGAAGGCCGGGGCAGAAGGGACGGCGGGGTGACATGGCTCAGGACTCGGCGGTGACAGGTGGGAAGAAGCGGGCGGAGCGGGGCCTCGGTCTCGTGAGCGGCAACCAGGCGGTGCGCCGCGCCATCGCGGTGCTCAAGGCTTTCTCCGACGAGACTCCCGACATGGGGGTCACCGAGGTGAGCCGCAAGGTCGCCCTCCACAAGAGCACCGTCTACCGGCTCCTCTCGGCCTTCGAGGACGAGGGACTCATCGCGCGCAACCCCGAGAGCGGCAAGTACCGCCTCGGTCCCGAGCTCATCGTCCTCGGGGAGCAGGTGCTGCGCCACACCGAGGTGCACCGGGTCGCCCTCCCCTTCCTGCGCGAGCTGGCGGAGAAGACCGGCGAGACCATCGATCTCGAGGTGCTCTCCGGCGGCAACGTGGTCACCATCGAGGAGATCGCGGGCAAGCACGTCGTGGCCGCGACCGGCGCCATCGGCATGCCGTGGGCGGCGCACGCCACCAGCAACGGCAAGGTGCTCCTGGCGCACCAGTCGGCGGAGAAGCAGCGGCAGATTCTTTCCCGCACGCTGCG